>Ga0315280_10009459_pt1 | contig 12506 bp, 23 predicted proteins | sample YL17G06_40_MG_FD_203697 | JGI IMG/M metagenome (GOLD analysis project Ga0315280, IMG submission 203697) | Sediment microbial communities from Yellowstone Lake, YNP, Wyoming, USA - YL17G06_40 | ecosystem: Environmental > Aquatic > Freshwater > Lake > Sediment | place: USA: Wyoming | collected... | reverse complement strand
TACACGACGCAGAACTATTCACCTCACAAGTCAGAGGATACAAAGGCTTACGAGTCCCAATGACAGACCAACAAGACCAAGCGGAAGTAGTCGCAGCACTCTGGACAAGAGACATAGCAGGCGAAAAATCCAAACTAGGCTCCTTCATAGTAGCTCTTGGCAACGATACAGACACATGGAACGGCAAAAAAATAAAAATCCTAAAATGGAGACCAGGCGAAAGACAAATCGAAGTGGTGACATAAAATGCAACCAGAACTAAGCGAACAAGACAAAATTAACATTCTCGTAGAGGCAATAAGAAAAGCAGTAAAAGAAATAGAACCAACAATGCAAATAAAAGACGAAAAAATCGTGGGACTGATTATACTGCAATTTCCAGAAGACCACAACAAAGACGGAGCAATAGTCACAACTTTCATGGGAAAAGTGTGTTTTCCGCACACATTTGAAGCAATAGAAGAAGCATTCAAAATGACAATACATGAGAGGAATTTACTTGCAGAGTAAAAGACAATTCCACACAGCGCCAAAAAGGCGCACTTTTTTTGACAGAAAAGTCCTAAAATACGGCGCATCAAGAACAGTCTCAATGAGCAAATTCATACCAGAAGACTGGCAATACGTAAGAGTATCAGTAGTCGAAAAAAACCCAAACAGCGTAACCCTAACCATAACCAAACTACTGGTAAGTGAATCACATGCACAAAATACACAAACTAATAAAGGAGATAGATAAAACCCATAAAGGACTCGGAGCAATGATAGCAATGAACCTAATATGCGCAAAAGCAAAATTGTTAATCCTTAACGTAGCACCAGCAGGATGCGGCAAATCAGTAGCCACAGACGCAGTAACACTAATGCTAGGAGAAAGAGCACACAAATACACCTCACTAACACTAGCAGGACTAAAAAACATAGCAGAAGAAATGAACCAATTCAACGGACACATAACAATAGACGACCTCGGCAGCGAGAAAAGGTGCTGCATTCAAGAGGTTGAGTAACATGGTGAAGAACGATAGCCCATGTGAAAAACCGAGGCGTTCTCTTGACGGCACTTCTCAGAGCGAATGGAGCCGAGTGTCAACTGTGACCGTCTTAGCTACACTGGTACATACACACTACGTAAAGAAGGTAACACAAAGCTACGTCATGGAACTAACAAACTTCTACGGCTCAGCATCACTCAACATACAACCAGTCATAATGCAAAGCATCGTAGGCGACAACGACTGGATAGCAGTAATAAGAGACAAAGCATTAATATACTACCACCTCATAAGACCAACAAGCCCAAAACCAATGACCAACGTGCCCACAATCGACTACTCAACATCACTCCAAGAAGTAGCACTAACACCGTACAAAGGCAAACTATGGTACCAGCTAGTAGCCATCGCCCTAACACAATGGTCTTACGGACGTGTAATTGAGCATTTACCAAAACTAATACGAGCATGCGCAGCCCTAGACAACAGAACACACACAGAGATAGAAGATTACAGACTACTAGCAAAACTAATGAAACCAATGCAACTAGGGCGATATGTAATAACAAGCTTCGGCTTCGAATCAGGACGCTTATTCGACAACAACACATACTGCATCCTAGTAGAATTAGCATCACACGGAAACCCCACAATAGAAACTGTATGCGAAGACTATAAAATTAGCCCTTCAACAGTAGAACGCCTAGCACAATCAGCCCCAGAATGGTGCTGGGTCAAATCCAACTCGCCAAGACGCTTAATGCCAACAGAACAGACCGAGAAGATATTTAAAACAATAGGGGTGAACCAAAAATGGTAAGTGATTACCAAGTTTATGTAGTGTGTGCTACAATACTACTGCTGGGATTAATGTTAATACTTGCATATATGTTTAAAAATATGGAGGAACATAAATGAGCGCACTTGAACTATACGCAAAACAAATAATCAACACCAAAGGCACAAACCACATGGCAGCACTTGAAGCACTCCGAGCATATATAAGACTAACCAGTGAAGAAGAATTAGTACGCTACATAAACATAATAACAGACCCAGACATACTAAGAGCTTTAATGGAAGCAGGCATGAGAGGAGTAACACATAAAGCTACTATTTTTAGACTAAACCTATTAATGAAAGAACAACAGGAGGCGAAAAAATAAATGAAATGCAAAATATTCACAGGAGAATGGTATGAAGCACAAGACGCATTCAACAACTGGGCAAAAGGAAAAGCACTAACAAAAGAAGTACTAATACACGAACATGTATGGTATAAAGGATTAGACTATAAAGAGCCATGTTTGCTGATAATTGTCTATCACCCAGAAGACCCACAATGGGACGAAACAAAAACACAGCCAACTCAAATGTCACAAACTGAACGAACCGTAAAAGAATATTTAGGAATAGAGGCGCAACAATAATGATATTCAGACTGCGAATAGGCAACTGGCGATTCACATTCACACTATACCAAATCACAGACATAACAGGCGTAAACTCTCTTTTGCCCGATGGCAACCATATCTTAATGTGGGATTTCGATGATGTACCCTTAGGAGTAGTACAATCAACACTAAGCATAATACAAAGCATCTACGACCTACCAACAATATACATACTAAACACAGGTAAGCCCAACCACTTTATCGCCTACTCATTTGCAAAATGTAGCTGGAGACTAACCGTAGAAATACTAGCAGCAACACCAAACCTCTGCGAAGATTACTTCAAATGGGGAGTATTCAGAAAACGCTTCACACTAAGAGTAACACCCAAAGAAGGACGCAAACCTAAGCTAGTCGCCCTCTTATACAGCAAAACACCAGAAGACGTAAAACTCAGCGAGCTAACCTCATGGGTAAAGGATACACTGAAAGTGCAGTCTCTTACTCCTCCAAATCTCCTGCACCTATCAGATTTCTCCCTCGACAAGGAGACGTATCCGCCCAAAATATGAGGCGCTAACAGACCACGCAAACCTTAAACGGTGGGAACTAAATGTCACCAAAAAAAACAAGTGAAGAATACGGCGACACACTGGTACGCTTAGACATACCAGTAGAAGAACAAATAGACAAAGAACGCTTCACCAAATACTTAGAAGAAGAACTAGGAATAACAAACCCAGACTTCCAAGAATCCTTATGGGGCGAAGTAGACACAAGCTTCCTAATGGCTGAACATGGAATACACGGCGTAACAATCACATACCCATGGGGCGTAGAAGTCCGCTACGGAATCCAAGGCTTACCAGGCTTATGGGGACTAGAAAAAGTCAGAGAAATCATGGAAGAAGAGGAGTGGGAATAACATGAGCGTACAAGAGTGGAGATACAAGTTTCTAGGCGCCTATGAAGAGCAGTGGATATGCACAAGATGTGGGCACATAACCAAATTCAAAAAGCGTAAGTGTCCATACTGTGGAGCAAACATGGAATACAGAGCCGTGAAAAAATGAAAGTACCAATAGTTGAATGCCCTAAATGTGGAGCAAAGTTAGAAATAATCATATCTGATGAGGATTTAATACGCCTCATTGCGAAGCGTTTAGGAATTGAGTTTAAATGATTCTTGACGCTACTGCTGGAAACAGAACAATGTGGAAACACAAAAATACAGAAGCCATAATCTACATAGACATAGAAAAAAAGTTAGAGATAAAACCTACAATATTCGCAGACAACACAAACACCCCATTTTTATCCGAAACATTCGACACAATTTTTTTTGACCCGCCACACGGCTGGGGACAAGGACACCCATTCTATAAATATCCAGACGCAAAAAGCTTTAAAGAGAAGTGGAGGGGATACGGTGAAATACCACGATATTACGGCTGGGACAAATATAAGAACCAGCAAGAACTATTAGTCCATTTATGGAGAGCTCAAAGAGAGTTTTTTAGAATACTGAAGGATGATGGATTATTATGGTTAAAATGGAATATTCAAGAAATATCTATACATCGTGTACTGTCAATATTTGCAGACTGGAATGTTATGTTAGAGTTACCAGTAAAGACACAGTCACAAACAGCGGGCAAATCACAAACGTATTGGGTATGCTTATCTAAAAAGAAAAAGGAGATAGTGCAGACAACGCTACTTTAGTTTAACTATACATATATATAATATAATATATGTATAATTAAACCATTCGAGTTTTTTTCAGCTCTCCCGCAACCCTTTAACTATCTCTGCCATCCTTTGCTCTATCGGAATCAGTGATAAGGATAAGTTTTTAATTTCTTCTTCCCTCTCAGGCTGTTTCTTCAACTCAGCAAGTTTACTTTGCGCTTCTTTCAGTTGCTTTTCCAACATAATCAACTCATCTGGAATCTCCAAAGCCTTCTCACCACGAGCCTTCTTGTAAGCCTCAGTAACCTTACGCATCTCCCAATATCCATCTGGGTCACCAGCAGCAACAACCTTATTGATAGCTAAGATATACCATGATTCACTCTCATCATACCCAATGCCTTGTAATAGTTCTGCTCCTTGACTTGCTGTTAATACTTGATTCTTTACACCTTTAATAATTTCAGCCTTAGTAAGGTCTTTCTCATGGCTAAGCCTATCAATCTCATACTCTTCATAAGTTTTCTTAACAAGAAGGCGGGCGTTATATTCTGGCATTTCAAGTTTCATAAGCTCCTTAACCATCTGTTCACCACTGATAACGCCTTTAATATACTGAGTTTTCAATGAATCATACTTCTGAGTTACAAGTGTATACATTGTAAGCAACGCAGCCTGTGACTCATCCCAATCTTGCAACAAGAAATTATCATATAAATCATCCTCATCAAACATCATAATAGCGTATAGATTGGCTGCTACTGCACTAGTGAAAGGTTTAGACTTAACCTCAACCGTAACCTCTCTTGTATAAATCTCTGTTAACAACTCAGCATCATCTGGACTATACCCAACAAGCACAAATTCAGTAGTCATTTGCTCTTTATTAATCAAGTGTATAGTGTACAGTTGTTTAATCTGTGCCAAAGTTAACTTACGATACTTAACCTCAGCATCTTTCTCCTCTTTCTCAGCAATTTCCAACTTAGCTCTTTCAACAGCAGTATTTATCCTCTCATCAGTCCAATCTAAAGCCTTCAACTGTATCCTAAGCCACTCTTCTGTTCTAAGACCAAGCTTAAACGCAGTCAAAGCCTCACTACTACTAACTATACGTCCTTCCATGTCAACAGCAGGCTTCTTCATACGTTCTCTATACAGTTCCGCCCTAGTCATCCAAAGCTCAATAGCTGCCTCTGGAGTTTTAAGCTCTGTAAGCCTAGTCCTCAACGTATCCTTATCAATCTTATCCAATCCATAAGCATACATCAACTCAGTCCTTACACTATTCCTTTCAGCCTCAGTACGATAAGCAACCATAGCTTCTCCAGCCTTCTCAGCATCCTCAGGACTAAGACCACCCCAACGCCTAAACCTCTTAATATCCTCAAGACTATAAACGCCAACGTCAAACCCATAGCCCATCTCACGAATGCTCGGAACACCATAAGCAACATTAATAATGTCTTTCCTATCATCTGGGTGCACGTCAACAATCTTCAGCATACGCTCAAGTTTCTCTACACTCCACAGTCCTCTATGATAGTTAGCATACATGAGATTAACTGGAATACGCTCCCAATGACTATACCAGTAATGCTCAGCATCTTGCGGTGTCAAACCCATAAGTCCAGCTCTACGCACCATCTCAGGATACTGTTTCTCAGGGTCATGGTCAAGATAAGCCTCTCTAACAGCGAATCGTATCAAATCTTGAATTGGAGGAATAACATCCCTCAAAGTCCTAACCTGTGCTATCGCATCATTTTCTAAGGCACTGCGCTTTAAATAATGGTCAAAAGTCGCTTCATCAATTACTCCACGCCTAAGCAAAGATAAACACGTACCTATGTCTGGCATTACCTTCTGTGAAGCAGCCCAAATCTTAGCCCACTCAGCGTTAAGTCCAAAGACAGACATACTATTAACAAGACCTTCTTCACTGAGAAGCCATTTAGCGCTAAAATCTGCAAGTCTATAAGGGTCTGGATACTGCACAGACATCTTAGTAATATTATCAATCGCATCAGGACTAAACCTATACCGCTTAAGCCAAGCTGTAACATAAGCATCATCCACATATCCTCTGCGTTTAAAGTCAAGCAGTAAACTTATCGGTGGCGCTACCGTCCAAACATTCACTAATGATTGTATCCAACTTTCATCCCAACCATTCTGTGCTGCATACGCTTTAAAAGAGTCCCAATCCATAACGCCAAGATTATACATATACCACGCTGTTTCAGCATCAGGAATATTAGGTGTAAACTCCTTGTTCCAGTACCTGCTTACATAAGGTTCAATGCCTATCCTATGCAACAGACCAATGTAACTTTGCAGTAAAGCAGATGAACCACTAAGATTCTCAAACAAACTACTATAAAGACTGCCGACATTACCACCCATCCCAGCCAGTAATGCATCAATGCTGAACTTATAATCTTTTTCAAGTTCATCCTCAACTGGAATGTAGACATCGCTTATATCTGTGTGCTTAAGCATGTATGCTAACTGTTCATGCATCGCTGGATACCCTCTAAGCTTTCCTTTAAGGTCGTCAAGCTTCGTCTTTGCCAAAAGCATATAGAATTCATCAAGAGCAGTTTGCGATAGCGCACCTATATTGTACGCTAGAAAAGTGGACGACTCAACTCCTTTACCACGAGATTCCCAGTATTTAGTTACTTCATAATATGGCTCCATCGGCATTACTCTTCACCTGCTCCTTTAAACTTAAATTTATCCTCAGGCGATTCAGCTTTCAACGGTTTAGGCTTCTTACTCTCCATAAGGCTTTGAACGCTCTCTGTAACTTTTGCAACTTCTTCCACCTTCAAAGTTGTACTCAGAGGTTTCTCCATGAACTCTTTAAGCTCATCATGCAACGTAACCAACTCAGTGCCCAACACATAAAGAACTGTAACAGCTTCTTCCAAGTTGTCACCTATCCTTTGTAGCGAATCTGCAATCTGTTTAAACACATTCTGGTTTTTCTTACTCATTTTTTCACACTCCCTCTTAAAAGAAAAAAAAGGGAAACTTAAAGTTTACTCAGGTTCTTTCTTTGGCACCTCAGCACCCAAGAACGTCAACAGATACACTGCATCAGCACCTAAAGCAAAGAATAGATAGTAGAGCCACTCATTTAGTTCTGGCATCCTAGATATCAGTGTTGACATAATTCCACTTGCGACACAGAAGCTATATATGAAGATTAGCACTGCAATTATTACTATTCTCTGCGTTGTTGGGTCTGTGTTTAACTTCAACTTGTTTTCACCCCCATTAAGTTATGACGAATGTTAATCCGTCACCTTGAACCTGATGCGCAACCGCTATCAATTCACAGTCACCCGTAACTGGATTATAAGTGTAACCATCATCGCAATCGTAGTCACAGTTACCAGTGTAAGTGCAAGTTCCAGTCGCCCTACATTTTCTAGGTAGAGCAAGCAGACAGAAAACACAAGTTACGGTGATTGTGCTTACGCATCCGTCAGATACTAAATGACTGTGAGCTTTAGGAGCTGGACATCCACTAGGACAAGTACCCTCCAAACAACCAGCATGCTCAACACATGAAACTCCAGCGTTTGGACACGACATCGTTTTACTAGACGCACATACTTGACTGTAATCAGGGTCAACCTCTAACGCTTTCACCGATTTCTCTTTAATGACGGTTCTAATTTCTTTTGATTTCTCATGCCTCTCCATACCTTTATCTGCAATCTCTAAAGCCCTAATCAAATCTATCTTATGGTTACGCACAAGTCTTAAAGCTAATTTATCACGGCAGCTACAACAGGGCATAATTACACCTCATCCTTCATAACTGTAACGTCAACCGTGCCCGCTGCTGAAAGGTTAATATATAATACTTCATCTGCTGCTCCTTCCCAATTAGTTCCAATAAGGTTAATTATGAAACCTGTGTTTGCGGCTAATGTTTTCTTGAACCGTGCTGTTCCAGCTGCTGCAAATCTAAGATATACTGTTATGGCTGCTGTTCCATTGTTCCAAACGTCAACTAGTTTAACTCTTATTTTCTTTCCTGCTGTAGGTGTCTGTATTATATTGTTTCCGCTTGATGATGCTGTTACACTTGTTATTGTTGTTGTCTTAGTTATGTCTGATATTGTTCTGTCTTTCGCTGCTTGAGTAACAGTAGCCTTAAGTTTAGTTTCATCACTCTGTTCAACACTAACAACATCAGTATTAACTAAAGGTCTAATGTCAAGGTCAGCATTGCTAATGTTTACTAATAGTCCACCTGCGACTGTTCCTCGTATTCTATCCCATGTTGCACCGTTAAACATTCTAGGATAAACAACACTATGAACATATCTAAGAGAAGCATCAACAGGGATGCGAGGTGAATTATCAGCTCCATCCCCTAATAATGCTGTATCAGAGTCTGGGCACACTTCAACTCGGTCAGTAGTAGTTAAATTCCTAATATCCAAATCAGTTGCTGAAACAGTTGCCTTAAGCTTACTTGCATCACTTTGTTCAGCCGTAACAGTGCCCGTAACAGTTCGGTCTTTAGCTGCCTGAGTAACAGTAGCCTTCAATAATGTTTCATCTGGTTGTATAACTGTTAAAGCTCCCACTGTCATGGCTTCAATGTCAACTTTAAATCTATCTGTAACTGAGTTATAGGCTATGGCTGGATTTTCAATGTATTGTTTAAACCAGTCGTTAGTTGCATCGTAAGCAATAGCCTCATTCTCAATACTTGTCGGCACACAACCTGCAATAGTCGGAGTTATAAAGTCCACGCCTAAAATCTTGCGTAAATCAACCTGAACAATTGCTGGATACTCACCTGGCGGTGTCACTATGATAATCTTTTTCTCATAGTCGGGCAAATCTGATACCATGACATCTCACCCTGTGCTTATCCTTATATCATCAATATAAGTGAGACTATTATTGTCTCGTGGAGCTGTTTTTTGCACTCTAATTTTAGCTATTGATTTACCAGCAGTCAACGCTGCTAACACTGTTGAACCTGCGTTATGCCACTCATAATCTTTTTCCTTAAGGATGCTTACTGTTTGCTCTTCCTCATCGCTATAAGTAATGATTACGTCAAAATAGTTATCTGTCTCTATACTGTATGAATTTTCTTTATACCATATATCCAAAACTGTAATATCGTCAACTGGACACGCCTGACCTTGTAAAGTTAGTATATCTTGCTCGAAATATACAGTTAATCCGTAGCCAGTAAGATACATTCCGTACGCTCCGCCAGGTGTATGGTTTGAATATGCATTACTTATCCATGTTGAATTATCAATATTCCAAGTGTACGGGTCTGATGGGTCAACTTCAAAATCGCCGTCTAAAATCCATTCTGTAATAGGCGGTACAGCAGGAGCCTTAAACCACCAGAACGGCTGCATTTTTGGCGTCATTGTTCCAGCCCCAGTTTTTCTAGGAATCCTCTGAAAAGGCGAGTCAGCGAGAACATTCCAGCAGCATCTTCTGGACGCACTTCTACACGAACCGTTATTGTGTGGTCATATTCTGTATCTGGACTGCAGGCTACAAGTTTAAGTTTGTATGGTTTATCTAGTAGTTCAGCGTATGTTTCTGTCTCTACTGCTTCATCGTCGCCTGTTACCCATTCATCTTCACTTAACGGTATAAGCTGTAATGCTTCTTGGAATAGTCTTACTTTAACCATTCCGTGGCATCCTGCTGGGAACTTAATGTCAATGCTCGTTATGATTCCTCTAGGTAAACCTAGCCAATCTTCCAGAGGCTTAGCTTCTGGCGTACCTGCTTCTATTGTGATGTCCCAGCAGAAAAACATTCAGCATCACCTACCTTTATGTCTAAGACTTCTAAATGTCTTTTTCCAGCCTTGTAAACAGTTAGGGTAAAGACTCCTATTCATATCTTCCTTCAGCCCTCAGTTTCATTTTCTCTCCATTTGCTACATCAGCGAAGTAAGCGTAAACATATTGTCCCTCACGAAGCCAAATGTTACCTGTCCAATGAACATAATCGCTTGTATTCTCAGGATTATCCTTATATAATGGCACGTAAGCATGTCCATTATAATATCCTAACTCTACAAACTCAGTGGTAGCCAAGTTTTCAAATGTTCCAGCAATATGTGTTATCTCTAGCACTTCGCCTGTTCTAACTCTTTTACCTTCTAAGTATTTGCTGAGTCCAGTTGTGTACACGAAGTCTTTTTCAAACTGATGTGGCTTTGTTTCAGTCATTTCACATCACCTCTTTATTTTGCCTCTAAACAGAAAAAAAGGGGAAGAAAGGATTAAGCCTATTTTAAGCGTACTCGGCGGGTCCTTGACCGATTGGCTTTTCTAGTATAACTCTGTGCGTGTTGTCTTTCTTGTATCCGTACCATTCTATTTCTACAGGCTTGTATGTTTCTAGGTTTAAGTATTCTGATTCTTCGTCTTCTATGTAGAAGGGTATTGCGAATGTGTGGAATAGTCCTAATCCCTGTATTGCTGCTTGGTAGAATGTGCCGCTGCCTGCGTATGCTAGAATTTGGTATCTGTCTTGGTTATCTTCAAATGAGTTTACTGTTACTGACGCTCCGTTTTCTTTAATGTGTGACATGGTAACTCCGTTTACGATAGCCCAGTGAAAATCTGTGTATCTTGTGGTTGACGGGTACGGCTTGCATACTGAGCGTCCCATACCTAATCCACGATTTAAGTGTTCAGCTCGGAATAGGTCTTTCGGTCTGTGGTCACGTATTGTTAAGGCTCTATCTTTAAACCACAGCTTCCAGTTATAGTCGTCACCGACTGGGTTGTTTGTTGGTGCAGCTGTTTCGGCTGTTAGGTCTGGGTCTAGCTGTATCATCAGTTCTCTGAGTAAGCCTTTTGTTGGCAGTTTTGGTCTAACGTAGTCTTTGTCTGCTGCTGGTTTGTCTGTTTGGTATTCCCATTGTTTCAAGAATTTAGCATGTGCTTCAACTGAGTCCTCTATTGTTGCTATCGCTGTTTCCATGCTTAGGCTTGACCAGTATGTTGAGCTCATATCATTAGTTACTTTAAGTTCTACTTTGTCCCATTTGCTGAGGTCTAACGCATATTTTCCATCGTGGAATCTGCGCCCAAAAAGTATTGGCAGTGTTTGTCTTTGTGTTTTGCCGCCCCATTCGTTTTGTGTGAATGGTGGTAGTCTGCCCATCTTCCTGTATGCTTTAGCTATTGCCTCTTCGCCTGTTAGACTGAAAAGTGTTTTGTCTGTGTCGCCAATGACCTCTACTTTTGTTATGTGGTGATGTATGTTGTGCGGTGCGCCTGCTGCTATGTCTGATTTATTTACTGCTGTGAGTTCCAGAATTATTGAGTCTAAGATACCTGTGTCTGGTAGGTCTAATGAGTGTGTTGACGCTAGGGTTGATGTTTTCGCTTTTTGGAATCTTTGCTCTTTGAAGTACATAATGATTACTCCTTAGGGCAAAGCTTAAGTTTTGCCTGCTCCTTTGCGCCACTGTTCCACAACAGGGACAAGACGGTTGTTTATGTTTGCACGCCAATCAGTTGTCTTAGGTGGTAATGCTGCTACTCTTGATACTACTGTATCGTAGATTGGTCCGAAGTTTGCTGTCCACTTGTCTAGTGCTCCTCTTATTCTGTCGCCGATTATGGGAGCACCTTTGTTTGCTGCTGCTGTTCGCCAATCTTCGTTTGTCATTTTAGCTATTTCTTTTTGTCTCGTTTTTCCAGAAATAGCTTTTGACACTCCGTCTGCATAGTTCTTTTCCGCTGCTTCACTTTTAGCTGGTGTTAACCAGTCAGCTTTAGCTACTCCTGCTCTGTATCGGTCTGGAATGTAGCCTATGGACGCTTCAAAATTGGCTCTCGCTTCTTCTTTGGTTTTGGTTACCATTTCTTTTTTTCCTCCTTAAAGGCATGAGAGAGATTGATAACTATGGATATAAAGAATGATACTATTATGTGATGGTATATACGTTTACATTCAGAAACTGGCGAATGGTTCAATTATATATTATATTATATTATATTATAGAAGATAAAACCATAAAGTTTATATTTAGAGACTACTAAAGGTTACTTAAAAGGAGGAGGTGATATGGTTGAAATTTGGAGTAAAAGCCTTGATAAGTTTAGGCGCATGTGTCTTAATTTCATACGCACTTGTTGGATGTGGTCAATGGGTCTTTTACATGGTGCGCTAGAAATACTGCGGTTTCCCTTGATGATTTCTTTGTTAGCTTTGTTGCCTTGGCTGTTCATAATGCCGATTGTAATATCTCAGCATTTAACTTTAGTTGCGGTTTTTGTGTTGTGTTACTATGTAGCTGGTAGAGAAGATAAGCGCAGGGAGAAAGCGTTATATGGGCGTGTCCTCTAGGCTTGGCTTAGTTTCCTCTATTTTTTCTGTTTCTTCTTTTTCTTTTCTT
>Ga0315280_10009458_pt1 | contig 12508 bp, 10 predicted proteins | sample YL17G06_40_MG_FD_203697 | JGI IMG/M metagenome (GOLD analysis project Ga0315280, IMG submission 203697) | Sediment microbial communities from Yellowstone Lake, YNP, Wyoming, USA - YL17G06_40 | ecosystem: Environmental > Aquatic > Freshwater > Lake > Sediment | place: USA: Wyoming | collected... | reverse complement strand
TTTAAGATTAAACAGACACTTGCCGCTCTTAACAATCAGGCAAAAGAGTTCTTTAAGCAGAAGTTGAAATCGCCAGGCGGCGAGCGCGCGACCAATTACATCAAAAATCGCGGGATATCCGACGAGATCATGCAGAAATTCGAGCTCGGATACGCGCCCGACTCGTGGGACGCGATATACAAGCATCTAAAATCGAAGGGGTTTGGCGATTCAATCTTAGAAGCATCGGGCATGATCGTAAGGGGGACGGCTGGCAACTTCCACGACCGATTCAGGGATCGGATAATGTTCCCGATAATCGACGCTCAGGGAAACACGATAGCCTTCAGCGGAAGGATTATCGACCAGGGAGAGCCAAAATACTTAAACAGCCCAGAGACCGAGGTTTTCAAAAAAGGACAGACCTTGTTCGGGCTCTATCAGGCGCGCCAAGGGATGCGCGAGTGCGGGATAATCGTCGAAGGGAATTTCGACTGCATAGTAATGCATCAATGCGGATTCGCTGGGACGGTCGCCACACTTGGAACAGCGCTCACGAGTTCGCACATAAGATTGATTTCAAGATACACCGATAAGGTCGCGCTCGTGTTCGACGGCGATCAGGCCGGTCAGCGAGCTTTAGAGCGGAGCGCAGAAATATTTGCAACGCAAGAGCTACAGCCGCTAGCCGTCGTCTTGCCGAAGGGCGACGACCCGGACTCGTTCTGTCGAAGCAAGGGGAGCCAGGCGCTGCAACAGCTCATGGACCAGTCGAAGCCCATTTTAGAGCACATGATCGATATATGGTCGAAACGGGCGGAGGGGACGGTTGAAAATAGAACGGCTGCAAGCAAAGCAGTAATCGAGCTTTTAGCCATGGTCAAAGACAGGCTCAGACGCGACCTCCTTTTGCAGCTCGCGTCAGACAGATTGAAGGTGAAGGAAGAAAGCCTGAGGGCAAAGTTGAAATCGGTAATCAAAGATAAAGCTAAAGACCAAACTCAAGCGAAAACGCCCGAACCCGAAAGAGCCTGTGTGCTGAGCCCAGCAAAGACGATTTTTGAGGCGCTCGTCCAGTTTGACGAGCTTTCAGATAGTTTTCTGGAAGAGTTTTCAGGCATGGAAAAAATATTTGAAAATAGCTCGGACGCTTGGGCAAAAGCGCTCGGCAAAGTTCTTAAGAAAAACAGCTTTGAGCCAAACGAAATGCTCGTCGACCCCGGCTTTAACGAGCTTTCTGGTCAGCTATCAGAGATGATGCTGGCTGCAAATTCCTTTGACGACGCATCCAAAGCCAGACAGGCCATCTACGATTGTGCGCTAAAGCTTACAGAGAAGGGAGTCAAGGAAGAGCTGGCTAATATTACATATCAACTGAAGGAAGCGCAGAAAAATCAAGACGACTCAAAGACCACCGATCTTTTGAAGAAAAAAGAGGAAATGAATGCCAGATGGAGGAAGCTATGGCAAAAAATAAAAAAGCAAACGGGTTGAACATAGATGAATACCGAAGCTGGATCAAAGATATAATCGAGCAGGGGAAAGAGCGCGGCTATATAACTTATAAAGAGTTGAACGAACAGCTGCCGCCGTCCGTCCTATCTGGCGAAAAGGCTGAAGAGATAATGGATATTCTGGGGCAGATGGGGATTGAAGTTATAGAGGAGTCCGAGAAAAAAAACTTTGAGTCTAGAAAGAAGATGCAGGCTAAAACAGAGGCTCAGAAGCCAGAGATCAGCGGCGTCAGGACGAGCGACCCAGTCAGGCTGTACCTTAAGGAGATGGGCTCCGTTTCACTTCTCACGCGCGAGGGCGAGATGGAGATGGCGAAGCGGATAGAAAAAGGTGAGAACGAGGTTTTAGAAGCGGTGCTAACCGTCCCCAAAATCTGGCACAATTTCTTCGCGTTGCGCGAGGCGCTCGAAATCGAAAAAATATCGCCCGCCCAGGTTTGCAGAGACCTCGAAGATATCGATTTGTTGAAGGACGCCGGCGGAATCACAAAAGGGCTTATAGGCAGGGTCAAAAAGGCACAAAAGATTTTCAGAAATATAGAAAAGCTTGAAGAAGCTAAAAGTATTTACAAGATGATGGAAGAGCTTGGAAAAGCCCGCAAAGAAGGGGATATAACAGGCTCCGAGTTTAATAAAAAGATGGCAAAGTATAAAAAAGAGTTAAAAGCGCTAGGTTATCGAGCCACTAAGACCGTTGGGTTAGCGGAGCTCAACAAGAAATATGCAAAATATAGAAACGATCTCGTCGAAACGCTCAAATCCCTCAATCCGACGAAGTTGCTCATAGAGGAGCAGATAAGATTTCTGAATATCTACTTCGATAGATTGAATCGCCTGGCGAACGAGGCTGTCTCAATTGCAAAAGCCCTTAGGGTGCCGGTCGGGGATTTGAGGAAAATTTTTGTAGAGATGAAAAAAGGGCCCAAGGCGGTGGACAAGTTAAGGAAAAGACATAAGACAAAAAGTACGACTATACAGAAGCTCGCAGATAGATACGCCGAACTTCAGAGGGAGCTGAGGAATTTCAAGAAGGAACTCGGGATCGACCCAAAAGACCACGCGGACGTAATGAAACGTTTGACCTGCGGCGAAATCATGGCGCGCAACGCAAAAGAGGAGCTGATCAGGGCGAACCTGAGGCTGGTCGTCAGCATCGCCAAGAAATATACGAATCGAGGGCTTCAGTTCTTGGATTTGATTCAGGAAGGGAACATCGGGCTTATGAAGGCGGTTGAGAAATTTGAATACAGGCGCGGCTACAAGTTCAGCACATACGCCACATGGTGGATCAGGCAAGCCATAACGCGCGCCATCGCTGACCAGGCGCGAACTATCAGGATTCCGGTCCACATGATAGAGACGATAAACAAGCTGCTTAGGGTATCGAGGCAGTTGGTTCAGGAGCTGGGGAAAGAGCCGACGCCTGAAGAGCTGGCCGAGCGGATGGACCTGCCGGTCGAGAAGATCAGAAAGGTCATGAAGATAGCGAAAGAGCCGATCTCGCTCGAGACGCCGATCGGCGAAGAGGAAGACAGTCACCTCGGCGACTTCATAAAGGATAACCACGTGATAAACCCCGACGATGCCGTAGTAATGCGTGATTTAGCCGAGCAGACGCGCAGGGTGCTGCAATCGCTCTCGCCGCGTGAGGAGAAAGTCTTGAGGATGAGATTCGGAATAGGCGAAAGGTCAGACCACACGCTCGAAGAGGTCGGACAAGACTTCGAGGTCACGCGCGAAAGAATAAGACAGATAGAGTCGAAGGCGCTGAAAAAGCTGCGCCAGTCGCGCGCGAAGAAGCTGAAGACATTTTTAGAGTAGGACACCTAAAGAGATGGAAGATTATGGGACATTATGGTATAAATTTTAGATCAAAAGACTGGGCCCGTAGCTCAAGGGTAGAGCCGCCGGCTCATAACCGGAAGGTTCCGGGTTCGAATCCTGGCGGGCCCACCACAAAGGGTGATTTGAAAGGGCGACCGATTTTTAGGTCGCTCTTTTTATATGAGGGCAATCCATGCAGGTCAAAAAACTTTTAGTTATCCTCGACCAGCTCGCGCCCCCCAATCTAGCTGAAGATTGGGATTCAGACGGACTTCAAATCGGCGATCTTTTCCAAAAAATTTCGGAAATACATATCGCGCTAGAAGCAGAGACAACTTTAGTAAGCAAGCTGCCCGCCAATTCCGCGCTGATCGTTCACCACCCACCGCTATTCAATTTCAAAAGCCCAATAAACTTCCTAACCAATGAAGGACAGCTAATAAAGCTGTGCGCTCGAAAGGGCATATCGATAATCGCTGTGCACACGCGGTTCGATAAAGTAAAAGGCGGGCTCGCAGACGAGGCAGCAAAAATATTCGATTTGGATCCCGTTCGACCGCTCATCTCGCATCGCTTGGTGGCTTACAAGCTTGTCACGTTCGTGCCAGAAGAGCACGTCAACGCGGTCGCCGAGGCGCTGTTCGAATCAGGCGCGGGCGTGATTGGCAAATATAAAAAGTGCTCGTTTGGGGCAAAGGGGGTCGGAACATTTCTTGGCTTAGAAGGCTCGAAGCCAACAATTGGCAGGGCTGGAAAGTTTGAAAAAGCCGACGAGATAAGGCTTGAGGTGCTTGTGCGCGGCTCACCGCAACCTGCTGTCGATGCGCTCTTAAAAGCTCATCCATACGAAGAGCCCGCATACGACATCTACCCAGTCGTTTTGGAATCTAAAGACATGGGTTTAGGAAGGATAGGCGAGCTGAAAAAACGCACGCTTGTGGACGAGCTCACAGAGATAATAACAAAAAAACTTAAGCCGCAGTCGCTTAGGATTGTCGGCGACAACAAAAGAAGGATTAAAAAAATAGCGATCCTGCCAGGCTCCGGAGAACGATACATCGAAGCAGCGAGCGCAAACGCTGAATTGTTTGTAACATCCGATATAAAGTATCACAGCGCAAAGGATGCGCTAGAGCGCGGTTTAACGATAATCGAAGTCGATCACGGTTCAATCGAAAAATTGTTTGTGCCGGCGCTCGCGAAGATGCTTGGCAATCTTAAAAAAAGAGTTAAAATCATAGCCCACGAGGAAATTCGCGCCCTGTGGCGGACAAAAGGAGGCATCGGTGGCTGAGAACGTCAGTATAGAGATATTGTATAAACTCCAGAAAATCGATTCCGACCTTGGAAAACTTGAAAAACAGATCGCGGAGTTCCCAGAAGCCATAAAGGAGATCGAAACCGAGATCGAGAAGGCTAAAAATGCGCTCGACGAAAGGCACGAGCAGCTCAAAAAGCTGCAACTGAAGCACAAGGAGCAAGAGGTCGAGCTGCGGACGCAGGAAACGAAGATCTCCGAAGCTAAAGACAAGATGTTCAAGGTGAAGACCAATCAAGAGTACCACGCGCTTCAGAAAGAGCTTGAAATCATGCGAAACGAGAAGGAGGGGGTCGAGGACGGAATATTGTCGGTGCTTGAAGAGATGGAAGGCTTTGAAAAGGAGATGAGAAGAAACGACAAGGGTCTTTCTGATTTTAAATCGCAAAAGGAGCGCGAGATCAAAAAGCTGAAGGCCGAGCTCGAAGACATGCCGAAAAGAATCGAGCAGCTAAAAGCTGAGCGCGAACAGCTTAAATCTCAACTGCCAAAAGAACTCGCTGACCTATACGAGCGCCTTCTAGCTTATCGGGCGAGTGTCGCTATAGTGACCGTCATCGACGGAGTCTGTCAGGGGTGCAACATGGCAATCCCACCGCAGCTATACAATCTCGTGTTGCGGAACGAATCAGTCTATACCTGCCCGAGCTGTCAGCGAATACTCTATCCCGTCGAGCTTTTGCACGTGGAGAGCGCATAGGTGGCATCTGATAGAAATATCGTTGAACTCCTTGAAGTGATCGCCAAACACAAGGCGCTTGGCGAGATCGCAAAAAGCGTCGGTATATCGCGCGAGGAGGCGCAAAAGCTTATCCAACAATTGAAAACAACTTTAGAGCGCAAGCCTGAGCAGGCGGTCTTAATCGTCGACGGCTCGTCGAAAGGAAACCCTGGTCAAGCTGGTGCTGGAATCGTCTTGTGCAGAGCCGACGGATCACAGATCGACTCGATGTCAGTGCCGCTGGGGATCAAAACGAACAACGAAGCTGAGTATCTGGCGCTCATAAATGGACTCAAACGCGCAAAAGAGGTTGGAATCCAACGGCTGAAGGTTTTTTCAGATTCGGAGCTCTTGGTTAAGCAGATGAGAGGAGAGTATCAGATAAAGAGCAAAAAGATTCTGCCGCTCGTGTTCGAAGCTGCGAGGCTCCGCCGCGATTTTGAAGAGATAAGCTTTGAAACGGCGGAGCGCTCGGTGACGCGCTGCGCGGACAAGCTTGCCAGAACCGCCGCTAACGCAGTTGAAGAGAGCGCAGAAGACGATGAAGGGCGTTGACTTCCATAAATGGACGTCCATAACTTACGACGAATACTCAGGAGGAATCAGGCCCTGGCGTCCTTTTGACTACGAGCCAGCGGGCTCAGGCAAGCCGATAATTTTGCCGAATCCATCGGAGCAGCCGAGCGCGCTTAAATTCAAGAAGGGAGCGCCCGTTCCCCTTTCTGTGATATCGACTCTTCTCTACTACGCCTGCGGGCCGACGAAAAAACTGGCGTGGGGGAGCTCATATTTCATGTTCAGGGCTGCGCCAAGCGCGGGCGCACTCTATCCGTACGAAGTCTATCTGGCCGCTGATAACGTTGAAGGGCTCACGAAGGGAATTTATCGCTATCAATCCGACTATGCCGCCCTCGAAGCGGTGACATCGGGGAGTAAACCAATCGAAGATATTTGCAAGGCCGCGTTTGTCAGCAATACGCCGCCGTTTGCCATCGTAATAACTGGACTCGTGTTCAGGAGCGCTGAAAAATACGGCGATCGAGGCTATCGCTACGCTTTGCTCGACATAGGGCATTTGCTTTTGAACATATCATGGACTGCAAAAGCAATTGGGATTGAGAGCACGCACGCACTGGATTTCAACGACGCATTAGCAAACGAAACCATCGGCTGCAACACGGAGTTCGAAGAGACATTTGCAATCTGGCTGCCAGAGGATGTGCAATTGAACGCATCATGTATAAGTGAGCCAACAAGCGTAACTCATAAATACCGAGCCGTCGAATTTCACAGAGGAACACATATATCCAAGCTAAAACAAACCGGTCAGGGAGCAGAACCTATAACCTCGCGCGCGCTCCCGGATTTCGATATTGCATCTGCAATAAGGGTGCGCCGCTCGGAAAGGGATTTTGTATATGCAAGCCTCGACACAAGAAAAGAGACCGTCTTGCGGGAATCTGCCATATGCGCCTTTTCCGAGCGGACGCACACCATCGTTGCAAAACCTGAAATATTCATCGTCAAAACATCCAAGGACAGAAGATGGCAACTCGAAAGATTCGAAACGAAAGATGCGGTTTCGCAAGGCGCAGATAGCAGAGCTATCATTCGCGCTGCTCTGGGTCAGGATTTCTGCGGGCGCGCGGGCTTTTGGGTTTTATTCGCAGCCGAACTTGAGAAATCCGAAAGAAACTTCGGCACCCGCGCATACAGACATCTTCTGACGCTGTCGGGCATTGTAGGCGAATCGGCATATCTCGCAGCCAGCAGCATGGGGCTCGGCACATGCGGAATCGGTGCATTCTGCGACCTTGAGCTTCGCCAAGCGCTAAAGCTGCCGGATGGCCTTTGGCCGCTGTATTTCGTCTGCGTAGGGAATATCAAATATTAGCTGCTAAATATTTCTTACAGATTAGATAGTGTGCTAACGGCTATCAGCCTGCGCCTTTGATCTCGCCTAAGATGGCCTTGATTCGATTGGTAGATTCATCGACCAAAACCAGCTTTGGGTTGTGCTTCGCAATTTCGTGCTCTTCGAGCTCGCAGAAGCTTGCGATGATGACGCGGTCGCCGACGTGAACAAGCCTGGCAGCCGCACCGTTTAGACAAATCTCTCCGCTATCGCGTTCGCCTTCGACTGCATACGTTTCAAACCGTTCGCCATTCTCTATATTCCAAATCGAAACCTTTTCAAAGTTCGCTATATTGGCCGCTTCCATCAACGCCTTGTCGATAGTTATCGACCCTTCGTAGTTCAGATTCGCCTCGGTCACGCGCGCTCTATGTATTTTACTCTTTAAGATCGCACGCCTCATAATTTACCTCTCGGGAAAAAGTTCGATGTTATCTATCAACCTCGCCTTGCCCACCCTGACCGCAAGCGCCATGACACTAGGCTCTTTTATCTTTCCACTAAGAAGCTTCATCGTCTTCTGGCTCGCAATCTCGATGTAATCTATATTAGCCAGCGGCTCAGAAGAAATCAATTCGCTCGCGATCACTCTCAATTTTTCGGCGTTTTGCTCCCCGCTCTTGAACGCGCTTTTCACGGCTCTCAGCGCGCGTATAAGGCAGGTCGCAGCCTTACGCTCATCAGGACTGAGATACGTGTTTCTCGAACTCATGGCAAGCCCGTCCGATTCGCGATAAGTTTCGGCTGGCACAATTTCAATGTCAAAGTTGAGGTCTTTAACCATCTGCTCGATGACCTTCAGCTGCTGATAATCCTTCCTGCCAAAGATCGCGTAGTGCGGCTTGACGCAGTTAAACAGCTTTGCGACGACCGTTGCGACGCCGCGAAAGTGCGTCGGCCTCGACGCGCCGCAAAGAGTTTTCGTCAGCTCCTCGACCGTAACCCACGTCTGATACCCTTCAGGATAAAAATCGCTCGCCTCAGGCGCAAACATGATGTCAGTACCATGCTCGGTTGCCATATTGCAGTCGCGCTCAAAGTCGCGCGGGTAAGACCTGTAGTCCTCAGCGGGCCCGAATTGCGTGGGATTCACAAACAGGCTGACGACCAAGAAATCGCCCAATTTTTTGCCGATGTCCATCAGGCTCGCGTGCCCCTTGTGGTAAAAGCCCATCGTCGGGACAAACGCTAACTTTTTGCCCTGCTGCCTGAGCTTCTCCGCGCGCTGCTGCATATCTTTCGGAGATTTTATAATTTCCATCTCTTTCCCTATTTGAATATGTGCCCCTCTGTCGGGAACGTCCCATCGCGCACTTCCTGAGTGTAAGCCTTGACCGCATCAAGAATCTGCGGCCACACGTTCACATACTGTTTTACAAACCTCGGCCTGAACCGATCGAAGAGGCCGACCATGTCGTGATATACCAAAACCTGGCCATCGCAGAACCTGCCAGCGCCGATGCCGATCGTCGGAATCGACAGCATCTCAGTTATCTGAGTTGCAACCTTTTCTGGCACGCACTCAAGAACCACACTGAACGCACCCGCATCTGCGACCGCCTGCGCATCCGCCAGAAGTTTTTCAGCCTCGGCGTCCGTCTTCCCCTTGACCTTATATCCGCCGATTCTATGGATCGACTGAGGCGTTAGGCCGATGTGCGCCATGACGGGTATGTCGATGTCCACGATTGCCTTGATGACATCCTTCATGTTCTCGCCGCCCTCGAGCTTTATCGCCTGACAGCCGGTCTCCTTCATAACCATGCCCGCGTTTCTTCGCGCCTGCTCGATCGACTCCTGATAGCTCATGAACGGCATGTCGGCAACGACGAGCGCGCGCTTAGAGCCGCGCATGACGGCCTTCGTGTGATAGACGGTCTCATCCAACGTCACAGGCAAAGTGTTTTCGTAGCCTGCGATAACTGTCCCAGATGAGTCGCCAACGAGAATAATGTCGACGCCGCCATCATCGACAAGCCTCGCAGATGGATAGTCGTAAGCGGTCAGCATAACGATCTTTTGCTTCCCCTTCATGTTAACCACGTCTACAGTCGTCACTCTTCCCATCGCGCGCCTCCTTAAAATTAAAAACCCTTTCACCAGACCAAAAGGACTGGCAAAAGGGTTTGCATTTTACTCACACCTTACCGTCCCGGTCCGGCCATCCACCAGATCCCGGCGGATCTCTTTAATCCATTTTTTATTTTAAAGACCGTGCCCCGCCCGCCTCAGGCGGGCTGGAGCCAACGTGATAATGTAGCTTCATTGCCGCACTATGTCAAGTTTGATCGTTGCGCTGGTTTAATATACGCGGAGCGGCTTTCGGTGGCTCCTCTATGCTGTGCAGTAATTTAAGTATAACGCTTGGAGTTTAGTCTGCTTTTGTCCAGATAATTTCTTTCCATTCCTCAGGATAATAAAAAAGCCACTGTAGCGCATCCTCTGGGCTCCAGCCTTTCTTGGCCTCGGCTCCGAAGCCGTTTGGATTTATATACCTTGGGTCTACATACACGGTCGCCTCTGGCCACGAAGTCGGGTCAGGTATTTTTTCCGCTTTAAAATACTGTTGATATAATGCACCTTTGACCGTTGTGCCGTCGTCATTGAAGGTAACCCAGATTGGTATAAGCCAGTGATGATCGCATATGGTATTTGGAATAATATGGGGCACCTCCCAAGTCCCATCAGGCCTGCATTCAATTGTTCTTGCAGCGCTGTTATTATCGACATAGTTGCCTAGATATATTTCTAAGATTGCGAGAAGCGGCTCTGGATCGACGTCCTCTGGCAGTTCGGGAACACAGTCTTCAAAACCATCTTTAGGTTGGCTCAAAGAAGGCTTTTGTGGTTGATCTCCGTTATAAGTATATTCGCACCCATCGTCCGTCCAGCCGTTGTTGTTATTTCCATCAGAGTCATCATCGCTGCCGTTGTTCTGATTACAGCTCATTAAAACGATGGCGGTCGCTGACAAAAAACAGAAAAGTATTACTAAAAGAAACTTCGCTCGCATTTTTGCCTCCCTTATCATTTTACTATAGCACCATAGCCTCGGTTATCTACCTCTCATTGCCCTTGTGAATGCTAGAATCATTCAGTCGCAGTTTTTCAAGATACTCAAGCAAGATCGACTCCTCGTATTTTCTGCCGCGATTGGGCCATCGGTCGCCAAGTATCTATATAGGGACTTTTCAGTCGCTACTAGTGTTTATCGTGCGCTTTGATCTTCGATGCGTCGTCAGATTTAACTTTCGCCTCAGGCAACATCTTGCGCGCCTCGCGATATATCCCCTGCGCGTCCAATCCGACGAGCTCCCTCAGCTCGCGCTGGCTGCCGTGCTGAACAAATTGGTCGGGCAGGCCGAGAATTTTAAAATTCAGGCCCGAAAGCCCCTTCTGCAGCAATAGCTCTGCGACCGCGCTGCCAAACCCGCCGAGCGACGCGTTCTCCTCGACGGTGAGCACATTGCGAGTTTTTTGTGCGAACTCCAATATCGTCTTTTCGTCAAGCGGTTTTACGAAGCGCGCGTTTACTAAGGCAACTGATTGTCCTTCAGCGCGGAGTCTCTCGACGGCGAGCTTGGCTTCGTTGAAGATATGCCCGACCGCGAGCACGCAGAGCCGGTCCCCTTCGTAAATTATCTGCGCCTTGCCAACCTCCAGCGGCTTCGGATTGGCATCGAGCGAAACGCCCACCCCTTTACCGCGCGGATAGCGGATAGCCGCCGGCTGATTCAATGTTAAAGCCGTTGCAATCATGTGCTGTAGCTCGTTTTCGTCCTTCGGCGACATAACGACCATGTTGGGGATGTGCCTCAGATATGACAGGTCGAACGCGCCGTGATGCGTCGGGCCGTCCTCGCCGACAAGCCCCGCCCTGTCGAGCGCGAACACGACTGGCAGATTTTGCAAACATACATCGTGAACTATCTGGTCATATGCGCGCTGTAAAAACGTAGAATAGATCGCCGCAACAGGCCTCATCCCCTCGCGCGCCAGCCCCGCCGCGAATGTCACTGCGTGCTGCTCGGCTATGCCGACATCGTAAAACCTTTCAGGAAACACCTCGCGGAACTTATCCAATCCTGTGCCGTCCGGCATAGCTGCTGTTATCGCGAGGATCTTAGGATTCTTCTGTGCGAGCTTTACGAGCGTATTCGAGAAGACTTCAGTATATGTTGGGACATCCGATTTTGACGTAGACTGGCCCGTCGTGACATCAAATGGGCCGACACCATGATATTTAGTCGGGTCGCGTTCGGCAAACAGATACCCCTTCCCTTTTCTCGTTATAGCATGGACAAGCGTGGCTCGCCCCATAGTGCGCGCGTTCTTGAGCGCTTCAATCAAAGCGGGTAGTTTGTGTCCGTCTATCGGGCCGATATACTCAAACCCCAGTGCTTCAAAAAGCGTAACCGGATATATCAGAGTTTTCAGCGACCCCTCAATCCTGTGCGCAAATTGATAGATATCCTCGCCTACCGCGGGCAACGAACGCAAAAGCGTTCTCGCCTTCTGCCTGAACTGCCATCCACCTCCGCCTGTCAGCTTGCGCGACATATAAGACGCGAGCGCGCCGACGTTCTTTGAAATCGCCATCTCGTTGTCGTTGAGAATAACGATCAAGGGGCGTTTGAGATGTCCAGCCTGATTCAGCGCTTCGAACGCCATGCCCACGGTCATAGCGCCGTCGCCTATTACCGCGACTACCTGATAATCTTTGCCTGAAAAGTTCAACCCCTCTTTGATGCCCAGAGCCGCCGAAACAGACGTGCCAGCGTGCCCGACAGCGAACACGTCAAACGGGCTTTCACTAGGATTCGGGAAGCCGCTTATGCCGCAATAGGTCCTCAGCGTATCGAACTTTTCGCCCCGACCGGTGACCAATTTGTGCGCATAAGCCTGATGCCCAACGTCCCAAACAACCCTGTCGCGCGGGGTGTCGAACACATAATGAACCGCGATTGCTAACTCAACAGCCCCAAGGCTTGGCGCGAGGTGCCCACCGCGCTTGGAAACAACCTCCAATATTTTCCACCTTATCTCCTGTGCAAGCTGTTCTAACTCCCCAAGGCTCAGCTTCTTAAGATCGGAAGGTCCTTTTATGTTGTTCAGTATCTGATAGTCCATGGTCGTTTTTAGTCTTCGAAAAGTTTGGGGGGCTTTTTAGGCTTGGAATCTTTCGAGGACTTAACACTTTCATCTTTTAAGTCTTCACTATCTCTCTCGTTATCCTC
>Ga0315280_10009457_pt1 | contig 12508 bp, 15 predicted proteins | sample YL17G06_40_MG_FD_203697 | JGI IMG/M metagenome (GOLD analysis project Ga0315280, IMG submission 203697) | Sediment microbial communities from Yellowstone Lake, YNP, Wyoming, USA - YL17G06_40 | ecosystem: Environmental > Aquatic > Freshwater > Lake > Sediment | place: USA: Wyoming | collected... | reverse complement strand
TTCATCGATCGCCGCTGAGGCGAGAGTGCTCTGCCTCGTTGGAAGACTGAAGGACATTGCTCCCGCGATGGTGTTGGCTTCGAGACCGGAGATCTCGTGCCTGAATCTCGGAGAGGTTGAGGAATCCCTGCAGTATCTTCCACAGGAGTTACGTAGAGCGCTCTTCGAAACAATGACGGAGACACTGAATCATCTCGACGAGGATACATTCACTAGCATCCAGACCGCAGCTGCTGTCTTGGTTGCGAAGATAGTTAAACCGGTGATGAGAACGTCTACTCCGAAGTAGACACCGATCTTGGTTCCGTGTTTTCGCAAGCTCTCTTGGAGCAGATTGCAAAGGAGAGGCATGGGTGACTGAAACCTTATCTCTCCTTGAACATCAGGCGAGGAGGGGGGGAAAGAGGGACGCGGTTCACGTGATCGGAACCGGAGTCACAGGCGAGCCGTTGATAGGGCTTCTCGCAGATCTCCCCAAAGAGCTCGGGATCGATGAAGAGACTTCCGCAAGGAATCCCGGCGAGGTTGTGGGGTTCAGTTTCACGCCACAAGACGATCAAGTCAATCTGAAGCACTTGATGTTCGACATGAGTAACTCTTACGCCTGCATGGATTATTTGGTGAAAGATGATGGATAACCTGAATATTCCGTTTAAGCGTTTAAGAGAAGGCCTTCCGATTTTGCGACCAGCAATCGATGACCTCTCCTTGAAGCGATCGCTAGCGATTTGAGTCCCGGTTCACAGTCAAGTTCCCACAATGAGTTGAATTGGCCTTGATCAGAAAATGCAGTCAGGAGGATGAAGCTGAGATCTTCAAGATAATCAACGAGTCCGCAAAGGCATACAAAGGCATCATACCTGAGGACCGTTATCACGAACCTTACATGCCTTTGGAGGAATTTCGCAGAGAGATGAGTGAGATGGCCTTCTTCGGCTACGAGCAGGAAGGCAAGGTCCTAGGGGTTGCGGGTCACCAACCGGTCAAAGATGTCACGCTGGTGAGACACATCTACGTGCTCCCTGAACACCAAAGAAGAGGCATAGGAAGCGAACTTCTCAATCATCTCGTGCGCATAGCAACTAGCCCGCAAATACTAGTCGGAACATGGGAAGCGGCCACCTGGGCGATACGCTTCTACGAGAAGCATGGATTCAGGCTTCTACCAAACAAGGATGAACTGCTGAGAAGATACTGGAAGATTCCGGAACGGCAGATCGAGCTATCCATCGTTCTCTCTTACTCGCTCTCCCGGGCTACCGCTCGCTTCAGTTAGGCACACATCAACTTGCTTGCGAGGAGTTGCTGTATTGCAAGAGGCAGCAAAGGAGGCATGAGGCCGCTGCTGCGTGTGCAGGAACCGTTTTCTGGAGGCATACTCCTTTCGTACAGATGCACTATTGAGTGCAGGCACTGCATGTACGCCTGTTCTCCTCGCTGGACAGGCGACTGGATTTCTGAGGACAACCTCCGGAAGGTCTTGATTCAACTCTCAGGTAGGATTCTCCCGAGCCCCTTTGGTGCCGATAGGATTGGCGTAAGCTACGGACTTCACTTCACAGGAGGGGAACCCTTCCTCAGTCTTGACCTACTTGAAAAGGCCGTCCGAGTTGCACGTGATCTCCAGATTCCATCCACTTTCGTTGAAACCAACGGTTTCTGGTGCGTCGAAGATGACGACACCATAGAGAAACTCACGAGGCTGAAGCACGCTGGGCTGCATGGGATACTGGTCAGCGTAAACCCATTCATACTGGAACAGCTGCCATTCGAGCGAACAGAGAGAGCCATCAGGATAGGTCGGGAGGTCTTTCACGGGAACCTCATAACATACCAAGAGTTCTTCCACAGCCAATTCGAAAGACTTGGCGTCAGAGGAGCCCTGTCGTTTGAGGAGTATATGCGAAGCACAGACCCTCATAGCTTGCTCGAAAACGTGGAGCTGCTCCCTATGGGTCGAGCAGCTTATGCGCTCAGCCACCTGTATCGAAAGTACCCCGCCCAGCAGTTCTTCCGTGAATCATGCAGAGAAGAGCTGACAAGGGGTTGGCATGTCCATGTCGACAATTACTGCAACTACATGACAGGGTATTGCGGAGGCATCTCTCTAGGAGATGCAAGGGACATAGCCTCGATATGTCAAGGGATAGATCTGAACGAACACCCAATTCTGAAGGCGCTTGCAACCGACATGAAAACCCTCTTCGAACTCGGCGTCGAGGCATTCAACTATGAGCAGCGCGGGGAAGGCTACATCTCGAAGTGTCATCTATGCGTTGATCTGAGGAGACACATAGCGCAGGAGACAGACGAGTTCCAGGAACTCAGACCAAGAGAGTTTTACCATCACTTGGAACAACCTGGCATCGCTTAGTGCCTTCAGAAGCTCTGACCGCATAGTCCACATGGGAGCTTCCCAGGCCTTCTACCAGTGTTCGTGTTTGCGCATCTTCTTAGGGGAGTATCGTCATCGTTTTCCTCTTCTTGAGGAAGTTCTTAGAATACCTGAGCAACGCCGTCTCCAATCGCACCAGATCTATTCTTTTCTCCCTAGCGCACCGTTTGAGATCTATGATACTCAAGCTCTTCATCGCCATTGTTACGAGCGGCGTCGGTCTTGGGTCAACCTTCCTCCAGATGCGCCTCATGTCTCTCAGGAATATCGAAACTGTGATGTCGCCGATGCCTTTTCCAAGCCTCTTGAGATTCGCCTCGACCTCTTCCCCATCCCGTGATGCTTCGTAAAGTCTATTCAGGTTGCCCCCGTATTGTTTTTGGAGATTTCCAAAGACCTCCAGTAGTTTGTCTGCTGTGCTGAAATCGTAGCGGGTGTAGCCGCCTTCATCGAGGATGCTGACAAGCCCATCCCAACCCGCATCGACGACGCGACGGGCCGTGGTTACTCTATGCCTGTCGAAGCATCGGAAGGTTCACGTCGCAGAGCTTTCCCTAATTGGCTTGCTGTATAGTATCGCCGCAAGAAACCACTTGACGACCTCCTTGTTCCTACGTGACTTCAAATCGATGCCTAACAGGTGAGAGTATGGTCGCCCGTACCTAGCGACGAAGTCCTTCAGCCTCAAAGATCATCACATGGAATGTCAACACTGGTATGTGTTAACTCATGGCCAGCCAAAGCGATGGTGAAGCGTTTGGGCCTGCGACTTTCAACGATGCTGCTATCTCCTGATGGCGCTGAGCTCTGACAATCTGCATGAAATGCGCCAAGAAACTGGGCGAAGCACTCGCATACCACTAGCGTGGTCGAACATGCAAGGAGACCCAGACGAAACTGCGAGACAATACCGAACATTACACTAGAGTCTTGTTAAGTCGCCTCTCGAGCTCTACAAGCCTCTTATGCTGAGCAAAAATCATCCAGAAAAGCAATGACATCTCCTTCACGGAAGACGTGAAGACTTCGCCTCCCACCGCATAGAGCTTACATTGACTGAGGAGGTCATCGAAGACCGCTCGGTCTTCCGGTCTCAGGAACTGCTTGAACCTGCTCAATTCCGCTATCTTCTGTTCGACGATGATACGCCATGACGGTATCGTTCTCCCCATTGACGTTCGCCTTGCATGCGCGAACGATTTGGAGGATAAGATACTAGGGAAACAGCGCGACGGGAGAGGACTCTGAAACTGCTCTAGTAATGTGGAACCAGCAGTGAGCGTTCGGACTCAGGCGGGCATTCGCAAGTTCGAGACAAACCGGAACTGCAGGATGTAATGGGAAGAGGTCCGGCAACACGCCTGATCAATTGATAATCATGAGACTCTGAAGCCTTCAAGTATGCTTTCAGGTTGTCCAAGATCGTCCTGTGTCCAGCGTTAAGACCACAGAGGAGAGATGTCATAGTACTTGGCGTACGGTCCGTTGCGCCTACCTAGGGAGACCAAAACATGGCAAGCTGCTTTGGCTTCTTTCTCTTGATGGAAACTACTGTCAGCGTAAGCGCTGCTGCAGTGATGAGGGGTGCCCACGCGAACTCTGGCACGCTCGTGTAGCCTGAGTTTTCGCTTTCCGCCATGACGATGTACCGTGCGATCTTGCTGGTTCGCTCGTCGCTTCCCACGGTGATCTTGAAGGGATGTTTCGCACCGGGTGGAATCTCGCTCGGATCGGTATAGGTGAAATGCACGTAGATGACTTTCCCATCGGCATCGTAGAACGTCCCTGCCACCTGCGTGTATGTGCTCGGGGCTGTGCCACGGTTTTCAACTTCTCCAACAACTTCGAGCCATCCCAGCGAGTTCTTCGAGTCCGCGAGGTTCAGAACGGCCAGCTGCTGGGACAGGGCAGTCGCCTCCTGGAACTCTAGCAGGAGCGAGTAGGACTCAGTTCGTGCTGACTTGGTTGTGTCTATCTCGATCATGTTGAATGGGGCGACAGCGTCAGGAGGAACGAAGGTCAGCAACGTATACGTGAAGACGACATCAACAATGGCGCCCGTGGAGTCTCGTAGAGTCCCCGTGACTTTCACGAAGCGCAACCACACGTCCCCAGTATTCTTGACCTCGCCGAAGATATGCAAGGCACCGATAGAGTCGATCCACATAGAATCGTTCTGAACCACTGCGCTTGCCATAGCCGCAACTGGGTCTGCCCAGGCAAGCCAAGCCGCCAGCGGGAGTAGAACCAGTAGGAGGATTCTCCACGACTTCATCTGCTCACCTCCAACCAGTAGTCTTCATGCGAGTCTAGCCTGTGTGATGTGAACCGAGTACTGCGGTAAAAAGGTTGGTGGATCAACATAGTGATCGAACACCGCTATGCGAGCAGGCCGAGCATTCTCCAGCCGTGAAGTGGTTTGGCTCGCTCAGGTGTGGGCACAGTCATAGGGCGCCGGTCCGTAAGCAAAGGCCGCCAATACGAGAGGATATGGATCTACGTACCGACCAAAGTTAGTGAAGATACAGCCTTCCCCTTCAAGGTCGGCGACCCATGCCTGATCCAGCTCGACATTGAACGAAAGCAACTGCTCATCCGACAGATCGGCCGCGAGAAAGCGATCAGCATGGGCTGGCGGGCTGAACGCAAACGCCGAATTGACTGAGCAAGGTCCCCCTCCAGACCAGTTCCCTTGGATGACAACATCCGCCTAGATCCAGATGCATAATAGGAATACTGCTTCTGTCCTTTGCGGCGATTGGTTGATACTTCACGCTCTTGTTCTTGTAGTCTACGGCCAAGCGAGGAACACGGTTCTACATCGGCAGTTCCTTGGGTCGCCCTATGAAGAGCGAAAAGGCGAATTGCGTCAGTTGGTGCTTGAATGCTTCGCTGAGTGCCGGAAGCAAATCCCGACCGAAGATATTCTCAAGTACGCGTTCTCTTTGGTCGGCGGGCATTTTTTGCATCAGGGTGCGAGCACAGACATATACTACTAACATATGGGCCACACTCGCATTGAACTGGCCAAAGACAAAGTCCCATATTCTCTTGACGTTCGGCTTCATCGCGTGGAGCACGGCAAGAAGTTCGTTTTCAAGGTCTGGGAGGGTAGTGCCCAGCCCCTTGGCGAATTTATCGGCATTCACGTGATGTAGAAAGTCTTGAAAGCTCGTCTTCCACTGCTCGTCGGTCCACTCCGCGAGAGGCTTCGTGTACGCGAAGCGGGATAGTTTGCTATCAGTTCTCTCCACCTCTACCGTGAACGGGATCTCTTCGGCATAGCCCACCAGGATTGACACAACGCCGACTGAGGTTAGCGTCCACAGGACTTCGTCGTCTTCAGAGACCGTTGTCGATACGAGTCCGTTCTTCTTCAATCTGCGCAAGGCGTGGTGTACTGTTGGGCCTGGCAGCCTCGTGTGCTCCACCAACCGCTTCCAACTCGAGGGGCCTGCGGACAGTGCGTCCCGCACCTTCCGAGATGCTATGTCAGGCCTGCCCAAATAGTTCATCTCACAGCGTGTTTCTGAAAGTAGTTTCTTCACAGGTGTCTTTAATAAACTGCCGCTTTCATAATCCAGTCAGTTCAGAAAGTCCGGTGGTCGTGGATGGTCATGTCATCTCGAAGGGTGCCTCTCAAGTGTTTCACCGCTGGAGGCCCTGACGATCCGAAGTCTGGTTTTGGGGAATGCGTGACTTGCAATCGCAGCGACCTACGTTATGTTGGGCCTCCCGCAGGAGTATGGATGAGCGGAAACGGCGCATCGCATACGGGCCATCTCATCGAACTCCTACCAATATCCGAGTCGATACAAGTCGGCGTGGCGCGGCGGACCATCCATGACGAGCATTACTATAGTTGTGGGGGTCGCGAGCTCGGGCCTTTCACTGACGAAGACGAGCAGAATCCCGACCTCGACGCCAAACTGGCGAAGGAGTTAGGGGTTGAACCGAAAGCCCTCATGAAGGCGCGTTTGCGGTCGGAGAAGCGTGGCACCCTTAAACGCTCGCACGAGAAAGATGAGAAGAAGATCAGAGAGAATATTATCGAACGGCCTTTCGGCCGATTCGATCCAGTCCAGGGTACACCATTTTATGAGCAGGCAATCGTGGACGATCAGCTTTCATTCATCACCGTCGATAAGGACGGCATGATAGATATTGTCTCGGAGATCGTGCTTACAAGTCGTGATGGTATTACGGTCATTCGACCGAAAACAGATCTCCCCTACGCTCAATACATCATCAAAAGAGAATGGCTCGATGAGTGCGAGAAATGTTTCGATGACGTCATGTGGGACAAAGCGAAACAGTTTATCCTAACATATATGGACTTTACCGAGCCTGAAGTCCATGCGATTCTCAGTCTTGCTGCCATCAAACTCACATATTTGAGTGACTGGTTCCGAGCCGTTCCCTACCTTTTCGGCCTTGGCGATACAGATAGTGGAAAGAGTCAATGGGCAAGGGAGATAATGGCCCGCCACTGTTTTCGGGCGCTCTACAGTGAGGACTTGCCTGGTGCCGACATCTACGAGTTTCTAACCAATAGTGGCGCGACCATCATCGAGGATGAGGTTCAAGGTCTAGAGAAGAATCCGCAGAAAATGAAACTCTACAAGGGTGGTTACACCGCCGGTTCCAAAGTGCCTCGCATCTTGATCAACAAGAACACGGGCGAGCGTCGCCAGGCCTTCTATGATTCATATGGTGTGAAGATCTTCGCGGGTGAAGATACCATAGATAATTCCGGTTTCATGCAGCGTTGCCTGATGATGCCGATGGTTAAGGGGCGGCCGAAGAAGGATGAGTTTGACCCGGAGGATCAGCCGCTTGTGGATGAGATTCGTGGTAGACTACTTACATTGAGGATACTTGTCGCCGCGCGTAAAGTGAAAATTGCGGAATGCAATCTGGATGCGCCGTGGTTTGAGGGCAGGTTCAAACAACTCTACAAGGCTCTTCTATGCATGACGCCTGAGAAGGAACGGAAGCTCATCGCTGACGGCGCTCAACGCAGATATGAAGAACGACGCGCAGAGTTGATGGAAACCCTCGAAGCAAAGACGGTCATAGCGTATCTTGAAGCGGTCAAGGCGGCTAATGGTGAGTTCGAGGTTCTAAGCGAGTCTATCTTCGAGCGACTTCAGGACTTGGTAACTGACCTACCTGAGGACCGACGCCCAACTCTCCGCAGCACCGGTATGAGGCTGACGAAGCTTGGCTTCACAGGTAGGACGGTGCGAAAGGACAAGCTGACGCTGAGAATGCGAAAGGCTGTTGACTCAACCCTAGTGAAGGTTGTGCGAAAATACGATCTGACTGATGACCTTGCACAGAGAGGGCTAGATTCCCTCATACCCCAGCAAGGTCAAAACAGTCAAAACAGTCGCAACACTCCACCATTACCTGAAACGGGCTCATTCCAGGCCGTTTCAACAGCCTCTGCGGGATTCGAGAACCAGAAAAAGGCTGAAAATGAGCCCGGCTCAAATGTTTCAACTGTTTCGACTGTTTCAACCTCCCTAGATCCCACGGCAGGGCTTGACCGCGACCATGCCACCGCCTTAGAGATCCTGAGGCGTAAACCTGAGGGTTACGCAAGTGGTCAGGAGGCCGTGAACCAAGTCATGGGGTTAGGTTTCGATCGAGACCTGGCGAGCCTACTTGTGAACCACCTCATCCGTGACGGGCTCTTCGGCCTGTATCCTGATGGTCGCTGGAGGCGGACCAGATGATATGGCGAGGCTGGCGCTATTGCGCCTGCACAGTTTCAAGCAGGAGGTGAAATGGTGTTGGAAGATCTACGTTTGAACAAACCGTTGAGCATTATTGGAACCGACGCGTTCGGCCAAGAAGTTTACCTGTGCTGTCCCAGCTGCGAATTTGAGTACGTGCATCCAATACGCGTGAAGATCGCCACGGGCAACGAAGTCACCATCATAGAGAACGGGGAAACTCGTTTCATTCAACGAGAAACAGCGGAGGTTCTGGAGGCTAAGAAGAACCGAGGCGCTAGAATATTCCTCGAATACGTATGCGAGTCCGGCCACCATGGTAACATCATCCTACAATTCCATAAGGGCATCACCTACGTTGAACATGAGAGCCTTCCGAAACTCAAACCCGAAGAGTGGGGAACGTTGTGGAGAGATTAGGGAGCGCTAGGACGGTGGGTGAATTGATGTCACCCTATCCATATGTCTGTTACCGCGTTACCGCGCCCCGCCTACCAGGGAGTTTCACCCTTGCCACCAGTGACACCCTGCCCATGCTTCATACGCTTGGGCGGCGCCAGACGTATGCCCAACGAGCCGTTCCTTCTTCGGGATCCGGCATTGCGATGGGGTATGTAACTTGAGTTACCCACCCCAAGCAGGCGCATAGAACATGAAGATCGCAGAGCTCTTTCCAACGCCAACATCGGTAAGGCTCTTGGACCTGCTCCTAAAACATCCTCGCGGCGTCGCCAGTCAAAACATACTTGCGGACCAACTCGGCGTAGCACCCATCACACTCCGCCGCACACTGAAGCGTCTGGAAGCGCTCGGACTCGTCAAGGTGGATTTGAATCCAACCGGCGTCGGCATAAAGGCCATCACGTTCAACAATGAAACAGAGCAGGGTAAGGCCCTGCTAACCTTCCACCGGCGCATTGCTGCGCTGCAGCTCGAAGACAAGGACCATTGAGTCATAGTGTACGGGTATTTTGCACAATCACATTATCGGCTATTCTTGGCCAGGCCGCTCTGTTTCTCTGCGTTCAAAAGAGAGAGCGCGCCTGATGAGGATCGCCTTTCCATCATGTTTTCCCTTCAGGATCGTCCGTGACGCTTAAACCCTCAGTTAGAGATACCTTCGATTGGGTTGGAGATGCCGAGGAAGCGTCGATTTGACAGATACAGGCTTGGGCATAATTCTTACAACTATGAAGCCCGGCAGACTCCTGTCTTAGTAGTTCTACGATCTCGACGGCCGTCAAAGAAGCAGGTCGAAGCGGCCTATAACTGGCTGGAAACACATGCTGAGAACGCCAGGAACAACGCTGAGCTGGACGCTGCTGTGGAAGCGAACAACCTCCTACTGGAGAGACTGGGCAATACAGAATGGGCTCGGAAGGCCATGGACTGGCATGAACAGATCAGCAAAAACATTCGGAGAAGAAGCGACGAACTGAGAGTGAAGGAGTCCAAGACCAAGGTTGGAGGAGGTCTTGGGATCAAAGGCGTTGGGATCACAGCAGAGGTCGAGAGGCAGACATCTGGGGAGACACCACGACATTAGAATGTAAGAGTGGGCGTCCTACAAACTTGAGGATCTTCTTCCGCAAGAACGATCTGGAAAAGAGTCTGGAGGAAACTGAGGGGCAGTTGCTCCTGATCGAGCGGGAAGCGAAATCTCTGCAGGAAATCAGTTCAGATCTTAAGCAAAGCGACGAGTATGACCTTCGTCTAGCATTCTTACGAACGATGGTGCAAAGGCTTGTTGAACTGATAGAACAAACTGAAGTGCTAGTCACATTTTACCTGAACAGGACCGATCGCCGTGTGAGGTTGATGGACGACAAGAGGGCCGGAAACCTGCTGGCGCAGCTCACTACCTCCTTCGAGGATCTGTCGCCACTTGGTAGGAATCTCGAGGACATTGTTGTGAAGGCAAGGACGGTCACGTCTATGATTGAGAGGATCAAGTACACCGGCGTTTTGAGAGTCGCTGTATCCGGACTGAAGGAAATACGCGCTGGCTGGGCTCACGTTCTGAGGGAAGTCATGAAGCTCTCTACGGACAGGTCAGGCCTCAGGCTCCTCAAAGGTCTGATCAATGCCATCATATACGCTATCATGACTGGTGTTGTACTCACATTGGCATCGAGGACTCTAGTCAACCTGCCGGAGTTGTTCCAGATGTCCGTCATATTCATCGTTGCGATTGGGATCTTTGTCTCATGCCTGATGGGCAAGCCGCCAAAGATAGCAATAATAGATCTGGCCTAAGAGGCATCACCAGGTCGTTTCTCACCATTCAGTGATAGTGGACTTACCCTTTGTATTTTCATTTGGGCCGCTCGTTCATGGACAAGACATGATAGTCAGATGTTCTCAGACAGAAGCCGCCACCCATCTGCATCGTAGCGGTGGATGCATGCTTTCGCGTCGACGCCGACGAGTTTGAATCTTCTCCGTTGAAAGACACGCTTCTTCAGCTTCTTGCCGACACGCAGCGTGGTAACAAGCACGGCGCGGCTGTACCCGGCCGCCAACGCTTCGGTGCATTGGCCGACGCCGCGTATGACGTCGTCGCTTGGGGTTTTGACTTCTATAACGAGCGGTAGTAGCCCGCCACCGCCCATTTGAGCCAGCGTTCATTCGTCAAGAACGCTTAGCCTTCATCCGCCAAAAAAGGGCCGCTTTGAACCAAAGAGGGGTCGCTTTGAATGAAAGAGGGGTCGCTTTGAAAACATGTCCTCGGATGCATTCAGCGCGTCTTCTTGGAAGCCTCGTAGGCGACTCACACAGGCCGGGTGTTGCATTGTCTCTAACCTCGTATACGCCGGATCGGCCACAGAGCTCAACCTTTATGATCAATCCTAGGCACGTTGTAGCTTGGAGTACGCTCGCATGAAGTTGAAGAGTGAAGACTTCGAAGAGAACAGTTTCATTCCTTCTCGGTTTACTTGCGATGGCGAGGATGTTTCTCCGCGGTTGTACTGGGAGGATGTACCCGAGGATGCGAAGAGTCTCGCTTTGAGCATGACCGACCCGGATGCTCCTAGTGGGACGTTCATCCACTGGCTTGTCTACAACATGCCACAAGGCATCAGACGAGTCGAACGTGGTGGCCTCCCGGCCGGCGCTACACAGGTTAGGAACGACTTTGGTAGGGAGCGCTATGGTGGCCCTTGTCCTCCATCGGGGACGCACAGATACTACTTCAAGCTCTATGCGCTCGACACCGACAGGCTCGAAGAGAAGATCACTCGGCGCAACTTCTTCGAGGTCGTACAGAAACATATGATCGGATCTGCCGAATTGATGGGTCGATACAGAAGAAAGTAGGAGCAGAAGCGCGGGCTCCAAGGCTCTTGTAGGTTGTTCACGCAAGGCCGGCAACCGCATCATCCGCGTGATGGGGCAATCGTTTGAGACGCTCGCTGCTGATACACTTGCGGGGTCCTCGTCTTCGGTTTGCGTTCCAACGGAATATGGTTGGCCGTGAAGCTCTTCCTGAATTCTGCACAATGATATGGAGACGACCGTAAGAGACAAGTCTTGCATAGCGCCTAATGTCGGACTCGATGTACGTGAGTAGAGGGCAAGCCGAGTTGGTCCGAAAGATGAGAAAAGTTTCGCGCTTGCGTCTGTCGAAAGGCAAGAGGCGGGAAGAAAGAGTGAGAGAACTGGAAGCGAAACTGGCCGACTCCGTCCCGAAAGCCGAACTCGAAACCATCACATCGAATCTACAAAGCAAGATTACCGAGCTTCAGAGCAGACTCTCCGAATCTGTCCCCAAGACGAAACTCGATGCTACTAAGACAGACCTCCAAACTAGGATTACTGATCTTGAGGCGAAACTGGAGACTGCACGATCACGAGCAAGGCGCAAGTTGAAGAAGTTGCAGGAAGAGTCGGAGGCTAGAATCGGTGACCTGGAGTCAAAGCTTACCGAATTGAAGACCCAGCTGAGCAAGTCTATTCCGAGAGAAGATGTCGAACCCCTGAACGCCAAGCTCAAACAGCTGGAGGATAGGCTGGCTCGGTCGCTGCCAAAGGCTGAGGCAGACGCGGCCAAGGCAGAACTCCAAGACAAAATCACGCAGCTTGAAGCGAAACTGGTTGAATCGGTACCGAGAGGCGAGGCTGAACGATTAGGCGCCGAAATCCAAGGACTCCAAAAAGAGCTGGACGCGTCCAAGTCGGAGGCAGACTCCCTCCGCTCGCAAGTTGAACAATTGCAGAATAGACTCGCAGAGTCAGTACCAAAAGCCGAATCGGAAGCCAAGGTCAAGGAACTCGAGGGCAAGCTTGCAGGCACGAGACGCGACCTTGAAGTGGCCAGGTCCACGATCGAAGACCTTGAGCAGCAGCTCTCCCAATCCTCCGCCAAGATCGA
>Ga0315280_10009456_pt1 | contig 12512 bp, 13 predicted proteins | sample YL17G06_40_MG_FD_203697 | JGI IMG/M metagenome (GOLD analysis project Ga0315280, IMG submission 203697) | Sediment microbial communities from Yellowstone Lake, YNP, Wyoming, USA - YL17G06_40 | ecosystem: Environmental > Aquatic > Freshwater > Lake > Sediment | place: USA: Wyoming | collected... | reverse complement strand
ACGGTTGCCAATGTGGGTTTTGGCTCGAATAACCGTTAACACAGAAAAATGTTCTTTGATCGTAAGAATGTGGGTTTTATTGATTCTTTTGGGACTATGGTTTGGCTGGTTCCTTGTTTTCTGCTTCTTTTGTTTCTTCGGCGGTTGGAACGTCTTCTATTGGTTTTGGCGGTGGTGTTGTGGCCATGGTCCAGCCGATCCAGCCGCCTATGGCAACTATGGCTATGAAGGCGACGAGGACGGGGACTGCTATTGTCCAGAATTGCACGTTTGATTGCGTTACCTGCATTCCGAATGCGTTGAGCCATTCTGGATAGAACAGTGTGGTGACGTAGAATATGCCTATTGCAGCGCATACCAGCAGTATCGCTGCGCCGATTGTTTGGTCTTTGTTCAATGAGTTCACCTCCTAAGTTCATATGATCTTTTCTGTTCTTGTCAATGCCAACGTTAATTGCGTACATGATTACGATTATCAGTTTCTAGCCCGCGCTAACGGTGGACGCGCCCGCGCAAGGGCACCATTGTTTAGAATGATATATCGAATAATAGAATACTCCTAGGTAGGAAGAATCTATAAAAAAGATCTATAGGATCGTTCTATTTGGTTGGGTGAAGAGTATGGTTGACTGTCCGCGATGTGGAAAGACCTTGACGAAAGAGAGTGGCAAGAGTCAGTACTGTTGTGAAAATGAACATTGTCCAGTCTTGTTTGTGCGCTCGCCGGCGAACCCGTTCAGGAGAAGAGTGGTTTTCGAGTCTTCGGTGAGTGAGGCAATAATCAGAAAAATCGAGGAAGCAACTGCTCACGAAATTTTACTTATTCGTTCAGCCCGCGCGTGATTAGAAGCACGTGTTTTGTCTACGAGCCCCTGATTACGTCGCGCGCGTCTATGTTGAGGCTACTATTCCGTATATCCGTATGGCTACGGTTGCCAGAAAAAGTATCCCTATGACAAGCGCCGTGGTTCTCAGTTTCTTCTGGTCTATGAGTATGGTTGCGTTTCCGTCGTATGCGGACGCGAGTTGTGCGGTGATGAGGAGGGTTATGCCGGTTACTGCGAACCATAGACTGACGTTCCAGAAGTCGAGGGGGATCTGCATTTGTCTAGTTCTCCAAGATGTTGAATAGTATGGTTGTGGTGTCTTCCGGGGTTGTTTCTTCGTTTTCGATTGTGATTGGTTTTCCGGTTGCTTTGGCGAAGATGCAGGCCAACGCGCTTGCTATGGGCGAGCCAACTAGTAGGTAGGTTTTTTCTAGTTTTTTTGCTTCTTCTGAGAGGTCTTTGAAAACGTGGTTGCGAATTTCAACTGCGATGGTGTTGGCTTGAGATGTGATGGACAGGTTCTTGGTAATCTGGAGTTCTTCGAAGAGTTTTGGAAGTTGCGTTCGCAGTTCGTCCAAGGTGGTTTCTGTGAAGGGGCGTTTGAGTTCTTTTTCGAACAGTTTTGATAGGGCGAGCCCTGGGGGAGTTATTAAGAGCCCTGCGGGGTTTCTGGACTGTAGTTCTTTGGGATTTGTTTCTACCGAAGATGGGAGAGGCTGGTTTGGTCTTGTGGGTATAAATACGAGGCTTGAGGTGTAGTCAGAGAGGTTTTTTGGGGGCAGATGGATTCCTTTCAGGTCTGTTTCAATGGTTGCCAGTATTCTTTCAATGTTGTCCAGACTTGAGGAAGACGCCGCGTTTAACAGTTCAAGTTTCACGTATTTTGTGGATTTTATGTAGAGAAACAATGCTCCCCAGAAAGTCAGGCCTAAACCGATGAAGGCCAGGACGTATGAGGAGGAGAATGCGGATGTCAACAAAGATGCAAGTCCCAGCAAGAGCAACACGTATGGGATTATGTCGCGAGCGTGGGCGTCAATGATTATTGTTCCTCCTCCATCCGTTGTTATAGTCAATGTTTGCACTTCTTACTAAAGTGGTTGGATTCTATTTGGAGGATCTTACCAATGAACATTGCGCACGCGTGTGTCTCGATTTGTTATCGATCGCGCGCGTGCACGGGAACGACCAAGGAGAATCATGATGCCGTAATAAGAGTGGCCAGAGATGTGTTTCTAAAGGTCAAATCAACCGAGGAGCTCATTCGAATCCTATAATGTGTGCGCGCTACTGGCGCCTACTCTGGTTTGGCGTGTTGAACGATTGCCGTTTTAGCGCGCGCGAGCGTGAACTATGCCGTTTCTTGATTTACTAAAGTGCATATTTTGTAGTTGTGTAGTACGTGATGACAAGGATGTTTATTACGACTCACGATACGCTACATTGCGATAAGCATGCTAGAACAACACAAAATAGCTGTAGCAGCTGCCGTCGGAATCGCGGCAATACTTATGATGACCACCGCGCTGGGCCTCCTACAATCCACCAAGACAGTGACAAATACAGGAAACATAATCGCGGTAAACGTCGGCGTCTACCAGGACAGCGGCTGTACGCAAGTACTTGCGACCATCAATTGGGGTAACCTCACGATAGGCTCATCAACTACCACGACAATCTACGTCAAAAACACAGGCAACACCCAGGTAACCCTCAACATGACCAACGGAAACTGGAACCCACCATCGGCAGGCACCTACATAACGGAAACATGGGACCGCGAAAACACAACGCTGAACGCCGGAGCTAGCACCCCAGCGTCACTCGTCCTGACCGTTTCACCAAGCATCACAGGCATCACAGCGTTCAGCTTCAACACAACCATCACCGGAACCCAAGTCTAATCCGCACCACAACCAAGCTCACCTCAGCGTCTTCATCTTCTTTCGAGACCACAACATCTTAGCGCGCGTGCCTTATTCCTCCATTCCCAATAATCCTCTGCAGTCCCACTCAATGCACTCTTTTTCGTTCTTTGCAACACAGTTCACTTTAAGCTCTGGAAACTCGCGGCATGCGTCTGGCTCACGCTTACCGCACGCACGATAGATCGGAGCGTTGTTTCAGGTTTTTCCTTCCGTCTTTCTGTAAACATACGTCATGTCAGCATCAAACACGTAGAATGTGTGTTCAGCGTCATTATGGATGTAGAATATTGGTCTAGCCAGAATCTCTGCTGCTTTTGCAAGTTCTTCAAGGTCCTTGACTTCGATTATTAGGGTATCTTCTGAAAATTCAGGGATCTCTTTGGCTTCGATCACAAGGTCCTTGTAGGGCACTATCAGCTTGTCCGTATCTAATCCTTTGATTAAAGCATGAACTTTGGTGTATCTGAATGCTGAGAACGCCAAGCCTACAATGGAGAATGCTGAGAACGCGTACGTAGCATAGCGTTCATAGACCACCTCATCATGCGTCACAACTTTGTCTTCTGTGATCGCGTCTGTTTGTTGTTGATGCAGGTTTTCGACTGTTATTGTGTTGCCTTGGCTTGTTCGTCCGACTTCTATGGTTAATATGGGTGAAAAAGTCTGATGAATTGAACCAGCTGAGGTATTGGTATTCGCTGTGAAAATAGGAACTATTTGAAAGGAATAGTTGCCCGAGATTGTTCCAGTTTCTTCTTCAATTTGTGTTTTTGTTGCTTCTAGTTCTGTTCTGTTGAAGGGCGGCAACTCTAACTTGATTTGAGTTTGGCTGGTCATTGCTTGAGGTAGCGATCTTACCTCGTATTGCCATGCTGCGGATTCTAGGATCTGCTTCAGACTGTAGGTTATTTCAGCATTTTCCGGCAAAGTTGCTTCGAAAGTATACGCTAGCGTTATGTTGATTTGCTTTGTTAGGGCTGTATAAAGTGTGCCTTCGTCGGGTCCAAGAACTGTGCGGTTGCCATAGATTGTGTTGGGTTGCAGCATTGCTCTGTAATCATATTCGGCAGTGCTGGAGTATGTACAAAGAGTGCTCACAGTTTCCTCTTGCGTGGGGCTCTGTTGTGCTAAATATGTGACCATTATCGCGAGCAAGGTCAAGACTACGAAAAGTATTACGAAAAGAACTTTCTTGTCTGGCATCTTCATTTGCTTGTTTTCAACCCATAAGATAAGTTATTCAATAGCGTTTCCTAGTAAAATTCTTTCGGTAATATAATACACAATGAACGCATGAGTGTCCAGAAATGCAGCGCAAACACGCGCGCAAGAACGAAATGCTTACGCATAATGCAACTTTTCCGCTTTTGATCTGAACCTCTGAAATCTGGTTTTCAAACAACGGATATCTTTCTGTCTCTCCGTTTCTGTCTTTCACGACAAAACAGCCTTTTTCCATTCCCAAATAAGAACCGAAGCCCTGCAAAGCTATCTTTACGGTTTTAGTCTTCAATATGCCCTTCTCCATTGATAATAAGCTGAAATCTGATTAATATATGCAAGTGGAACAGTGTTCTAGTTGTATTTTTGTGAGCGCGCGCGACTTTCGAGATATGAAAGAGTTATACACACAAACAAATAGACTATTCTCGGAAGAATCCTTTGTGAATTCCTTTAATGAATCGACAAAACGGCTGGTTGAACTTACCGAGCACCTTAGACTGATAACCAAGAGAAGAGAATGGATAGAAAAAGAAGGAAAAGCCGTTCTGCAGAAGATTGGTGTTGATGAAAAAGAACTGGAGTCTCTTCGCTCGAGCATGAGACCGTTTGTAGAATCTGCACTGGAAAAGAGCATCACTCAGAAGGAGGCAGATTTCTTGGACACATTTTCTAGTGTATTTGAAGACATCATTAGAGGTCTCGACTACGCGTATAAAATCGGGTCGATGAGTCAAAAGAAAGTTGCTAAAAAACAGAGATCGATTTTCAATCTGCTCGGTTACCTTTCGCTGTCCGAAGGAGTCTACTGTGAAGCTGTTCAATTAATATCATTCATTCTCTTAGAGAACTGCCATGATCTCTATGATCCTCGGCGGATGAAATTCGCCAAAACATATGATGATCTTGACGAGATTGATATGTATGTAAAACTACAATTCCTTGAACAACATGGGTTTAAGTCCGTGGTTGGAGCTTTTGATAGGAAACTCAGAAACGTTATTGCTCATCAAAAATTCATCGTCCAAGACAACGGAGACATAGTTAATTCTAGAACTCACAAGAAAATAGCAGATAGCAAATCGATTCTCGAGAAATTGTTGAAACTCGTTAGAGTGAGCACTGTCTCAGCCTACGCAATTTCCATGGAACTTTTTTCTTCATCCGCGCGGATTTTCGAAAAACAAAAACTTGTGATTGAAAAGGCTCGAGCTTCAATGAAAAATCCTATCAACTAGTTTGGGTTTGGGATAAAACTTTACCCCAAAACTTGAATTGAAAACGCGACCTTCCTTTCAAATGTCCCACAAGTTGTTGAAACGTTCGCAAAGGTTTTCCCAATACTCAAACTGCTTAGTCAGATGATGAATCAGAGCATTCTCGGAACCACTTGTTATTTGGTATGCGGTCATTTTGTCAAGCGCATAACCAGTTGTCCACCCTGCGACATAGTTCAGCCATAAGGCCAAGAGTTGCGACTTCAGCTTAGCTTCCATGCTGGAACAGCTTGCAGTCTGCAGTATGGCGAGTGCTTGCTTAAACTTCTGGCTCTGCGTACCTGTGAAGGCGAAGACGTGAGATTGTTTGGTGATCTGGTTTAGGTAGTTCTCGAGCAAACTAGGACTGAGACCTTGTTCACATTTGATCTTGGCCAGGGCTGCCGAGAATTCATACGTCCAGAAACAAACCGAGCGCGGATGTACCAGTGGTTGACACGAAACCCTCGCCTCCACCGTGAATGTGTAGGTCCAATTTTGCTTTGCTCCTTGTAATATTCGCACAGTTTCTGAACCGCCCTGAATATCGCCTGGATTTATCGTTATACACGCAACCAGATTGCTGATCTCTAGGCCGATTGCTCGTTTGTCGTATCCTGTGATGAGAACTTCATCGATATGTATTGGAAGGGTGCCTTTGTTTTGGATTTTGAACGTTATCTTTGCTTCATAGCCAGGGTAGGCATTTGTTATGCAAACGTCTATGGATAGTCCATTGTTCACTATCTTTGCCGTGACCTTTCCTACGTCTGCTTTTGTTTCGTGGTCGGCAGCTGTTACGGCAATGAATTCCAAGTCACAAGAGCAGGTAGGGCATGTCACGTTGTCGATACAAGCATAGGTGTAGCCTAAAACGCAAAAAATCATTACTGCCGCTGCAAAGGCAATGATTGCGCTTTTCATCTTCCAATGCGCCTCCTCAACCTTCTCAAAGGTTGATTTCTGTAACTACGAACCGCAAAAACAGAGGCCATAACAGCAGCCGTGATAGTTGCATATGCGACGCCCAAATTCCTTGCGAAGAAGTCAAAGATGTTCACGGCAGCCGTTCTGAAAAATACCGATACCCAACCGACTTTTGGTATTGTGAACAGCGTTTTGCCTAAGACCAATTGCTCCGACACAGGGTCATCAGGAACATTGTTGGCGTCTCCTTTGGTAATGAAGAATGTGATACCTCTGTCTCTGTAAATACTGATTACCCGATGTGTGATTACCTCATTTCCTCTCAAGTACTGAATCATGTCTCCCAGTTGAATTGCCCCAGAATTGACTTTTTCAACTACAATTAGGTCACCGACGTCAAGTGTCGGTCTCATGCTTCCGCTCACCACTACGTTTGCCCTGAAACCAATGGGACCAGAGGCACCCCACAGAACTATCAAAATAGCCATGACGGTTGCTATTGATGCAATTGATGAGCGATTTTGCGTTCGCCGAAACTTGAGACTGATCTCCTTTCTGTCTTTGAGCCCAAGTCTCACCAGTGTGAAGGGACTCACAGATTGCTCTAGAGCCATAAATCCCACTGCAGGGACCAACGTATTCAGCAAAGCGGATATTTCCCAAGGCAGATTTGGGATTATTGGAGACATCCATTCGAAGATTGTGAGTGGCCCAACGTAAGCTAGAGATGCGATTGGTCCACCAATCATAGCTAAGTAAGTAGCAAGCAGACTTTCGGCTAGAACAGGCAAGAACTGTGAACCAAGAAACTCTATTCCTACAGGCAAAGTGTTCAGCGATTCAAACTTAACGAAAGGAATACTCAAGAAAGCGAAGAAAAGACCTGCAAGCAAAGTGGCCATTACTGCTCTTCGTCTCGTTCCATTCTTGATCAAGAATGCTCTTGACAATTCCAGAGCAATCATAAGAGGCACAAAACTCGCTAGATTGACTGCAATCCCCACAAACGTGAAGTCATATGGACTCTTTCCAAAGCCGGTGAACAAACCTGCAAAAACAAGAATAGCTACTTGAAAAATGCCGATCAACACTGCCATTGTTACCAGTGGCTTGTTGAACCACGAACGAACACCGTCAAAACCAAACAGACAAAGCGCGAACAAGGCCGAGAAACTCCATAACAATGACGGAACAATGTAGGTAGCGAGCCCACCAAGTCTTAAGAAGTTTGAACCAAAGAATAGGTATAGAGTCACCACTACTGCAACGAGGAGACTTTTCCTTGCGTCGATGTGATTCATCAGACTGCACGCGGACTTTTTTCCATATTCCGATAGCGTTTGTTTGTATATCTAAGAAAAGGGGAATGGTATACCCCAAATTGTTTGCTTCTTTTTGCTCTGATGCTGTCTATGGAACGTATTGTGTTGCTGTCAATGTGAATTTCACTTGTAGTGCGTTGGTGATATCCATATAGTCTGTCAAGGTGTTTCTAAGACCGAAATAGAGCATATTGTCATGAACTTCACCAGGTTGCAACACAAAGCCAACAGGGTACGACAGGAAGTAATTCTTGTACAGCCATGGCCCGCCTTCGAACCATCTCAGGTCATTGGGTCCAAGGTTGAAAACATAAGAGGCACCATTAAAATACGCGAACCCAAGTTGATAGAAGTCCATCAAATAGTCATAGCCGCCCGTTCTTTGAAGACCGAAGCTATAATATACCAATGGAATTGTGCCGGTGTTCTTGACTCGAAGGAATGCTGTTGCATTCCAACCTGGATATGTGTTGTTAATAGTCAACGTAATGGCGTTTGTCGGATAAGCGTCAGATGAAGTTATCGTTGAATACCCTGTTTCATTGTTCTTCCAGAAATCTGTTATTGAGAGTTCGAGTTTCCCTGTATTAATATTGGCGTTTATGTCGATGGATGAAAACCAACTAGCATAAGTGAACCCAACAACGGCCAAAGCCACAATCAAAGCAGCAAAAACAGCAAATATCTTCTTCATTTTTTTTCCTCCTTTCCCTATTTTGGTTTTATTTTAAGGTGGAGATTCTGCCCGCGAATCAGCAAGCTCCATACTCCACTTCTGTCTGGAAGATTTGAGTGCCCCAGGCATAGCACTGGTTAAGCCGGCCTAACCCAAGATTGCCTAGCTAGTCTAACCGCTGGCATTTCTCTTCTCCCAGACTCTTAAAACTTGTGATACTTACTTCTAGTACTTACTTCTAGTCGTTGACTTCAATACATTATCATCCTAATATGCTATCAAACAATTCACAGATAGAAGTCCCCCATGTGCTAGTTGTGCTATAGAAAGAAGAAACAGCACAAAACAGAACGAAGTATGTTTCATGCAATACATTTTAAGACAGACGCAGTTGCGCTCCTGTTGCCTAAAGATCTCGTCCTGATCGCCCTCAAGACCGTTGTCCTCGGTGCCATGCACTATTTCTAATACATGTGTCATTACTCATAGCGAAAGGTCTGCGGCCATCGAGTGGCGCCAGCGTTAATTTTTAGGTGCACAAAAGAAGCAACAAACGTTTATTGGAACGCAAGATTCGCAGTCTAATATTCCGCCACAGCCATAGCGCGCGCGAAAACGATTGTCTTGACCGAATACATACAACCCGAAAAGCTGTTGGATTGGTGGAAAGCTTCCCAAAGACAATCAGACCGAAAGACAGACGACGCGCGCGAATGTGCAGGACCGCGCGTGCTAACTGATTTCCGCAAAACTAGCAGATCATCTTTCTCCTTTGAGCCAACCTTTGATGCCAAGCTCCTTGACCGTTATGCTTATTGGCTCTGGTTCATGTGACCTGTATCCGCCATTTTCGTCCAGGTACAGAATTCTCGGTTTCAGTTGGAATGTACCTTGGACCTTGGGCTTGAGAACCAGCGTCACCTGTTCGGTCTTCATTGAGTCAAGTCGTTTTCCTCTCATGTTGATGCAGTCGTCTTCTATCCGGATATTACGAGACTCTTCAGCCAGTTCAAAGTCTTTTGGAATAATCTCTGTGACTTTGATGAGGAGAGCTGGAGTCCTTCCAGCGTTGACAAGTTCCAGTTCTAAGTGGAGATTTTCGCCAACTCTAAGTTCTTTTTGTCGCGCTGTGATGTTTGCTTGGATATCGGCGCGTTCGAATCTTTCTGAGCCGACAGCTTCTTCATGCGTCTGTGCTGGCGCATTGAAGGTCGTTGTTGCAGAGATTATTGATGGAGCGTGTAATGCTTCCGTCAGGGAGGTTACCAGTTCGCGTTCTTCTTTCACCTTTTCCAGCAGTCTCAACACCTGTTCTCTTTTCTCCGGGTGCTCTGCTTTCGTGTAGGAACCAGCTGATGTTTGCAAGACTTTTTCAGCCATCGTGTATAATCTGGCCTTTTTGTCAGGATCGGTTTCTTTTTCAGCATTGTCCATGTCTCTGTAGGCATCGAACAATAGCCGCGTGGCCTTGGCATATTCTGAAGCATTTTGAAAGTCTGCTCTTATGTAGTAGTTTGAAGCGCTTGCCAAGTGTTGGACTGCCAAGGCATGCATGGCCGGGTCTCTAGTATCTGCGAATCTTGTTCCTGCTTCAAGCGCCTTACAGAAGCGGCTATGCCCCAGCACCAACGTCTTTGTTTTCTCGCTTTGACCTGAATCTTTAGCCCGCTCAAACAGCTCGGATGCCTCCGCATACAGATTGGGAGATGATTCCGCTTCAGCCAGCGTCATCATTTGCCAAGCGCGAGTAAGGGTGATTATGAATCTAATCTCCTTTTGTTCTTGTTCCGACTCCAGGGCCTGACTTATCTTTTCGAAAGCGTCAGCCGCCGACTCGTATCTCTGTGAGCTGGAGTAGTGGTCACCTTTCTTGTCGAGCGTTTTTCCTTGTTCAACAGCGATTCTAGCAATACAATAGTCGTGCCTCACGTCAGTCGCTTTGAGTATGTTGGTTGCCATCTGTTTCTCGTCAGGGTCTTCTATTTTGTTTAGCTGTGCTTCGAGTGACTCCTTAGTTTCTTTGAACAAATCTGTCGCCTTCTCGAAAGCTTTGGTGGCCTCTTCACTCTGATCCTTTCTGCTCAAATCTTCTGCCGTCTCAACTTGGGCCCAAGCACAATAGTTAGGAGTCAAATAACTCCATTTTTTCAATGGCTTGTGTAAACTGGCGGCCTTATCGAAGTGTTCATGCGCCGGACCGTATTCTTGTCTTTCATGATGATGTCTTGCCTTCTCGATTTCGCTCCAAGCTTGCATGTAGACCGCGTGATCTAAATAGAACTCTTTGAGTTCACGTGTCTTTTCCGCGGCGCTTTTGTAATCGTTCGATGCCAGTTCAAAGTTTTCAGCAGCTCTCAGATGGTCACCCAATACATCATACGTTTTTGCGGTTTTCCAGTGACATTGCGCCACATTGCTCATCTGATCAAGCTTTCGGAAAATGTCAGCTGCTTTTTCAAAGGCTTCTTCAGCTTTCACCAGATGATCTCGGTTGTGCGTAAGCTTGTACACGCGGTTGAGAAGAAGACCGCAACTATATTGCACAAACGCTAATGATGACAACAATCCAGTTGGGCCTTTCTCAGAGGTGATCCCTTTAGTACAGAGCTGAATCGCGCTTTCCGAGTCCGCTATGGCTTCCAGAACCATTTTCGTTTTTGTTTCTGAATCAACCACTGACTCGGCGAGGAGCGATTTTATATGAGCTAGGCCCATCTTCATTCCACCTCGCTCCCAGTACATTGAGGGAGCGATCTGCTCAATGATCTTGCTCGAATCATTTCTATGCTGCAAAGCCTTTTCTAATAGGTTCTTTTTCGATTCAGGGTTCGCTTCCATATCGGCAGACTGTGCCAATAAGAGGCTGAAAACGTGATGTGCGTACAGAGCGGCATCCGGATACGCAGAGTTCTCAGCTCGCTCAAGCAAATACGGCGCAGCTTCCTCGGCTTTCTTCAGCAGTTCTCGCCTTTTCCCCAGATCTGTTTCTGACCGGGCCAATTTCAAATAATATTCGGAGTCAGGGGCTTCCACCCAAAGATAACCGTTTCCGGGACTTGTGAAGTTTATTTTCGAGTATTGATTTCTTGCCTCTGTTGCATACTGCAAGACTTTTTTGCGACGTGTAACTGTTTCGTCTGGGTCGTCGATCATCCCCATGCTCCAACCCATATGATATGTCAGCATGTCTAGTGATCGTCCAACAATGAACCTGTCATTTACTTTTCGACCATACTCCAGTGCCTTTTCATAGTGTCGGAGGGCACCTTCTGTTCCTTCACTGAACTCCAAACTCAGTCCTTCCAGAGTTGACAGAGATTCGAGCACCGCTGCGCTTTCAGAAAGGTCGTTGGCCTTTCGCCAGTAGTCTCTAGCTTTCGCAAAATTCATTTCACGCTCGTCTTGGTTGAGAAAAAGATAGCCAAACGCACATAGGTAATCAGCCGTTTTTGCATAGGCTCTGGCAAGTTCGCTGTTGTCTTGAACGGTGGAAAGTGATTGAATTGCTTGCTCGCCGCACTTGACTGCTTCCTTTATTATTTTTTCTCTGATCTGCCAGTCCCACTCAAGGTTGAAGCTGAAATCAGCACTCTTCGAGAACTCGTTGAAGGTCCTTCCATACTCTAGCCCATTCCCACCTTCCTCTAAAGCGCTCAAAGTCTCACCTGCCAGCTTCCAACACTGGTCAATTAGATTCTTTCTTTCGTGAGCTTCCGAGGCTAACCAAAACCTGATGAAAGCAATCATGGCGTCGCAACGTAGCATCCTCGGCGTCTTTCCAGGCCCAGCCATCTTCACAAAAAATTCCTTAGCCTTTTCATCACTTAGGATAGCTTGACGCATCCTTTCTCTAAACTCATCGCTGCTCTCAGCCTGAAATGCAGCACGATAGAAAGCATATCCCAACCGCTCATAAGCATCACCTTTACGTGAAAAATCACTGTCAGACAGCAGATTCAGTGTTTTCTCATGTAGCGCGGTAGCTCCAAGCCAATCATATTCCTTCTCTAACTGTTCTGCCTGATGCAGAATCTCCTCCACACTCAACGCCTCTGATAACAGCAAACCATTAGAAGGTTAATAACAAGTATCTGAAAAGCCTTTTCATGAACAACGTTTTCAATGATTACATGCAGATTCTTGGAATTGCGGAGGGTTTTGCGACGCAGTTTTCCACAGAACCATATAGAGAACAACATTATGCAACTGGCGCGCGCTAATCCGAGAGGGTAAGGTCCATGAATGGATCTCTTCACTCTGACACTTCGCTGTTCCGATTGGGTTACGCGATGGGAAGAAGAGAAGCCTGGATGGAAGCCAATCAAATGGCTATGCCGAAACTGTGGGAGCGCGCG
>Ga0315280_10009453_pt1 | contig 12513 bp, 10 predicted proteins | sample YL17G06_40_MG_FD_203697 | JGI IMG/M metagenome (GOLD analysis project Ga0315280, IMG submission 203697) | Sediment microbial communities from Yellowstone Lake, YNP, Wyoming, USA - YL17G06_40 | ecosystem: Environmental > Aquatic > Freshwater > Lake > Sediment | place: USA: Wyoming | collected... | reverse complement strand
GCCTGGCAGCTTCTCACCTCACAAACATCCCGAATATCAGCCCCGCGGCCGTGCAGAACACGGCCACGAGACCGACGTACACGGCGACCTTCTTCGAACCCATGATTTTCCTTGTGACGAGGATGCTTTGGAATGAGAGTTCAGGATCAGCGAGGAGATACGCGAGAAGCGGTCCCTTGGCCATTCCGAGGTCGAGGAACATGCGCGCGACGGGCACCTCGACTAGCGTCGGGAAGTACATGAAAATGCCGAATGCGACAGCGATGCCGTTTGCCGAGAGCGTGTCGTGGCCGAGATGCTCTGCGATCACATCCGAGGGGATGACATCGGTGGCCACGCCAGCCACGAAGACGCCCACGAGTAGCAGGGGTATTATCATCTTGACGAAGAAGTAGGTCTCACCCATCCAGACTCTGTTCTCCTCGCGCGAGTTCACCTTCAGCGACCAGAGGACAGCAAGCAATACGAATACGCTCAGCACGGGGATCCTGTAGACTATGGGCGCAGGGAATGTGCCTGAGAGGAGAATTCCGATCAAGAGCAGGAACAGCACCAAGGAACGGTTACGAACCAACCTCTCCTTCAGCGTCAATCGCGATGGTCCCTCCGCCGGCGGATCGGACGGGTCCGCAGCTGCTGTCGGTACGGGTGATTTCGGCGAGGCGGTGCCATGTTTTGAAGAAGTCTTCGACAATCTGCCGAAGATGAGTCCCATGAGCATGCCTATGACGATGCCGAATGTTATCGCCAACACGCCTCTTGCGGCCGCGATGTCCCACCCAACCAGGCTACCTGTGTACGTGATGGCAAGTATGTTGATCGCGGGCCCTGTGAAGAGGAATGTGATTGCGGGTCCGAGGCCGGCTCCTTTCTTCCAGATCCCAGCGAAGAGCGGAAGTATGGTGCACGAACAGACAGCTATCAGAAGCCCGGCCGCCGAGGCCACCGGATAGGATATGTACTTCGGCGTATCGGGTCCCAGGTATTTCGTGACCGCTTCCTTCTTGAACAGCGCCGAGAGGGCTCCTGCGATGAAGAATGCTGGAATGAGGCAGAGAAGAACGTGTGCGGAGAGGTATTTTACTAATCCTGTCAGTCCTGCAGAAAGCAAGTCGATGAGATAAGATACTATGTCCACTCGATTACCTCGGTACTTCTACAAAAGTTGAAATACTCGGCCGACTATTTAGTGTTTGTGGTTTCAAAAGAAATTGAAACTCTTTGTTGCGGGAAGAATGGGTCCTTATTCGAGCTCCCGGACGCGGTCGCCCTGCAGATCTCGAAGTTGGGCGGCCTTGCAAAGCTCATCAAGCGACTTCCTAAGGAGTCGAGGGTGAAGGATGTGGCCAGGCGCCATCAGGCCCTTTCCGACCCTGTACGGCTTCGTATCTTGTGGGCGCTTTCAATGGCTGATCTCTGCCCTTGTGTCCTCAAGCAAGTTGCAGAGCTGTCGGATTCCAAGCTGTCGTACCACCTGGCTGTTCTTGAACGGGCTGGGTTGGTGGCTTCCAGAAGGACTAAGAATTGGATGATCTACTCGATCACACCACTTGGATCGAGGGAGTTGAAGAAGTGAAGACTACAGTCGAACGCGAGCAACAAATGTTGCCCTGCAAATTGTGGCTGTCCCCAGGGCAAGGATTCGCGAGGTGATGTCCTGGCAAAGAGGCGAAACAAGGAATACAGCGAGAGGAAGCGTCTTCTTTCCGAGGGCTACTCGGAGTGCAAAGACTGCGGCAAGCTGATCAAGCCGCGTGCTTGGAGATGTGCAGAGTGCGGCGCCTCGACAGCTATCTACAAGAAGGTGGTTTGGAGCATTGTTGTCATTGCCTTGTTGCTTGTTGCCTCCGTTGCAGCGTACGTGTACTATCCCCGTAGCGAACCATACGTGTCGCCTCCCACTGTAATCTCGGCGGAGCCTGCTGGCTATGGCGCCGGCACGAGCGAGCCGATCAAAGTGACCTTCAACAAGTTCATGGATGAAACTTCTGTTGAATCGTCATTCCAGATTTTACCGCAAATAGGAGGCTCGTTCTCATGGAACGGCATATACATGACTTTCACACCTTCTGGATCTCTGGCGGCAGAGACTTACTATACGGTCTACATAGGCTCCGGAACAAGAGACAGGTCAGGGTTGCCTCTAGACTGCGGGATGTACAGTTGGTCCTTCTCAACCGCTAGTCCGCCGACAACTCGAAGGGATGTAGGGACAGGAGCTGACGATTTCTGGATTACATATCCTACCTCGCATCCATCGAGCGGCGGGACGGTGCAACATCCCGATTGGGTGATCTCCGCATTGGGCAGCGGAGTGGTGATGATCCTGGACCACAGCGAGGGATGCGCGCCGTGCATTCAGCAGGGGTCTATATGCCGGTCGATTTCCTCCGCCAATCCTGACATCACGTACATCGACCTGTCATCCGGCACCGATGAACCCGATGCATCAGAAGGGTTCGCAGCGTACGATCCTAATGGTGGGGTGCACTATGTCCCGCTCACGATAGTCGTCACCAAGGTGCAATCGCCATCAGGTGGAACTGTCATCGGGTGGCACGCCTGGGAGGGCGTGATAGACGAGAGATCTCTGCAGAGCTGGATCGCCGATGCTAAGTCACATTACAGCGAGAATAGTTGAGGCTGTGCTTTCCTATGAATCCGAGGAAACTGTCCATCGTGATCATCGTCTCATGCCTCCTCGCGGTTGCCGCTCTAGCTGCTCTTGCCTCGACCTGGCTGGACGACGGTAACTCGCAGATGGGCCAGCCGGCGGAGCCGTTCGCTGTCGACGATAGGCTCGGGGAGCAGGTATCCCTCGCGGACAACTCGGGCAAGGTCACGGTCATCCACTTCACACAGTTGGAGAATCCTCTCTGTATCGAATGCGAGAGCTACATGCACCAACAGATAGAGGAGATAGAGAGTCTGGTTGCCTCGGGCAATCCGGACATAGAAGTCATAACCGTCAACATCCGAAAGAACCCGTACTCGGAGGACGGCTGGAGCTTGGTCGAGGACTGGTACGAAACGAACATAACATGGCACTGGATAGAGGAGTTCGACCCGTTCCCCGTCTCGAGCTCGTACCTCCAGTACTGGGAGGTCAGCGGAGCGTTCTCCAATCCCACCTTGGTCCTAATCGATCAGGACCTTGTGGTCGTGGGTGTGTACAACGTCTACTGCATGGGAAAGGGCGTGGTCGACGGGGTTCAGAACGCCAGCTCGCTCCAAGAGGATGCCGCGGCGATAATCTCCGGAGATTGGACTTACACCTCGGGCGGTTCAGATGGCGACACCGCAGTCAGTGTCGGGGGAATGTTCCTGCTCGGAGTCATCACGTCGTTCTCCCCGTGCTCACTCGCCCTCCTGATGGCGGTGATATCATTTATCGGGGCGGCGGCCATGGGCCGGGGCAAGCAGGAGGGGCCCGCGGCCAGGCTGCAGTCCGTGGGCCTCAAGATAGGCATCGCCTTCACTGTCGGGACCTCGCTTGTGTTCCTGATGTTCGGGCTAGCCATCTCGTACATCGGCAGGTTCGTTGAGATGTCTTCCACCTTCTACCTCATCTCAGGCATCATCCTGGTCGTCCTCGGTGTCAACATAGTCCGTCCCGTCGGTGATCTGCTCAGGAAGGGCCTGTCCGCTCTCTGCCAAGAGCCTTCCTGTCCAGCGCCGCCGACTGGACAAGGGACGACCGTCCAGGGAAAACTAGCATCTCTGAGCCGCAGGTCCCCCGAGCTCGCGGGGTTTCTGCTCGGCATCCTGTTTTCCCTAGGGTGGGCTCCGTGCGCTCTATCACTAGTGTTTCCCGTCCTGATCCTCTTGGTGTCCCAGGACATCTCGATGCTGATGGGAGGAATGCTGATGTTCACCTTCGGGCTCGGTCACGGAGCCACGATAATCCCATTCTGCGCCGCCACGGGCGAAATCAAAGGTGTCCTCGGCAACAGGTATGTGTCGCTGTCCAGATGGATTCAAATCATGTTCGCAGCCGCGATAGTCGTCATCGGCGTGCTGTTCGCGGCTAGATACTTCGGCTTCAACCTGTGGTGACTGTAAGAAAGGCACTGAGCGCCCTGTGGGACGTTAACAAGAATGCTGTTGAAACAGACTCCCAGCACCAGCTCTTGCTCAAGTGGGCAGACCTCTGCAGGAAAAAGAAAGCGGTATCAACCTCGTCTCGGAAAAGCCCGTAGGGGAGAAAAGGCGAGAAGGAGTCCAAGCCTTCAATGGCAATGATGGTCGTGCGTGTGGCCTTGACATGCATTCTGAATTGACGCTTTCTGCAACTTGCCGCTCGACCACATCTCGATGGCATTTCTGACATTTCCCGTCGATCCAGTATACACATCGATCCCAAAATCTCTAAGCATGATCATCGCCTTCGGTCCGATGCCTCTGCATATCACGACCGTCGCTCCAGTACTCTCGATCTGTTCCGGGGCCTTTCCGGTCCCTCCAAAATGCTCGCTCTGATTCGGGACTACCTTGACATCTTTTGTCTCCGTGTCAACAATCGTAAATTTCGGAGAGCCGCCGAAGTGATCGCTGAGTTCGTCATCCATTCCACCCTTTTCCATCGTCGGTATACATACTTTCATTTCATCAACCTCTCTTTCTTTCTTGTGTTTTTATTCGTCTTCTATCTTGATTGCTTTCCCCTCAACCAGGCAATCAGCAACTTTCTGTCTGGCGGATGAGATAATGCGATTGAATGTTGGCTGCGAGATATTCATCTTCTTGGCTGCTTCTATCTGGGATAGTCCCAATTGGTCCGAGAGTCTGAGAGATTCCAGTTCATCGATACCCAGATTGACTATTTTGAGGTCGCGCAGAGGTATGCCCCTTGGCTTGAAGAAGCGGGAGTCTATGTCGCAACAGATTCTCCTGCAAGTCTTCGGTCTCGGCATAGTTATGAATTATAATCCATAATGTATTTGAAGTCTCCTATCAAATCATCAATGGTTCTGTCCGAGAAATGAAAAAAGGCGGGTTTGAGCCTCGGAAAAGCCCATAGATGAGGAACGGCGATCGACTTCGTACCGCCAAGAGATCCGAGTCCAAGCCTCCTCTTGTTCTGCCCTGCGAGCGCAATGCCTATAGGTCAAAACCACGGCACCTTTAATCATTCAATTCTCTACCCGTAGTTAAAGGTGGGAGCTTTAACTACTGGTAGATTCCAGGCCAATAATCAGGTATCATTTTCTCCCTAATCCTTCTCAGAATTCTAGGTGGGAGGTTTAAATGCTAGTAGATTCCGGGCAGAAATCCGGGCCCTCGCACCGTTTTTTCAGGCGAGAAATGATTAGCGATTTTTGAGGCTATGATCGGTTGGGCAAACGATTTGCTCCCCATGAGAATGACTTGGAGAGGTTTCAGGGAGCCGGACATGAACTGAGACATCTGGCTGGTTCTCAATCAGGGGCGGTTTGGTACCGAGATACAAATCCTTTCTTTCGCTTTCCTCGTGAAAGATGATGTTCACATAGGAAAGATTCAACATCGTCGGGATGGGTCTTTTTCAACAAGCGGACTTTTGCGCGCAGGGAGACTCATTCTTCTCCTTGGTTTCCTCCAGAGTCGCTGAGAATATGGCCCGCTCATCCAGCCAGTCCTTCGTTCTCGAATCGGCATACCCACCTGAACATGGGGCGTGAGTGGTCCAGGATCACTTGAGAAATGTCTTGGCAGCCTCTTTGATGACCTGGTCGACCCCTCTGCACACGTCCCTTTCCAGTGGCTCCGGCTCGTGCTCCCGAAGCAGTCTGCGGACATGATCTTTGGCGGCATCCTGGATCGGCTTGAAGCCTTCTTTCGCTGCTCTCTCGGAACTCCGCTTGTCCCAAAGCGGCGAAACCCGTAACTCCCCCTTGCGGAGGTTGTCCATCGTGTGAGGTTCGGCGAGGAAGTTGCCCATGTGTCCCACCTTGTCTATCAGGTCTGTCGCGAGACCCCCTTCATCGACACGGATACCGCGCATGATCCTCGCGACATCGTTGAAGACTTCGTTGTTTATGACCATCATCTCGAGACTGCTGGCACCCTCCCATCCGCTGCCGAGACCGGAGATGCTTTCCGCTCCAGCCAGGGCCGGCATCAAAACCGTCATCATCTGCTCGAATCCCATCTGCATGTCCCACCTGGTTATGTCGGATGACATGCCGTTAGCGTCGGATACCATCCCGTACCTCCGAGCCATCTGCACTAGGGCAGCGGACACAAGGCCTTCCTCGGGGATTCCCCATAGGTCCCTGCCCGAGCGGGGGTCCATGATACAGACTCTGCCTGAGTAGAAGGTTGGCAAGCTAGTAGTTATCGTCTGAATCAGCATGATGCCGCCGAGCTGTTCCGCATTCTGTTGCGCCAACGCCCCACTCAGAGTGATGGGTCCTGTCTCTCCGCAGATTGGGCAGGGAATGACGGAGAACGGGATTCCCTGCTCGACGCTCCGCAACAGGACATCGCAGTTGGCTTTTGGAAACGTGAGAGGACTGCTGGGAGATCCGAAGAGGCTGAACAACGGTCTCTTCCGAAGCTCCTCAATCCCTCCTGAAACGCAGGCCCACATCTTCACGAGGAAATCGACCGTTTCCTTGTTCGAAGCGTACCCGCCGACCGTCTTTCCCGAGTTCTTCATGGTCGCCTCCATGGTCTTCAGGACCAGCAACTCCGGTGGGACATCATTTGCCACGACGAGGCCGGATGCAAAGTGGTTGTTTTCGAGAGCGTCGCCGAGCCTGGCGGCCATCTCAACATCCTGGTAGGTCGAGTGCCTCGGTCGGCCTGTCTCAAGATCGATTATCTTTGGATCGCCTCCGGCTGCATATGGGAACATGTGCTCCCCATCGTACTCGATATCCCATCTTCTGTCTCGGGCAGGGAACATGTTGCGATGAGTGATCTTGTCAATCGCATCCTCAACCATGGACCTAGGAAAGGTGATAACTCCCTTCCTCGTCGGATGAGCTGCAGCACCTGCGTTCAGAAGCCTCTTCCTGGCGTCCTCGCTGTCGTACCTGATTCCGGTCCTCTCCAGTATTCTCAGAGAGGCTTCGTGTATCATGTCGACCTGGTTGTCGGTCAAGACGTTCAGTCTTGAGTTCGGATTGAGCCTGATCCCTTTCACTGACGGTACTTCCTCGGTAGGTTGGATTGCAGATTGCTTACAAAAAGGCTCTTGCGCTGCGTCGTCGTGCCGGACCGGTCGGAATGTGAATCGGATGCATTGGCGGGAGTGCAGGATGTCCGCTCAGATGTGACTCGCATGTTTGTACATATCAGGGAGCTGGACGTGGACTGGGGATACTGGCGGTTTTTCAAACTTGAACAGGCTCTTTTCCAAGGGTAGTAAGTGTTTCTCTTCCTCCGACGGTTACCAGGATATCATCTTCTATTCTTACGCCAAACTCGCCTGGAAGATTGATTGTAGGTTCTATAGTCATGACCATTCCTGGTTGTAGCACCAATTCCATGTTTCTATATTCAGTTAAGTGGGGTATTTCGTGTGCCTCGAGTCCCAAACCATGTCCGATTCCAAAGGGAAAATACCTGCCATATCCCCTCTCGTCTATCACTCTCCTCGCCACATCGTTGATCACACCCGCTTTCACTCCATCCCGGATCGCGTCTATTGCCTTCAATTGCGCATCTAGGACCACCCTATAGACCTTCTTCTGTTTCTCACTTGGTTTTCCCACAACAGTCATTCGAGTGATGTCTGCATGATATCCGTTGTATGTTGCGGACAAATCCATTAGGAAGAAATCTCCTTTCTTGACACGGTCTTCGGAAGGAGGATCCCAGGTTGCTGTTTTGGTTCCGGTCTGTACGACACAATACGATATGCTCTCAGCTCCATGCTTCCGCATCGCCTCTTCAACTTCAAGAGCGATCTCCCTTTCCGTAATGGATTCCTGAATGCATTCCCTGCCTACCTTGACTCCCTTCTCAACGATTCCTGCAGCCTTTCTCATGCACTCAATTTCATCGTGCGATTTGACTACCCTGGCCTCGCTCAGCATATCTGATGCATTCTTCATCTTGATATGCGGCAGGGCCGCGACGAGCTGCTCATAGATCTTGAACGGAAGATGCTCTTCCACGCCGAGCGTCCCGCTTACGTCCCCTAGTAGATCTTTGAAGATCTCCATTCGATTCTTAGCACCAGAAGATGTTCGAACATCTTTGAATTTCGAAGCCTCCCTTACCCACGTCTCAGTCGATTTTGGCACTACAAGGGTAGGTTCTCCGTCAAGTCGAATGATCGCGGCAGTGATCATGTCCCAGGTGATGATCGTATCCCAGGCGTCACCAGGATAGTCATAATGTAGACCCGTCAAGTAGCGTTGGTTCGGTCCGGGTGATATGAATAGGCTCTCGAAACCTTCTCTCCTCATGAGCGATTTTACTTTTTTGAGTCTGTCTGCCAGCATGAACAAGACACCTTTCTATCCCATTAGCGATTTGATATTTAACATCTCTTGGCACATGCGTACATTCACAGTTGTGAAACGAACAAGGAAGTGTGTGTTCCAGAGCACCTAGAGTGCTCGCACTCACGTCTCAATCCGCTTCTCTTTTTCAGAGCAACTCTTGAGACATCATCGTCAAGGCGTCACGTACATACAGTAGTTATCCGTTCGGGGTTGCAGGTGTGGCGCATTGCGGATAAGCGAGCCTGTTGGCAGACAAATCGAGATTCTGTCAAGAGATGACTTGGACAAGATTCATGGAGCAACTATGGAGGTTCTCCGACGACACGGCATAAAGGTGTTGGAGCCGAGGGCGCTGGAGCTATTCGATCACGCAGGGGCAGACGTTGACCGAAAGACAAGGATGGTGAGAATCCCTGAAAGCCTCATCAAGAAGACGCTCCGGAAAGCGCCTTCCGAATTCAAGATGTACGGAAGGGATCCGAGATATGAGCTCGACTATAGCGGGAATAAGGTGCATTTCGGAGTGGCAGGGTTTGCAGTGAGGGTTCAGGACCTGGAAGGAAAGGTCAGACCAGGAAAGTTGGCCGACGTTGGGAATATCGCCAGAATCGCAGACTACCTTGAGAACATACATCACATCCTGTTGACAGTCACACCGTTCGATATTCCTGATGAACTCTATCATCTGTACTGCATAGAAGCGGACTGGAGGAACTCCATAAAGACCACCGACGGGTTTACGTGGACCGCCAAAAAGGCCCAGGAGACCATCGACATGGCAGCCATATTGAGAGGGAGCTACGAGGAGGTAATGAAGAAACCGCCGCTCCTGGGATTCATGAATCCTGTCAGTCCATTGCAGCTCTCAAAAGAGCTGACCGAGGGTGCGCTCGTCTATGCCAAATATCGACAGCCAGTGATATATGCTCCCGAGGGACTGGCAGGCGCCACGGCTCCTTCCACCCTGGCTGGCTTGCTAACACAGCAGAACGCGGAGGTGCTCGCCGGGATCATGGTTTCTCAGCTCGCCAACCCTGGAACGCCCGTGCTCTACGGAACGGTCTCCGCCGTCATGGACATGAAGGTCGGAACGGCTGCAATGGGTGGGCCCGAGGTTGGATTGATCAACATGGCAACCGCTCAACTCGGAAGATACTACAACCTCCCCACGAGAGGCACTGGAGGGGTCACGGATTCTAAGCTCGTTGACGCCCAGGCAGGTGCAGAGACTGCGATGTCGATGCTGTTGGCGGCAATGTCGGGCATGAATTTCATCTACGAAGCATGCGGCGGGCTCGATGGCACGCTGACTTTCTCCTACGAGAAACTTGTCATAGATGATGAGATTGCTGGCATGGTATCGAGGATACTCAGAGGGATAGATGTCAGCGAGGAGACATTGGCGGTCGATGAGATATGCAGGTATGGATCCACGAACTACCTCGGATCGCCCCACACGAGTAAGACGTTCAGGAAGGAGCACTACCTGCCAACGTTGTTTGACCGCAGGTACTGGGAGACTTGGCTGAAGGCCGGGGGCAGAGACATCGCTCTGGAAGCCCGACGGAAGGCCAATTGGATTCTGAAAGAGCACAAAGTGGAGCCGATTGAGAAGAGTGTCCAGGCTGAGATTGACGGTTACATCAAGAAGATCACCAAAGAATGGTTGGACAGTACGTCTATCGCCTCCTCAGTCTCGGGTTGAAGATCTCATCAAGTGCGTAGCCAATCAATGTGAATGAGAGCACGACAAAAACGATGCACAGACCCGGGACCAGGATCCATAGATAGAGATCATTGAGGAACGCATGGCCTGTCATTGCATCTTCAAGCATATTCCCCCAAGTGACAACTCTGGTAGGATCGGGGCCAAGCCGGATGAAGCTCAATGTGCTCTCTGAAAGAATGGACAACGCGACTGTCAACACAGAATTGGCGAAGACCAAGGGGAACACATTCGGAAAAATGTGCTTTCTCACAATATAATAATCTCCCGCCCCAGCCGATCTTGCCCTTTCCACAAAAGTCCTATTCTTCAATGACATGACCTGTGCCCGGACCATTCTCGTCGTGCCTGACCACCCGGTTATGCCTATCACGAAAACGACCTTCATCACGCTCGGTCCTCCCGGGAGAAGAGTTGCAAGCACAATCATCAGCGCAAGCCACGGCAAGACAAGAAACACATCTGTGATTCTCATCAGCACCTCGTCTCTCCATCCGCCCCAGAAGCCACTGAAAAGACCGACAAGAGTCCCTAACCCCATTGAGACGAGAGAGGCAACAAATCCTATCAAGAGTGAGACTCTGGACCCGTAGATCGTCCGAGCAAGAATATCATTACCACGAAAGTCCGTTCCAAGCCAATGGTCTGCTGACGGCGGAAGGCCTAAGCCAACAGTCGCCGCCTCATCAAACGGACCATACGCCGAAGGCCAGCCTGCGATATGTGCAAGGACCCACATAACTTGAGGAGCGAACACAGATATGACAACGAAGGCGAGAAGAGCTACCAGGCCGATCATTCCCATTCTGTTCCGGCGGTAGACCTTCCATGTTGCCATAGCCTTCTTTCTCAAAAGCCTTAATCTCTCTATTGTTGGCCCAGATAACCCTCTCCTACGGACTTCGTTCGTCATTCATGCCACCGAGACGCGCGGGTCCATCATCATCAATAGAAAGTCAGCGACGAAGTTGGCAAGGATCATTGCGACAGCTATCAAGAAGAACGCGGCCTGGAGTATGGGGTAGTTGAGATCATACGTTGCCGTTATGGTCAAGTATCCGACACCGGGATAGTTGAACACAATCTCTGTCTGAAAAACCCCGCCCACGACGAAGGCCAAAGTCATTGCTATCAGGGCAACCATCGGCAACATCGCATTTGGCATTGCATGATATCTCATCACATTTCTTTCACGGAGCCCTTTTGCCCTAGCAGTCGTTATGTAGTCCTCAGTCATCACATCAATCAACGAGCCGCGCATTATCAACGCGAACTCTCCGATAGCTCCTATTGTCAAACTCGCAGCTGGCAGTATCAGATGGTTTAGGAGATCAGCAAAGGAAGACCATTTCCACTCAAAACGCGTTCCAAACTTCAGTGCCCCGGCATCTGGAAACCAATGAAGGCCCGTCGCAAAGATCGCGATGAGCATCATCGAGAACCAGAATGTCGGCATCGCATAGAAGAAGAGAGTAAATGCGAGAGACCCGGTATCAAAAAGGCTACCACGCTTCCATGCAGATACCACTCCGATAGCCATTCCTATCACAATCATCAGAATGGATGATGTGCCCGCGAGAATCAGAGTCCATCTGAGATTATTAAGAACAATGCTCATTGCGGAAGTGCCAGGGTCCGCAAACGAATCTCCGAATCTGAAAAGCAAGGTATTCTTGATGTATGTGAGGAATTGGATGTACATCGGATCGTTCAGACCATACTCCTCAATCAGATGTTCTTTGTACTCAGCAGGGATCTTTGGATCTGGTGGCACTATCGCGTTGATTGGATTGCCCGGCATCAGGCGAAATAGGACGAAGTTGAGGATGATGACCAAGAACAAGGTTATGACGGAGTTCAAAGCTTTCCTGAGAATCAATCTCGTCATTGCTTTCATGGCCAAGTCCCCCCAACTCGAGGCTTTCATCCTATCGTCAAATGCAAACGGAGACATTACTACATTAAAGGGGAAGAGGTTTTTGGGTCGCCGCCCTCGCTTGGTCAGCTCGGCTCCTGCGGAGGAGGCGTTGTGCCCTCCGTACCACTCGCCTCACCCTTCTTCCTGCGCTTTAGAAGCAAGAGGATTGCTACCGCCGCCATGACGGCCGCTATCGATATACCAACGGCCAGGGCGAACGGGAATTCTTTCTGTGGCGGCGGAGGACTTGGCGCCGTGACCTGCACCGATGTGCGGCCCACGCTCCAGCTCATGTCCGAGTGGTCCATGTCATCCTTGACGGTCGCATTGACTTGGTACGGGCTTGTCCTGGCCGCTGCGTAGGCGTGCGTGACGTTCTGCGTGATGTTGCTGTTGGCTGGTGTGGTCGGCATGCCGAGGATCGTCACCAC
>Ga0315280_10009452_pt1 | contig 12515 bp, 14 predicted proteins | sample YL17G06_40_MG_FD_203697 | JGI IMG/M metagenome (GOLD analysis project Ga0315280, IMG submission 203697) | Sediment microbial communities from Yellowstone Lake, YNP, Wyoming, USA - YL17G06_40 | ecosystem: Environmental > Aquatic > Freshwater > Lake > Sediment | place: USA: Wyoming | collected... | reverse complement strand
GTAAGTCCATACGTCCTTCGATGACTCACCAAGCAATAAACCACAACCGAGAAGATCAGCAACAACATTCCACATTAAGAGCGAATCTATTAAAGTAAAATAAAATCTGCATATTGCAACAGCCTAGAGCGCCCTCAACTCCAAAAGAGCCTCGTGAACAGTGCTCCTCGCCAACCCCGTCCGAAGAATCAGCTCGTAGAAATGCAACGGCCCCTCATCCCTCAAAACCTGGTAGACCCGGGCGTTAGCGTTTCCAGCCATCAAGCACAGCCTCCGGTACTCTTCCTCAAGCCTCCTGAACGCCTCGACTAGCGCGTCGGCTAGCGCCCTCACTTCGTCGGTCATGGGTGGGCTGCCCCCAACCACCCACCATACAGAAACCCCGTTCAACCTACTATCATTTCGACAAACCCTGCAACAAGAAAGGGCCTAGGAAAAACCCAGTCAAACCAAAAAAGGCGTCGGAAAAATCCAGACCCCTATGACAGATATATGCACCTGCACAATTTCATGTCCAAAACATGCCTTGCAGCGACTAGCGCGACGGTGTTCTATCGGGCACCTGAAAACCCTAAATGGGAAATACGAACGGCCGCCGAATGCCGACCAAAGGCCATCAGAGAGGCGCGTTACTTTCCGTTCTCTCTCCCGGCCTCGGGAAGAACCCTTGCCACCTATATTTTCTGTCAGCAGCTAGGTCCTTCAAGGGCGGAACATGTGGACTCCAAAAAGATCACTCCACGACTATCTTCTCACGAGAATGGAGAAACCATGTTTCCGCTCCTGCAAGCATACCTAGCAATAAGACTGGCACTAGAGAATGCGAGAGATGAATAGAACGACTCCTCACGGCGTGTTGTGCTGGAAGCGAATTGAAGCGTTGACCAATCGTCCCAAGCTCTCCTTATCCTGCGCAGACAGCCGACTCTAGTTCAGAAGAACTCCGCCGCGACATGGAAAGGAACATGCGCATCTTTATTGCCGTGACCCGACCACATCAGTGCATCTGAGTCACACTATGACGATCACGGTCTGGGTTATCGAAGTAGACTTCGGCGGAATCAGACTCACAGACGCAAGCGAGAAAAGAATCAAATAGACACTTTACATAGGCCCGTTAGAAAACGTTGCTGAGGGGAGAAGAAGGTACAGGGATGTTGAGTTCGGCAAGCGCGCTGGTTGATGTCATAGAGAGCTTTAACGGGAAGAGGATTCTGACAATAGGAGACCTAATGGTCGACCATTATGTTTTGGGAGAGGTGAATCGCATATCACCCGAGGCTCCCGTACCCATCGTTGACGTATCATCTTCCTTATTCAAGCTTGGGGGTGCTGCTAACGTAGTTAACTCCATAATCGATATGGGTGGCGTGCCACTACCTGTAGGTGTTGTGGGTAACGATGACTATGGCAGATGGATGATTGAAGAGTTGAAAAGTAGAGGAATTAGGAAGACATGTCTGCTAACTAGTCAAGACAGGCCAACCACCGTCAAGACAAGAATCATTGCCAAGAGCCAGCACCTAATGAGGATCGACCATGAAAAAAGGGATCCAATTGACTCTGAACTTATGAGTCAAATCATGTCTTTCGTAGAAGACAACATAGGAGATGTCGACGGAGCAATAATCTCAGACTACGAGAAGGGCGTTGTGACAATAAACCTTTTGGAAAAGTTGATTCCCACTTTAAAGAAGCTTAATGTATGCATTGTGGCGGACGCTAGGGCGGGTAATCTGTTACACTATACAGGCGTTACTGTTGTCAGAACTAACACCACATTTTCTAGCAAAGCAACCGGCATCAATCTTATCAATGAAACAAGTCTGCGAAATGTTGGCTTAAACCTTCTAGCACGTCTTCGATGCGAGGCTGTTGTGATTACTCGAGGAAAGGATGGCATGTCTGTTTTTGAGAGAAACGGAGGCTTAACCCATATACCAGGCACAAAAGAGGCTGCGAAGGACATAACGGGCGTTGGAGATGTGGTGACTTCAACGCTCACATTAGCCCTGGCAAGTGGAACCAACGCAGTTGACGCGGCACGGTTGGCGAACTACGCGGCAGGGATAAAAGTGACTAAGTTTGGTACTGCAACAGTGACAAAGAATGAATTGAAGGATTGGCTAGTTGGAGATAAATTTGTCTGAGAGTAGATGCATGAGTAACGAAGTCGAACGCCTGAAAGAGATTGCTAAAAAAATCAGAAAACATGTTCTTATGATGTTTATGGAGGCAGGTTCAGGACATCCAGGGGGATCACTCTCGGTTGTTGAGACATTAACTACGCTTTACTTTCATAAGATGAGGCATAACCCCAATGATCCTGAATGGTCCAAGCGTGACAGATTTGTTCTTTCAAAAGGACACGCGGCGCCCACATTGTATGCAACTCTAGCAGAGTCTGGTTATTTTCCTGTTGAGGAGTTGAGGTCTCTGAGGAAATTGGGTAGCCGTTTACAGGGTCACCCAGATATGAGAAGGCTCCCAGGAATAGAAATATCAACGGGCTCTTTGGGCCTCGGTTTCTCAGTAGCTGTCGGAATGGCCTTAGCAGGAAAGATAGATGCAGAAGATTACAGAGTGTTCGCTTTATTGGGTGATGGAGAGACTCAAGAAGGGCAAATATGGGAGGCGGCCATGGCAGCCTCGCATTATAGATTGGACAACATTACAGCTATTCTAGATCGCAATGGTTTACAACTTGACGGTCCAACAGAGAGAATTATGTCTATTGAGCCTATAGCGGCCAAATGGCTCGCCTTCAGATGGCACGTTCTAGAGACAGATGGATCTGAAATAGGAGAAATAATGAAAGCTCTCAACGAGGCTGACAACATCAAGGGTAAGCCCACCATAATAATTGCTCATGACGTAAAGGGAAGGGGGGTCCCATTCATGGAGTGGAATGCCGATTTCCACGGCAAGGTTCCAGACAAGGAAAGCCTGTCAAAAGCCTTACAGGAGCTTGGCTAACATCAAAGGAAAAATGGCGCGCTCGTTCGGAAACCTATTGAGGATCTTTTGGATAGCATCGGTCGATTGACTGTGGAATGGGAAAATGCGATTCAAAGAGTCTAGGAGTACTAGAGACGCATACGGCGAGGTTTTGGTTGAGCTTGGTAAAAAGAATGAGAACATTGTGGTCTTGGATGCCGATACGTCTTCGGCAACTAGAACAAAACTCTTCGCAGAGGCCTTCCCTGAGAGATTCTTCAACGTCGGTATCGCTGAACAAAATCTCATAGGAATAGCAGCTGGGTTAGCAACGTGTGGCAAGATACCTTTTGCCAGTTCCTTCCCGGTGTTTGTTCCAGGTAGATGTGTGGATCAGATCAGAAATACGGTAGCTTATCCGAGGCTGAACGTGAAAATTGTGGTCACTCATAGCGGTCTTACGTTTGGAGTTGATGGGGCTACGCATCAATCTATAGAGGACATAGCGATCATGAGAGCTATACCGAACATGATGGTAGTCGTACCTGCTGATGCTGTGGAAGCGAAGAAAGCCATAAGGTCCATTGTGGAATACAAAGGACCAGTTTATGTTCGTTTATGCAGACAGTCAACACCCATCGTTTACGATGAAGACTACCTATATACCCTGGGCAAAGGCATTACACTAACTGATGGCGATGACGCTGCAGTTATTGCATGTGGAGTTATGGTGGCAGAGGCTCTGTTGGCAGCAGAAAAACTGAGGGCGAAGGGAATATCTGTAACCGTTATCGATATGCACACGGTTAAACCCATAGACGAAGACCTTATCGTTAAAGCTGCAAGGAAAACAGGGGCTGTTGTTACAGCTGAGGATCATAACGTCATTGGCGGTCTCGGTGGAGCTGTCTCTGAGATTCTGGTTGAGAACCATCCTGTGCCTATGAGACGTGTAGGAGTCAATGATGTTTTTGGAGAGTCGGGAGAAACGGAGGAGTTAATGGTCAAATATGGGTTAACAGCCGACCACATAGCAGAGAAAGTAAAGGATCTCATTATGCGTAGAGGGTAGAAAGTGAAGATTTTCATAGATACGGCGAACATCGAGGCCATCAGAAAATTCAGCGAGATGGGTATCATAGATGGAGTCACCACAAACCCGACTTTAATAGCTAGAGAGGGAATGAAGTTTGACGATTTGATAGGCGAAATCACAGGAATAGTTGGCGGACCAGTCAGTGTCGAAGCTATAGGCCTCTACGCTGAGGGAATGGTTGAAGAGGCAAGACAATTGTCAAGAATAGCCCCGAATATTGTTGTTAAGATACCCATGATACCTCAAGGGTTGAAGGCTGTCAAGATCCTCAACCGTGAGGATATCAAAACAAACATGACGCTTGTTTTCTCGGCCAACCAAGCTCTCTTAGCTGCAAAGGCAAATGCAACTTATGTTAGTCCTTTTATAGGAAGGCTTGACGACATGGGCCACGTTGGAATGGACGTTGTCCGTGAAACCTTAGAATGCTTCAGAAATTACGATTTCAAAACACAGGTTATTGTGGCGAGTATTAGACATCCACTACATGTAATCGAGGCGGCCAAAGCCGGAGCTCACGTGGCTACGATTCCTCCTAGTGTGCTGGAGGAAATGATCAAACACCCATTAACGGATGCTGGTCTTCAAAGGTTCTTGGAGGATTGGAAGAAGGTCCAGGAGCGCGGTGGCGGACTTTGAAAACTGTCATACTTTTGAGTGTTTCGGGGCCAGGAGGTTTACGCGTACTAGCGACCGTCCTAGGCCCGTAGCTCTCGCGCTTGGTCAACGCGCGTGGATCTATCCCACTATTCAACGGTCTAACATTGTCATGTGCATATGATGCAAGAGGAGCAGAGATAGGGGATGCTTCGTTCCGACCTTCTAGAAAGCGAGCAGAACCAAAACTGGCTCTCTGCTAGGCGATACTCACTAGTCCCCTGTGCCCGCGCTTTTTGTTGCGGCCAAGTGTTTGCTTCGCAACCAGATGACGTAGCTTCCCTGATCAACACCTAAGTAATCCGCCACACATCGACATTTAGCTCTCAAGATGAATGCGTTCCGCGCTGAAAGTGGTTCTTCTGTCAATGTCTCCAGATAGCCCATGCCCTTTGCTATCACGAGATCCGCTTTCTCGTAGGCATCAAGGAACTCCCTTGAAGATTCACTGCGACAGAATCCTACACAGTCGTTTCCAGTCGTTAGAACTGAGTCCGCTACTTTGGTCATTCCTGAAGATTCTGCGTCACTCATCGTTGCATCGTTGAGTATAGGACTCTCTTTGACAGCAACCAGTACCCGCGTGCCCAGTTGCTTAAGCATACGGGCCAGTATCGTATCAAAGACTATTTCACCTGCGTTGTCTGCCAAGAGCAGCGTTTGCTTGGCCCTTCTCACCAGCCCACATAGACGATCTGTGTGATCAATACGAAGCTGAGACTCTGCTTGATCAAGAAGTCTGTCAAGGTCCTGATTCTGGAATGCATATCCTTCGATATCGAACTCTACAGCGTTTCCTACGGCTGCGCAGATACAAGCTCTCTTGAACTTCTCCTGCCGATCCAATCCTGACTCCACATATTCCATGGCCCTGTGCAGCCTGCTGATTGCATACGCATTACTTGCCTGCTTAACTAAGCGGTACGGATCTGGATTCCCAGTAACCTTTCGGATTACTCTATCTCGAAGAGTTGAAATCTGAGCCGCAGTAGCGCCCGTCCGCATATTCTCGTGAAGAACATCTGCTATTCCAAGGATGGCTTCTGCTCTATCCGTTGGATCATCTGTCGACTTCTCGATTATTCTTGTACCTTTGCTTAGGAGACATGAGGGGCATTCGAAACCAAGCTTCAAGAGCTCTTCATCCACGTTATTGTTTTGGTGATTGCATCACGTTGATTCTTGGCCAAGATCGCTGTCGACAAGGACTTCCCCACTTCTCTCTTGGGCCTTTGACGCATGAGCTTCGATCCAAACTACGGATGAACTTAAAACAGTTTCTCCAAGATCAGAGACGCGTCCAAGTAGAACCCCAGCCACACAAAGGTTTCGTGAAAGACATAGCGCGCGTCTACATTTCTGGCCAACCAATTCATGGAATATTGGAAGTGGTTCAGTAGAAGGCAAGTCCTCTGGCGCCGGGCTGGGGGAGATCTTCCACCATTTGTGAGAAAAGTTCAAGGCTATCCACAAGCTTAACGAGTGGGGTGCCTAGTTGCCTCCCTTGAGGTTCGGGAGAATAGCAGACATGGAGAATGGAGAACAATGGCAGAGATAGAGAAGATTCTTAGGGAAAGCGCGAGGGTGAAGGAAGAGCTGTGTAGGCAGACTTCTGAGCTTGAGAAAATCGAGAAAGTTACCAAGCTGATAATAGAGGCAATAAGGAAGAAAAAGAAGATCATACTATTTGGCAATGGTGGGAGCGCCGCGGATGCCCAACACATTGCTTGTGAGCTGGCCGGTAGGTTTAAGCTGGAGAGACGGGGACTGCCTGCAATCGCCCTTACGACGAATACATCAGTTCTTACAGCTATAGCGAACGATTACGGTTATGACAAGGTGTTTTCGAGACAGGTCGAAGGAACCGTGGAGCGGGGCGATATCGTTATCGGCATAAGCACAAGCGGAACCTCACCCAACGTAATTGAAGGAATAAGAACGGCCAAGGAGCGGGAAGCTTCTACGATAGGCCTTACGGGGGCTGAGGGGGGGAGGCTTGAAGGAGCTGTTGACATCTGCATTAAGGTTCCGTCAAACGACACTGCACGCATTCAAGAGGTGCACATAACAATATGTCACATCATCTGCCAGCTTGTCGAACAGGGGCTTTTTTCATCATAGTAGGGAGCACCTATAGGCAAGAAGACGAAATTGTTCGACATTTGTTCTGTACTACCTTTGAAACGATAAGTGAACTGATGAATGGGGCGTCCTGTGATGGATAAGAGTGCCAAGGTATTTGTTGCGGGGCATGATGGGATGGTTGGCACGGCTCTGCTTAGATGTCTGAAAGCAGCAGGTTTCACCAATATCATAACCAAATCATCCGAGCAACTCAATTTGACGGACCAGAATGGTGTCAGGAATTTTTTCCTCCAAGAAGAACCGGAATACGTCTTTTTACTTACAGCAAAAGAAGGGGGAATCCTCGCGAACATAACGTATCCCGCGGACCTTATTTACGTGAACCTCCAGATCCAACTCAATTTGATTCATTTTGCGTGGGAAACGGGAGTAAGGAAGGTACTTTTTTTGGGAAGTTCTTGCGTTTATCCCAAGTTTTGTCCACAACCAATGAAGGAGGACTATTTGCTGACCGGCGCGTTGGAACCAACCAATGAACCCTACGCTATTGCGAAGATTGCAGGAATTAAGATGTGCGAGGCGTATAACCGCCAGTACGGCACCAATTTTATCTCGGTTATCCCAGCGAATGTCTATGGGCCTGACGATAATTTTGACTTGGAAACTTCTCACGTGATCTCAGCTCTTATTCGAAAATCTTACAGAGCGAAAGTTTCCTTGCAGGCAGGAAAGGAAGCGAGAGTAACAATATGGGGTACAGGGACTCCGCGGCGTGAGTTTCTCTATGCTGACGACCTTGCTGACGCCTGTATATTCTTGCTAGACAACTATGATCAACCGGGGCCGATCAACGTCGGCTCTGGCGAAGAGGTTTCTATAAGCAAATTGGCACTGATGATAAAGGACGTTACAGGATTTGATGGAGAATTGATCTTCGATGAAACTAAGCCGGACGGGGTGCCGAACAAACTGTTAGATGCAACTAAAATGACCGCATTAAGATGGAGACCAAAAACAGACTTGAAAGAGGGCCTGAAAAGAACCTATGAATGGTTTAGACGAAGCGAGGTAGGAACGTGAACAAGGAAGATCTGATCGAGTTCGAAGAGGAAATTAAGCGACTTTTTCTCGATAAGAGAATAAGGTCACCTGTTCATCTGGCGGTTGGTAGCGAGGACCCTCTTATGGAAATATTTAGAAAGGTAAGAAAAGACGACTGGGTGTTTTCAACACACAGAAGCCATTATCACGCGCTTCTCAAGGGAATAGATAGGAAGTGGGTAAAGAACGAGATACTTGAAAATAGGAGTATACACATCTACAATAAGGAGCATAGGTTTTTTACGTCAGCGATAATGGGCGGAATTTTGCCGATTGCCGTTGGCGTAGCCATGGCCCTAAAGAGAAAGAAATCAAGAAGTAGAGTATGGGCCTTTGTTGGTGATATGACTGCTGAGATGGGGATGTTCCATGAGTGTACCAAATATGCAGCAAGACATGGCCTTCGCATCGTTTTCGTAGTTGAAGATAACGGGCTGAGTGTTAACACGCCTACGCAAGAAGTGTGGGGCCGAAGCAGATCTGGACCGAAAATCATGAGATACAAATACAAAAGAGTATATCCGCATCAAGGTGTTGGCACGTGGGTGATATTCTAGATGACGTATGAAAATGAATTAAAGAACGCCATGGAATTACTTGCTAAGGACGAGAAGGTTGTATTCATGGGACAAAACATAGTCTATGGGGGCAGCATCATGTCGTTGTCGCTTCAGAGGATACCCGATTCAAAGAAGATAGAACTTCCGTTGACCGAGGATGCGCAGATGGGAATGTCGATAGGAATGTCCTTGGAGGGATACATACCTGTTTCCATCTATCCAAGGATGGACTTTTTGATAATGGCTGCAAATCAATTGGCAAATCACTTGGATAAAATAGAGGAGATGTCCTGCGGGCAATTCAGACCGAAAGTGATCGTAAGAGCTGCACTCGGCAGCACTAAGCCTCTATACCCGGGTATCCAGCATTGCTCTGATTATTCAGATGCACTCAAGTGCATGTTGAAGAATATCGAAGTCATGAAATTGACGAACAGTGAAGATATAGTTCCGTCCTACAAGCGTGCTTTAGAGAAGGATGGTAGATCTACTTTGCTAATAGAAGTAGCAGATCTGTACTCTAGCCCCTAGGTGGCGAGCAAAATGAGAATATTAGTTACGGGTGGCGCAGGATATATCGGATCCATATTAGTTCCAAGATTGCTCGAAAAAGGCCATGCAGTGACAGTCATTGACAATTTTGTCTATAACCAGACCTCGTTACTGGATTGTTGTCACAACGAAAACCTGAGAATCATTCGTGGAGACGTGAGAGACAAGATACTGATTTCCAAATCCTTGGGAGATGTTGATGCGATTTTTTCATTAGCGGCTATTGTCGGTGCACCAGCTTGCGACAAGAATCCGACTGCCGCTCAAACAATCAACTACGATGCGGTCAGGATGCTATTAGATCTGCGGGATAGAAACCAGATTATTATTTTCCCTACTACGAACAGTGGATATGGAGTGGGAAGGAAAGGTATTTACTGTACTGAAGAAACCCCTCTAAATCCTATTTCTCTCTATGGTCGCTTGAAAGTGGAAATGGAGAAGGAGCTTTTGAAAGCTGGCAATTGCATAACTCTTCGGCTTGCGACAGTATTCGGGGTGAGTCCACGTATGCGTTTGGATCTTCTCGTTAATGACTTTACGTATCGGGCTGTAACAGACCACGCTCTCGTCCTTTTTCAGTCTCACTTCAAGAGGAACTATATACACGTACGTGACGTAGCGAAGGCATTCGTACATTGTCTTGAAAACTTCGACAAGATGAAAGATGAACCCTACAATGTTGGCCTGAGCGATGCAAATCTAAGCAAATGGGAACTATGCGAAGAGATTAAGAAGCAACTTCCAGACTTCTACTTTGTAGAGGCCAGAACAGGCGAAGACCCAGACAAAAGAGATTACATTGTGAGCAACGAAAAAATCGAGACCACAGGCTTTAGGCCAGATTATTCACTGCAACAAGGGATTGCAGAATTGATAAAGGGATATCAAGTCATAAGAAAAGATCAATTTTCTAACGCTTAGAAGGTATCCTTTTGGCAACACATGAATTGGATTTGCTACTAGTCAACCCAGGCGCTCGGAAACAAGTGTATGGAAACCTAGGTTCTTCCCTTTCAGGGATCGAACCTCCGCTTTGGTGCGGCCTGATTGCAGGGTTTGTCCGAGAGCGTGGCTTCTCGGTGATGATAATTGATGCCGAGGCTGAATGCTGGACTCCCGAGTACACGGCGGAAAAAATCGCTGAGTATAACCCCCTTTTGACAGCCATCATTGTTTTGGGCGCAAATCCTTCTGCCTCTTCCACTCCTAAGATGACCGCCACCGGCGAAATCCTCACCGCGTTGAAGAAGAAAGCTCCAGATACTAAGACGATCCTTGGCGGTCTTCACCCCTCTGCTCTTCCTGAACGGACTCTTAGGGAAGAACATGTGGATTTTGTTGGCCGGGGAGAGGGGTTTCATACCATAGCTCAGCTTTTGGAGGCGTTGAAGTTGGGCAAAGAACCAGGCAGCTACAAGATTCCTGGTCTTTGGTACCTCCAGAATGGGAAGATAATCTCGAGCCCTCCAGCCCCTCTCGTCAATCCCGACGAGCTGCCCATCGCTGCATGGGATCTTCTGCCCATGGATAAGTACAGAGCCCACAACTGGCACTGCTTCGAGCATCCTGATCGAAGACAACCTTACGCGGTCATCTTCACCAGTTTAGGATGTCCTTACAACTGCCACTATTGCAATATACATGCTCTTTATGATGGGAAACCGGGCATTCGTTTCCGCAGCCCTGAGAAGGTCGTAGATGAGATAGACTTTTTGGTCAAGAGTTACAAGATAAGGAATCTCAAGGTTCTTGACGAGTTATTTGCTCTTAGGGAGGACCACGTTATCCGTATTTGTGATCTCATAATTGAGCGTGACTATGATTTGAATATATGGTGCTATGCGAGGGTTGATACGGTTACCGAAATAATGCTGAAGAAAATGAAACAGGCTGGGATTAACTGGGTTTGTTATGGATTTGAATCCGCCAGCGAGGCAGTTCGTAAAGCTGTCGGGAAGGAGACACAGCAAGACACAACGAAAAAGGCCATAGAAATGACACGAGCTGCCGGCATTCACATCCTTGGAAATTTCATTTTTGGTCTCCCTGAAGATAACCTCGAAACGATGCAAGCGACACTCGATATGGCTAAGGAGTTCAACTTTGAATATGCCAACTTCTACACTGCAATGGCTTATCCTGGTTCTCGGTTGTATGATGAAGCCTTAAGGCAAGGCATCAGACTCCCTGAAAAATGGCACGGCTATTCTCAATACTCAGAGGAAAGCATACCCCTGTCAACTAAGTACGTGTCAGCCACAGAGGTTTTGCGCTTCCGAGACAAAGCCTTCAGGGAATACTTCAGTAACCCGAAGTATTTAGAGATGATACGACAGAAGTTCGGTCCTCAAGTTGTGAAACACGTTGAAGAGATGCTCAAACATGAAATTCATAGAAAGCCTGCGTAGCGAACTTCTATAGCGCGATGGTATGGGAAGAACGTTTGTTAGGCGAGAGCGCTCAAGCCATACTATGAGCGCTCTTGTTTGTGGTTTAGATGTGCATAAGGATTCAACTTATGCAACGATTCTGGATAGTGAGGGTAAGATAGTTAGCCAGAGAAGAATGAGTAACGAGACAGTTCTCTCCTATCTGTCCAGTTACTCGGTGGACAGAATCGGTATGGAGTCTTCTAACCAAGTGGCTCCACTATACCGAGCGTTGACAAAGAACGGATACGCCGTATCGGTTTCTCATCCTAAGAAGACACGTTACATAGCGGAAGCGAAGATAAAGAGCGATCGAGTTGATTCTAAAGCCATAGCGGAACTGGTGAGATTGAATGCGTTACCCCAAGCATACATGCCTGATCAGGAGACAGCGATACTGCGGGAGAAGATTAGGCGAAGAGCCTTCCTAGTAAGAGAACGAGTAAGACTACGAGTCAAGATCAAAAGCATCCTAACCTACGATGGAATCAAACCTCAGATCGATCATGGTTTGTTCACTGAACGAGGCGTTGAATGGCTTCATTCACTGAGCTTGGAACCCGTAGAATCGTACCTCCGAATCATCAAGCCACTGGATGATGAGATCAAACAGTTATCCAAACGCCTCAAAGAACTAGCCGAAAACGATGAAGACGTCAAGCTTCTCATGACGATTCCTGGAGTAGGATACTACACGGCTCTACTCGTCAAATCTGAAATTGGAGACATCAACAGGTTCAGCGACGGCGATAGATTATGCAGCTACGGTGGTCTCGTTCCGTCTACACATGCTTCCGGAGGAATCATTCGACATGGAAGCATAACTAAGGAGGGGAGTAGATGGCTACGATGGGTAATGGTGGAAGCCGCAATGACTCACGTCCACAAATATGATACTGCAATCACGAAAGCATATCATAGAATAGCTGAACGAAGAGGAAGACAAGTAGCAACCGTGGCCGCAGCAAGAAAACTACTCCTGTGCTGCTACGCCGTATTGAAGAATAAGCACCCGTATTACGATCAGGCCTAAAAGAATTCCTCGCGAAAGCGCTGTCCCACGCGATGGACGTTAGCGCGATTGAGGAAGGTCTG
>Ga0315280_10009451_pt1 | contig 12516 bp, 9 predicted proteins | sample YL17G06_40_MG_FD_203697 | JGI IMG/M metagenome (GOLD analysis project Ga0315280, IMG submission 203697) | Sediment microbial communities from Yellowstone Lake, YNP, Wyoming, USA - YL17G06_40 | ecosystem: Environmental > Aquatic > Freshwater > Lake > Sediment | place: USA: Wyoming | collected... | reverse complement strand
GTAATCTGGACAGCATCCGAGAGCAAAAACAGCGGCAACCTCGTTTTCGAAACGGGGCAAACGCAGAGGTATGTCCAGCGTTTTCAGCGGGGCCCGAGGCGGGATTCAGCTAATTTGGACAGCAGTGCAAAACCCAGCGTTGAAACGCTGGGCTAGGCTCAGTCGCCGCTACGCGGCTCAAAACCCAAAACTAAGCGGCATGGGGCGTCTCGCCGGTTGGGCCCTCGGAACGTCCGCCGCGGCGGGATCTCGCTTGCCCGATCCGGGGCTGCCGCGCAGGGACAAGGGTACCGTCGGGAAGTGGCACAGGCTTTCGGCCTGCGGTGCCAAGTGGCCCAGGCTTCCGGCCTGTGGCCACCGCCTGCCGCTAACGCATTGATTCCAGACCGAATCTTTGTGCTGGACGGCTTTGCGCCCCGCCGTCAGCCGCCAGCCCAGAGCCATCAGCCATGCGCCAACAAATTTGGCGATCCTCCGGGCGATTCTCTGCTGATATGTCAGTCCGTCGTTCGCTTTTTGCTTGCAGTCGGTGCTGGCCTGTGCTAAGCTCGCGCGGTCAACCTAACCAATCAGCCGATCCCGGTTCAAGGTAGGTCATTTCGAATCTGGGGGGAAGCGCCGTGACTGTTTTTGCATCGAACTCCGCAATCCGCAATCCGCATTCCCCATTTCTTCTGACTGCTTGCGGCTCGAAATCCGCAATCCGAAATCCGCATTCCGCATTTCTTCCCGGCCTCGGCAAAGCCGCCGCCATCCTCGCCTGGCTCTGGCGCCACAGAATGGCGCGGGAGGGGGTCCGCGTTCTCGGTTGGAATAACCGCCTCCCAAAGAAAAGCTTGACAACGGCGCTGGGCCTCAGGTTAAATGGAACGGACAGGCAGGCTTTCCGCGGCCAACCGGTCGCGGCCCCATTGAAGCTCTTTCGGAGGCGGTTACCTTCACCGCGACAGGACCTTCTCCGCGACCAATTGGTCGCGGCCCCATTGAGTGCAGGGGTAGTGGTTGCAACAGGCGAGGGCTTGGGCACACGGGCAATTACCGAGTACGCCGCCACCAAATCCACCGGCCCCGACGTTGCAACAGGCGAGGGCTTGGGCACACGGGCAATTGGGCACTTGCCTCCCCTTTTTTTTCCATGCCATCTGCGCTGCCCAGAAAGGATTTGGCCGTGAGTGCACCACAGAACGATTTTCGCGCCTGGTTCCGACAGGCTACCGGCCATGCGCCCTTTCACTATCAGGAACGCTTGGCGCTTGAGGAGACGCTACCCCAGTCAGTACACGTCCCTACAGGGTTTGGCAAGACCGCCGGTGCAATCCTCGGCTGGCTCTGGCGGCGCAGGGAAGCGCGGGAGGACGTGCGGGTAGAGACCCCACGGCGCCTTGTTTATTGCCTCCCGATGCGCGTGCTGGTGGAGCAGACCCGGGACGTTGCGAATCAATGGATTGACGAACTGGTGAAGAAACGCATCCTGAGCGAGCGCATTCCTGCTCACGTGCTGATGGGCGGCGAAGACTCGGGCGAGTGGGACTTGTACCCGGAACGCGACGCCATCCTGATCGGCACGCAGGACATGCTGCTTTCGCGGGCGCTGAATCGCGGCTATGGTATGAGCCGTTACCGCTGGCCCATTGAGTTCGGACTGCTCAGCAACGACTGCCTGTGGGTGCTCGATGAGGTGCAACTGATGGGGAGCGGATTGGCCACGGCCACGCAGTTGCACGCATTCCGAGCGGGCTGTGGTGCGATGGGGACGCTGAAGCCAGCACAAACGTTGTGGATGTCCGCCACGCTGCAACGCGACTGGCTGAAGACGGTGGACTTTGATCCAGACAAGCCGGCGGTCATTTCTGTCGAACTGACAACAAAGGATCTGTCGGCCTCGGCGGAGGCAATGAATCGCTGGAAGGCACGCAAGCCGCTCCAAAAGGCAGCCTCTCGCATGGGCCAGGCGCGCGATCTTGCTGAGGAGGTCGTGGCGGCAAAGAAGCCCGGCAGCCTCACGCTCGTCGTAATCAACACCGTCGAGCGAGCGAAAGAGACATATCGTGAGCTTGTGAACACATTGAGCAAGAGCCGCACCCGGCCTGCTCCGGAGTTATTGCTCATTCACTCACGCTTCCGTCCGGCTGAACGACAGGAGAAGATCACGCAGCTACTTGCGGCCCCCGTAGCGGCTGGATTGATTGTGGTGGCGACGCAGGTCATCGAGGCCGGCGTGGACGTATCGGCTAAGACGTTGTTCACCGAACTTGCGCCGTGGGCATCGCTAGTGCAACGCTTTGGCCGCTGCAACCGTAAGGGCTTGGACAAGGACGCCGCCGTGTACTGGCTCGACGTGCCCGCCGGGAAAGATGCGGCCGCGGAACTGAGTCCGCCCTACGAACTGGACCAGCTTGGGGAGGCTCGCAAGGCGTTGCGCAACTGCAAGGAGGTTAGCCCTTCCTCGCTCAAGGAACAGAAGGTTCCCATGAAGTTCTCCCCCGCCCATGTGCTGCGGCGCAAAGACCTGCTGGAACTTTTCGACACGACACCCGATCTGGCGGGCAACGACGTTGACGTGTCTCGTTTCATCCGCGACGGAGAAGACCTTGACGTGCAGGTGTTCTGGCGCGACATCCCCGAAGGCCATGCGCCCAACCCCGATGAGGAAGCCGCCAAAGCGCCGCGACGTGAGGAGCTTTGTGCCGTGCCCGTCTGGCAGTTCCGTGAGCTTCTGAAAGGCGGCCAGAAGACTGCTTACCGCTGGGACGTGCTTCGAGAACGGTGGACCCGGGCGGACGCCGGTCGAATCTTTCCCGGCCAGGTTTATGTGCTGCCGGCAACGGCCGGCGGCTACGACCCCGCATTGGGTTGGGACACTAAAGCCGACCGGCGTGTCGAGCCCCTGCCGCCGGCCGTAGACGCGCTTGACAGCAACAACGCTGACCGCAATGCCGTCGCGGACTGGCAGACCATTGCCGCGCACACCGGGGAAGTGTGCGCCGAGTTGGCCGGATTGGCGAAGCGGCTCGGCCTTTCGTTCTCGCAGTTGCTCGAACTCGCCGCGCGCTGGCACGACCGCGGCAAAGCGCACTCGTCGTTCATGGCAAGGTTGAAGAAAGAGGCCTTGGCCTCCGTCGAAGCCCGCGCGAAACTGAAGGGCGAATTGCCAGCGAAAGCGCCCTACAGTGCCTGGAGGAGAGGCCGAAGACAGCGCGAGGACGCGCCGGAGTGGCGTTATGGTTTCCGGCACGAGCTCGCCTCGGCGCTGGCCGTTTTGCAGGCATCGCCCGAACTGATCTCGGAGAACGACCGCGGCCTGATTGCCTTTTTGGTGGCGGCTCACCACGGCAAGGTGCGGCTGTCCATCCGTTCGCTGCCGGAGGAAGACACCGCGCCTGACGACCGGCGCTTCGCTCGCGGCGTGTGGGACGCCGACGAGCTGCCGGAAACGAATCTGGGTAACGGCGTCATCGCGCCTGCCGTGAAGTTGTCCCTCGAAGCCATGGAACTCGGCCAGTCCGAGAACGGGCAGCCCAGTTGGGCGGAGCGGATGCTGACGCTGCGCGATCATCTTGAACTCGGCCCGTTCCGGCTGGCTTACTTGGAGGCGCTGGTGCGGGCCGCTGACCGCCGCGTGAGTGCCCGTGCCGCGCAACCGCAGAAGGTGAAGTCATGAGCGAACTCCCACTGCTCGGCTGCACGCCGGAGCCATTGATGAACTACCTGAAGGCCCTCGGCATCCTCCGCTTGGTCACCGAACAGGCCGACCGCGCCGCGCGTGGCGCGTGGCGCGATGGCACGTTTGTGCTGCGCTCCAAGTTCGACCGCGAGGCTTTGGAGCGGTTCTTCCTCAACGACTACTGTCCCACGCCCATCGTCGCGCCATGGGCAGGTGGTTCCGGCTTCTTCGCCAAAGATAATCGGCAAGCAGTGGACGCACTGGCTCACAGCGGGACGCCGCGTCTCGAAGCCTATCGGGACGTCATTGGGAAGGTGCGCGCGATCCTGCGCGAAGAACGGATCAAAGATAAGCCTTCGGGCGAGGACAAAGAACGGCTGCTGCGCCGCTACCGGCGCGAGTTGCCGGACCTGTTCTTGCCTTGGATTGACGCGGCAATGGCGATTCAAGCCGAGGGCCAGAGCTTTGCCCCGATCTTGGGAACGGGTGGCAATGACGGGCGGCTCGACTTTACGCTCAATTTCATGCAGCGGCTGGTCACGCTTGGTATACCCATTGCCAAACCGGCAGCATCGGCGCTGGGATGGTTACGCCAGGCGCTGTGGGGCGAACCGACCAACGGACTGCTGAAGGCGGCAGTCGGCCAGTTTGCACCCGGCCGCGCCGGTGGCCCGAACGCCACGCAGGGCATGGAGGGCTCGTCGCGGGACAATCCGTGGGACTTCGTGCTCATGCTGGAAGGTGCGCCGTTGCTGGCGGGTGCCGTGGCTCGCCGCATGGGAGTTCAGTGCCGCGACCGGGCGGTGTTTCCGTTCACCGCGCGGGCCGCTGCGGTTGGTCTCGGCTGTGAAAGCGAATTCGAAGAGGCGCGCGGCGAAATCTGGCTACCCGTCTGGAGGTCCTTTGCGGCACTGTCAGAACTGAAGATATTGTTCGCGGAGGGTCGGGCGGAAATCAGCGGGAGGCCGGCACTAAACGCAGTGGATTTTGCGCGTGCGGTGGCTGGCCTCGGTGTGGATCGCGGCATTGGTTCTTTCGCTCGCTTCGGATTCCTGAAACGTAGCGGCAAGGCGTATTTGGCGCCGGCGCTGGGCGCATTCGATGTCGAGCGTCGCGAGCCGATTGATTTGCTGCGTCAGACCGACGCTTGGCTTGACCGTTTCCGCGCTGCTAGCGCCAATCCTAACGCGCCCGGTCGGTTCTCGGCAGCCTTGCGGCGAACTGAGCGGGCCATCTTTGACTATTGCCGGTACGGCGGGACGCCGTTGTTTGCGGAGATTCTCTGCGCCTTGGGAGCGGCGCAGCGCGAACTTGCGGTTCGTGAAGGCAAGATCAGTGGCGATGACGCTTGTCATCCGCTGGGCGGCCTTTCCCCTGATTGGCTGGCGGCAGCGCACGACGGCAGCCCGGAGTTTGAGCTGGCACTGTCGCTGGCCGGCATCTACGACGGCGAGAATAAGCTAGGGCCCTTGCGTGCCAACCTCGAGCCGTTCGACTGGCAGAAACCTTACCCTGACTGGGCCGAGAGGAACCGCACGGCGGTCTGGAACAGCGCTGACCTGACGACAAATCTGGCCGCCGTGCTGGAACGGCGGTTGCTCGATGGCGAGCGCAGCGGGTGTGAGAGCCTGCCATTGAATTTCAAGCGCGCAGCCAGTCTGGAGGCGATCGCGGCGTTCCTCTCCACTGATGGGGTGAACGACCGACGCCTGGATGAATTGCTGTGGGGGCTGACCCTGGTTGACCATCGCCAAGAGTATCCTCAAGTGGCGCGCGTCCGCCCCGACGCCCCGTCTTTGCCCCGCGCCTACGCGCTGGTCAAACTTCTGTTCCTACCATACCCGTTGGTGCGGAAGCGCCAGGAACACGGTCGCGCCATCTGGCGCTTGGCCACTGGAGATGAACCAGACGCAGTCCACATCTCGCCTGAACCGCAGATTTTGCCGGTGCTGCGGTCTCGACGGCCGGACAGCATCCCGGAAGCGTGCATGCTCGCCATGCGCCGCCTGCGCTTCAGCGGCTTGAAACCGTTGCCCTATCGGACGGGCGGCGGGCGCAACCGGGACGACGCCTGGGCCGACGCGCACGGCGTTGACCCGAAGCGGCTGGCGGCTGCGTTGCTGTTTCCCGTTGGCTCGGCGGCCATCAACGAGCTTATCCAACTCGTCACGCGTCGTGATGAGGAACTTGAACCTGTAACCCAGGCGGAAGGAGAAAACGAACTATGAGCACCAACTTCACCCAGGTGTACCAAAGCCTTGCCCAATCGCCTCGCCTGCTGATAGAGGCTCGCCTGCGTCCGCTGCAGGGCGGACGCTTCCAGCCGACGGGCTTTCCCGACCTTGGACCGGCGCGCTACACACTTGCCGACGGCACCGAGATGCTGCTGCTGGAATCGCCGCAATCGGTGGCCAACCGCATGGAACTGGCCTGTTGGGACGAAGCCGCGCAGGATCTCATCGCGCAGTTGCTCGGACTGCCCTACATCCGCGTGCTGGACGAAGCCGGCGAGCCACTGACCAACTCTTTGCTGGAGGCCCATCGTATCAATTCCGAGTACATCATGAAGTCCGGCGGCAAGGACTCGGCCTTCAGCCAGCAGTTCCAGACCGAAATCGAGTACCGCAAAGATGGGCGCGTGAACTGGAAGAAGTTCCACGTCGCCTTGCTCAAGTACGACCCCGGCAGCCTCATTCACGGTGCGTTCCTTGAGGAAATCGGTGGGCGGCTGCGGGTGACCCGCGCTTTGTCCGGTTTCATTGAGGCGCGCAACGTTCGCGTCGCCGAGGCCGGCGGTGTCAAGAACAACATCGTTCAGCCTGAACTGAAAGGCGGTGCCGGCAACGTTCCTTACCACCGTACCGAGTTTACCGCTGAGAGCATCACCGCCTTCTTCAACCTCGACCTCTCGCTCCTGCGCAGCTACGGCCAGGCTGACGACGCGCTGAAGCTGCTCGTCGCTCTCGCGCTGCTGAAAGTCCGCCGCTTCCTCTCCACGGGCCTGCGGTTGCGCACCGCCTGTGACTTGCAAGTCCATGGGGAACTGACCGTGACCCGTCCCGACGGATTCCAAGTGCCGCCCGAGGAAGACTTGCTGGCCGAGTGTCAGCGCCTCGTTGTGGCTTGCAAGAAACAGTTTGCCGGCATCACCGAAGTGAAGTGGAAGCCCGGCAAAGCCGTCGCTTCAGCGAGTTGACCCACGGGAGAACCGCCATGATTGCTGTTGGCTTGCACTTTCTGTCCGGTCGCTTCCACGCGACGCCCTGGGGTAAGCACGTCAACGAAGGCGTGCCGGAGTGGCCGCCATCGCCCTGGCGGCTGTTACGAGGGCTGATTGCGGTGTGGAAGACGCGTCTCGATGCGGAATTATCCGTCGCCCAGGTCGAGCCGATCTTCCGCGCGCTGGTTGAGCCGCCGAGTTTCGCGCTGCCGCCCGCTTCGGTTGGCCACAGCCGCCACTACATGCGCTGGTACAAGAAAGGCCCGACCGATCAGGCGCTGGTATTCGACACCTTTGTAGCGCTGGATCGCGACGCCGAGGTCGTCTCGTTCTGGCCCGGCGCCGAATTGACCGGGCCGCAGCGCGAAGTGCTGCAACGGCTGCTTGAACATCTGGGCTTTGTGGGCCGCGCAGAATCGTGGTGCGACGCCCGGTTGTTCGGCGACACAGGTGGGGTGTCCGCTCGCGTCAACTGCGTGCCTCTGGAATGCACGCCCACCGAAGCTGACAGAAACAAGAGGGAGTTGGTACGCGTGCTGTGTGCTGATCCGCAAACGGCGTTTACCGGCGAGGAAGCCCGGGATTATGACCCTAATTGGCATCTCTGCATTGAAACCTCGCTGCTGCACGCTGCAGGCTGGTCCGACCCGCCCGGCTCTAAGTGGGCGCGATACCTGCGGCCGGTGGACTGCTTCGAGGTCAACCCCAAGCCGAGCCGAGCCAGAGCCGACCGTCCTCGGATGCAAGTCGCCCGCTTTGTGCTGGATTCGGCGGTGCTGCCCCTTGCACAAGAGACGCTGCCGGTGGGCGAAGCTGCGCGGTGGGCGCTGATGGGCATCTATGGCCGCCTGACGGAAGAGCGCGACGCAGCGAAACGCCGCTCGCCGGTTTTTTCGGGCAAAGACGCCAGCGGTCAGCCACTTCAAGGCCACGGCCACGCCTACTACTTGCCCACGGACGAAGATGGTGACGGACGCCTCGACCACCTGACCGTCGTCGCCGAAGCTGGCTTTGGCCCGGTGGAATTGAAAGCACTGAATTGCTTGCGGACGCTGAAGCGCCGTGAGGAATCACCGCTGCTGAACGTCCTGCTGCTGGGCATGGGCACGCTGGACGAATTTCTGCCGCTGCCGCTCAAGGCCGCGCGCATTTGGATTTCCGCCACCCCTTTTGTCGTTACCCGTCATCCAAAACGCAACGGTCAGAAGCGCGACCCGTCCGACGTGCTGCCTAGTCGCGCTCTGTTCGTTCAGCGAGTGGTCAAAGAGGAACTCGACCGCTTCTGTGAACGCCGTCATCTGCCGTGGTCCAGCGACGCCATCCAAATCGAGCCACTAACCGACGAGAATGGGGTCTTTCGCGTTGTCCCTAGTGAATGGACTGGCCCGCAGGCCACCGGCCCAATGCTCCGCCCGCTGCAGTTCAAGCGCTTTCGTCACAGGCGCGACGACGATGGCGGCGTCCGCCCTGCTGGCACCTTTCGCGTCACCTTTCCCGAGCCCGTACGTGGCCCGGTCTCCCTCGGCCACTCCAGCCACTTCGGCTTGGGGTTGTTTGTGCCCGCTCGCCAGCCATGAGCTACCTTACGTGCCAAGGCGTCGAATACGTGCTCCGCTCGGACTTGCCGCCGGCGGTGACCGAGACGCTGGAACTGGCCGAGCGGGTGCGGCGGAAGCTGATGGGGATACACGCCAAGCTGGTGGGCGATCCGGCGCGGGTGTCGCAGAAGTTCAGCGGCAAAGACGCGGCAGGGAAGCCGCTGGCCGGCCATCGCCATGCCTACATTCTGCCGCTGGACCGCGATGGCGACGGCTGGCTCGACCACCTCGTCATTGCCGCCCGCGAGCCACTGGACCGGATCGAGCGCCTGGCGCTGGACCGCCTGGAATCGGTCTGGCAGGCCGGCGGCAAGCCCGACATTCGCTTCACGCCCACTCACTGGGGCACGTTGCCGGACCTATTCCCGGTGGCCACCCGGCTGGTGAGCGCCACGCCGTTTGTTCCGCCGCGCCATTATCGCAAGGGGCGCGGCGACTTTGCCGAGTGGCTGGCGGCCGAGGTGCGTCGCGAGGCGGCCAACCATGGGTTGCCGCCGCCAGTTCGCGTGACGATGCTTCGAGGGGCCGGCCGGCGAGACGCCAGCGCTACAGGGGCCGGCCGGCGAGACGCCAGCGCTACAGGTATCCGCTGGCTGGAGTTTCGCCGCAACCGCAAGGACGATCCGGCGCAGATCGGCTATGGCTTTGAAATCGAGTTTGCCGAGCCGGTAACCGGGCCGGTGGCGCTGGGCTATGGCGCGCATTTCGGGCTGGGGCAATTTGTCGCGGCTGGGGGCCGCGAGTCCAAAGTCCAAGGTCCAAAGTCCAAGGTCGGCTGACGACTGACGGCTGAGGGCTGGCGGAGTGCGGAATTCAGTAGGCGGGAGGCAGGAGGCAGTAGACAGTAGGCAGTAAGCAGGAGGCAGTAGGCCGAAAGCCGAAAGCCCACAGCCTACAGCCCACAGCCCACGGCCTACAGCCTACAGCCCACAGCCCACGGCCTACAGCCCACAGCCCACGGCCTGCTTATGCGAAACAGCTACGTGGTGACTTACGACATCAGCGATGACAAGCGGTTGCGGCAGGTGTTCAAGACCATGCGCGACTACGGCGACCACCTGCAGTTTTCCGTCTTCGAGTGCCAGTTGACGGCGACCGACCTGGTGAAGCTGCGCGCCGAGCTGGCAAAGATCATCAACCACGACGAGGACCAGGTGCTGTTCGTCGATTTGGGTCCGTCCGAAGGCCGCGGCGACCGCGTCATTACCGCGCTGGGCCGTCCGTACACCTCGCTGGATGCGCCGTGCTTCATTGTGTAATTGCGGATTGCGGATTTCGGATTGCGGATTTCGAGCCGTGAGGTGGGAAATCCGCAATCCGCATTCCGCAATCCGAAATTGGAATATGGCTACCTTGCCTTTGCCAGAACCGCAAGCGGAACCGGCCGCGGGGCCCCTTGCAGCCTCCAGCCTGCAGCCTGCAGCCTCTTCGCTGCCCGACTACCTGCCGGCGCGCATGGTCAACGAGTTCGTTTACTGCCCGCGCCTGTTCTTCTACGAATGGGTGGAGGGCCTGTTCCGCCAAAGCGCCGATACCGTGGAAGGGAAAGTGCAGCACGGGCGGGTGGATCGCGGCTCGGGCGCGCTGCCACCCGCCGAAGAACTTAAAGAAGAAGAGAAGATCCATTCCCGCTCGGTGATGCTGTCGAGCGACGCCTACCGCCTGATCGCCAAAATGGACTTGCTGGAGGTCGAGGACGGCGCGGTCACTCCGGTCGATTACAAGCACGGGAAGCCGCGCGAGACCGACGCGGGCATCGAGCTTTGGCCCACCGACCGCGTGCAGCTTGCGGTGCAGGCGCTGGTGCTGCGCGACAACGGCTACCGCTGCGAGGAAGGCGTGGTCTATTACGCCAAGACGCGGCAGCGGGCGCGCGTGGTGTTCGACGCGGCGCTGATCGCGGAGACGCTGCGCGCCGTCGAGCAGGCCTGGGCGACGGCGGCGGCCGGCGACGTGCCTCCGCCGCTGGCCGATTCCCCCAAGTGCCCCGCTTGCTCGCTGGCCCCCATCTGCCTGCCGGACGAAACCAGCGCGCTAGGCAGGCTGGAGGCCGGAGGCTGGAGTGCGGAGGAAGCCCGCCGCGGCGACCAACTGGAGTTGTTCGAGCCGGCCGGGCCGTTGCCGCCGCGCAAGCCGCCGGCGGAAGCCCGCCGCCTGGTGGCGGCCCGTGACGACCTCCGCCCCCTCTACCTCAATACCCAGGGGCTGCGCGTGGGCCGCAGCGGCGCCGTGCTCCAGGTGCGCGAGAAGGACCAGCTCGTCCAGGAAGTGCGCCTCGGCGAGGTTTGCCAGCTCGATTTGATGGGCAACATCCAGCTCACCACCCAGACCATCCAGACGCTGTGCGAAGCCGACATCCCCGTTTGCTATTTCTCCCAGGGCGGCTGGTTCTACGGCATCACCACGGGGCTGAACACCAAGAACGTCTTTCTGCGCCGGGCCCAGTTCCAGATGGCGGAGCAGGACTGGTTCTGCCTGGGGCTGTCGCGCCGCCTGGTGGCCGGCAAGGTCCGCAACCAGCGCACCATGCTGCTGCGCAACCACGAGCAGCCCGACGAACAGGTGCTGCGGGAAATGAAGCAGATGGCCGAGCGCGCCGAGCAGGCCGCTTCGCTCGAGGAGTTGCTGGGCATCGAGGGCAACGCCGCCCGCCTCTATTTCTCGCAGTTCGGCGGCATGCTGAAGGCCGAGCCCGACTCGACCTTGCCCGCGATGTTCCGCTTCGATTTCCAGACGCGCAATCGGCGCCCGCCCCGCGACGCGGTCAATGCCCTGCTTTCACTGGGTTACAGCCTGCTGGTGAAGGACCTGACCATCGCCTGCTACGCAGTGGGGTTCGACCCGCTGATGGGCTTTTACCACCAGCCGCGCTTTGGGCGGCCGGCGCTGGCCCTGGACCTGATGGAGCCCTTCCGGCCGCTGGTGGCCGACTCGGCCGCCATCAGCGCCATCAACACCCGCATGGTGGCGCCGCGCGACTTCATTGCCGCCGGCAATGCCGTATCGCTGAATGCCAACGGGCGGAAGGCCTTCTTCCGCGCCTTCGAGCTGCGGATGGATACCATGGTCACCCACCCGCTGTTTGAGTACCGCGTCAGCTACCGCCGCCTGCTGGAGATCCAGGCGCGTTTGCTGGCAAAAGTCTTGCAGGGAGAGATCGGTGAATATCCGGTGTTTGTTACCCGTTAGGGAGGTGTGAGACGTCAGGTGCCAGGGTCCGGCGCCCGGGATTTACCTGAAGCCCGACCCTGGAACCTGACACCCGGGACCCGTTGCGAGCGCCCGGGTGGTGCAAGCCCCCCCGGGGGTTGCTCGCGGGCCGTTTGACCTTTATGATGCTACACTTTACAATCGGCTTGGCTGGCCTGGGAGGGTGTGATGCGCGACAATTCCGCCACCTCTCGCTGGCGGCGGCGCAACCCTCGCGGCGTCAGGGGGGTACGCGAGCGGCTATTTCCGCGGCCACGTGGCCGCGGCCCCATTGAAGCGAGTTTGGTGAATGTCCCGACGCTGAAGCGGTCCGAGATTTCCGCGGCCACGTGGCCGCGGCCCCATTGAAGCTGTGCGGCAGCGGGCGCCCGCGAAATGTCGCTCGAATTTCCGCGGCCACGTGGCCGCGGCCCCATTGAAGCAAATTGGCGCTCCGCTGAAGGGCCAGATTCACCGGATTTCCGCGGCCACGTGGCCGCGGCCCCATTGAAGCAACTTGATGTATTCCAGCGAGTCGTTCAGGAAGCGGATTTCCGCGGCCACGTGGCCGCGGCCCCATTGAAGCCCCGCTGATCTCCGATTTTCCGCACGAGGTGATTCATTTCCGCGGCCACGTGGCCGCGGCCCCATTGAAGCCGCATACGGCCACGGCGCCGCCCAACGATCTGCGCCACATTTCCGCGGCCACGTGGCCGCGGCCCCATTGAAGCAAGGCCGAGGCCGGGGACTGGCGCGAGCAGCCCGGAATTTCCGCGGCCACGTGGCCGCGGCCCCATTGAAGCAACGCCGATGGCACTCGCCCGCTGCTCAACATCGCATTTCCG
>Ga0315280_10009450_pt1 | contig 12517 bp, 7 predicted proteins | sample YL17G06_40_MG_FD_203697 | JGI IMG/M metagenome (GOLD analysis project Ga0315280, IMG submission 203697) | Sediment microbial communities from Yellowstone Lake, YNP, Wyoming, USA - YL17G06_40 | ecosystem: Environmental > Aquatic > Freshwater > Lake > Sediment | place: USA: Wyoming | collected... | reverse complement strand
GACGCGGATGCGGTCGCTGACCCCGGCCGCGGCCCGGGCGATCGCCGGGCCGGCAAAGGCCGCGGTTGCCGCGGCAGCCGACGACTTGAGGAACTTCCGACGACTAGCGTTGGACACGGTGCTTCTCCTTGTGCTGGAGGGTACTTGTTGTTTGGCAGGATTCTTCGTGCTGTTTTGGAGGATTCTTGGAAGCGAAGCCGCTTGCGGCTTAGCGCAGTTCTGTGCGGACATAGTCGATGGCGAGCTCCCCTTGCGCAGCCCCGTTGCCGGGATCGATGCGGATGGCGGTGACCGTCTGCCCGGTCCAGAGCGGGTGCTTGCCCGGCTCAAGGCGGTACTCGTGCCACTGCCCGTCGGCCACGAGGGGGAAGCCGATGCGCTTGTCGGGGGCAAAGGCGGGGGACGCCTCCGTGGTCCAGTAGAATTCCCCTCCCTGGCCCGCCGTGACCCGCATCCGCAGGCGGATCGCCGGGCAGGCGTCGCCGCGGAAGCGCATCGCCATGCGAATCAGGTAGGGATCGCCGCCGGTGATCCGGCCCGTCAGCGCGCCGCTTGCGATCCGCAGGTCGGCCACGCGATGGGCCGCCATCCAGCCGTCGAGCGAATCGGCGAACTCGAAGGCGATGTGATCGGCCAAGCGCGGCAGGCGATCGACGTAGCGCCACGCGGCCCCCTCGATGCGGATCGACGATTGGCCGTCGCGGGGCACGCGGATCGCCAGGCAGGCGTTGCCCTGGTCGTAGCGCCATCCGGCCTCAGTCCCCTTCTCCACGTCCTCCCGCTCTCCCACCGGCTTGCCGCTTAGCAGCACTTCCTTCGGCCGGGCGACGTTGCAGACCAGCACGACCCCCTGCTCGCCCCGCGGATAGCTGACGCAAAACGAGCAGGTCCTGCCGTCCCAGGCGACGTCCTCGATTTTCGCCGCCGCAGTGACGTGCAGCCGCCGCTCCCCTTGCCCCACGATCACCGTGGCCGGTTCCTCGTCGCGGCCCATCAGCTTGAGCATCGGGCGGAGGATCAATCCTGGGGCGAAGACCCAGGGGCACTTGTCTCCCTTGACCGCGCCCACGTTGTCCGGCCAGAGGGCGACGTTCTCGCCCGAGGTGTCCTGCTGCTCCAGCGCGCTGTGGACCACCAGCGCGGCGATCTGCCGCCAGGGGTAGCTCCGATCGTGCTCGGCCAGCTTGAGGATCGCCTCGGCGTAGCGGAGCCCGTTCCACTGGACGGGCCGGCCGAACCACGAGCCCTGCATCCACGTGGCGCCGAAGACGGGGATGCTCCCGCCGAGCAAGAATGGCTTCTCAGGATCGCTCCAAAGATAGACGAAGGGCAGCCCACGGCGGGCCCAAAAGACCGCGTGGCGGAGCCAGCGGGCGTCGCCGCTATAGCGGTAGGCCTCGATGTAGGCGTCCACGGCGTCGGCCGCGGCGAGGATGTCGGGGGCGTGGACCGGCACCTCCCAGACCTGCGCGGCCCGGGGCACGCGGAATCGCTCCATGAACTCCAGCGTCTTCTGCATCTGCCGCCAGGCCTCGCGGTCGCCGGTGATGCGGGCGTACTTGAGGACCTCGAAGGCCTTCCGGGCGCAGGTGCCCAGCTCGGCGGCGTTGTCGGGCCCCAGATCGTGGTAGTCCAGGCCCACGAACGGCCCCGTGCCGACCTGGTCGGCGTCGAACCGCCAGGCGCCGTCCTCGCCGCGGGCGGCCAGGAGCCCGGCCGCAGCGCCGGGATGGGCCACCAGGTGGTCGAAGCGGCCCGGGAACCGCTGGGCGTCGATCCGCGGCGGCCTGCCCATGAGCTTCAGGACTTCCTCGGCCCGGGCGCGGCACTGGCGGCGGACCTCGGCACCGGGGCTGAGGACCCCGCCGAGCAGCAGGTCGGCGACGAAATCGGGCGGCCGCCCTTTCTGCGACATCATCCCGCCCCCCTTGCTCGTCCACCACTCGTGCGTCTCCGGCACCCAGAGCGACTTGAGGTAGGCCCGCATCGAGAACTCGACCTCTTTTTCATACGAGCCGCGGGGAGGGGGAGGCGGCTGGGGGATGCCGAACTGCCGGGCCCACTCGTCGACGGCGGCCAGGGCGTCGGCCGCCGCGCCGTCGGCGTAGATGCGGCAATCGAGCGAGACCGACCCGCCCGCCTCCAACAGAAAAGGCCTCGTCGCCTCCCGCTTGTTCACCTCGACGAACTCGGGCACGGTCGGCAGGAAGAGGCCCATCAGGTGGGCCCGCTGGTTATTGAAATGGTCCGGCGAGGCGAAGACCGCGCTGGGGCGATCGCGGGAGCCGTCCCATTTCTGGTGCACGTCCCAGAGCAGCCCGACCGTTCCGTACCGGCCGTGGACGCCGATCGCCGGAATCGTAATGTAGTTGGGATGGACCACGCAGCGGACGCGGTCGGGGTGGTTCTCGGCGATCTCCAGCGTGCCGGACGAGACCTCGTCGTCCACCAGCCATTCGAGACCAGGGAAGACGGCCTCGTCGCGCTCCAGCGCGTAGAGCATCGGGCCGTCGAAGGCCACCAGCTTGCAGGGCTGGCCGGCGGTGAATTGATAGCGGCACGAGACGCTTCGGGAAGCGGGCCGGACCCCGAACGTCACGGTCAGGCGATGGGCAGCCTGAGGGCTCGCGGCGGCAGAAACCGCGCCCCCCTGCGAGGGCGCGACGGACATGGTGAATAGCAGCCGGGCCGAGCCGTCGGCCTGGATCGCCGCTTGCGGTGCAGCCGTCGGCTGCGGATCGCCCTGGCGCCGGGCGCCGCGCTGGTCCAACTCGACGATCCGCGTCAGTGGCCGGAGCCATGCGACGCGGCGCCACCCCGAGTAAGTCTTGACCGAAACCTCCCCCGCACCGAAGCCCCAGCGGCGGCCGCGAAAGGCCAGGCGAAGGTTCTCGTTCTCCACGATCGCATAGTCCCGGGTGGCGACGGCTTGTACCTTCTCGGCGGGCGGGGGCAGGGCCGGCGCGTGCGCGACGAAAACCGACGATTCCACCTCGCGCCGGTCCGGGGTTGTATTATCCGCGCGGACGACTCCGCGGATCGGCACGTCGAGCTCCTGACGTGCCGTCGAAGAAACGGAAAGCGTTTCCGATCGGCCCGGCGCGATCCGTTTCGCGACGGCCTCGGTTTCCGTGCGCCCCACGACGAACGTCACGGCGGCATTGGTTACGGCAACCGTGCCGGTATTGGCCAACTGGCACTCGACCGCGATCGGCTCCCCGACCAGCGACACCGGGGAGACCGGCCCGAAGCTCCGCACGATCAACTGCGGCGCCAGTTCCAGGCTCGTCGTGGCCTTTTCGCTCCCTGCCGTAGCCGTGAAATGCAGTCGGCAGGTTTTGACGCGCTTCCCGTCCACTACCCACTTGCCCTGGGCAAAAGCGTCCGGGACCAGGCTTCCCAGGCGAAGCTCGGCGGAAGCAGCCGCCAGTCCGGCCGGCGCTTGGAGGTTCGCGCGGACGTCGGCGGCCGGGGCGTCGCCTGCGTTCTCCAGTTTTACGGAGATCGTGCACCGCTCGCCCGGCCGCTTCGCGTCTTCTTCGATCCGCGGCGTGCCCAACCGCAAAATCGGACCCGTCTGCTCGACGTACGCAAGATCGTCCAAGAGCAGCTCGCCGGCCTGGCCCTCGATCCGCGAGGCAAACAGGGCCCACCTGGCGGCCGGGTCCTTGCTGAAATCGTATTTCAGCCGGGCGCGGTGCCACTGGCCGTCGCCGACGTGCTCCTTGGGCACGGTGTATCTTGCCCGCGGCGAGCGGGTCCGCTCCATCGGCTCGGCGTTCATCGGGATCACGTAGACCTGGAGATTGGCCCCATCGGCGGAGACCGCCTTGTACCAGAAGTCCAGGCCCCCCTTGAGCCGGTCGATGAGCACCGGCTTGCCGCCGACCGTCCTCCAAGGGCCGTTCAGGCCGGTCTCCACCTCGGGGGCCGTGCCGGCGGCGCGAACCAACCGCAACGAGTGCCGGCCCGTGTGGGCATCCGCAGAGACCGCGACCTTCGTCCCCACCGCGGCCCAGTCGGCGGGAAAGCCGCCGGGGGTGAGCTGCTCGAAGGAACCGTTCGGGCAGGGATTCGCCGCGGCCGCGGCAGCCGCGGTGAGCGAGACGGTTAGCAGCAGTGCGTGAAGCATGGCGAGGTTCCTTTGCCGCTTCCTCAGCGTCCTCCGCGGCTCTGCGGTTATCTTACTTCTCCGGTTTCTTCAGGTACTTGTCGAACCAATCGGCGATGGTGCTCATGTCCAGCGGGAGGGTCAGCCAGCCGTGGCCGGCGCCGGGCTTGACCACGAGTTCCGCCGGCACGCCCGCCTCCTTGAACTTCGCCATGATCAAATGGGCCTGCTGGATCGGCACCAGAGCGTCGGCGTCGCCGTGGATAATCAGCGTCGGGGGGTCGTCCTTGGTGACGTGGTAGACGGGGGAGATGGACCGGGCAATCTCCAGGATTCGCTTCTCGTCGGTGATCGGCACGTAGCAGTGTGTTTTCGGGTCGAGCTGGCGGAACTCGAACGGGGCCCGGAAGTTCTTGAGGATCCCGGTCCCCAGGTCGACGTTGCCCTCCTTGCCGTAGTTGAGGACGTCGGTCGGCGGGAAGAAGCAGGCCACCGCCTGGACGCGGCTGGAGATCCGCTCGACGGGGTCCTTGGCCTTGGGATTGCCCAGGTCGCCGGCCACGCCCTGCATCAGCGAAAGGTGTCCCCCCGCCGAACCGCCGGTGATCCCGATGCGGTCCGCATCGATCTTGAAGTCTTTGGCGCGGCAGCGGATGAAGCGCGTGGCCCGGTTCAGGTCGGCCACGGCGTCGGGGATCGTGTAGCGGGGCTGGCTCCCGTGGACCACGGCGAACACGGTGTAGCCGCGTTTGAGCAGCACGGTGACCGCCGCCGGGTTGATGGCCTCGTGCGAGGAAAAGAACCCGCCGCTGACGACCCAGATCACCGCCGCCCCATTGACGTTTTCCTTGGGCGTGATCACGTCCATCGTCAGGGCCATGCCGTCCTTGCGGCCGTAGATTACGTCCTCCTGGCGGGCGTAGGGGGTGCTGTCCGCCGCCCGGACCTCCGCGGCGATGGCCAGGACCAGCAGCACCATCAAGGCAGCCCAATCGCGTGCCGATTTCCGCTTCATAACGTTGCTCCCTGTTGCTGAAGTTTGCCGACGCCACCAGTATACGGGGCGAGCGGGGGAAAAGAAACCGGCTCGGCCAGCCGTTGCTCCGGGTTGGGGTCGGCCGTAGAATCGCTTACCGGCGCTTCAAAGCGAACATCGCTCCCGTGGGAGACAGATCATGGCAACGAGAATCGGTCGACGCGCGTGGTTGGCCAGGGGTTTGGGCGCCGCGGGTGTGGCACTCGGGGGCCGGCTTTTGGGGTTGCGGGCGGGCGAAGAAAAAGGCCCGGCCCTCCCCGGCCCCGACCGCTCCCGCCAAGCCCCCACTTCGCCCGTGGCCATTACGCGGTGCGGGTCGTACGAACCCAAGCTGCTCCGCCGCAAGCTGGACGAGACGCTCAACCTCGTGGGCGGGCTCAAGAAGCTGGCCGAGGGGAAGACCGTCACGGTGAAGCTGAACCTGACCGGCGGGCCGAAGGCGGGTCCGCTCGGCGGGCTGCCGCCGTACCTCACCTACCACGTCCACCCCAACATCGTGGCCGCCCTGTGCGCCGCCCTCCACGACGCCGGCGCCAAGCGGATCGTGCTCGTGGAAAGCTCCTACGAGCTGCGGACCGCCGAGGAGATCCTCACCGACGGCGGGTGGGACGTCCGCGCGATCAAGGCCGCTGGCGGCGGAAAAGTCCAGTTCATCGACACCCGGTACCGCGGCCCCTTCCCCAAGTACAGCCAGCTCAAGGTCTCCTTCGGCGGCTTCATCTACCCGGCGTTTCACGTCAGCCAGGCCTACGAAAAGACCGACGTCTTCATCTCCCTGGCCAAGATGAAGGACCACGGCAACGCCGGCGTGACGATGGGCGCCAAGAACCTTTTCGGCATGCCGCCGATCTCGCTTTACGGAGGCGACGCCCCCAACGAGAACAGCGTCAACTACCGCGGGCCGATCCTCCACTTTGGCGAAAAGAAGGTCCCCGCCGGCGTGCCCGGCGAGCTCAATCACGGCATCAAGGTGGGCGACTGGGCCTGCCGCGTCCCCCGCGTGACCGCCGACACGGTCGGGGCCCGGCCGATCGACCTAGTGGTGATCGACGGGATCGTGACCAACCGCGGCGGGGAAGGCCCGTGGCTCCAGGGGACCGAGCCGATGATGCCCAAGCTGATCCTCGCCGGCCGCAACGTCGTGGCCACCGACGCGGTCTGCACCGCGGTGATGGGCTACGACCCGCTGGCCGATCACTCCCAGTTCCCTTTCATGGGCGAGAACCACCTGAGGCTTTTGGCCGCGGTGGGCATCGGCACGAACGACCCGGCGCGGATCGAGGTCCGCGGGCTGTCGATCCGGGAGGCCCTCCATCCGTTCAACCCCAAGCGGCTGAAGCTGGGCGAGCCCCTGGCGTGGGACCGGTGGAACCACGGCCGGCTGGCGGCGACGACGGCGTAAGGGAGTGCATTTCATCAACGAGCGTTTCACCGCGTTTCCGCGAAGCGCATAATCGCGGTTTCCGCGAAGCGCACAATCACGTTCCACCGGAGCGTGAAGTGCGATCGATTGATAATGTCAAGCTGCGACCCGACGGGGAGCGCTCGGTTAACTGGAATTCGGCGCGGAACTCCTCACGGCTCGACGCCGAGCTCCTCCAAGAGCGTTACCAGCTCGCCGAGAATCATGCACGTGGCGCCCCAGATGCGATAGGAGGAAAAGGAAAAGTGGGGCGCCCGGTAGGGTCGGCCCTCGTGCCGGCGCTCGTGGTATGAGAAGTTGGCCGGATCGAGCAGGTGGTCCAGCGGGACCTCGATCAGGTCTTGCACTTCGGCCGGGTTGGGCACCATGTCCGGCCGCCGGGCGGTGGCGGCCACCCAGGGCTGGATGAGGAAATTGCTCGCCGCAACGTAAATCGGCGAGAGCCCCCCGAGCAAGTCGATCGCGTGGCCAGCCGCGCCCAGCTCCTCGTGGAACTCGCGGACCGCCGCCTCGCGGCCGGTCTCGCCCGGGGCCAGGGCTCCGCCGGGCAGGCTGACCTGGCCCGGGTGGTCCGGCAAGTGCGGCGGCCGGAGCGTGAGCGGGAGGTGCCAGCGCCCCCCGTGCGGATAGAGAAGCAGGAGCACGGCGGCGTGTCGGGCATCCGCCGCCGGCTGGTCGTAGCGTCTTCCCAGGACAGGCTGGGGCGCGAATCGCGATCCGACCATCGGCCCGGGGAGCGGCCGGGCCAGCCGCGCCGCCAGGATCTCGGGAAGCCGCACGTTCATGGCTCCTCCCCGTCGCGCAACCGGTAGACGACGTACCCCGCGTTCTGGTAAAGAATCTTCAAGGGGAGCTTCGGCGCGGCAATCTTCTCGGGCCTGGCCGCCGTCGGCGGCAATTCCAGGCCCGGCGCCTCGGTCAGCACGTAGTCGGCCGCGTACTTCGTCCCCAACTGCCGGAGCCGCTCCGCCCCGAGCTCCGCCAGCGAGCCGTACCAGTACCGCTGGGGCGTGCCCCGCTCGATGCCGTGGATCTCCCGCAGCCGCTCCCACCACTGGACAATCGATTCGGCGTCTTGGGGTATCTCCTTTCGGGTGACGACCTCGGCCCGCCGCGCGCGCCACTTGAACGTGGAGGCGTCGATCGGCGTGAGGAAGCGGGCATTCTTGGGGATTTCGTGGGAGGCGGCGATCGATTCGCAGATCGCCCGCCAGGAGGCATAGCCGCCCAGGGCGTCGACCTTGGCGTCGGCCCGCGGCACCGTGACGCGACACCGCTCGATCGCCAGCGGGCCGAAATGGATCGCCGCGATCGCCGCGGCAACCGCCAGCCCAAGCCTCCCGAAGCGGGAGCCGGTCTGGAGCAGCCGATCCACGAGCAGGGCCCCGAACAACGCCACGCCCAGCGGCACGGCCACGTCGGACAAGCGGAACCAGTAGTAGCGCAACACGGGGGCGGCCAGCGGCGGATCCAGGACCACCAACGGGCTCAGCACGGCCCCGACCAACGCAATCCCCAATGCCCCCGCGACAAACGCCCGCAGCCGGGCCTCGGGCAGGCGACTGCCGATCGCGCGGCACAACAGCGCCCAGGCTGCGATCAACAGCGCGAAGCGGAGGATGAAATGCGGCTTGAACTCCTGGAGGATCAGGTGGTGCGGCAAGCGGTAGTAGACGTAGATTTCATGGGCCCGGAGGACGGTCTGGGAATCGAGACCCGAGTTGAGCAAGAGCGAGGGAACCAGCGAAGGAAGCGAGAGGAGGAAGCCGCCGAGCAGGCCGGGGGCCATGGCGCGAAGCGGCGGGCGCTTTCGCCCCAGCCGGAGCCAGGCGAAGCCGGTGGCGATGCAGGCCCAGCCCCCGACCAGCACGTGGAACAGGGAAGCCCCGCCCAGCAGCAGCCAGGCGCGGTTCCAGCGGCCGCGCACCAGGGCCTCCAGCCCGAGAAACACCAGCACGTAGGCAAACCCCTTGGCTTCCACCCCGCCGATCACCCACTCCCCCGCCATGTGGCACCGCTCGAGGAGGCAAGCGAACAGGACCCCCGAGAGAACGGCAAGAAGGGGGCGGGGTACGACCGCCCAGCTTAGCCGCTGCCACGACCAGGCCAGCAAGCCCCAGGTCAACAGCCGGCCCGTCCAGGCCAGCGCCGCCGGCGCCAGCCACAGCGAGAGCCAGCCGAAGCTCAAGTAGAAGACCGCGTGGGTGTCGGCCGACTCGAGGAAGTAGTCGTCCTGCACCCAGTCCGGATTCCAGTAGTGGATCGCCTTGCCGAGGTAGTACGGTTCGTTGACGTCCGGTACCGGCCAGGCGCCCTGGAGAAAGAAGGCGGCGAAGATCAGGAGGATCTCGGCCAGCTTACTTTTCCAGGGCAGCGATGCGTTTGAAGTCATCTTTCAAGGACCGGTAGAGTTGTTGATAGACGGGGAAGGCGCGATCGTAGCAGGACCTGGCCGGACGCCCAGGGGAGGTCTCTTTCACGACGCGGACGGTGGCCGCGCAGGCCTCCTGGACGTTCTTGAAGACGCCCGCCCCGACGGCAGCCAAGAGCGCCACGCCGTAGGCGGGTCCTTCCTCGGTGTTGATCGTGACCACTTTGCGGCCGAACATGTCGGCCTGGATCTGCCGCCAGAGCGGGCTGCGGGAGCCTCCCCCCGAGGCCCGGATCTGCCGCACCGGCACTCCCAGCCCTTCGATGATCTGGAGGCTGTCGCGTAAGGCGTAGGTCACCCCTTCCAAGATCGCCCGGATCAGGTGCCCCCGGCCGTGGGCCAGCGTCAAGCCGACGAAGCAGCCGCGGGCGTCGGGATCGGCGTGCGGGGTCCGCTCGCCGGAGAGATAGGGGAGGAAGAACAGGCCCTGGCTGCCGGGCGGCACCGCCTCGGCCTCCTTGGTGAGGATGTCGTAGATCTCGACGTTCTCTTGCTTTGCCTTCTGGACGTCGGCCTTGCACAACTCGTTGCGGAACCACTGGAGGGACCCGCCGGCCGAGAGATTCACCCCCATCATGTGCCATCGGCCGCGGACGGCGTGGCAGAAGGTGTGGATCCGCCCCAAGGGATCGATCTTGACCTCGTCGCAATGGACGAACATCACTCCCGAGGTGCCGATCGAGGTGGAAAGGACGCCGCGCTGGACGATGCCGTTGCCCACGGCTCCCGCGGCGCAGTCGCCGGCCCCGCCGACCACGACGCAATCGGTCGAAAGCCCCAGCAACTCCGCCGCCCGGGACGTGAGCTTGCCGGTCACGTCCTCCGACTCGTAGCAGTGTGCCAGGAGCCCGGCGTCCAGCTCGAGGGCCTCGAGGAGCTTCTTGGACCACGTTCGCCGGGCCACGTCCAAGAGCAGCATCCCGCTGGCGTCGCTCACCTCGGTGGCATACTCCCCGGTCATGCGGCGGCGGATTTCGTCCTTGGGCAAGAGCACCTTCACCGTCTTGTCGAAGTTCCTCGGCTCGTGGTTACGCAGCCAGAGAATCTTGGGAGCGGTGAAGCCGGTTAGCGCCGGGTTGGCCACCAGCCGAATCAGGGCCTTGCGACCCCCCGCCCGCTCCTCCATCTCCTGACACTCGGCCGCGGTCCGCTGGTCGTTCCAGAGGATCGCCCGCCGGATCACCTGGTCCTTCTTGTCCAGAAACACGGAACCGTGCATCTGCCCGGACAGCCCGATCGCCTTGACGTCGGACGGCTTCAAGCCGGCCTTCTCCATCACCGCCCGTACTGACAAGATCGTCGCCTGCCACCAATCCTCCGGGTCCTGCTCGCTCCACAACGGCTTGGGGACATAGCAGGGGTAGGTGGACATGGCGTCGGCGAGGGTCCGCCCGCCGGCGTCGATCGCCAGCGTCTTAGTTCCCGAAGTCCCGATGTCGATTCCCAGCAAAGCGCTCATCTGGTTTCCATCCTCCTGGTTGGAGTAAAATGGGCGGGCAGGGATCGAAGGTCCCCGCGGTGAAACGGCTGCCCCGAAGGCAATTCCGCGCGGAACGATCCCCGGCCGAGAGCGACGGTAGACGTATGTCGTTGTACCCCATTTCTTACGATACTTTCGCACACGCCGCAAGGCATCGCCGATGCTCCGCGGCCGGCGCGGTGACGCTGTGCGGCCTCTTCCTGATCTTGAGCGGATGCTCCCGTCCCGAGCCGGCGGACCCTTCGCCAAGGTGGAGCGACGTCAAGCTTCGGCTGCTGGTTGTGGGGGATCCCGCGATGGCCTCGGCGATCGAGCCGCTCCGCGCGGAATGGAACGCCCAGACGGGCTCGACTTTCGAACTGCGGCAAGCCGAGAAGCTAGACCCGGCGGCCCCCGGCCCTCCCGACGTCGACGCCATCATCTTGCCAGGGTACGAGATCGGCGCACTGGCCGAGAAGCAATGGATCATCCCCCTCCCGAACGAACTCATCGAAAGGCCCCGCACCTTCCAGCCCCCCGAAAAGCAAGACCAAAAGACCGCCGGAGGCTGGAACGAGATTTTCAGTCTGCTCCGCGCGCGGGAGGCCGCGTGGGGATCGCAGATCGTGGCCGTGCCCTTCGGCTCCCCAGTTTTGACCTGCTACTACCGGGCGGACCTGCTGGAGAGGTTAGGGACGCGGCCCCCTCGGACCTGGGCCGAATACCGCAGACTGTCCGAACAACTGGCGGACCGGGCAAAGCTGGGCGATCTTGCCCCGCCCGCCGGCGCCCCATGGTCCGGCACGCTCGAGCCCCTGGGGTCGGGATGGGCCGGATTGGTCCTGATCGCCCGAGCAGCCCCCTACGTCACCCATCGTTCAAACTACTCCGCTCTGTTCAAAATCGACACCATGGAGCCCTTGATCGACGGTCCACCCTTTGTCCAAGCCCTGGAAGAGCTCGTCGCCGTGGCCACTTCCGGCCCACCCGACCAGCTTGCCCTCGATCCGGCGGGAGTTCGCCGTGCCTTCTGGCAGGGCCGGTGCGGCTTGGCCCTGACTTGGCCCACCGCTGCCGACCGGGGCCCTTTCCCCGAAAGCCGAAACCTGAACGTCGGGTTTGCCGAGCTCCCCGGGTCGAATCGAGCCTACAACGTGTCCGCGGGCAATTGGGAAACGAGACCCCCGGGCGAAGGGAGCACCTCCCCACTCTTGGGCATATCCGGCCGGATGGGGGTGGTGACCAGCGTCGCGCCCATGGAGTCGCGGGAGGCGGCCTTCCACTTGCTGATGTGGCTTTCCAGCGATCAATGGAACCGGCACGTCAGCGCCGCAAGCCCGATGACCACAATGTTTCGCCACTCGGACCGCGACTTTCCCCGCGCCTGGGTAGAGAGCCCGGTCTCCGCATCGGCTGCGGCCCAGTATGCCGAAATCACCGCCAGTACGCTGACCGGCGGACAGGCCCTCTTTGCGCCGAGGCTGCCAGGCCGATCGGAGTACCTCGCGGCCTTAGACGAAGCGGTGCACCAGGCCGTCCGCAGGCAGAAACGTCCGCTCGATGCCCTACGCCAGGCGGGCAACCGGTGGCGCGAGATCACCGCCCGACTGGGCAAGGAAGCTCAGCAGCGTGCCTACCTCCACAGCCTGGGGCTTTGACAAGCCCAGCCCGGATGCCTAAAATCAACATCTGCCGGTGCGGTAGCGGATAGCAAACCTGCTGGCCGGGGCGGTAGCTCAGTTGGGAGAGCGCTGCGTTCGCAATGCAGAGGTCGGGAGTTCGACCCTCCTCCGCTCCACATCGTAAAGCCTTGTGCGACAATGAGTTACACAAGGCTTTCTTATTTGGATGTCTGCAAAGGGAATGTTTGCAGAGAAAACTGCAAAGGAAAAGCAAGCTGGCCGGGAAACTCCGGGCCTGGCGCACCTGGTACGTGTCGTCCCCATCGTTCTGGCGCCATCCGCCGTCTCGTGCTTCCACGCAGGCGTCCGCCTCCAGCTTGCATCCCCGGCCGCCTCCACGCCACCCGACACCCGTTCCAAGCGATCCACAACAGT
>Ga0315280_10009449_pt1 | contig 12518 bp, 9 predicted proteins | sample YL17G06_40_MG_FD_203697 | JGI IMG/M metagenome (GOLD analysis project Ga0315280, IMG submission 203697) | Sediment microbial communities from Yellowstone Lake, YNP, Wyoming, USA - YL17G06_40 | ecosystem: Environmental > Aquatic > Freshwater > Lake > Sediment | place: USA: Wyoming | collected... | reverse complement strand
ACCCCTGGCCGGGATTGACTGGCTCGACGTGAAGGTGATCGGCTCCGCGGCCGTGCCGCGGGCGACCAGCGCGCCGTCGACCCGGAGGCCCTTGCCCGGGTCGAACCGCACCGTCACCCCGGGCTCGACGGTGAGCGTGGCGCCGGAGGCGACCAGGACGCTATCGCCGGCGCAGTAGGGACTGAGTGCTCGCGTCCAGACCGTATCGCGGTCCACGGTGCCGCCGACGACGGTGCCGCCGATCGTCGGACAGCTTGCGGCCGGGGTGGCCGTCGGGGTGACCGTGCTGGTCGGCGTCACGGTCGGCGTCCGGGTGGGCGTGCTCGTCGGCCTGACAGTGGGGGTGCTGGTCGGCCCGGGCGTCGCGGTGCGCGGGGAGCCGATGGACTGCGTGCGGAACGGGGTGAAATCCACCAGGCCCAGCGACGGATCGTCGAAGAAGTGCCAGATGCGCTGCTCGATGGCCGCCGCGTCGGCAACGCCCCAGTAGTTGTCCCGAGCGTCGAGGTTGGCGCCGCCCGGAGCGCGGCCGTTGGAGAGCTCGTTGGCGACAGGTATCACCGGCGTCGGCGTTGGGGTGCTGGTCGGCCCGGGAGCGCTCGTCGGGCGGGGAGTTCTCGTCGGGGTCCACGTCGGTCCGCCGGGGGGCGGCGTCCTGGTTGCCGTCGCCGTGGCGGTGGGGCGCGGCACGTTCGCCAGGTTGTCGCGCAGGTCGTTGTCGCCGATGACGGGGCTGGCGCCCTCGGCGACGTAGATGCCGCCGCCGGCGCTGCCCGAGTAGGCCCGGTTGCCGGCGACGACGTTCCCGCCGACGATGGGGCTGCCTGCCTCGACGTAGATGCCGCCGCCACTCGAAGCGACGTTGCCCGTGATAGTGTTCCCGCTGACCAGGGGGCTGCTGCTGTGAACGTAGACGCCGCCGCCGAAGGCAGCCGCGTTGTCCGCGATGACGTTCGCGCCGACGGCGGCCCAGTCGTCGTCGACGTAGATGCCGCCGCCCTCCTTCGCCGACTCGTTACCGGCGATGGTGTTGCCGGTTATGGTCGTCGGGCCGGGGCGCGAGCGGTAGACGTAGATGCCGGCGCCGGAGGCAGCCCTGTTCCCTGTCACAGCGTTGCCGCCGACGGTCGTCGGACCGGAGTCCACACGATAGACGTCGATGCCGCCACCCCCGTTGCCCGACACGACGTTGTTCGTGATGCGCAGGACGGCGTCGCCAGGGTACGAGTAGATACCGACGCTTACGCCGGCCCCCTTGTTGTTCCGAATCGTGTCGTGATCGACGTGCGGGAAGGCGTTCTCGGCGGACAGCGCGGCGCCGCCAGCCCCGCCCGCGTACTCGACGATCGCGTGCTGGACGATGCTCCCGCCGGTGTAGGTGCCGTCGGCGTCGAACGTCGCGTCGGCGCTCGAGTCGGCGAAGTAGACGTAGCCCCAGTCGCCGGCAGAGGGAAGGGCCTTGCTGGAAGTGAAGGTGATCGGACTCGACGGCGTGCCGCGGGCCACGAGCGTGCCCTGCACCAGGAGCGCCGCCAGGCTGTCGAACCTGACCGTCGTGCCGGGCTCGACGGTGAGCCGGACGCCCGGGGGGACCACGACGCTGCCGGTCACGAGATACGAGCTGCAGCTAGCCGGGCTCCAGGTCGCGTCGGCTGCGAGGGACCCGGAGACCTGGCAGGGGGGCTGCGGCAGGACGGAACCGGCGTACCCGTTCATCATCAGTGGGAAGTAGATCGCCGGGCTGCCCGCCGCCCCGATCCCGGACGCCGGGGGCGTGAGGCCGGCTGGCAGTGTGCCGAGCGCGTAGGCGGCAGCTAGCAGGAGGAGCAGTGCGATCAGGAGCCAGCGGGGGCGAGCAAGTCCAGCGCCATGCATCGTTACCTCCCGGCTTCCGTGCCGTGATAGCGCGACTGTGGCGATGCAGGTACGGTGCGGACTGGATGCGTGCCGGGACAGGAGGCCCGACTGGCGCTATTGTAGCATCAAAGCACACGAACGGGAAGCCTCTCGAAGGCTCCGTGAGGATCCTCTTTACTTAGATCATCCGGGTCTGGTTGATCTCGAGGCGGAACCGGGCGCCAAGGAAGTCGCACGCTCGCTTGATGAACATCATCCGGGACGAGAAGATGTTGAAGTAATCGGCCAGGCTGGCCTGCGACGTGTCGATGGTGATCTCCAGGGTGATCGTCTTGTCTTGCTCGTTGACCCGGACGAAGCTGCGCTGCGCGGCGAAGTTCACCCGGTCGTGGACGTCGAAGGTCAGCGGGTTCGGATTGCGCACGCGAGTTCGGTGGACGTCGGACTTGTCGGCGATGATGACCGCCGCGCTGGCGTCGCCGACCGGCTCGCCGATGCGCTCCTCGTGGTTGCCGATGGCGCCCATCACCACCGCGAGCTCGTCCCAGCGCATCCCCATCCGACTGAGGATGTCCCTGGCGATCAGCGCCCCCGCCGTGGCGTGGTCGAAGCGGTTGACGACGTTGCCGGCGTCGTGCAAGTAGCCGGCGATGGCGGCAAGCTGCGCCTGCCGCTCGGGCTTGCCCAGCCGCGCGAGTACGTTGTGGGCGATGTGGGCGACGAGGCCCGCGTGGCGGAAGCCGTGCTCGGTGTAGCCCTGAGCCCCGAGCTGCTCGTCCGCTGCCCTGATCAGCGCGTGCACCTCGGGGTCCTCTCTGAGCTGATCCAGCGTGACCAGCACGTGTGGCTCTTCCATCTTAACCATTGCGTTACTCCGTCCGTAATAATCAGTGTCGTAGTGTCGGTGTGGGATACCAGACTGTGCCGGCCCGACTTTGCGACTTGATTTTGCCGCAATCAAACTATACCATGGGCGCTAGAGACAATCGCTTGAGTCTCTCGCCAGAGCCTCTCGACGCTGCTCCGGAGGACACGTCCTATGCAAGCCAAGCACCTGATCAGCCTGGCAGACCTCGCGCCCGCGGAGATCCAGGAGATAATCGACGTGGCGGTTGGCCTTAAGGCCGAGGTCAAGGCAGGACACCAGCGTCCCCTCCTGGCCGGCAAGGTCCTGGCACTCCTCTTCCAGAAGCCGTCGCTCCGGACCCGGGCCTCCTTCGACGTGGGCACGGGCCAGCTCGGGGGCCGCGCCATCTACCTGTCTCCCGAGGAGGTGCAGCTCGGCAGGCGCGAGAGCGTCCCCGACGTGGCCCGCGTGCTCAGCCGCTACGTCGACGCCATCGTCGCCCGCACCTTCGCCCATCGCGACGTCGAGCTGCTGGCCTCGTGCTCGTCGGTGCCGGTGATCAACGGCCTCTCCGACTTCTCTCACCCCTGCCAGGCGCTGGCCGACTACCTGACCATCCAGGAGAAGCTGGGCAGGCTGGCCGGCGTCAGGCTCGCCTACGTCGGCGACGGCAACAACGTGGCCCACTCGCTGCTCCTGGGCGGCGCCAAGCTCGGCGTGCACCTCGCCCTCGCCTCGCCCGCCGGCTACCGGTGCGCGCAGTCGGTCGTGGAGCGCGCGCGCGAGGCTGCCCGGGCCACCGGCAGCCAGATCCTGCTCACCGAGGACCCGGCCGAGGCGGTCCGGGGAGCCGACGTGGTCTACACCGACGTCTGGACGAGCATGGGACAGGAGTCCGAGGCCGAAGAGCGGCGGGTCGCGTTTCGCGGCTTCCAGGTCGATCGCCAGTTACTGGCCCTGGCCAGCCCCGGCGCCATCGTGATGCACGACCTGCCGGCCCACCGGGGAGAGGAGATCACCGACGAGGTCCTCGACGGGCCGCAGTCGGTGGTCTTCGATCAGGCGGAGAACCGGCTGCACGCGCAGAAGGCGGTGCTGGCGCTCCTGTTGGGCTCCGACCCGTTCCGCGAGGGCAGGTAAGCGTGGAAGCACCTGACAGAGCTCACCACAGAGGCACGCAGGACACCGAGACGAAGAGGACCTGCACCGTGCGCTCTGTGTCTCTGCGGCTCGCTTCCGCAAGCGGGGGTGGGGATTGAGCGTGAGCCGGGAAGCCTTCCAGGCCGCAATGCACGAGGGCCACGAGCTGGCGTGGGCGCTCAAGTGGGAGGCGGCCAGCCAGAAATACCGCGAGGCTCTGGCCCTGCTCCCGAACGACCCGACGGCCAGGCTGAGCCTTGCCGTCTCCCTCAACAAGACCGGCAGGCTCGCCGACGCGCTCGAAGAGTACCTTGCCGCCCGGGAGTTGCTGCCTCGCGACGCCCTGGTGCTCGGCCGGATCGCCGAGCTGCGCTTGCGCCTGGGCCAGCCCGACGAGGCCGTCCGCGCCTACCTGGACCTGGCGGACCTGCACCTCGACCTCGGGGAGCGAGCCAGGGCCGTCGCCGCGTGGCGCAGCGCGCTCGAGCACGCGGCTGGCCAGCGGCGCCACCTCCAGGCGATCAAGCAGGCCCTCGCCAGAGCTGGAGGCCAGGAGCTGCTGGGGGAGGTCGAGGCGGCGCTCGCCCAGGCCCGGCCAGAGAGACTGCCAGCTAGCGCGGCGGCCGCCGAGCCGGTCCGACCCCCGAGCGCCGAACTGGCGCCGCCGGACAAGCCCCGCCCCGCCGCCGAGGCCGGCCCCGCCCCGGCGTCCGCCAGGGCGGCACAGGCGGTCGACGACCCGGCGCAGCGGCTGGTGGAGGCGGAGCGGCACGCCCGGGCCGGCGAGGCCGCGGCGGCCGTGGTCGACTACCTCCGCGCCGCCGACCTGCTCTCGGACGAGGATGCCACGGCGGCCGCCCGTCGGGCGGCGGCCGGGCTCGTCGGCGACTGGCTGGAGGGAGACCTGGAGGAGGCCGCCGGCTTGCCGGCGGCCAAGCGTGCCATCGTCCTCGAGGCCATGGCCGCCAGCCACGCCCACCTGGCGCGGGGCCAGGGCCTGGCCGCTCTGGACGAGTGCTTCCGCGCCATCGGCGCCGGATTCGACTACCTGCCGGCCCAGATCCGGCTGGCTCAGGTTTACCGCCAGATGGGACGCGTCGACGAGGCCCGGGAGCGGGTGGAGATGGTGGTCGACCTCCACGAGCTGAGGGGCGAGCCCCGGCGCGCGGCGGCGACGATTCGGATGCAGATCGCACTCGAGCCCGAGCGGGAGGAGCTGTGGCGGCGCCTGGTAGACTGCGACCTGGCCGCGCGGGATTCCGAGCGGGCCGCCGACGACCTCCTTGCCTGGGCCGAGCGACTTCTCGCCGCGGGCGATGCGGACGGAGGCATCGAGCGCCAGCGCGAAGCTCTCCACGTGGCGCCGCGAGCCGACCACTGGCTCAAGCACGGCTACTCGCTCGAAGACCTCGGCCAGGTCGAGGAGGCGCTGGCCGCCTTCGAGGCGGCCCGCGGGCTGGCTCCGGCCGAGGAGCTCATCGCCGCGGCCCAGAGCCGGTGCGAGGCGCTGCTGGGCCGCTGGCCGGCCATGGAGGGCAACCTGGGGTTCGTCCTGGCCGCCGTCCCCGTCGATCCCATACTGGCCGAAGAAGCCATCGCTCGGTACCGGGCGGCCCTGGCGCGCCAGGGCGAGAACTCAGCCCTGCGCTACTGCCTGGGCATGGCGCTGCACGCAGTCGGACAGAGCGACGAGGCCGCGATGCACCTGGCCTGCGCGGCCGCGGGCGACGACCGACCGGCCCGCCTGGCCCGCTACAACCTGGCCCGGCTGGAGCTGGCCGCCGGCCAGACGGCCCAGGCCATCGTCCACCTGCGGGGCGTCGGCAGCCCGGCGGCCGCCAACGAGACCGACCGAGCCCTGGCGCTCGCTAGCCACCAGCTCCTAGCCGACGCCTGCGAGCGGGCGTCGGACTGGGAGGGCGCGGCTAGGGCTCTGGAAGCCCTTCGCCTGGCCAAGCCGAGCGACGAGGCGCTCTACGCCCGCCTGGGCGAGATCGAGTTCCGAGCCGGGCAGGTGCCTGCTGCCCTGGCGACGCTGGACCAACTGGCCGATCTGTACCGGGCGCGGCGGGACGACGACCGGGCGGTGGCGATCTACCGGGGGATGGTCGAGTTCGCCCCGGACGACCCCATGCCCCGGGAGAAGCTCGGCCGACTCCACCTCGAGCTGGGGCAGATCGAGGCGGGCCTGACCCAACTGGAGCTGGCGGCGACGCTCCAACTGGAGCGTCGCCAGGACGCGGAGGCGGCGGACAACCTGCTGCTGATGCTCGACACCTGCCGGCAGACCGACCCGACCCGGGCGCTGATCATCCGAGAGTGGCTGGCCGGCCTGCGCCCGGGCGACGTCGAGTTGCGCGGGGAGCTGGTGGCGGCCTACCTGAAGGCCGGGCGCTCGGTCCGGGCGCTGGCCGAAGCCCGCTCCATGGTCGATTACCTGCTGGGCGAAGAGCGATTGGAGGAGGCCGCGGCGGCGCTGCGGCTGGTGGTCCAGCTCGATCCGTGGAACCTCGGGGAGCAAGTCCGGCTCGGCAATCTTCTAGCCCAGTTGGGCCGGACCGACGAGGCAGTGGCGGCGCTGAAGCGCGTGCTGGCGCGCGACCCGGGCAACCAGGCAGCGGCACGTGCGCTCTCAAGCATACTCGGCGGGGCGGCGGCCGCGGACTGAGTCCGCATCTCGGATGGAATTGCACGTGAACGCAAGACCTTCGCCGCGGAGGCGCGGGGGACGCCGAGGGGCACGAGAGACGGAACCAACAGGATGAACAGGATGAACAGGATAGACAGGATGAGTATGACGGTTGGACTTGGTTCCCATCATCTTGCCCATCCCATTCATGCTGTCTATCCTGTTCGTCTCGTCTTTCGTCCCCTCAGCGACCTCTGCGGTGAACGTACCTTTGGAGGAGGGCCGGTTGGCTCAGCTCGTTGAGCTGGTGAACTCGACGCTCTGGCGTCTCACCCTCTGGAGCATCGTCGACATCCTGGTGGTGGCAGTCGTCATCTACGGGTTCCTCGGCCTGTTCCGAGGGACGAGCGCCTTCTCCGTGCTCTACGGCATCGCCTTCCTGCTGGCCGCCGTCGCCATGGTCAGCGGGCTGCCCCGGCTGGTCGTCCTCAACTGGCTGCTGCGTAACTCCCTTCCCTACCTGGCCATCGCGTTGCTCATCGTCTTCCAGCCCGAGCTGCGCCGGGCGATGGAGCGCATCGGACGGATTCGGGGCCTTCTCAGTCGCCCGCTGGGGTCGGCGGATAGCGACAGCATCCGGCGGGCGATCAACGAGGTGGCCCGGGCCTGCCGCCGCCTCTCGGAGCGGCGCTACGGCGCGCTGATCGTCCTCGAGCGCGAGACTGGCCTCCAGGAGTACGTCGACACTGGCGTCGGCATCGACGGCGTGGTCTCGGTCGAGCTGCTGCTGACCATCTTCTTCCCTAACTCGCCGCTCCACGACCTGGCCGTCGTGCTCCACGGCGACCGGATCGTCGCCGCGGGCTGCGTCCTGCCGCTCTCCGAGAGCCAGATGGACACTCAGCTCGGCACCCGGCACCGGGCGGCCCTGGGCATCACCGAGCAGACCGACGCGGTCTCCATCATCGTCTCGGAGGAGACGGGGACGATCTCCCTGGCCAACAACGGCCGGATGGTTCGCAACCTGGACGAGATGAAGCTGCGCAAGGTGCTGAGCATCCTCTACGGCCCGGGGCCGAACAACCCGTGGCTGGCCTGGCGCTGGCGCCGGAGCGTGGCGTAGACGAATGTTGACCTTCCTACGGCGTAACCTGGCCTGGATGTTGCTGGCCCTGATGCTATCGACGGGGCTCTGGCTGGTGGTCACCATCGACCAGAACCCGACGGAGAGCAACTGGTTCTCCAGCATTCCGGTCGAGGTCAAGGACGTGCCGACGGGTCTGGCCCTGCGCGCCGACGTGCCCCCGGTCCGGGTCCGGGTGAGCGCGCCGCGAGACGTCTGGACGGCGCGCGCGCTGCCGGCCGAGAAGCTCAAGGCGACGGTGGACGCCTCGACCGCCGGGCCGGGCATCAACCAGGTCCCGGTGGTCGTCACCTCGGCGGATAGCCGGGCGAAGGTCGAGGAGGTCGATCCGCCGAAGGCCGACCTGCGCCTGGAGCCGATCAAGAAGAAGGACGTGCCGGTCCGGGTCCGCACGGCCGGCAGCGTGCCTCTCGGCTACGAGGCGAGCCCGGCTCGGGTCACTCCGAGCGAGGTGACGGTCACCGGCCCGCAGGGGCTGGTCGAGCAGGTGTCTCACGTCCTGGTGGAGGTCTCGCTGGACGGCGTGCGCAACAGCATCAGCCAGGCTTACCAGGTCACTCCCCAGACGGATTCGGGCGTGACGGTCGAGCGGGTCACCCTCGGCACCGAGAAGGTGCTGGTCGAGATTCCGATCGTCCAGGAGCTGGGCTACAAGACGGTGCCGGTCGTGCCCGACGTCAGGGGCACCGTCGCCTTCGGCTACCAGATCGTGGGCGTGATGACCGATCCGGCCACCACCACCGTCGCCGGCGACCCTCGGGCGCTCGGCGACCTGACCTACCTCCAGTCCCTGGCGCCGTCGGCGACGTCGCCGTCAGCGCGGAGCCGGCCCTGCCGACGGGCGTCGCCCTGGCTCGGAGCCAGACACTCCTCGTCCGGGTGCTGGTCAGCCCCGTCGAGAGCAGCAAGACCCTGGAGGTCGCCCCGCAGGTCAAAGGCGCCGGCGACCACCAGGTGACGGTCTCGCCCGGCGCCGTGCAGGTGACCGTCTCCGGCCCGATGCCGGTGTTGACCCGGCTGCGCCCGCAGGACGTGCAGGTGGCCATCGACGCCACCGGACTCATCGTGGGGACGCACAACGTCAAGCCGACGGTGAGCGTGCCGTCTCTGCTGAAGGTCGTCGGCACGCAGCCGGCCGACGTCGCGGTGACGGTGAAGTAGCAGTACGATTCACAGGATAGACAGGATAGGCGGGATGGCCAGGATGATGGGTAGATAGGTTGCCCTCATCCTGTCTGTCCTGTTTTCCATACTGTTCATCTTGTGAATCGTATGGCCAGGAGGAGTTGATGCCAAAGCCGCTGGTGGCGCTGGTGGGCCGGCCCAACGTGGGCAAGTCCACGCTTTTCAACCGGATCGTCGGTGAGCGCGTCGCCATCATCGAGGACGTCGCCGGCACCACCCGAGACCGGCTCTACGCCAGCGCGGACTGGGCCGGACGGGAGTTCACGCTGATCGACACCGGCGGGCTGGAGATCACGGCGGGCAGCGACCTGGGCCGGCGGGTGCGCGAGCAGGCCGAGCTGGCGATCGGCGAGGCCGACGTCGTCGTCTTCCTCGTCGACGCCCGGCAGGGCGTCACGGCCGAGGACGCCGAGATCGCCGCCAAGCTGCGCCAATCCCGGAAGCCGGTGCTCGTGGCGGTGAACAAGGCGGACAACGAGGAGCGCCGGCTCGACGCCGTCGAGTTCTACAAGCTCGGGCTGGGAGAGGTGGCGCCGATCTCCGCCCTCCACGGCACTGGCACCGGCGACCTCCTGGACGAGGTCGTCGCCCGTCTGCCGGCGGCGCCCGCCGAGGCAGAGGTCTCGGGCATCGGCGTCGCCATCGTCGGCCGGCCCAACGTCGGCAAGTCGTCCCTCCTCAACGCCATCCTGGGCGAGGAGCGCGCCATCGTCAGCGAGGTCCCCGGCACCACCCGGGACGTCATCGACACCGTCGTCGAGCACAGGGGGCAGAGGGTGGTCCTCCTGGACACGGCCGGCATCCGGCGGCGCGGCCGGGTCGAGATGGGCGTCGAGAAGTACAGCGTGATCCGAGCGCTCCGGGCCATCGACCGGGCCGACCTGGCGTTCCTGGTGCTGGACGCGGTCGAGGGCATCACCGCGCAGGACACCCATCTGGCGGGCTACGTCCGCGACGCGCATAAGGGCATCGGCATCCTCGTCAACAAGTGGGACCTCATCGCCCCGAAGACGAACCGCTCGGTGCCGGAGTTCACCGCGCGCGTGCGCGACGAGTTCAGGTTCATGCCCTACGCGCCGATCCTCTTCACCTCGGCCAGGACCGGCCAGGGCGTCGGCCAGATACCCGACCTGGCTCTGAGCATCTGGGAGAGCCGCAACCGGCGCGTGCCCACGGCGGCACTCAACGGCCTCGTCCAGGAGGCGGTGGACGCCCACGCGCCCCCGACCGTCCGTGGCCGGCGCCTGAAGCTCTACTACGCCACCCAGGCCGGCGTCAACCCGCCCACGTTCGTCTTCTTCGTCAACGACCCGAGCCTCCTGCACTTCTCCTACGAGCGCTACCTGGAGAACCGTCTCCGCCAGGCGCTCGACTTCGAGGGCACGCCGCTGCGGCTGTTGTTCAGGCCGCACGCGGAGGGGAAGAGATCCGCTTGAGCCCACGAGCCTCGTGGCACTTGCCGGGCTGCACCGCGATCAGTATAATACCGTGCATAGCGCCAGGGGGCAGGCTGCAAGGCATCCCACCGGCGGGCGTTACCGCTGTGCCTCGGGGGACGTCGCCAGAAAGGCCTCCGCCAGGCGTGCTGCCGACGGTCTCGTGCAGACGGAGCCGTGTCCAGGTCTCTCTGGTCCAAGTTGGGGAGGCGGCAGTGGACTCCGCCTCAAACGGTCGCGTCGACCGAGGAGGAAGAGGTTAAGTGGGGAGTGTGTTGCGTGTCGCGGTCGTGGCCCTGGCTGTTCTCGCCGTGCTGCTGAGCGGCTGCCAGCAAGCCGCGCAGAAGGCGGTGGAGCAGGCCACTGGCGTCCAGACGTCCCAGAAGGGCGACACCGTCACCGTCAAGGGTAAGGAAGGCGAGACGGTTGTCATAAGCTCGCAGGTGCCGGAGGAGTTCAAGAGCTTCCCGGTGCCCCAGGGCTTCAAGCTCGACAGCAGCGGGACCATGACCCAGGGCGGCGACAAGCTGTCCGTCGCTAGCTGGAAGGGCAACAGCACGTTCCAGGCCGTGCAGGAGTTCTACCAGAAGGCCATGCCCGGGCAAGGGTGGAAGGAGGAAGCCAGCTTCGCCACCGACACCGGCGGCATGCTCAGCTACAGCAAGGGCGACCAGAACGGGCTCACCATCACGTACGGCAAAGAGGGCGACGACATCACCATCACCGCGATGCTGGGCAAGTCCACCGCGAAGCCGAGCGGATCCGGGACGACCTCTGGCTCTTCGGCATCCGGGTCGGCGGCGAAGCCCGCGGGGAGCGATGCTTCCTCCGGAGCGAAGCCGACGGCCGCCGCCGGCAGGCCCGAGCCGACGCCGAAGCCCGAGGCGACCCCAACCCCGGAGGCGCCCAAGACCACCGACGCCTCCGCGCTCCCGGCCGAGCTGAAGGACGTCCCGGTGCCGAGCGCGTTCGCCATCGTGAAAGACAGCGTGATGCGCCAGGCCGAGGGCGGCCAGTTCAAGGCGGCCGAGGCGAGGTGGTTCGGCAAGACGAGCCTGAAAGAGACCGCCGCCTTCTACGCCAAGACGATGCCTGGCAAGGGCTGGAACGAGGATAGCTCCGAGGGCGGAGAGGATAGCGCCTCGTTCTTGTACACCAACGCGAAGGACTCGGACCTCACCCTCGAGATCGAGGTCGAGAAGGTCGAGGCGGGCACCGAGATCTGGATGCGGCTGTCGAAGTAGGCGCAGCGGCTCCCGGGAAGGCGCCAACGCCCGGTCGCCCGCTCGCCGGCCCCGGTTGCGGCCCGCGGACCGCTGCGAATATAATCATGCGGAGGCAGATAGCGGCGAGCATCTCCGCGGCCTGCCCGAGAGGCCGCCCGTGGCGAACCTGATAACCGTTGGGCGCATCGCGCTGCTGCTCCTGGGGGTCTGGCTGCTCCTTCGCCCGGAGTTCGGCGCGCTCGTCGGCGCGGCGGGCATCGCGCTGGCGGTGGTCGCCGCGGACGGGCTGGACGGCTGGGTGGCCCGGGCTCGCGGCGAGGCGAGCCGGTTCGGGGCGGTCTTCGACATCGTCGGCGACCGCATCGTGGAGGCGGCCTACCTCGTCTGCTTCGCCTACCTGGGAGCAATACCCCTCTGGATCCCGCTGCTCGTCCTGAGCCGGGGCTTCCTTGTGGACGGGCTGCGCGGGCTGGCCCTGGAGCGCGGACAGACGGCCTTCGGACCGAAGACGATGATGGTCTCGAGGATCGGGAGGGCCCTGACCTCCTCCCGGATCAGCCGGGCCGTCTACGGCGGCGCGAAGGCAGCCGCCTTCGTCGTGCTGCCGGTGGCCCTGGCGCTGGGGCAGGCCGATGCGCCGGCCCAGGGCGCCGTCTACCGGCCCGCCCTCCTCGCCCTCGGGGTGCTCCTCGCCTACTTCGTCGGCGCCTTCTGTCTCGTCCGCGGGCTGCTCGTCCTGCACGACGCTCGGCCCCTCATCTGGCCTGCTCAGTGATCGCCGCCTTCTTCGACGTCGATCGGACGCTCATCCCCGGCACCAGCATGGAGCAGCAGTTCCTCATCTGGCTGCTCCGACACGGCCACCTCGGCCCGCTGGCCGCCATTCGAGGCGTGCTGGACGTCGCCCTCCGGCTTCCCGAGGCTCGGCGGCAGGGCTACCTCCAGTACCACGGCTACCTCGCGGGCTGGCGGGAAGAGGACGTCGCGGACTGGGCGACGCGGTGCTTCCACGAGCGGGTCCTGCCCCGGGTGTCGCCGGAGGGAGCGGCGGCGC
>Ga0315280_10009448_pt1 | contig 12518 bp, 9 predicted proteins | sample YL17G06_40_MG_FD_203697 | JGI IMG/M metagenome (GOLD analysis project Ga0315280, IMG submission 203697) | Sediment microbial communities from Yellowstone Lake, YNP, Wyoming, USA - YL17G06_40 | ecosystem: Environmental > Aquatic > Freshwater > Lake > Sediment | place: USA: Wyoming | collected... | reverse complement strand
CCCTATCGCCCCTTCGCTCTGCTCAGGGCAGGCTCTTCAGCAACCCCGGTAGGGGACCCCTCGCCGGCGCGGCATGGCCGCGCTCCGGAGCGGCGCACTGCGCCGCACAGCTCGGGGTGACATCACCTGTTGGGTGAGTGTGTCACGGTCGGAGATGCATAGTCTCGGTCATAAGCAGGGGATTACTCCGGGGTATGCTGACAACATGAGCAAAGTCTGGAAGCTGCACACTGTTGATGAGGCGCGGCGCGAGCTCGAGCGGCGTCTGCCATTCGCCGGCCTGCCGGCCGAGCAAGCGCCGCTCGACCAGGCCCTCGGCCGCGTCACGGTTGGCGCGATATCAAGCCCGGAGCCGCTGCCGCCATTCGACCGCTCCACCGTTGACGGCTATGCCGTGCGCGCCGCCGACACGCACGGCGCGAGCGAGGGCGCTCCGACTTATCTGCGCTTGACCGGCGAGGTGCGCATGGGCGAGGCGCCTGGCCGAGGGCTCGCCGAAGGTGCAGCGATGTGGATTCCCACCGGCGGCATGCTGCCCGACGGCGCCGATGGCGTGGTCATGGTCGAGCACACGCAGCGCTGGGATGCCGCCGAGATCGAGGTGCGCGCCAGCATCGCCCCCGGCGAGAACGTCGTCCGCCGCGGCGAGGACATCGCCCCAGGCGCCGAGCTGATTCCTGCGGGGCGCATGCTGCGTCCGGCCGACATCGGGGCGCTCGCCGCGCTGGGGATGCTGTCGGTCGCGGTGCGACGCCGGCCGACGGTCGCCGTGCTTTCCACGGGCAACGAGATCGTGCCCGCCGACGCGGCGCCCGCCCTCGGCCAGATTCGTGACCTCAACTTGTGGAGCATCTCCGCCGCGATACGCCAGGCCGGCGGCGAGCCGCTGCCTATGGGTATCGTGCGCGATGCGCTGGACGATCTGACCGCCGCGCTGCGCGAAGCGCTCGCCCGCGCCGACGCGGTTTGCGTCTCGGGGGGCAGTTCCGTTGGCGCGGAGGACCTGGTGCCGCAAGCGATCGCCGGCCTGGGCGAGCCCGGCATCCTGACCCGCGGCCTGAACATCCGGCCTGGCAAGCCGACGATCATCGCTATGGCGCAAGGGAAGCCCGTCTTCGGCCTGCCCGGGCATCCGGTCTCGGGCCTGGTGGTGTTCGGGCTCATAGTCGCGCCGGCGATGCGGCGCATGTTGGGGCAAGCGCCTGCCATGCCCTGCATCGTGCGAGCCGTTCTCGACCGCGACCTGGCATCCGCCGCCGGCCGCTCCGACTATTATCGCGTGCGGATCGAGCGGCGCGGCGAGACGATGTACGCGATACCGGTGCTCGGCAAATCGGCCATGATCTCGACCCTGGTGAGCGCCGACGGCATTTTGCATATCCCGCCCGAGGTCGAGGTCATGCGCGCCGGCGACGAGGTCGAGGTCGCCCTGCTCACGGGAGACCCCTGACATGCCCCGCAAACCTAAGCGCACGATTGTCTCGCTGAAGCGCGCGCACGAGCTGTGGCAGCAGGCGCTCGATGGCGCCGGCGTCGGCGTCACGCCGCCCGAGACGATAAGCTTCGCCCAGGCACAGGGGCGCGTCACCGCAGCCGCAGTGCGCGCGCAGCGGTCATCGCCGCATTACCACGCCGCCGCGATGGACGGCGTCGCCGTCGCCGCCGCCGACACCATCGGCGCCAGCGAAGCCGGCCCCAAGCGCCTGCGCATTCCCGACCAGGCGGAGTACGTCAACACCGGCGATGCCTTGCCCGACGGCCGCGACGCAGTCATCAAGACCGAGGACGTGGCGCGGCTGAAGGACGAGGTCGAGATCACCGCCGCCGTCGCGCCGTGGGATAACACCCGGCCGGAGGGCGAGGACGTCGTGGTGACGGAGGTGATCCTGCCCGAGGGTCGGGTGATTCGCCCGGTGGATGTCGCGGCGTTGATCGCGGGCGGGGTGACCGCGGCGGCGGTGCGGCGCAAGCCGCGGGTGGCGGTGATTCCCACGGGCAGCGAGGTGGTGCCGCCAGGAACGGCGGCGGCGCCAGGGCAGGTTGTGGACTTCGATTCGTACCTGCTGGCGGGGCTGCTCGAAGAGCGCGGCTGCGAGGCGACGCGCTGGGACATCGTGCCTGATGACCCCGCCGCGCTGTGGCAAGCGATTGCTGACGCCGCCCGCCAGTGCGACGCCGTGGCGGTGATCGCCGGCGCGTCGGCCGGCAGCCGCGACTATACGGCGCAGGCGCTCGCGGAGCTCGGCGAGGTGGTCGTCCATGGCGTGGCGATACGCCCAGGCAAGCCCGTGATCCTGGGTTTAGTGAATAGTAGCGCAGCCGTCTCGGCTGCGAAGGACAGCGCAGCCCAAACGGAGGATAAGCGAGATGCTTGCCCTGCCATGAAGCCCTTTGTCGGCGTGCCTGGCTACCCCGTATCGGCGATGATCTGCTTCGAGCAATTCGTCGAGCCGCTGATCGCCCGCTGGCGGGGCCTGCCGGGGCGGGTCGAGCGCAGGTGCCGGGCCGTCGTATCGCGCGACGTGCCTTCGGCGGCTGGCAGCGAGGAATTCGTGCGGGTGCGATTGGGCGCGGTCGGCGGGCGGCTAGTTGCGGTGCCGCTAGCACGCGGCGCGGGGCTGGTGACATCGCTGGTGCGAGCCGACGGCATGGTGCGCATCCCGGCCTTGAGCGAGGGACTCGCGCAAGGCGAGGAGGTCGAGTGCACACTGCTCACACCCGACCTCTTCTCCGAGCTGACCGCGCTCATCACCGGCAGCCACGACCTGAGCCTGGATATTCTGGACAGCCTGCTGCGGCGCATGGCGCCGGGGATGCGCGTCGCCTCGACCCACGTCGGCAGCCAGGCCGGGCTGGGCGCGCTGCGCGACGGCTATTGCCATGCCGCGGGCACGCACTTGCTCGATCCCGAGACGGGCGAGTACAACCTGGCTTACGTCAGGCGGCTCTTCAAGCCCGGCGAGGTGAGCCTGGTAACCGTGGCGCTGCGCCAGCAGGGGCTGATGGTTGCGCCTGGCAATCCGCTGCGGCTTGCGACCTGGGCCGACCTCGCGCGACCGGGGTTGCGGCTGATCAACCGCCAGCGCGGCGCCGGCACGCGCGTGCTGCTCGACCACGAGCTGCGGCGGGCAGGCGTCGATTCCGCGCGCATCGAAGGCTACCGGCGAGAAGTGTATACGCACCTCGCGGTCGCGGCCGCGGTGCGCTCGGGCGCGGCGGATGTCGGCATCGGCATTGCGGCCGCGGCGCAGGCGCTGGGGCTCGGATTCGTGCCCCTGGCGATGGAGCGCTACGAGCTTGCGGTTATGAGCAAATCGCTTGATGAGGAACCACTTGCATCGTTGATCGAGGTTCTGCGCACGCAGGATTTCAGGCGCGCGCTGACCGACCTCGGCGGGTATGATGTCGCGGAGACGGGCGCGGTTCGCGTCGCGTGACGGCGCTTGGGCCGCCGGGGACAGTTACCTATTTCCCGCAGAGAACCGAGGGCGAGCAGCAGAGACCCCCTGGGGAAATAGGTAACTGTCCCCAACGGTCCTGAATCGGGAGGGCTCTATGACCGTCGTCGGCTTGCCGGTGTGGAAGATCACCGCCCTGGTGGCGCTGGGCGTTGTCGCGGGAGGATCGAGCGGGCTGTTGGGCATCGGCGGAGGCATCATCATGGTGCCGGTGCTGGTGGTGTTGTTCGCCTTCGAGCAGCATATCGCCCAGGGCACGGCGCTGACGGTGATGGTGCCGACGGCGCTGATGGGCGCTTTCACCTATGCCGGCGAGCATAAAGTGAGTTGGGTCTCCGCGGGGGTGATGATGGTGGGCGCGGTGATCGGCGCGCGCTACGGGGCTGAGGCGGCGCTGCATCTGCCGCGCGACATTCTGCGCATTCTGTTCGCGCTGCTGCTGGTGGGGGTCGCGGTGCGCATGATGCCGCGCGGCACGAGCACCGAGATGGGAATGCTCGCCGCGGTGCTGGTGATCGCCGCGCTGGTGCGGCTGTTCGTGCTGCGATAACGAAGCGAGGGCGACCCCATAACGGACGGGTCGGGGTGGAACCCGACCCCTACGGTCTGCGCTCGGCAGCGTAGGGGTCGGCCTCCTGGCCGACCCGCGGTGCGCTTGTCCCTGTGCAGCTTTGCCGCGCCCCCCGCCCACCATGACCTTCACCTTCGAGCCCTATGTCGAGTTCTGCCGCCGCCGCGCCGCGTTCTTTCGCAAGGTCGCCATCGGCGTCGGCATCTTCGGCGCGGCGCTGTTCTGGGCTAACTACGGCGTTGACCTCGCGCGCGGCGATCCCTTTATCAGCACCTCGCGCATCTCGAGCCTGGTCTGTGCCATGTCCTTCCTCGGCGCGGCGGTCGCGGTCTACCTCGACCTGCGCGCATCGCGGGCGCAATGAGACAGGCTGCACAGGAGATGAACGCGCGCGCGCAGCAGGAACCCTGGCGGCGCGCTCAGAATCAAGCCTCCGAGCAGCCGCGACACGCAGCTCATCTCGTCCCAAGCGGCCGCCGACAAGGGGAAGGTGAACCGGCATGGACAACAACACGCTGCGGATCGTCCTGATCGCTCTGGCGATCATCATCCTGCCGTCAATCCGCGTCATCGGCCCGACCGAGATCGGGCTGGTGACCAAGCGCTTTGGCTTCAAGCGCCTGTCATCGGACAACCCCATCGCCTTCCACGGCGAGGCCGGCTACCAGGCCGACCTGCTGATGCCCGGCTTTCGCTTCAAGCTGTGGCTGATGTACAAGGTCGAGAAATTCCCCTGGGTGCAGATCCACGCCGGCGAGATCGGCGTCGTCATCGCGCAGGCCGGCCAGCCGCTGCCCATCGGCGCCAAGTCGGCCGTGTTCAAGAAAGAGTTCGGCGACTTCAGCAACCTGCGCAGCTACATCGAGAACGGCGGGCAGAAGGGCGTGCAGCGGCCGGTGCTGTCGCCGGGAACCCTGGCGCCGATTCACCCGGTGGGGTTTCTGGTGCTGACCAAGCACAAAGTCTATGGCCTGCCCATTTCGCAGGACCTGATGGCGCGGCTGGGGCCGGGGCGGCAACTGACGCTGGAGCATTTCGGCCTGCGCCCGGAGCAGCTCAATCTCACCCGCATCGAGCCGCATCAGGCCGCCGCCGGCGGCGAGGTCTTCGACGTCGTCGGCATCGTCACCACCTACGAGGGCGAGCCGCTGCCCAAGGGCGACATCGCCAGCCGCCTGGGCGGCTTCGAGGACATGCTCGAGCTGGAGCGCGCCGGGCGGCCCGACGCCGAGCTGATGCAGGCGATCCTCAACGCCAAGAACAACCTGCACAACAACTACCAGGACTTCCAGGCCTTCCTCGACAACGGCGGTAAGATCGGTCTCCAGCACGACCCGCTGCTCTACGGCGCATTCACGCTCAACCCGTTCCTGGTGGGAGTCGAGATCGTGCCCATGCTGGTGGTCAAGCAAGGGGAGGTGGGGGTGGTCAAGGCATACGTCGGCCTGCCCACCGAGGACACCTCCGGCGCCGAGTTCAAGTTCGGCACCATCGTCAAGCCCGGCCACCGCGGCATCTGGCAGGAGGCGCTGCGCACCGGCAAGTACCCCATCAACCCGCGCTGCTACCAGGCGGAGATCGTGCCCACCGCCATTCTGACCCTCAACTGGGCGGAGGCCAGCTCCACGGCGCACAACCTCGACCGCCAACTGAAGCAGATCGTCGCCAAGAGCCGCGAGGGGTTCATCTTCACCATTGACCTGCAAGTGCAGATTCACGTGCCCGACACGCAAGCGCCGCGCGTGATCTCGATGGTGGGGACGATGCAGAACCTGGTCAACGAGGTGCTGCAAGCCGCGGTCGGCAACCACTTCCGCGACAAGCTCCAGAGCATGCCCGCGGTCTCGTTCATCGAGACGCGCCAGATGGTGCAGCAGGAGGCCTTCGAGCACATCCGAACCAAGCTCGAGGAGTACCAGGTCGAGACCAAGGGGGTCTATATCCAGGACGTGATCCTGCCCGAGGAGCTGGTGCGGGTGCTGAAAGACCGCGAGATCGCCAACCAGGAGGTCGAGACCTACCACCGCCAGAAGCAGGCCGAGGACATGCGCATCGAGCGCGAGCGCTCGGCCGGGCTCGCCGACCAGCAGAAGGCGCTGGCGCAGGCCGAGGTCAACGTCAGCATCAAGGAGAACAACGCCAAGGCGCGCAAGGCCGAGGGCGATGGCGAAGCCTACTACACGAGCCAGACCGGCACCGCCAAGGGCGCCGAGGTGCGCGCGGTGGGCATGGCTCGCGCCGAGGCGTACAAGGCGCAGGTGGACGCGTTGGGGCAGCAGAACACCGCCATCGTCAACGCTATCACCGCGGTCGCAGAGAAGGGCGCGAAGTTCATGCCCGACATCCTGGTGCTGGGCGGCAGCAGCCTCGATTCCGCCTCCGCGGCGCTGACGGAATGGCTGCAAAACAGGCTCGGCAAGGGGCCGGCCGGTGGTGCGCCGCGCCCGGCGCCGCCGCAGCCGATGCCGTGAGGATAATGAGCGGATCGTCTATGGAGTCTCGTGTATCAGCGGAGGACACGGCTGGCACACGAGATTACCCCGGACGAGGTCCGTTCGCGGGGCAGCGAAGACCATTACTGAAGCTCGCATATTACATTCGAGGCTAGCGATGGGACTCGACGCTCGCAAATAGCGGTTTGACGTATAACTCATTACGCGAGCGTCAATAGCGTATTCCCCTGATAATACACAAACCTCGGAGGAGCAGAAAGATGGATTCGACAGCGCGCCGCATTGCAGCGATGGCAGTGATGTTGATGATGTTGATGATGATCGCGGTGGTCGCGGCCCAGGCCGCGCCGGCTGGCGCGAAGGCTAAGCCATCGCCCTCGCGCGCCACCACGGCGGCCTCTTCGCTGCCGAGCAAACCCCCGCTGGGCGCGGTCATTCTGTTCGACGGCAAGAACCTGGACAACTGGCGCCACCCCTGGGGCGAGCCCGCAACCTGGCAAGTGCGCGACGGCGCGACGACCACCGGCCGCGGCAATATCATCAGCGAGCGGACCTTCACCGACGCCTACATCCACGTCGAGTTCCGCGAGCCCTACGTGCCCGAGGCGCGCGGCCAGGAGCGCGGCAACAGCGGCGTCTATATCCAGGGTCGCTACGAGATCCAGGTGCTGGATTCGTATGGCTTCAAGGCGCCGGGCAAAGGCGACTGCGGGGCGATCTACGACCAGTTTGCGCCGCTAGTCAACGCGTGCAAGCCGCCGCTGGAGTGGCAGACCTATGACATCATCTTCCGCGCGGCGCGCGTTGACCCGTCGGGCAAGGTGACGGAGCGAGCAAGGATCACCCTGCTTCAGAACGGCATGGTCATCCATAACAACGTCGAGACGCTGGGCCCGACCGCTGGCGGCAACGCCAACGTCGGCGAGCCGGGGCCGCTGCTGCTCCAGGCGCACGGCAGCAACGTGCAGTACCGCAACATCTGGCTCGTGCCCCTGCCGCTCAAGGGCTCGGATACGTACGCCCCGCAGTAGCCGGGCTGGGGATAGACTGGGCGCGGCATCAGCGGCCCCGCGATTCGCGGCCCGTAGGGGCGTGATTCATCACGCCCTTTGCCGGCGGGCGCAGTGAATTGCGCCCCTACGCCGAAGCCGCGCCCGATTCTCATGCGATCGGCCCGCGGGCCTACCACTGCCACCGCGGCATCACCGCCGCGAACAGCGCGGTGACCGCCGCGCCCGCTGCTGTCCCCTCCACGTCGCGCCAGTCGAAATAGCCGTCCAACACTTCCTTGGTAACTCCGACCGCAACGCCGGCCGCGAACGCGCGCCAGCAGCGACTGGCGCCGCGGCGGTCGTCTAGAGCATAGGCGATGGTGGCGCTCGCCACGCCCAGCTCGTAGTGGCGCTGCCATTCCGCGCCTTGCCCGTCGAAGGCGTGCACCGCGGCCAGCCCGGCCAGGCCGGGCTCGACGGCGGCGCGCACGCGCTCGCTGCGGGCGGCGCTGAAATCGAGCCGCAGCGCGATCACGCCGCGGCCGGCTTGGGTCGGGCGGAAAGGCAAAGACACCGCGGAGTCGCGGCTATCCGCGCCTATCACCGCCAGCGACGTGCGCACGCCGGAGAATGCCGATGACCAGGGCTGAGCCGCTGCTGTCGTGAGGGCGCTCAACATGACAACCAGACAACACAGGTGCCGCAAGGTAACCTCCTGCGGCGCCATCGGGAAGCCATGGTAGGCCAGGCGTCTCGCCTGGCCGCCCACAGTGCGGGGGAAGAGGAAACGACTCAGCACAGACCGGGGTACGACCGCCGATCTCGAGCCGCGGACCTCGCGTCTCCCGCTCATGCTGCCCGGCGGCAATAGCGCCGGTCGTGGCCAGCCCCGGCAGTTGCGGGGCGGCCATGTTTTCCAGGCGGGAGCGCCCAATCCGCCTTGGCAAAGGAGTGCAGCAATTCGCGTGCCAAGCAGGTCTTACGACCGCGGGGCTAATGCTCTGTCAACCGTGATTTGATGAACATGAAGCCGCCGATGGCCGCCGATGCTATGGAGTGCGGGAGCTTGCTCCCGCTTTCAAAGCGGCGGCGAGCCGCCGCACTCCAAAACGGCGCTGCCGCCACGCCTTCTCTCATCAGCGTTCGTCTGCGTTCGTCGGCGGTTTCCTAGCCCGCATTATTCATGTCATTCCGAACGCAGCAAGGCGGAGTGAGGAATCCCCTACCAGGAAGCGCCAACGATAGGGGATTCCTCGCTGCGCTCGGAATGACAGTGTGCACCCGCCACACGCTGGTAGTGAATAATCCAGGCTAGACCGCCTCCCGGGTCCTCTGGCCGGCTCGCGTCGCCATCGCGTCGGCGACTACGGCATCGTGGGGTGTGACCTCGGAGGGTGGGGATCGGGCCGCGCACCCTTCGACAGGCTCAGGGCAGGCTCTGTGGGAGCCTGGGCCGCGCCAAGCGCGGCACCCCCGGGCGATCCGGATCGCCGCGAGACGCGGCTCCCACATAGACGCCACCCACCGAGAAAGGTCACACCCGCATCGTGTATCAGGCTAACCCGGCGAGGCGAGCAGCGATTGTAGAGAACATTCGCCATCGCGGGCGGGCGTATCGGCGGTAGGACCGCGCGCAGCGAGGTGCGATGGGTATGACCTTTCTTAGTGGGGAGGGTTAGATGACGCACTGGAATGTGGCCCAGCCGCCCTCGGCTGGGAGTGGGCGCAGCATGCTGTGCCCCTACAAGTCTGCCGGCGATCCCCACTTTCCGAGGTCATACCCGGTGCGATTTACGCGCTTTCGCTGTTTGTGCTATACTTCCCAACGGTAGGGCGGGGATTCCTGAGCCTGTTGCGTAATCCCGAGCTGACGGGTCGGGATGGAACCCGACCCCTACGATCGGGGCTCGGAGGCGTAGGGGTCGGCCTCCTGGCCGACCCGCGATGCGCGATTGGGCGACGGCCTCTCCTATCCGCGTCGAACGCCGGCGCGCGTAGAGCTTGCGCTGAGCGAAGCGAAGGGACCGCGCGCCCTACAGCCCCAAGAAAGGCGTCCAGCGAGGTCTATGTGACGCGCCGGGTTATCTCAGCCTCGGTCGCAGCGATCATCGCCGCCGCGCTGCTAGCCGGTTGCGCGCGCGGCCCGCAGTCAGGCAAGACCGAGCTCACTCTCTTCACCTGGGTGCCGCCGGAGGAGCTCACCGTCAACCAGGAGCTCATCGGCGACTTCGAGCGCCAGCACCCGGACCTCCACGTAACCATCCTCAACGAGCCCAGCCAGCGCGCGATGGACAAGCTTCAGACCAGCATCGCCGCCGGCAATGCGCCCGATGTCATGTCCATCCACGGCGCCTACTTCCTGCCGCTGGCGGCCAAGGGCACGCTGCTCGACCTCGACCCGCTGATCAAGGCCGACCCCGAGTTCGACCTCGCCGACTTCTACCAGCAGTTGCTCCCCATCTGCAAGTATCGCGGTCGGCTCTACTCCCTGCCGCGCTATGCCTCGGTTTACGTGCTCTTCTACAACAAAGACATCTTCGACGAAGTCGGGGTCGCATACCCGGACTATACCTGGACCTGGGATTCGTACCTCGCAGCGGCGAAGAAGCTCAGCCGCCACAGCGCCGACCCGGCGCAGGCGCGCTACGGCTGCATCATTGATTTCTGGGGCGCGCGCATCTACCCCTGGATCTGGCAGAACGGCGGGCAGATCCTCGATGCCTCGCACCGCCGCTGCCGGCTCGACCAGCGGCCGGCTGAGCAGGCGCTGCAATTCCTGGTTGACTTGCAGATGAAATACAAAGTCGCGCCGCGCATCAGCCAGGAGGACGCGCGCGAGACGCGGGAATGGTTCAAGGCCGGGCGCGTGGCGATGTTCATGTCGGGCGCGTGGGACGTGCAGGTGCTGCGGCGCTCGCCGACGCTGCGCTGGGACATCGGCCCGCTGCCGAAGCGCAAAGAGCGCGCCACCCTGGCCGGCACGGAGAACTACGCCATCTCCTCCGCCACCAAGCACCCCCAGCAGGCGTGGAAGCTGTTCAGGTTCCTGCTCAGCCCGCGCTGCCAGGAGAAGATGGCGGCAACGGTGGAGAAGCAGCCGTCGCGCAGATCGGTCGCCAATGGCCCATATCTTGCGGCTAAAGTCAACTACAATCGGCGCATACTTGTTGACGCGCTGGGGTATGGAAGACTTGCGCCGAACGTGCCGGCATGGGACCGCGTCTCCCATCTCATCCAGGACCGCCTGGACGAGATCTGGATCGGCCAGAAGACAGTCGCCCAGGGCATGGGGCAAGCAGCAGCGGATGTCACCGCTGCGCTTAGTGCGGCGAAGGAGTGATTCTGGCCGCCCTCGCTTGCACATCACCATGTTATGATCGCGCGGGGGTGCGCGGGGTATGGTCGTTTTCAGTGGGTGCGGTAACGCGACTGAGGACCCCTCTCCCTCTCAGGGAGAGGCCGGGTGAGGGTAGGATAGGCGGCCTTCCACCCTCACCTTAGTCCTCTCCCTCAAGGGAGAGGAGCCGCCTCCATCGCTCCCACTGTGCGTGAACACACCCCTGCGCGGGTCGCGGCTTGCCAAGATGATCCCGTTTCTGCCATACTCCACCGACCGGGTGCGCAAGCGCATTCCCTACGCGACTTATGGCCTGATCGCGGTCAATATCCTGACCTACCTCGGCCTGCACACGCTCGGCACCCCGCAGAGCGTCGCCGCGGCGCAGGCGACCCTCGGCTTTGTTCCCGCCCACGGCAACTGGCACTCCATCTTCACCTCGATGTTCGTGCACGCCAACGCCCTGCATCTTTTCCAGAACATCCTGTTCCTGTGGGTCTTCGGGTCGCTGGTCGAGGACACCCTTGGCATCGCCCTGTTCCTGACCCTGTTCTTCGGCAGCCAGTTCGGCGCGAACCTGCTGCACGCGTCGGTCGCGCAGTACTTCGGCAGCGCCAACGCCACCAAGCCGATGATCGGGGCGTCGGGGGCCGTCGCCGGGCTGCTCGGTCTGGCGGCGATACGGTTCTACCGCACGCGCCTGCGCATCGCCTACTGGGTGGTAGTGAAAGCGGGCGTGATCGAGGTCGCGGCGTGGATTTTCATCGCGCTGTGGGCCGGCTGGGAGGTCTGCAACGGCGTGGTCTCGCTCGCCGCCGAGAGCATGGGCCAGGGGGGTGACCAGGTGGCGCACTTCGCGCACCTGGGCGGCTTCGCCTTCGGCATCGTGGGCGCGCTCATGCTGCGCCTGCGCGCCGAGGGCCAGCACGAGTACTTCCTGGAGGAGCTGCGGCGCGATCCGCTGTCGGCCTGCGGCTATGACGTGGTGCGCGATCTTCAGGGCCTGGCGCAACAGGATCCCACCGTGCCCCAGGTCCATCACGCTCTCGCCAAGCAGTACCTGCTTGAGCGCAAGCACGAGCTGGCGGGTCATTCCTATCTGCGCGCCATCGACTGCTACCTCAAGCACGGCGATCACGCCGGCGCAGCCGAGGGCTACGAGGAGCTGACCGGCTGCTATCCCGAGTGCCTGCTCAACCTGCGCAACCAGTTCGGCGTCGCCCTCGCGCTCGAGCGACAGGGTCACTTCAGCCGCGCCGTGCACGCGTTCCAGCAGCTCGCTGATGCCTACCCCGAGAGCGAGGAAGCGCAGGTCTCGCTTATGCGCGCGGCGACATTGTGCCTCGATCGGCTGGCCGATCTGCGCGCCGCGCTGGGCTATCTCGACCGGCTGATCGCGCACTACCCCCACGGCCAGTGGCACGATATGGCGCGCCGCCAGCGCGAGCACCTCGGCCGCCTGCTGGGGCAGTAGGGTGCTGCGTTCAGAGGGAGTGGCTAGGCCGACGGTCGCCACGGCGGCAGGCGAAGCCTGCCTAGTGCTTTCTTGCAGGTCTGTTGTTACATTTCACCCTCACCTCAATGGCTAGGCGGCTAAGCGCGAAGCGCCGCCGTGGCGGTGGCGGAGCCACCTAGCCACCTGAAGGCCGCCACGGCGGCTCCGACTGCGTCGGAGCTTAGCCGTCCTCTCCCGCCTTCGCGGGCATC
>Ga0315280_10009447_pt1 | contig 12520 bp, 12 predicted proteins | sample YL17G06_40_MG_FD_203697 | JGI IMG/M metagenome (GOLD analysis project Ga0315280, IMG submission 203697) | Sediment microbial communities from Yellowstone Lake, YNP, Wyoming, USA - YL17G06_40 | ecosystem: Environmental > Aquatic > Freshwater > Lake > Sediment | place: USA: Wyoming | collected... | reverse complement strand
CCCACGGAAGGTTGGCCGAAGAGCTTTTGAATGCCCTGACCATAATCCTCGGAGAAGCCGCCAACATTGAAGCCATCTCTATCGGCTGGTATAATGATGTGGAAGACTCCAAAAAGAAAATCAGCCAGAGCCTGAAGCGGGTCGACCAGAAGAATGGCCTTGTTATCTTCACGGACATGTTCGGGGGGACGCCATCCAACCTGAGCTTCAGTTTTTTAAAGGATAATCAAGTCGAGATCATCACCGGCGTCAACCTGCCGATGCTCATCAAGTTTGTCTCTCTTCAAAGAAACAAGAACCTAAAAGAAGTCGCCAAAAAGGTTGTTGAGCAAGGAAAGAAGAATATCCACTTAGCCAGCGCCCTCTTGAGTTCAAAGCGGTAAAGGTGCTCGATGGAATGGTTGAGAAAAAAATTGTTATAAAAAATAAATTGGGGCTCCATGCGAGAGCGGCTGTCAAGTTCGTCAATTTGGCCAATCGATATAGCTCTGCTGTCAAGATCATCAAAGATGAGACAGAAATAGACGGCAAGAGCATTCTTGGAATACTCACTCTGGCGGCCACTCAGGGAACTTCGATCGTTCTGCGGATTTCGGGAAAGGATGAAGGCGAGGCCTTCCAGGCTTTAGGAGCGCTTGTCAAGAACAAATTTGGCGAGAAAGAGTAATCTGGATGTTTTTTATCAGGCTTAGAGGAATCGGCGTTTCGCCGGGAATTGGCATGGGAGAAATCTCTCTCACGGAAAGGGTCCTTTTCACCTCAAGGAAGGAAAGCGTGCCTTCCTCTAAAATTGGCGAGGAACTGATAAGGGTGAAAAAGGCAGTAGAAAGGACGAAGGACGAACTCCTGCACCTGAAACGCGAAATCAGAGAAATAATGGGGGAGGAGCATGCGTTTATCTTCGACGCCCATCTCCTCATTCTCGAAGACAGGTCGCTTTTTTCGACGATTGAGAAGATCATCAGAGAGGAAAAGGCCAGGGCCGAGTGGGCTTTAACCCAAGTCAATAAGAAATATCAAGAGCTCTTCGATTCTATTGCCGATGATTATTTCCGACAAAGAAAGTTCGACGTCTCTGATGTCCTGACCAGAATCTACGGAAACTTGGAGTTGAAGAAGAAAACGAAAACCGACAAAAATAAGGCAAAAAGGACGATTCTGGTCGCCCACGAGCTGCTTCCCTCGGAGGCGGGCATGAGGCTCAGCCGGGGAAATGTCCTGGCCGTGGCCATGGACATGGGCGGGCCGACGTCTCATACCGCTATCCTGGCTCGGTCCTTGAATATTCCCGTTGTCGTGGGCCTCCATAATGTCACCCAGCAGGTCAAAAACGGGGATTATTTGATCATTGATGGGACAAATGGAGAAGTGATTATCAATCCTCCTTTGGCGGTCAAAAAGGAATTTCTGAGCAAAAAAGAGAAATATGATCATTATTTCAGAGAACTAATGAAGACGGCCAAGCTGAAGTCTGTCACTCAGGACGAAGTCAAATTTTTTCCCCTGGCCAACATCGAGCTTCCCGAGGAGGTCAGCATGGCCTTTTCCTTCGGGGCGGAGGGAATAGGACTCTTTCGGTCGGAATTTATTTATTTCCAGCGAGAGACTCTCCCCACAGAAGAAGAACATTATTCGGTTTACTCGCGGATTGCCAAGGCGGCCTATCCTTCGCCTGTGTATATCCGGACTGTGGATATCGGCGGAGAGAAAAGTCTGCCTCAATTGGAGATTGAGAAAGAGCCTAATCCCGCTCTCGGCCTAAGGGCTATCCGGCTTTCTCTGAGAAACAGGGACCTTTTTAAAGTCCAGCTGCGGGCTATCCTCAGAGCGAGTTCCTTGAAGAATGTCCGGGTCCTGATCCCCATGATCACCGAACTTGAAGAGATCGGCGAGGTCAAACTGCTCTTCGCCGAGGTCAAGGAAGAGCTGGTGAAGGAAAGGGTGAAGTTTGACCATCAGATTCAGCTGGGCGCTATGATTGAAGTTCCGGCAGCGGCCGCCATCACCGACATCCTGGTGAAAGAAGTGGACTATCTCAGCATCGGGACGAATGACTTGATCCAGTACTACTTGGCTGTGGACCGCTCCAATGAGTTTGTCTCCTATTTGTATAAACCTTTGCATCCTTCGGTCTTACGGCTCATCAAGTTTGTCATCCAGTCAGCTTTGAGAGAAGGGAAGGACGTCACGGTCTGCGGTGAGATGGCTGCCGACCCGCTTTCGGCTCTTATCCTTCTCGGGTTTGGGCTGCGCAAGTTCAGCATGAACCCGATTTTCATACCGCGAATCAAGAAAACGCTTCGTTCTGTGGAGCTGAGAACTGTGGAGAAACTTGCCGAAGAAGCTTTGAGTCTGAAAACGGCTCAGGATATCGAAGAGCATATTATCGAAAGGATTCTGGCTAAACACCCCAAGGCTTTCCTCATGGGGCAGGTCATATGATCCTTCCATAAACATCGTGAATCCGCACGATATCCTCTTCCCCTGACTGCCCGATCCAGATCTCCATAACGCGGGCAGACTTCTGGCCGACGCACTGGAGCCGGTGAGGAATTTTCTTGGGGATGAAGATCTCCTCCCCTTTCCTCGGCTTCCAGGTTCTTTCGCCGAGTGTGATTTCCAGGCCGCTGTCGAGGACGACCCAGAATTCGCTTCTTTTATGATGATACTGGAGGGAAAGCGCTGAGCCGGGATTGACGGTGATGATTTTGATGCTTTTGGCTTGTTTCGAGGGATAGGCACGGAATTTCCCCCAGGGGCGAATATCTTCGATAATCTTTCCCCTGAACTTGGCTTCGGCAGGGTTTTTCTTTACTTTTTGCATGCCCGCAGAATGAAAAGAAGATCCTTTCTTTCCCGGTCTGGACGATTTACCAAAAAACTCTTTTCGGAAAGGGCAGAGATGAACTTAAAAAGGAACTTCGTCCTCACCCTCACCCTCGCCCTTACCTTCTCCTTCTCCTTCTCCTTTTCCTTCTTCCTGAGGGCTGGACTCATCCTCTGCCGGAAAATCAGTCGATGGCGTCTGCGCGGGAAAGGCCTCGACCCCGGCAACCTCTTCACGTTTTCCGAGAAGAATGATGTTCTGCGCTTCGATTTCCGTCGTTGATCTCTTGTTTCCTTCTCGGTCCTGCCAGCTCCGGGTCCTCAATTTGCCTTCGATCAAAACCTGCTTTCCCTGAGTCAGAAATTTTTCGCAGAACTCGGCCAGCTTTCCCCAGGCGATAATGCGGTGCCACTCGACTCGAATTTGGCTTTCGTTCGTGCTGGTGTTGAAAAAGCGTTCATTTGTGGCGACAGAAAATTTGGCCACAGCGCGCTCTTTCTGGGGCAGATACCGGAGTTCCGGTTTGCCGCCTAAGCGTCCGATGAGGAGGACTTTGTTCAGACTGTTAATATCTCTCATTTTTTTTGGGCCAATTCCTTGATTTTTTCCTGAGCAATCCTGGATTCTTCTTCGAGAGGATACTTGCTGGCCAGCAGTTTGAAGACAACCAGGGCTTCGTCTTTTCTTCCCAGCTCGGCGAGGGCGAGGCCTTTTTTAAGGTAGGCTGCGGCGATCTTATCACCTTGAGGATAATTGAAGATCAGGTCATTAAACTGCTCCATGGAATCCTCGAATTTTCTTTGGCTGTAATAGCACTCGCCGATCCAGTAGAGAGCGTTATCAGCCAGAGGGCTATCGGCGAAATTCTCGCGATAGATCTTGAAGCCGTCGATGGCCAGCTCATAGTTTCCCTTGAGATAATCCGCATAGGCAGCATTGTAGGTCTCTTGAGGTGACAGTGAAGAAGAGGGGGGAGCTCCGGGCTTTTGTTCGGTCGGCTGAGGTTCTTTTTTCTGCTCCGGTTGCTTTTTCTCAGCCGCAGGCGGCGGACTTGCTTTTGTCTCTTGTCCCGGAACTTGAGGTTGAAGAGGGCTTCCTTTCATCGCCAACAGGTCTTCAGAAATTTTTGTCAGGAGCAGGTTCATTTGCTCAATTTTGTCCAGCAGGAATTGATATTGAGAGGGAATATTTTTTAGGCCCTCTTGAACATTGGCCTGGCCTGTCAGGAGAAGCCTGATCTGCGCTTGGACTTCCCTGACTTGGTTCTTGAGGGCTTCAATGTCCGCGGCATTCTTCTCGAGCTTTTCCTCCAGGACAAGAAGCTGTTTCTTGAGGACCTGGACGTCTTCGTAGATTAACTCGTAGGCCTTCTTGCTTTTGTCTTGTCCGAAAAAAACGAGCTGCAGAGAAAAGAGGAGAAGAATTCCCGCCAGACTTTTTTTCATCAACCGGATACTATTTTTCGATGATCAAAAATTGGGCTCTGCGGTTTTTCTGCCAAGCCATTTCCGTTGCGCCGGTATCAAGGGGCTGGCTCTTGCCGTAAGAGATGATCTTCATCCTGTCCGGAGAAATTCCGAGTGATGTCAGGTAGTCCATGGTGCTCCGGGCCCTCTTTTCTCCCAAGGCCAGGTTATACTCTTCCGTTCCTCTTTCGTCGCAATGCCCTTCGATGAGGACCTTAATGCTGGGATATTTTCTGAGCCAGGTCGAATCGGTTTCAAGAACGGGCTTGGCGTCTTCCCGAATTTCGTAGCGGTCATAATCAAAATGAATCATCTTCAACGGGGATTCTAAGTTGATTTCTTCGAGGGACTTGGACATAAAGATTTCTTCTTCGCTCAACTCGGGCTTCTTTACCGCCGGCGCTTCCTCGACTTTTTCCACCTTGGGCTGCTCTTTAGCCGGAGGAGGCGGCGTCGGCGTTGTTTTTGCCTTGGGCTTGCAACTCATAAGAAACAAAAAGGTCAGAGCGCAGACAAACAAAATAATGGCCATTCTCTTAATCATTCTTTTTCCTCCTCCTTTTTTGATATTTCATTAATTATGAGGCAACTGGGCACTGCCCCACATTTTAACCAAACCCGCTTTAACCTGTCAATCATTATCTCTAATCCGACCAATCGGGCAGCTTGTTAGACCCCTTGGAGGTGAGGCGGCGCAGGTTCGTCGCGTCATAATCGATGCTGTAGATTTGGAGGCTTCCGTCCAAGTTAGAAGTGAAGACGATGTGCCTGCCGTCAGGAGACCAGCCCGGGGATTCATTCCTGGCATTGCTCTCGGTGAGCTTGGTGATTTGATTGGTCCGCAGGTTCAAGATATACAGATCAAAAATATTCTCGACCCGGGAGACGTAGACGATTCTATCCCCGGTCGGGGACCAGGCCGGGGAATCATGGTAGGTGCCGCCAAAGCTCACCCGGCGGACATTGGAGCCCTCGGCATCCATAATATAAATTTGAGGAGACCCGCTCCGGTCTGAGACAAAGGCGATTTCCCGATTGGTGGGAGACCAGGAAGGCGCCGTGTCAACTTTCTCATTGAAGGTCAATCTTTTGATGTTCTTCCCATCCGCCGCGGCCACATAGATTTCCGAATTGCCGTCCATGCTTGAGCAAAAGGCTAAATTTTTTCCGTCAGGGGAGAACGAAGGAGAAAAATTTGTCCCTCGAGTCGAGACAGGAGAAATTTTTCCCGCTTCGAGGTCCAGAAGATAAAGGCCGGCCTCCCCCAGTTTTTTGTAAGAGGTGAAGGCGATTCTTTTACCGTCTGCTGACCAGGCGGGCATGTAATCTCTCGTCTTATTGAAGGTCAGGCGGGTTTGGTTTTGGCCGTCATAATCCATCATATAAAGTTCGTCGTTGCCGTCGCGGTCGGAAACAAAGACAATCTTGGTGGTGAAAATAGGCTTTTCTCCTGACAAGACCTTGACGATTTCGTCGGCCATTCTGTGAGCGGCGAGGCGGTAGAGGTTCCTCGTCGCCTGATAGCGTTTTCCAAAAATGAATCTTTGCCCCTTGACGTCATAGAGCTTGCCTTCAAAGATGATATTCTCGCCCTCTCCGTCTGAAATTTCTCCGGCCAGAAGAATACTGGCTTGGATCGATTCCCAGTCCTTGAATTTTATATTTTTCGGGTCAAGGGGCCGGATGTAGTCATAATATTTTTTAGGCAAGAGCTCGAAGATGCGGCTGTAGGTGAGGTCATCCGAGATCACTTGGTGGATGATCTCAGCGGCCTCCTTTGCCCCGGGAGAAGGACTGTGGGCGATGAAATCGGGAAGAGCCATGCTGATGGCAGGAACTCCCTCTTTCAGGGTTAAATAGATTTCCTGTTGGGGAAATAGAAAAACGCAGGTGGAAAGAAGCAAGGTGCTAAGCAGCAATGTTTTTTTCATTTTGGCCCGTTTCATTTGGAATGTTCAAAAATCAAGTGAATAACCAAATAGGAATCTTCGTAATCTCGAGGCAGGGGCGGAAAGGGAGATGAGGCCTTGACCGCGCGGAGCGCTGATAAATCCAGCGGGGTTAGACCGCTTGATTCTTCAACTTTTAACTCGGACACCTGGCCATTTCGGTTGATTCTAAAAAAGATCACGGTCTGGAAATTTCCTGAGACGCCCGGGTCGACGAGAGAAGTAAACCAGTTGGCCGAGACCCTGTCGGTGATGATCTGGAGATAATAGACATAGGGAAAATTGGCCAGGCCGGACGAGCCGCCGTAACCCGGACCGCCCGACCCGCTGCCCGTCCCGATGCGCAAGCCTGTGCCCATTCCAGGCCCTCCACTGCCTGTGTCGCCGCTTCCCGCGCCTTCCTTAGCGCTTTCTTCCGGAGGGCTCGGCTCCGGCTTGGTGATCGCCGCCTTTTTCTCTGTTTTTTGCTTTGGCTCTTTCTTCGGCTTTTCCACCGGATAACGCATCGAAGACTTTGTTTCCCGTTGGGCTTTTTGAGGCGTGGTCAGGTCTCTGAGCGTTTCTTTCTTCGCAGGCGGAGGGGTTGCTTTCAACGGTGTTCCACCCCCGCCGCCGCCTCGTCCGGCACCTCCTCCTGGGGCAACGAGATTTAGGGGGATATAGTGAATCATTCCTTTTTTTGAAGACTTGGGCAAAGAGGGAGAGACAAGGATCAAGAGGAAGAGAGCTAAATGGGCGAAGAGAGAGGCATAAATGGCCCTTTTGAAAGACTTGTTTTCTCCTCTCCGGGTCATCTTTTTGTCTTGGCCGTTTTGAGTTCTCTCGGCTCGGTCACGAGCGCTATCGTCTCCACCTCCGCCTTCCTGATGATATCGACAACGTCGACGAAAAAGCCGTAAGAAATATCTTTATCGCTCTGGATGAAGACGATTTTCTTGGTCTTGCCGGCGAAATACTCTTTGAGTTTCTTTTCGAGGAGATTGATATTGATGACCGCTTCCCCCATATGGATGAACCTGTCCTTGGTGATGGTAATGGTGAGTCCCTCCTCTGCCGGGGCAGATTCCGTTTCAGCCTGGGGTAGGTTCACCCCGATGCCCGACTGCATCATTGGAGTCGTGACCATAAAAATGACCAAAAGAACGAGCATGACGTCGACGAACGGAGTGACATTGATTTCGGAAAGAGACGTCCCGATCTGTCTTTTGGGTGAGGAAGACGAAAAGGGTTGCGGTTTAAGTGTCATAGAGTCTTTCAGCGATATTCAGGAATTCCAAAGAAAAATCCTCCATCTCGGTGATGAGCTCTTTGATGCGATGGAGGAAATAGTTGTAGGCAATAACGGCCGGTATGGCGGCGAAGAGTCCGAAGGCCGTGGCGATCAGAGCTTCGGCGATGCCGGGAGCGACAGTAACGAGGCTGGCCGAGCGGACGATGCCGATCCTTTGAAAAGCATCCATGATCCCCCAGACCGTCCCGAATAAACCGATAAACGGGGTAACGCTCCCTGTCGTCGCCAGAAAGCTCATCAATTTCTCTAAGCGGGAGATCTCTGCGTTGGAGGCTTTCGTCAGCACCCGGCTCAAGCTTTCCAGCTTGGTATTGTTTGGAGAGTTCTGGGGGCTGGGACGCGACACGTGGGCCATCTCCTTGAACCCGGACTGAAACAGGGCGGCCAGGGGGCTCCCTTGGTATTTTCTGGCGGCTTCATTGACTTCGGAAAGATTCTTGCTTCGCCGAAAAGCCCTGAGAAACTTTTGGGATTGGGCAGAGGCGGTCTTGATTGTTCTTCTCTTGAAAAAAATGATGGCCCAGGAAAATACGGAGAAAAAGAGCAGGACCAGCAGGACCATTTGGACAACAAAGCTGGCGTCCGTGATTAGTCTGAAAATGTTCATCGTTGTCGATGCCAAAATTAACACAGGAAAGGGGCATTGTCAATTAGCCCCTGCCTGGTGCCCCCTTGCTTTTGTTGACAAAACGCCGCTGAAGTAATAGATTTTCAACGAGGTTAGGCTTTGCCCAGAAAAGAGAAACTGTTCCAGCCGGCTCAAGTTCTGGCCATTAGCTTTGCTATGGCCATCCTTGTGGGCGCCCTTCTTTTGATGCTTCCCTTTAGCACGACCTCAGGCCGCATCTCCTTTGTGGACGCGATCTTCACTTCGACATCCGCCGTCTGCGTGACCGGCCTCATCGTTCAAGATACGGCGACTTATTTTACGCTCACGGGTCAGGTCATCATCTTGCTTTTGATCCAGCTGGGTGGATTAGGCGTGATGACCTTTTCCACCATGGTCCTTTTGGTCGCCGGAAGAAAAGTCGCCATTACCGAGAGAATATTGGTCCAGGAGGGATTTCATCCCGGCTCCCCTCCCAATTTCAAAGCCTTGATCAAGAGCGTTTTCTTCTTTACTTTTTCTATAGAATTTATAGGATTTCTCTTTTTGTTTCTTCGGTTCTATAAGGATTCGCCCCTGCCCAAGGCCTTCTACTTCTCTCTCTTCCACGCCGTTTCGGCATTCTGTAACGCGGGATTTTCAGTCTACAGCAACAGCCTCATGTCTTACCGGGGCGATATTTTCATCAACCTGACCATGATCTTCTTGATAATCTTCGGCGGTTTGGGATTCCTCGTCCTTCGGGAATTGGCCAGGTTTATCTCCGGGTTTATCAAGGGAGTCAGAGTCCAAATTTCCCTTCACAGCAAATTGGTCCTGGTCATGACTTCTGCCCTTATTGTGGGGTCTTTCGGGATTTTCCTCGCTTTAGAGTGGAACAACAGTATGAACATGTTCACCTTGAAGGAAAAAATTCTTGCCTCCCTTTTTCAAGTTGTCACCCCGAGGACAGCCGGGTTTAGCACAATGGACCTGGCGCCTTTGAGCACAGCCGCTGTTTTGCTGATGTTCCTGCTCATGTTTATCGGCGCATCCCCCGGCTCAACAGGAGGAGGTGTCAAGACGAGCACGTTCGGTGTGCTTTTAGCTTTTATCAGGTCCAAAATTGCAGCCAGAGAGTCCGTCCAACTTTTTTACAAGACAATTCCCCGTGATAATGTTGTCAAAGCCTTTACCGTCATCTCTCTGGCTCTGAGCCTTATCTTTGTCGCCTCATTTATTGTTCTCGTGAACCAGCCGACCCTGCTGTTGAAAGAAGTCTTTTTTGAGGTCTTCTCGGCGTTTGGCACAGTCGGCCTGTCCCTAGGCATAACACCGAATCTCAGCCCACTCAGCAAAACGGTGACGGTCTTGACCATGTATGCAGGGAGAGTCGGACCTTTGACTCTCCTCTATGCCTTCAGCCGGCGCCGGGCTCTGGGGAAATTCGAGTATGTTGAAGAAAATGTGATGATAGGATAGAATGTAAAAGCGAGCCAAAAATGATCAAATTTGCCATCATCGGTTTGGGAAGCTTCGGCTTAAACGTCGCTAAAACCCTCTATGAAAGAGGATACGAAGTCTTAGCCATAGACAAAGACAATCATAAAATCGAAGCCGCCAAATCATTTTCCTCTCATGCCGCGCTTATGGATTCGGCTGACAAGGAGAATCTCGAAGCCATCGGCATCCGGGAGATGGATGTTGTGGTGGTAAGCTTAGGGCCTGAAATGGAAGCCTCCATCCTCACGGTCCTGCACCTCCATGAGCTCGGAGTTAAACGGATCGTGGCTAAAGCCTTGACCGAAGATCACGCCAAAATCCTGGATGCCGTCGGAGCAACAGAAGTCATCTACCCGGAGAAAGACATGGCTGTCCGGACAGCCCTCAAACTGACCAGCCCCAATATCCTGGAGTGCCTGCCTCTTCTGTCCGGGGTCAGCATTCAGGAAATTGCTCCGCCGGAGAAGTTTATCGGGAAATCATTGAGAGATCTCGACTTGCGCAATAAATACGGGATTCAGGTGATTGCAGTCAGGGAAATCGTCCCCGAAAGAACAGTCTATGTGCCCAAGGCGGATTTTGTCATCAAAGACAGCGATATTCTGATTGTCATGGGGGATGAAAAAAAGCTGGAGAAGCTGACTTCCCTCTGAGGTCCCGCTTAGAAGTCAGCCTTCCTTCTGCCTCTCCTCGTCTCATTCGAGCAGTCCTCTCAGGATATCTTGAGCGACTTGCTTGGCCTGTTTTCCCGTCTCTCCGGCGGGGCCGACACAGGAGGGGCAACCCTCTTGACACGGACAGAGATTGATCGTCTTCAGGCAATGTTTGAGGAGCTTTTTGTCGAGCTCAAAAAGGGCGGGGCTCAACCCGATGCCGCCCGGATAATTGTCGTAGATGAAAATATTGGGCTCAAAGTCTGGCTTGAAAAAAACAGGTGGTTCTTCGCAGGCGGTCATCTTTAAAGGAATATGGCGGGGAGGAACTGACTCTCCCGTCATGTTATCGCCGATGGAAACGCCGACATCATGGAGGTCGCACATCATAAAAAGCGGTGAGACATGGTGGAGGAGATAAGCGAGGCCGAAGAGGCCGTTGATTTTCTCCTCGGAAGAAAAAGGCAGGACCTGGATGAGCGAGGCGGGGATGGTCAACCAATAAGCGGTTGTGTGCATTTCATTCTGAGGCAGGCTGAGATTGCCAGCGCCGACATTTTCCATGGTAAAAAATTTGATTTTTTTAAACCCCACAACTTGGGTGGCGACATGGACTTCACCGTGAGAGATCTGGCAGCGGTCTAATTTTTTCTTGCTGAAGACATCCAGGATTTTGATCTTGGTGTAATCGATGGCGTCGGTGAAGTAGTCCACATCGGTCTTTTTCACATAGGCTTTTCTCTGCTCAAAATCGAGATTTTCGACATAATATTGTTCTCCCTCGCACATGTAAATGGCTTTGGGATGGAGAGTGGCGAGGGCGGAAGTGAAATCGACTTCGGCAATCGCTTTGGCTTCTCCGGTCTGGTCGACCACGACAAAATTATCCGAGCTGATGCTTCGCAGGCTGACCGCGTCGGCCGGATAGGCATCCGACGTCCAGTACCACTTTTCCTTCGAATGGTGGAGAAGTTTTTCTTCTTCCAGAAATTTCAAAATTTCGCCGATGCTCATCTTTCCGAAATTCTCCCCGTCGGTGAAAGGCAGCTCGAAGGAAGCGCACTCGACATGGCTGACGAGGATGGAAAGGTTGTCGGGATTGATGAGCGCTTTCTCTGGGCTCTTGGAGAAGAAGTAATCAGGATGATTGACGATAAACTGGTCAAGCGGCGAGCTTGACGCCACAAGAACGGCCGCTGACTTGCCCGACTTCCGACCGGCCCGGCCCGCCCTCTGCCAGGTGCTGGCAATCGTTCCCGGGTAGCCGGCCAGAACGGCCACATCCAGGCTGCCGATATCGATGCCGAGTTCCAAGGCATTGGTGGAGACAACGCCCAGGATTTTTCCCTCCCGCAATCCTTTTTCAATTTCCCGCCTTTTGAGGGGAAGATAGCCTCCCCGATAGCCCCGGATGCGGCCTTCGTCCTTGATGCTTCTTTCGATATCCGCCTTGAGGTAAGTGAGAAGGACCTCGGTGTTCAAGCGGCTCTGGGCAAAGACGATTGTTTGAAGGTCGTTTTCAAGAAACAGGGAAGCAACGCGCCGGGATTCATTGATGTAGGAACGCCGGATGCCCAGGAATTTGTTGACCACCGGAGGTGTGTAAAAAATAAAATATTTTTCGCCTTGGGGGGCGCCGTTGTCATCAATCAGGGTGACCGGCTCTTCGATCATTTTTTCAGCCATCTCCACGGGGTTGGCGATTGTGGCCGTGCAGAGGATGAACTGGGGAGAGGCCCCATAGAACGCGGCGATTCTCTTGAGCCTCCTCAGGACATTGGCCAGGTGGCTGCCGAAGATGCCGCGGTAGTTGTGCAGCTCATCGATGACAATATATTTAAGGTTTTTGAAGAGATTGATCCATTTGGTGTGATGGGGCATGATTCCCGTATGGAGCATGTCGGGGTTAGTGAGGACGATCTGTCCGACGCTCCGGATGGCTTTTCTGGCGTCTGAAGGGGTATCGCCGTCATAAGTGTATATCCGGATGCTCTCCGGGAGAAGGTTGATAATCTCGTCGAGCTCGGCCCGCTGGTCCTGGGAAAGGGCTTTGGTCGGAAAGAGGTAGATCGCCCGGCTGGACGTGTCCTGAAGAATGCAATTGAGCACAGGAAGATTGTAGCAGAGAGTCTTTCCTGAGGCGGTTGGGGTAACAACGACGATGTGTTTTCCGTCCTTGAGAGCTTCCCACGAAGAGCGCTGATGGGAGTACAGCTTTTGGTAGCCTTTTTGTTTGAGGGCGGCG
>Ga0315280_10009446_pt1 | contig 12520 bp, 8 predicted proteins | sample YL17G06_40_MG_FD_203697 | JGI IMG/M metagenome (GOLD analysis project Ga0315280, IMG submission 203697) | Sediment microbial communities from Yellowstone Lake, YNP, Wyoming, USA - YL17G06_40 | ecosystem: Environmental > Aquatic > Freshwater > Lake > Sediment | place: USA: Wyoming | collected... | reverse complement strand
GTCCCGGCGATGAACGCCGTCCGCGGCGCCGCCCGCGGATCCAAGAGGATGGCTGCCGCCGCCGTCACCAGCGACGGGAGGAGCGGCGGCAGCGCGATGCCGACGCCGGGAACCGGCCGGGCCAGAAGATGCGTCACCAGCGTCACGACGGCGAGAGCCAGCAGGCCCCGGCGGCTGATCCCGAACTTCGCCACGAGGTACATGACGAGCAACACGGGGATCACGGCGCCGCCCATGTTCACCGCGATCACGGTGCTCTGCCGTTCGACCACGGAGGGAATCACGTACTGCATGCCGTAAAGCTCAATGATCCGGGGCTCCACCACCCGCTGGGCCGGAAGCTGCACAACCGGGATGTTGATCCCGCTCCCCAAAAGCGCGGCGAAGAGGATGGCGACGGCTGCGCGCCGGCTCAGCCCCAGCCGCTCGTAGGCGTGGCCGATGAGGTAATACCGCAGAAAGACCACGGCCAGGGCGAGGAGTAGCAGGAACGCCAGGGTATACAGGGGTGGATGCGGAAAGAAATGCAGATCATACGGCCGCATGCTACGCCTCCGGTCCCGCCCCGATGCCGCGCTTACCCGACGCCGCTGAAGAGACTGAAGATGAGCACCGTCAGGACGAAGAGAGTGATTCCCACGTAGAGCCAGTCCCGCTGGAACAGAAAGAAGAAGACCGAGAGGGCCACCCGCAGGATGGGTGTGAGGATGAGCAGGACCATGCCCAGCCCGATGATGGCGTAAGGCTTCCCCGCCATCGCCCCCTGGAGCACGGCGGGAAGCGACGTGGGGAAGAACCCCGGGCCGCTCACCTGATGGAAGATCAGGATGTCCCGGAGGTGGTGAGGAAGCACCCGGGCGTACCCGGTGTCCTGCTTGAATGCGAACGACAGGATCCCCACGAGGATCACCGCCGCGCTGAGGAGGACGCCGAGGCGAAGCGCGTAGCTGATCACCAACTCCATCCGGGTGAGGGGCTCCATGTGCTGGGCCATGTTGTCGGCTTTCTCCGTGCTCATCGGACGGTCCCCACGACCCCTCGCCAGATCATCTGGAGCGCGACGACCAACAGCACCACCAGGAACACCCTGCGGATGGCCGCGCCGCGCAGGCGCAGCAGGAGGCGGGTTCCGGCCACCGTGCCTGTCAGGATGCCGAGGGCGACCGGCGCCGCGATGAACGGATGGATGTCCCCGCGGAGGAAGTAAATGCCGGCGCTGGCTGCGGCCGTGACCCCGATCATGAAGTTGCTGGTGGTGGTGGAGACCTTGATCGGGGCCCGCATCATACTGTCCATGGCGATGACCTTGAACACGCCACTCCCGATGCCAAGGAGGCCCGAGATGAGTCCGGCGAGCCACATCATCCCGAAGCCCTGCGGGACGCCCGTAATCTGATAGTCCACCCGGCGGTTGAGGGCCGGATCGAAGTAGGCCCCGTGCAGGCGCAGGCGCGTGGCCAGGGCGCTTCCCCGCGCGCCCGCCGGCACGTCCTCCTCACGCGAGCCATACATGGTCCACGCGGCGTGGGTCAGGACAAGGCCGAAGACTACCGACAGCGCCCGGCCCGGCAGGAGCCCGGCCACCCAGGCCCCCACAACCGCTCCGGTGGTGGTGGCCATCTCCAGGAACATCCCCAACCGGAGATTGGTGATCTTGTCCTTCACGTACGTGGCGGCGGCCCCACTGGATGTCGCGATAACGGAGACGATGCTCGCCCCAATGGCGTAATGGATGTTGAGGCCGGCCATAAGGGTGAGGATCGGAACGATGATGACCCCGCCCCCGAGGCCCAGCAGGGCCCCCAGGGCGCCCGCCACAACTGAAGAGCCGAACAGGATCACGAAGAACGTCAAAGGTTCCATGTTGACTCGCCGCACGGAAGGCCCGCCCCGGCCCCCTTGCCGGTATCGGCATACTATCATATTATCTCCTCCCTACCAGCTTTCTACTGGCAGCCCTGATATGGGGGGAGACATGCGAGGCACGGTTGCACGCATCTGGCTGATCTGGGTTTGTTTGCTCATTTTCCTGGTCGGTCCCGTTCCTACGGCGGGGGGCGCCGACGTCCTGCGCGCGACGCTGAAGAACGGCCTGCGAGTCGTCATCGTGCGGAACACGCTCGCGCCGGTCGTGACGACCCAAATCAATTATCTCGTCGGCTCCAACGAGGCGCCGGCCGGCTTTCCGGGCACGGCCCACGCCCTGGAACATATGATGTTCCGCGGCAGCCCGGGACTGTCGGCGACCCAGCTTTCCACCATCGCCGCTGCCATGGGCGGCGACTTCAATGCCGACACCCAGCAGGCGGTGACCCAATACTTTTTCACCGTCCCCGCCGAGGACCTTGATATCGCGCTGCGCATTGAATCCATTCGGATGCGCGGCGTTCTCAGCACTGAGAAAATCTGGCAGTTGGAGCGAGGCGCGATCGAGCAAGAGGTCGCACAGGACCTCTCCAATCCGCAGTACGTGTTTTACTCCAAGCTGCTCGAGGCGATGTACGCAGGAACGCCGTACGCCCACGACGCTCTCGGCACCCGGGAGTCGTTCGATCGCACGACGGGCACCATGCTCCGGAACTTCCAAAGGACGTGGTACGCCCCCAACAATGCCATCCTGGTGATGGTGGGCGACGTCGAGCCGGACAGGGCGCTGGAAACGGTGAAACGCCTGTTCGAGGGGATTCCCCGGCGCCCCCTGCCTCCCCGGCCTGCGGTTCAGGTGCCGTCCCTCTCGCCCAAGACCATCACCCTCGATACGGATCTGCCCTACGGTCTGGCCGTCGTGGCATACCGCCTCCCCGGCTACGACAGCCCGGACCTCGCCGCAGGGCAGGTCTTGGCGGATGTCCTGGACAGCCGACGGGGGAATCTCTATGCGCTGGTTCCGGAAGGGAAAGCCCTGTTTACCGGCTTCGACGGCAGCGCGCTTCCCAAGGCGGCTATGGGTTACGCCACGGCGGCGTTTCCCCCTGGGGGAGACGGCTCTGCCCTGATCGTGATGATCAAGGGCATCATCGCCGACTACGTCACCAACGGCATCCCTGAGGACCTCGTGGAGGCGGCGAAGCGTCACGAGATTGCGGACGCCGAGTTCGAGAAGAACTCGGTGACGGGGCTGGCCAACGCATGGTCCCAGGCCCTCGCCGTGGAGGGCCGGACCTCTCCCGACGACGACATCGAGGCCATAAAGAAGGTCACCGCCGCCGACGTGAACCGCGTGGCCAGGGAGTATCTGGTCAACGACACGGCTGTCGTCGCGGTGCTCACCCCGCGCCCGTCCGGTGCGCCGGTTGCCGCCGAAGGCTTCCGCCGGGGCGCCGAATCTTTTGCCCCCAAGCAGACGAAGCCGGTTCCCCTGCCCGCCTGGGCGAGGAAGGCCGTGGCGCCGCCCCCGGTCCCCGCCTTCACCGTGAACCCCATCGTCACCGTTCTGCGGAATGGGCTGCGCCTGATCGTCCAGCCCGAGACCATCAGCCGGACGGCGAGCGTCTACGGCCGGATCAAGACCAACCCCGATCTGCAGGCGCCGGATGGCAAAGAAGGGCTCGCCGAAGTCCTGGATGGGTTGTTCTCGTACGGGACGACCAGGCTCGGCCGCCTGGCCTTCGAAGAGGCACAGGACGAGATCGCCGCACGCGTGTCGGCGGGAACGAGCTTCTCGCTCCAGGTCCCGGAGGATCAGTTCGACCGGGGGGTACAGCTCTTGGCGGAGAACCTGCTCTCCCCGGCTCTCCCGGACGAAGCCTTTAAGATCGTTCAGCAGGAGACGGTGAGCGCGGTGACCGGGCAGCTCCAGAGCCCCGTCCACCTGGCGAGGCGCGCGATCCGCACGGCCCTCTACCCGAAAGGCGACCCGGCCTTGCGGCAGCCGACGCCCGAGAGCGTACGGACGCTCTCGCTCGACGACGTCAAGGCGTACTACCGCCAGGTGTTCCGGCCCGACTTGACGATCATCGTCGTCATCGGCCAGGTGACCCCAGAGAAAGCCAAGGCAACCATCGAGAAGTACTTCGGCGACTGGACGGCCACGCGGCCGAGGCCTGACACGGACCTTCCGCCCGTGCCGCCCAATCCGCCGGCCGCCTCGGTGGTCCCGGATGCCAGCCGGGTGCAGGACGAGGTGACCCTGGCCCAAACCCTGGGCCTCACGCGCTCGCATCCCGATTACTACGCGCTCCGGCTCGGCAACCAGGTCCTGTCGGGCGCCGCGTTCGCCAGCAGACTCTTTCGCGATCTTCGCGAACAGAGCGGCCTCGTCTACAGCGTCGATAGCCAACTGAACGTTGGCAAGAACCGCTCGACCTTCGCGGTTTTCTATGCCTGCGACCCGCCGAACGTCTCGAAGGCGCGCGGGATGGTGGAACGGGATCTGCGCGACATGCAGAACACGCCAGTCTCGCCCTCCGAGTTGACGCAGGCCAAGACGCTGCTGGTCCGACGCATCCCGCTCTCGACGTCGAGCACAGACAGCATTGCAGCCCAGTTGCTGGATCTCTCCGTACGGGACCTGCCCCTCGACGAGCCGCTCCGCGCCGCCACGCGGTACCTGCAAACCACGGCCGCAGAGGTGCAGGCCGCCTTCGCCAAGTGGATCCGGCCGGGCGAGTTCGTCCAGGTCACCCTGGGCCCGAAACCAGAGTAGGCCTCGCCTCTCGGCTCAGGTCACCCGGCGGCGAAATCCGATAGCGACAGCGAAACCGCGCCTCCCGCTCCTCGCTATCGCTACCGCTGCCCCTATCGGCCGTCTCGGCTCGCTGCGCTCGGAGCTAGGTGCTCTGCTCTTCGCTCGGCGCCCGTCTCTCCACATGCTGACCCGCGGGTTTGACTTGGGCGGAGAAATGAGCCATGATTCATCGCCAAGTTCGGGAGGGATGCCGTTTCTCCGTCGAGACGGAGGGCCCGAGCGGCCATGGACAGCCGGGAGAGGGTGTTTCGGACGCTCGAGCGGTCCGGACCCGACCGCCTGCCTATCTATCACCAGTTGCTGCCCGGGGCCCACCTGCGGCACGGAAGGCGCTTGGCGGAACTGCTCCGGCGCTACCCCAGCGACTTCAGCGATGCCGGCTACTACGGGGACACAGAGTACGGGCCGGCCGTTGGCGTGGGCCATGCGGATGCGTGGGGCGCGGTCTGGACGCGGGCGAGCGACGATTACAAGGGGCAGGTGACCGGCCATCCCCTGGCCGATTGGTCCGCGCTGGAAACCTACGCGTTCCCCGATCCGATGCAGGTGGGGGATTTCAGCCGCGTCATCGAGATGGTCAGGACCAACCCCGGTCGCAAGTACCTGCTGGTGGATGGAGACACCCTCTTCCAGCGCATGTTCTACCTGCGGGGGTTCGAGAATCTCCTGATCGACCTGGCAGAGCGGCGGCCCGAGATGTTTCATCTCCGGGACCGGATCGTGGGGTTTCTCCTGAAGCGGATCGAGATGTGGCTAGGCTACGGCGTGGATGGCCTGTTTTTCCGGGACGACTGGGGCACGCAGCAGGCGCTAATGATCCATCCGGCCATGTGGCGGGAGATCTTCAAGCCCTCTTACAAGCGCCTGTTCGACGCGGTGCACGCCGGGGGCAAGCACGTCTTCTTTCACAGCGACGGCATGATCCGGGCCATCATCCCCGACCTCATCGAGATCGGAGTGAATGCTCTGAACGCCCAGATCCCGTGTATGGATGCCGAGGAACTGGCCGAAACGTTCGGCGGCACACTCTGCTTTGTGGCAGGGGCCGACCGCCAGCACTACCTGCCCTTCGGGAAGCCCGAGGAGGTCGAGGCACATTGCCTCACCCTGGCGGACGCCTTCGGACGGAATGATGGCGGCTACATCGGCGGCGGCGAGATCGCTGGCGACGTCCCGCTGAACAATGCCGAGGCCATGCTCCGCACGTTTGCCACGTACACGTACCCCCGGCCGTAAGCCAACCTCGCCATCCGCCGGCGCTTCCATGCTCCCCACTCCCTCCCTTCGCGGCTCTCGGCTCGCTGCGCCCCCCACTCAGTGCACTCCCGGCGCAGCGAAGGCATCGGGCTGCTGCTGAATGGTGGGCTCGGGTTGCTTCTCCTTGAACATGCGGGATACGAGGACAAAGAAGAGTGGGATGTAAAAGAGATCGATGAAGGTGGCGGAGAGCATCCCACCGGTCACGGCGGTGCCAATGGCGTTCATTCCGCCGGCACCCGCGCCGGAAGCGATCGCTAGCGGCAGGACGCCGAAGAAAAAAGCCAGCGAGGTCATGACGACCGGTCGCAGTCGCACCCGCGCCGCCCCCAGGGTTGCCTCGATCAGTCCTTCTCCACGCGTGATCCGTTGCTTTGCAAACTGGATAATAAGGATGGCGTTTTTTGTGGACAGCCCGAGGGTGGTGAGGAAGCCGATCTGGAAGTAGACATCATTGTGCAGACCCCGCAACCAGGTTGCCAGTAGCGCGCCGAATACACCCAGCGGCAGCATCAGCAGGTTGGCGATGGGGATCGACCAGCTCTCATACAACGCCGCCACGCAGAGGAAGATGACGAGAATAGAAAAGGCGTACAGGATCGGCGCCTGTGACGTTGCCATGCGCTCCTGATAGGAAAGCCCGGTCCATTCAGAGCCAATCCCCTGGGGCAATTTCGAGACGATCTCTTCCATCGCCTGCATCGCCTCGCCGGAACTCCTCCCCGGCGCCGGTTCTCCCCAAATGCTCATAGAGGGGAAGCCGTTGTAGCGCTCCAGTCGGGGAGAACCATAGCTCCAATGGCCGAAGGCAAAGGCAGAAAAGGGGACCATCTTCCCGGCCGTATTGCGGACATAGAGTTTTTCTAAATCCTTGGGCAGCATACGGTAGGTGGCGTCCGCCTGGACGAACACCCGTTTCACACGGCCAGCCTGGATAAAGTCGTTGACATAGGCGCTGCCGAAGGCCGCCGAGACGGTGTTGTGGATGGAGGTGATGGGGACCCCCAGGGCGCCGGCCTTTTCCCAGTCCACATCGAGTCGGTACTCAGGCACGTCTTCCATGCCGTTGGGTCGGACTCGGGTCAGGCGCGCATCCTTCGCGGCCATGTCGAGGAGCTGGTTACGGGCCGCCATCAGTTTCTCGTGGCCCAGTCCGCCCCGGTCCAGCAACTGGAAGTCGAACCCGATGGCGTTGCCCAGCTCGATCACGGACGGCGGCGGGAAGACGAACACCATGGCCTTGCGCAGGTGAGAAAAGGCCTTCATGGCCCGTCCTGCAATGGCCTTTGCCCTCAGGGCCGACCGGTCGCGGAGGTGCCAATCCTTGAGCTTGGCAAATACGATGCCGTTGGTCTGGGCCCTGCCAGAGAAGCCGATGCCGGAAACCGCCATGCAGGATTCCACCGCTTCTTTTTCGTTCTCCTGGAAATGGCGACACATTTCCTCCACAACCGTCCGGGTTTGCTCCAGAGTGGCGCCCGTCGGCATCAGCACCTGAGCGAGCAGAACCCCCTGGTCTTCATCCGGAACGTAGGACGAGGGCATACGAAGAAGGAAAAGGAACCCCACGGTCGCCACAATCACAAGATAAACAAACACGTAGCGCCGTGTCCTCGAAAAGGAGCGTCCAACCAACCTGACATATACGTCTCTGATCCGGAAGAAGATGCGATCGAAGGCCGCAAAGAACGGACGCAGGAAAAAGATCGCATTCTCCGCCGGCTCGTGCCCCGCCGCCACCGGCTTGAGGAGAGAGGCGCAGAGGACCGGCGTCAGGATCAGGGCCACCACCACCGACAGGAGCATGGAAGCGATGATCGTCACGGAGAACTGGCGATAGATGACGCCGGTCGAGCCGCCGAAAAACGCCATGGGGCCGAAGACGGCCGCCAGCACCATCCCGATCCCGATCAGGGCGCTGGTGATCTGGTCCATCGACTTGGCGGTGGCCTCCCGGGGAGAGAGTCCTTCCTCGCTCATGATCCGTTCCACGTTTTCCACCACGACGATGGCGTCGTCCACCAGGAGCCCGATGGCCAGCACCATGGCGAACATGGTCAGCATGTTGATGGAGAACCCGAGAAGCCCCAGCACCGCGAAGCTCCCCAGAATCACCACCGGCACCGCGATGGTCGGGATCAGGGTGGCCCGGATGTTGCCCAGGAAGAGCCACATGACCAGAAAGACCAGCAGGATCGCCTCGAAGAGGGTCTTCACCACCTCCTCGATGGCCACCTTGGTAAAGGGGGTGGTTTCGTAGGGATACACCACCTTCATGCCGGGGGGAAAGTACCGGCTCATCTCCTCCAGTTTTTTCTTGACGGCACCGGCCGTCTCCAGCGCATTCGCGCCCGCGACCTGCCGGATGGCCATGCCGGCGGCGGGCTTGCCGTTGTAAAAGCCCTCGACATCGTAGTAGTCGGTCCCGAGTTCCGTTCGCCCCACCTCTTTCATCCGCACGATGGAGCCGTCCGGATTGACGCGGAGGGGGATGGCGGCAAACTCCTCGGGGGTCTTGAGCAGGCTCTGGACGATGATGGAGGCGTTCAGGCGCTGACCTTGCACTGCGGGTGCCCCGCCGAACTGGCCGGCGGAGACCTCCACATTGTAAGATCGAAGCGCCCCGATGACATCCTCCACCGTCAGATGGTAATCGGTCAGCCTGTCGGGGTTCAGCCAGATGCGCATGGCATACTGAAAGCCGAAGTTTTCCACCTCGCCCACACCCGGCACCCGTGCCAACACCTTCTCCAGGTTGGACTGGGCATAGTCCCGCAGGTCATAGGCATCCATGCTGCCGTCTTCCGAGATCAGGCCCACGATCATCAGATAGTTCCTGGTGGCCTTGCCGACCGTGACGCCAGTCTGCTGCACTACTTCCGGCAGACTCGCCATGGCGAGCTGGAGTTTGTTCTGCACCTTGGCCCAGGCGAGGTCCGGATCCGTCCCCGGGGCAAAGGTCAACTCAAGGCGGGAGGTCCCGGCCGAATCGCTGGTGGCGGACAGGTACAGCATGTTCTCCAGGCCGGTCATCTTCTGCTCGATGATCTGGGTGACGCTGTTCTCCACCGTCTCCGCCGAGGCTCCGGGATAAAAGGCGGTAATGTAGATTGACGGGGGAGCCATGGGGGGGTACTGCGATATGGGCAGATTATAGATTGCAAGACCCCCCGCTACCATCATGGATATGGCGATGACCCAGGCAAAGACCGGCCGATCCAGAAAGAATTTCGAGAGCATCAAAGGCCTCCGCTCACTTCGCGCTTGTGGCCGGCTGACCTGCCTTCACGGCCTGCGGGCTTTCCTTCCGGCCGGCATCGAACGGGACAACCTTGACGGAATCGCCGGGCCGCACCTTTTGCATCCCCTCGACGATCACCCGATCGCCGGGTGCCAGACCCGAGGCGACAAGCCATTTGTCGCCGATGGCGCGATCCACCGCGATCATCCGCTGCTCGACCTTGCCTTCAGCGCTCACGATCAGCACGACGGGATTCCCCTTCCGGTCGCGGGAAACCCCCTGTTGCGGGGCAAGAATCGCCCGATCAACCACCCCTTCCTGGACCAGGGCACGCACATACATGCCAGGCAGGAGCGTATGCCGTGGGTTGGGGAAGACCATCCGGAGGATGAACGATCCGGTACTGGGGTCAACGGTCACATCGGAGAACTTCAGGGTTCCCTCGAATGGATAGGGCGTGCCGTCTTCCAGCAGCAACTTCACCCGCGCCCGGTCGGGACCGTCGCCTTTGATCCGCCCGGCCTCGACGTTCCGTTTGAGCTGGAGCAGGTTGGCGCTGGATTGGGTCACATCCACATAGATGGGATCCAGCTGCTGGATGGTGGCGAGGGGGGTGGGCTGGCCCGCCGTGACCAAGGCACCCACGGTCACGCTGGATTTCCCGATGCGGCCCGCGATGGGCGCGGTGACGCGGGCGTAGCCCAGATTGATGCGGGACGTCTCGAGGGCCGCCTCCGCCTGCCGGATGGCCGCCTCGGCCGCGGCCACCGCCTCCCGGTCGCTCTCCACTTGCGCCTGGGTGGTGAGGAGGGTAGCCTCGGCCACATCGGCTTCGGTCACGGCCTGGTCGCGCTGGCTGGCGGAGACCGCGCTCTCCGTGAAGAGCTCCTCGAAGCGCTTCTTGTTCGTACGCGCGTTCTCGAGGACGGCCCGCTGCCGCACGACGCCGGCACGGCTGGCTTCCAGGGTGGCCCGCGCCCGGGCGGCACCCCTCCGGGCGGCAGCGAGGTTCGCCTCGGCATTGTCATACGCCGCCTGGAGTGGGGCGGGATCAATCTGGTACAGCACCTGGCCGGCTTTGATCTCAGAGCCCTCCTCGAACAGGCGCTTCTGGACGATGCCGCCCACCTGCGGGCGGATCTCCGCGATCGAGTAGGCGGATGCCCGACCCGGGAGATCGGTGGTGAGTACGATCCGCTCCGTCTGGACGGTCACGGCGGCCACCTCGGGCACGGGGGGCGGCGGGGCGGACTTCGAGGATTCGCAGCCGCCCAGCAAGAGGCCGCATGCCAGAAGGGCCGACACGACCATGAGGTTGCCGCGGTCATATACCTTTTCTAGGAGTTGCATGCGTCACCTTCTTGTATCGCGCCATCCCGGTCGAGGACGGCGGCCTTGATGGCGAAGCGTTGGAACTGGGGGTTAACCATGAGGCGATCCGCACGATTCGTCCCGGAAATTGCCGTCCGGGGACGGGCTGGCGTTATGCACGGCGCACCCCCTCGAGGAAGATGCTCACCATCTCCTCCACGGCCCGCTCCGGGGTCGCGTCCGAGGGGCTCCTCTGCCCGAACAGTTCGCGGAGAAGGATGCGGTGTACCACCATCCCCATGAAATTCCAGGCGGCCAGCCCCGGATCCACCGGCCGGAAGGCCCCGGCCGCCACGCGCTGGCTGATATAGCCGCAAAGGAATTCGTCCACCTGCAGGACGCGGGAGCGGAAGAAGATCTCGGAAAGACTATGGCCCTCCAGGGCGCTGAACAAGAGCAGGCGCATCAGGGTCGGATCCGCCTGCATCCGCGCGATCATTTCTCGCGCCAGGGTCCGGAGGACTGCGGCATCGTCCTCCCGGGTCGCCGCGGCGAGGGCGCCGCCAAGGACTTCCTGGGTCCGCGCCTTGGCCTCGATGATGGCGGCGTACAGCTCCTCCTTGGTCGGGAAGTGCTTGAAGACCACGGCCTCGGAAACCCCGGCGGCGGCGGCCACCTCGCGGGTCGTCGTCCCTCGGAATCCATTCCGGGCGAAAAGGTCCGCCGCTGCCTCGATGATCTGGTGCCGCCGCTCCGGGCCCGGAAGGCGCGCCTTCGCACCCGCATCCCTGCCGACTCCGGGCCCTCCCTTCACTTTCATCAGCTCACACCACCCGCTCGATATTCATGAGAAACGGCTCCGCTCCGCCAGATTTCCGCCGGTCTCCGAGGTGCGCCTTGTGGATGAATGAAATTGAAGACCAGCAAGGCTGGCCTCACTTGTCACGCCAGGGAAGCGGCTTTGTTGCAGGCTGTCTCTTCTGGATTGGAATTTGGCGTACAGTTAGTAAGTACTTACTTACCACAATCCAACCCCATCTGTCAAGGCCAAACCTCTAATCCGGACGGCACCGATACGGTAGGCGCCTGATGCTGACGCAGTCGAGGCGGGAGGACCGCACCCGCCCCGAGGAGGCTCCGAGTCCCCGGGCGGCCCATTCGCCGGGCGGCTATTCGCCCAGACCAACCGCTGCTGCGAGTTCGCCGCCGCGGCCCGGCCCCGCCCAGGAAGCCGCCGCCTCGGGGGTCATCGCACATCGAACACACGCCCCGGTCATTGCAACGGTCATCAACGGGCAAGAGCCTCAACCCCCGCCAATCGGCATGGAGTGCCCAGGGCCGTCCCGGAAGATGCCCCCTCCCCCCGCGGCGCGACCGATGCGCCTCCCAGCACTGCGAGCGCGAGCCCGGACAGCTTTCCTCCGGCACCAGGTCGCGCGTCAACGGATGCCCTTGACAGCCCCGGAACTTTCGGCTATTTTAATAACTAACCAGTCAGATATTTGGAGGTCGCCGTGTCCGCTGAGAAACACCCCGGACGCATGCCTCGCTGGCGCCGCCAGCCGGAGGCGCGCCCCCGGCAGATCCTGAAGGCGGCCTTCCGCGTTTTCGGAACCCGGGGGCTCCACCAGGCGACGCTGGACGACGTGGCCCGGGCGGCGGGAATCACCAAGGGAACCATCTACCTGTACTTCCCCAGCAAGGCCGACCTCTTCACCGCCATGTTGAAGGCCCGGGTGAACGACATCATGCCCGCGGTCGGGGCGCCGGGGGACGGCCGGTCCGGTCCCACCACCCAGGAGCGTCTGTCCATCCTGGGGCGCCACATCTATCGGTTCTTCCGCAGCCGGGCCTGGTTGGCCATGTATCGCACCGTGGTCAGCGAGGCCGGCCAGTTCCCCGAGGCCGCGGCCCTCCTCTACCGCGAGGGAATCCTGCCGGCCAACCGGCGGCTGGCGGAGGTGATCCGGGGCGGGATCGTCCGTGGGGAATTCCGGGCGGTGGACCCATTGATCGCGGCCCGC
>Ga0315280_10009443_pt1 | contig 12522 bp, 9 predicted proteins | sample YL17G06_40_MG_FD_203697 | JGI IMG/M metagenome (GOLD analysis project Ga0315280, IMG submission 203697) | Sediment microbial communities from Yellowstone Lake, YNP, Wyoming, USA - YL17G06_40 | ecosystem: Environmental > Aquatic > Freshwater > Lake > Sediment | place: USA: Wyoming | collected... | reverse complement strand
CGTGGACATCCGCTCATGCACCGGAAAAAGTCCATCCCGTCCATGTCGTCCACTTCGTCCACGGGAGAAGATCTTCGCAAAATGGCCGGATGTCTGGACGGAAGAGTCTCAAACGGAGATTTGCCGACAGAACTTTGTCGCAGAACAGCGGCAGCAAGCTGACCGCACTCCACAGGTCGGTATAGCGATGGTTGGGTTTCCGGCCGGAATGGGTTCCGGCCCGATATACAGTTACGGGAAACGTGGATCCGCCCGCCGAACAGCTATCTGGCGAATTACAGAATAGCCTTATAGCGTTGTTCGGCGCGGGATGCAGAAGCTGGTGTTCCCGCGACGCGTCAAAACGCGCTGGTTTTGGGCCTGGTATCTCGGAATCGGCCGCTGAAAATTGCTCCCTCTGACATCTGCAATGATTTGGCCCCTCTATTGCGTTGAGGCGTAGTTAGCCTGCGCCACTTTTGCCGCCTGAAGGGCGGGACTACGAGCGAGTGGAGAGTCCAGTCGCTTGACATCGCGTTTCATTCCTCCAGAAGATCGCGGCGGAAAAGAAGCCAGAAAGGATCGAGCGGTTGTACTCGAAAATGACGGTCCGCCCGTATCTTTACTTTGTCGCCGTGGTGCTGCTGTGGGCTTCGACGCCCACGGTGGTTGACCATGTGTATCGCGAAAAGGTCGCCGTGCTTGTCGTCCTGACCGCGGCGAGCGGCTTCGCGGTTCTCCTGCTGATGAGCGTCGCGGCGGCCACGGGGCGGTTGCGCCGGGTGCGATCGTGGTCGCCGCGCGATTGGGCTACGATCGTGAGCATGGGGCTGCTGGGTATCGTCGGCTACACGTCACTCTACTATTTTGCATTCCGCTTTGCGCCGGCCGACGAAATCAACGTGGTCAACTACCTCTGGCCGGTTTTCCTGGTGCTCTTCTCGCGACCCATCCTCGGCGAACGCCACAGCACCGGGACATGGTTCGGAGTGGGGCTGAGTTTTCTGGGCGCGGCGGGGATTTTCATCGGTTGGCCGGTGAGTTTCTCGGCGGGCAAAGGCGTTTCGTTCGGCTGGCACCTGCAAACGCCGACGGTCCAGAATCTCTACGCCTACGTCAGCGCGGCGGCGGGCGCGGTGTGTTGGGCCTTGTTCTCGGTGCTGGGCAAACGGCTTCGATACGATAAGCTTCTGGCCATGTCGTTCTATTCGCTGGTTGGGGCGATGGTATTTGGGGCGGCGCTGATCGTTCATGGCGCCGGACAGTGGCCCAGCGCCGCGTCGTGGATTCGGCTGATTTATCTCGGCGCCGCGGTCAACGGGATCGCCTATGTTCTTTGGTTCGAAGCCCTGGCGGGCGGCTCGACGGCTGTTTTCGGCAGTCTTACTTTTATCACACCGTTTCTGGCGCTTCTGTACCTTCGCGTTTTTTCGGGAACGCCGTTTCGGTCTGGTGTTTGGTTGTCGCTCGCGTTTATCGTGACGGGATCGCTGATCGCTTTGAGGAAAAGGGCGAAGAGCGAAGGGTGAAGGACGAAGGGCGAAAGACGAGAAGGCGTTTCAGGTTTCAAGTTTCACGTTTCAAGTTTCAAGACAACCCCAAGGGAACCACAGATTCCATGGCGCGATCAGCGGACGCACTATGAAATCTGGGGTTCCCCATTCTTGCTTTTCACCTGAAACTCACGGCGTGTTTGCTCTGTTGATTCGGTCGGTCCGGCTGAATTTCCATTTCAGCACCGGCGGGGTGACCAGCGTGGTGATCATGACCATGATCACCACGGCCGAGAGAACATTGGGGTCCACGATCGGGAATCCGTTGACCATCAGTTTCGTGCCTTCGTTGGCGAAGATCAGCCCCACCTCGCCCCGCGGAATCATTCCCAGCCCAACGGCGATGCGGTCGAGGCCGCGTTCGACCACCGCCAACGCGCAGGCCTGTTTGCCGATGATCGCCACCGCCGTCAGCGCCAGCGCAAACCCGAGAATCGAAACATTGCCGAACGCCGAGAGGTCAACCAGGATCCCCATGCGAACGAAAAAGATCGGCGCCAGAAAAATCGTCAGCGGAGAAATCAGCTCCTCGAGGCGATGCTCGCGGCGCTCCGGCATGGCTTTGAAGTGGGCGTCTTCGAGAATGAGGCCCGAGGCGAACGCTCCGACAATCGGCGCCAGGCCGATCTTGCTGGCCACATAGGAGGCGATGAAACAGATCATGAGCGCGGTGGTGAGGAGCATGCCCTTCACGCGGAAATTCGCCATCAGCTTGAAGATCGGCCGCGCCAGGAACGGCCCGAAAATGGCCATGCCCAGGAAAAACGCGAAGGACTTGAGGATAATCCAGAGAATGTCAAGGGAATGGAACTCCCCGCCGCCGGTGGCTGCGCCCACGATTCCGACGCACACGGCCAGCACGATCAGCCCGAGCACGTCGTCAATCACCGCGGCGCCGAGAACGATGCGCGATTCGGCGAGCTGGATTTTCCCCATGTCCTTGAGAACGCGCGCCGTAATGCCGACGCTCGTCGCGCACAACACCCCAGCGATGAAGATCTGCACATAGGTGGCGTAGGGAGAGACAGCGGCACGCATGGACGGGGCCACCAGCGCCTCCAGGTCGCTCCAGAACCAGTGGGCCACGCCCCAACCCAGGAAAAACGGCGTGACCACTCCGATGCAGGCCACCAGAAATGAGGACAAGCCCACCGCGGCCATTTCGCGCAGATTGGATTCGAGTCCCACTTCGAACAGCAGCAGGATCACGCCCACCTCGGCCAGGATCGCCAGAACTTCATCGCCTTTCAGGTATTCCAGGCCGTGATAGCCGAACAGGTTGAGGTTGCCGATGATAATGCCCAGCGCCAGTTCGCCCAGGACCGGCGGCTGGCCGATTCGCTCGACCATCTCGCCGCCCAATTTCGCCGCCAGCAACAGAATGACCAGCGAGAGGATGACGCGGGCAACTTTGTTTTCGGCCTTTTTCCCGGTCTGGGCGAATTCGCCGTGGATCGTGCCGATGGTTGGAGCCGTCGTTGCAAGAGTCGCCCTTGACGGGGAGGTCGGAGCGGGGGCGGCAAGAGCGGGCGTCATCACCCGGGACAGATAGAGCGCGGCCACCAAGAGAGCCACAAGGGTCAGAACCGAGCGTTTTCGAGGTGAGCGCCGTCCCGCCCGACGGGAGGGAGTTGCGAAAGAAGAGTGCCCTGGGCTGTCAACTCGCGAAAAACGGCGGACTGGACACTCCCCCCCACCTTTCTTGCCCACATACAACATCAAACCCGGCATTTCGCAACTCCCTCGATGGGTCCGCATGCGTTTCTCCGGTTGACTTCGGCGCGTTTTGGCGCGAAGTTATGCGCGGAGAAATTCGGGGCCGGCGCGCCGACTGTCAAAGCTTTTTGGTCGGGCGCACCGGTTCCGCGATGAAGAGTGGACCCGATTGCGGGGACGCTCGATAGGGCCCCGCGCGGTCGGACAACGTGTGGAGGAACAGCCCGTGAAGTCCTGTCATGCCTGTGGAGCGGCGTGGGAGGAATGTCGCGAACCCGGTCGCAACGAGACCTGCCTGATCTGCGGCGTGGACATGTACTGCTGCCTCAACTGCCGGATGTATGATCCGATCAAAGCGCAGAGCTGTACCAGTTCGACGGCGGACCATCCGACGAACAAGGTGGCGGCCAATTCTTGCGAGGAGTTCGAGATGGCCGACCGCAGGAACGCCGGTCCTTCGCCGGATGAACGGAAAAGGGCGCTCGAAGAGAAATGGAATCGCCTTTTCAAGAGGTGAAACGAGGAACTTCGAAGAGAGGAGCGAAGCATGAGGGACCGCAGCATCAATCGCCGCCAGTTTATTCAACGTTCGACCCTCGGAACGGCCGCCGTGGGCCTGCTGGGCACGGGCATGATTCGCCCGGCCCCCGCGCGCGTCATCGGCGTCAACGACCGCCTCAACCTCGGCGTCATCGGCGTCGGAGGGCGCGGGGGCGCCATCCTGGGCGAAATGCTCACGCTCAAGAACAAGTACGAGTTCAACATCGAGGTCGTAGCCGTGTGCGACGTCTATGAGCGGCGATTGCAGGCTGCGGCCAAGCGATGCAACGGCAAGGCCTATCGAGACTACCATGAGTTGCTCGCTCATCCCGACCTCGACGCCGTGGCGATCGCGACTCCCGACCACTGGCACGCCCGCATCAGCATGGACGCGATGAAAGCGGGCAAGGACATCTATTGCGAAAAACCGATGACGCTGTATTGGGAAGAGGCCAAAGAGGTCGCGCGCGTGGCTCGCGAAACCAAGCGGATCACGCAGATCGGCGTACAGTCCGCCTCGGAGCCGCGCTTCTGGAAAGCCCACGAGGTCATTTCGTCGGGCGGCATCGGGCAGCTGATCTGGAGCCAGACGGGCAGCTATCGCAACGATCGCCAGGGCGACTGGAACTGGCCGATTGACAAGACCGCCGGTCCCGACAAAACGGGGCTCGATCGCGTGGACTGGAAAACCTGGCTCGGTGCGGCGCCCGAACGGCCCTGGGAGCCCGAGCGCTTCTTCCGATTCCGCAAGTTCTGGGATTATTCGGGTGGGCAGGCCACCGACCTGCTCTATCACGCGCTGGGCCATCACGAGGTCTCTCTCGGGTTCGAGTTCCCCAAGCGCGTGGTCGCGAGCGGCGGCAACTACGTCTTCGATCTCAAGAACGACCATCGCGAGGTGCCCGACACGTTTCTCGTTCTGATTGACTATCCCACCGGCCACAGCACCGTTCTGGTGTCCACGCAGGTGAACCAGACGCGGGTGCCGGAGACGATTCGCGGACAGAAGGCCACGATCACGTTCAGCGGTGAGCGAAGCGAAGGAGAGCCTGGGAAAAACACCCTGACCATCACGCCCGAAGAGCCGTTCCGCGAAGAGGTGAAGGAACAAGTGATCGCGTTCGAGCGCGAGCCGCGGGACGCCTATCCGCACATGAAGAATTTCCTCGAATGCGTGCGGTCGCGCAAGGAGTGCAACCTCAACGCCACGGCGGGCTACAAGGTCATGGTGGCCATCGGCCTGAGCGTGAAGGCCTATCGCGAGAACAAGGTGATGCTGTTCGATCCGGAGAAAGAACAGGTGATCGGCTGAGGCCGCTCACCGGTTTCAAGTTTCAAGGTGGAACGCCGGCGGCTCGCCGGTGCGCTAAAACGCTTTGGAACGCCGGCGGCCTCGCCGGTGCGCTAAAACCTTGGCATACAACGACGCGCTGCCTATTGGGGCGCGATTCCCTTTACGACCAACGTCTTAGCCTGAGCTTACTCCTTATGCTCGAGTTCGGTGATGAAGTTCTTTCGGATGAAGAATCAAGATCGCATGGGGTGTATTCCCCCGCGAGGACAGAGCCGATGTCAAAGACTTGGGCGAGTTTTCGTTGGCGGGGAGACATGCGGGTGAGGGTGATGTGGCCTTTGCGCACGCCCAGTGTGCCGGGGGGATAGAGGAAAGCGACTTCGCGGATGGCCGACAGTTCGGTGAGCAGAGCGGGGTCTCGGATACGTTCGACCAAAAGGCTCGGCGGTTTTGAAGAAGATGGGCCGGAAGGAGCGACCGGACAGTCGGAACGAAATGGCAGCGTCTGAAAGAGCGTGGATTAGCGGGCCGCCTCCGGCGGCGGACAGACTTACGGAGACTCCTCGTTTGTAGGTGCATGAGCACGTCACCCTGCCAGTCAATCAAATACATCGGGTTGATGTATCGGATGGGGAAAAGCGTCAACCAAATCGCAATCGGAGCCATTATCAGTATTGTTTTCCGGGGTTCAATGAGGGAGGCACCCCTTTACTCGTCAGGAAGTCTGTGAATGCCGTCACGGAGTGGCTTCTTGTCCTGAGTAGACTACAACACAAATGAGCGGTGAAGATCCAGTGGCGTAATTCCCGAAAAACCGAGGAGAGACAGGTTTTCAGCTAATGATTTGGGTGCCGATACCGCGATCGGTGAACAACTCCAGGAGCAGGGCGTGGGGGATTCGGCCGTCGAGGATGTGAGTTTTTTCGACACCCGCAGCCAGCGCGCGTAGGCAGGAACGCACCTTGGGGATCATCCCGCCGGTGATCACGCCGTCGGCGATCAGTTTCTCGCATTCAGCGACAGGGAGTGCGGTGAGGATCGTCGAGGGGTCTTCGGGATTGAGATAGACCCCGCGGACATCGGTCAGAAGAATCATGCGCGCGGCCCGCAGGGCGCCGGCGATGTCGGCGGCCACCGTGTCGGCGTTGATGTTGAGAGTCTGACCTTCGGCGTCCACGCCGAGGGGCGAGACGACGGGGATGAATTCGTGTTTGTCGAGCGCGTCGAGAATCTCGGGGTTGATCCGTTCGACCTCGCCGACATAGCCGATGTCACCGAGGGGTTGGCCATCGGGGCCGGTGGGCCGGTAGCGCCGCGCCAGGATCAGGCCGGCGTCTTTGCCGCTCAAGCCCACGGCGCGTCCGCCGGCCAGGTTGATCCCGTTGACGATTTCGCCGTTGATCTTGCCGTCGAGGACCATTTCGGTGACCGAGAGCGTTTCTTCGTCGGTCACGCGCTGGCCGTTCAGGAACTTGGGCTTGAGGCGCAACTTCTTCATCAGGCGCGTGATTTCGGGACCGCCGCCGTGGACGATCACCACGCGCATGCCGACCGATTCCATCAACACGATGTCGCGAATAGCGTTGGCCTTCAGTTCGTCGTCCACCATGGCGTGGCCGCCATACTTGATGACCACCGTCTTGTTGTCAAAACGCTGAATGTAGGGCAGCGCCTCGACCAGGACGCGCGCCCGTTCGATCAACAGTTCGATCGAGTCAGCTCCTGCGACGACTTTTTCGGCTGACGATGCGCTCATCTTTCGCTCTCTCCTGATCTATCTCTTGGCCTCGATTTTGAGATTGTTGAAGCGGACAAGATTTCCAACCGTGCTCAGGCCAAAAAAGCGGTGATCCGGCGCGGTGATCGGCTGTTGGTCGGAGGCCTGGAGCAAGAGATCGTCGTTGACGTAGAGGCGAATCGAGCCCCGGTACTTTTTGATCTTGATGGCGTAACTGCGATCCTTGACCAGTTGGATGGTATCGCGCCCCAGACGCTTGTGGGTTTTCTCGTCGCCGTCCTTGGCGCTCTTGTAGATGCCCAGCCGTTTGTTGTCTCCTCCGACGGAGATCTCATAGCCGGAGTAGGTGCGACCATCACCGTAGAGAAAGCAGCCCAGCTCGCCCGGCCGGTCCAGACATTCACCTTCGAACTCGATCGTGACGCTTTCGGGCAGGGGGAAGGTGAGCCAGAGAATCGTGCGGCTGGGGCTGGTTCCGCGGGCATCGGCGACCAGCCAGCCGTCGCGGACCTCCCACTTGCCCTGGTCGTAACATCTCCAGAACGCGAGTTCCTTGTCCGACCGAAAATCGGCCCGGTAATTGGAAATCGTGCCGTCGTCGGCTTTCTTCCTGCCTCCGCACGCGGCGACCAGGACTGAAAGAACCATGACACAACCGATCACCGACACTCGGTTGATGCACCGTGGCCGGATAGATTTCGGATGAATCATGCGCAGTTCTTTTTTCATCCTTCAGCCTTCATCCTTCAGCCTTCATCCTTCGGTTCAGGTTCTATAGTGCGCGTTGAACCGCACGTATTCATCGGAGATGTCGCAGGTCCAGAAGGCGGCCTGTCCGGAGCCGCCGGTGCCCAAATCCAGTGCGACGGTGAATTCGGGTTTTTTGAGCAGGGCCGCAAGATTTCCCTGGTCGGCGGCGACGAGTTGGCCGCGGTCGAGAACGTGAATCCCATCGAACCCGACGCTGCACGCCGCGGGGCGAACTTCGACGCCGGCGTTTCCCAGCGCGGCGACGATGCGCCCCCAGTTGGCATCTTCGCCCAGAAACGCCATTTTCACCAGGATGGAATTGGCCACGGTGCGCGCGGCCTGTCGGGCTTCGTCGTCCGAACGGGCGCCGCGGATCTTGAGCGTGACCAGCTTGGTCGCGCCCTCGCCGTCGCGCACCATCATCCGCGCCAGCTCGCCGCAGACCTGGCCGACCGCGGCCTCCAACTGTTCGCACGCCTCGGTCGCGGGCGCGATCGGTGCGTTGCCGGCCTGACCATTGGCCAGAAGAATCACTGTATCGTTCGTGCTCGTATCGCCGTCCACCGAGATGCTGTTGAAGGAGTCGCGAACGGCGGACTGCAAGACGGTTTTGAGCAGTGCGGGTTCCACGCGGGCATCGGTGGCCAGAAAGGCGAACATCGTGGCCATGTTGGGATGGATCATTCCGGCGCCCTTGGCCATGCCGATCAGGCGAACGTCGCGATCGCCGACCGACCAGTGGCCGCCGGCCATTTTGCGGAAGGCGTCGGTCGTGCGAATCGCCTCAGCGGCGTCTTCCCAGCCCGTGGGACTGAGGGCTTCGGCCGCGCGCGGGATTCCCCACTCGAGTTTTTCGACGGGCAGCGGGACACCGATCACGCCGGTCGAGCAAACGAAGACTTCGTTGGCCGCGGCGCCGATGGCGCGGGCGGTCGCCTCGCACATGGCCAGCGCGTCGCGCTCGCCGCGTTCGCCCGTGCAGGCGTTGGCGCTGCCGCTCGAAGCGATGATGGCGCGCGCGCCAGCCTGGCCGTGGCGGCGCGAAACCGTGACCGGCGCGGCGGAAAAGCGGTTCTGCGTGAACATCGCCGCCGACTGGGCGAGCGTGTCGGAAACGATCAGTGCCAGATCGGGCCGCCCCGATTGCTTGAGTCCGCACGTGATTCCCGCGGCGCGAAATCCACGCGGATAACACGAGATTTCCACCGGCACCGGCGTCCACTGGACCATTCGCTATTGGTCTCCATCCCGAGGTTCTGCGATTGTTTCGGCGCACGCCGCCGCCTTTCCAGCGTGCGCTACACAACGTCACGGGCATCATGGGGACTCCGACGTGACGGTCAACACAAAATTGGAACGCCGGCGGCCTCGCCGGTGCTTTGGAACCTTGCACTGGAAAACTGGCCCCGGCAACAGGGCAAGGAACGTCCGCTAGCGATTGATCCAGGGCACCGGCGAGGCCGCCGGCGTTCCTTTTCTTCCCCTGTAACGATTTGTTGACAGAAGGGCCGTCGCGCAATTATTCCGACGGAAGATTGACGCGCCGAACGCTGAAAGGAAATCACCGCAACAATGAACAGAATTCTTGAAAGGACTGAGTTGGCGCCGAAGATCGCCAGGCTGGTGCTGGAAACGCCGCACATCGCTCGTCGCCATCAGCCTGGGCAGTTCATCATTCTTCGTCCCGACGAGCACGGCGAGCGCGTACCGATGTCGGTCGCCGACGTGGACCGCGCGCGCGGCACGGTGACGACCGTGGTTCAGGAAGTCGGGGTCACCAGCGCCAAGCTGTGCGCCATGAACGCGGGCGAGGAGGTGGCCGACGTGGTCGGTCCGCTCGGCCGCCCCACCCACATCAAGAAGTTCGGCACGGCGGTTTGCGTCGGTGGGGGCGCCGGCATCCCGCCGCTCCATCTCATTGCGCGACGTCTCAAGGAAACCGGCAACTATCTCATTTCGATTCTCGGCGGGCGCGACAAGCGCTATGTTCTGATGGAAGATGAGATGCGCGCGACCAGCGACGAGGTCATCCTTTGCACCGATGACGGCAGTTACGGCAAAAAGGGCTTTGTGACCGTGGCGCTGGCCGAGCTGATCGCCTCGGGCCGACATCTCGACTATGTTCTGGCCATCGGGCCGCCGATGATGATGAAGGCCGTGGCCGAGGTCACCCGCCCGCACAAGATCACCACCTATGCCAGCCTCAACACGATCATGATAGACGGAACGGGGATGTGCGGGGCCTGTCGCGTGAGCGTCGGCGGGAAAACCCAATTTGTCTGTGTGGATGGCCCCGAGTTCGACGCGCACCTGATTGACTTCGACGAGATGATGAAACGCCTGCGAATGTATCGCACGCAGGAGCAGGAAGCGTATGAACGGTACATGAAAAAAGTCGGCAAGGCGGCGTGAAGGGCGAGAACGGCACGTTTCAAGTTTCAGGGAAGGCGAAAGGGAAAAGTAGGAGCGAGTCGAGGGATGCGGTTTGGGTACGCGTGCGTTCGTTGGCGTGCGAGAGGGGCGTGGGGATCCAGGGCCAGGGGCCGGTAGAATTTAGGGCAGCGTTTTCTTCTAAACCCCGAACCCCGAACCCTGAACGCCGAACCCCGCTCCCTTCGGTTGCGGCGATTGACCGCGGTGAAACTCATTCTTTCTGTGTCTTGGTGTTGTCGTGGTAAGAGCAACAACGATCAGTCGCATCACTGCCGCGCTGTTGGTCCTCGGATTGGTCGGGACGGCCGAGCCGAGTCAATTCACGTGGGGATCGAAGTCTCGCAAAACCGTTGAACCGCGCCTCTCCACTGCTCCAGCGACGACGCGAATCTTGACGACGAGGTTCGTGGAACCGCGAACCACTTCGCCCCTGGCACCTTTCGCGCCGGGCCCCCTGGTGCTGACCTCCTCAACGCTGCCGGCCACCTCGGCGACGCTCGGGCTTGGCGATCGCGGATCGTCGTGGGTGGTCGAAGACGTTCCGGAATTGCCGGTTCCGCAATGGCGGAGGCTGGAGCCGGCCAATCCGCCTTCGCCGCGTTTCCGTCCTTTGATGGCTTATGAGTCCGACCGGCAACGCACGCTGCTTTTCGGCGGATTCCTGGAAAACCAGTCGAACTGCAACGAAACCTGGGAGTTCGACGGGCGCGCCTGGAAACGGATTGACGTTCCGGCACCGCCGGCCGATTCGGGTTACATGATGGACTACGATATCTATCGCGGCGTGGCGGTTCTCTATGGCGGGCGAAACCGCGATACCTGGACGTTCGATGGGGTGCGCTGGAACCGCCGTCGTTGCGAGCACCGGCCCCCGATCACCGGCTTTGGCGCCATGACGTATGATCCGAACAGTCGCCACATCGTGCTCTTCGGCGGCGAAGCGCTGCCCCCCGGCGACAGCCCATTGCCGGTTCTAAGCGATGAGGTCTGGCAATTTGACGGCATGGACTGGATGAAGCTGGACGTGCGAGGGCCCTCGCCGCGGAAGTATCACCAGATGGTCTACGATTCGGCGCGCGAGCGGTTCGTGGTCTTCGGCGGCTTCACCGGCAAGCTGACGAATGAGACCTGGGAGCTGAGAGAGGCGGGATGGCGGCAAGTCGAATCGCCCGAAGCGCCCTCGCCGCGGAAGGGTTTCGGCCTGACCTACGATCCGATTGGCCGGCGCACGCTGCTTTTCGGCGGATCGCCCGGAGGCGATGAACTTTGGTCGTTCGATGGGGCAAAGTGGTCGCGCGTCATGCCGCTGCACTCGCCGCCCTTTCGGGAAGGCGCGGGGTTCGTCTTCATTCCGATCACGCGCCGGGTTCTGCTTTTCGGCGGCCTCTCGGGCCAGCTGTTAAACGACTCGTGGGAGTTGATCCGAGGAGCGCCCGAACGAACGGTCCTGCTGCCGCCTCCGCCTCCGTCATCGCCGCTTGAGGCGTTGGCAGAACAGCTGGCCACGACCCGTCGGCCGGCCGGTCCGCCCGGGCCAAAGACAACGCCGCCGGTCAAGCCGGTTTCCGAGGAATTGCCCGAACCTCCCCGACCCGCGATTCCCGCTCGGCCGCCAGCCCCGCCTGTGCTCACACCAACGCCTGCGGCGCGAGTGAGCGACATCGCAGAGTCAACGACCCGGTCGCAATTGGCCGAGCTTCATTTCAAGGATATCAGAGTACTTCAATTCCAGCTGGTTCCAGGCCGAGGGATTTCGGTCGCAGGGTATCTGGTCAACACCGGGAAAAAGGATGCGCGATGCTGGATCGAATTCTGGCTTTCGCGCCACCGCCAGCCTTTCGAGCATAACTGCTTTGCCTGCCAGTCTCAGAGTGTTGAAGTTAAGGCTGGTGGATCGGCGGACCTGTGGCGTTTTCGCCTGACCCTGAGTCCGGACATCCCGCCGGGCGAATACTATTTTGGGGTCGAGGCAGACCGCGGGAACGAGGTCCCGGAGCAGGACAAGACGAACAACCTGTTCATCATTGACACGCCCTATACAGTCGCCAAGCCACGCTAAGAGGGACTTGCGAAAAGCCTGGCTCGACGATGAATGTTGGCAAGAAGGGGGGTGGCCTGTTCAATCCGGCGATTTGCGCAGGCTGACAGCCTACACCACTCTCATTCGGCAAGGGGCGCATCTTGACAAAGCTACCAGACCCAACAGAATTGCCCACCAAGTGCTGCCGGGCTTTAGCTGGCTTCACTGTTAGACACGTGCTTCAGCGCGTGGACGCGATACGTTCCCTCCCCCCGGTACAAGCCGGCTTCGAGCCGGGCTTGCCCAGCGGGCTTCAGCCGGGGAAGACCGGGAAACCCTGTGCTGAAGCGGTTCGAGAAGCCACGCTGAAGCGCGCTGGCACGGGGTGGCCTCTGCCCTCCACCGGCTGAAGGCCGGTATCTGTTTAGCGACCCTTTGGAGTGCGGTGGGGGGGCGGGGGGGGGGGGGTGTGGGGGGGGGTGAGCGGGGGCCCAAAGGA
>Ga0315280_10009442_pt1 | contig 12522 bp, 12 predicted proteins | sample YL17G06_40_MG_FD_203697 | JGI IMG/M metagenome (GOLD analysis project Ga0315280, IMG submission 203697) | Sediment microbial communities from Yellowstone Lake, YNP, Wyoming, USA - YL17G06_40 | ecosystem: Environmental > Aquatic > Freshwater > Lake > Sediment | place: USA: Wyoming | collected... | reverse complement strand
AGCCCACGTTGTTTAAGCTCAATGAATATCCTAGCTGGCTCGCCTTTCACCTTCGTATTTATCCGAGCTTTCACCTCATCCGCGCCTCTGGCCATTGGACTCACCTCCTCGGGGTTTCATCCCCTAAGAGCGAGCTTCCCTCCACGGCTTTCCTTTACCCTATCGGGCGGCACACCTCGTCTCTGACGGCTCAGACGGAAAAGACGGTTTAGACGTTATTCTCAATTTTCCGAAGTCGGGAGGGTAGGGTATGGTTGCCTATGTTAGGGTCACTGTCGATTGACAAGCAAGGGACATGAACTGGACGAACTGAGTGGACTGTGGCAACAATTGTGGACCCATTGTACCGAATAACGTCTGAGGTTGTACTGCCCGGGCCACGACAACTGGCTAGATCTCCTTCCTGACAGCGATCCGCCCATCCCGGAGTTCCCGCACGATCGTCCATCCACCGTTCAGATAATCCACGAGCTCGCCCTCTGCTATCAGCCTGTTCTCATGACTGCAGTTTGCCCCGCAGTCCTTTTCATCTCTAAACTTTTGCGGCTCGATTCTGAGCTTCCTGATTTCGCCCTCGAAGAGCTCTATCTCCTCCTCCCTGCTCAGCTCCCTCCCGAACTCCTTTTCCTTCTCAACCTTCACCTCAATCAGGTCTATGCTCAAAAGATTTTTGGCGATGCTTTTCAGCGCCTCGACCTTGGCCTCCTTCACCATCGAACTCTGCTCGATAGGTTGCGCGATCGTGCTGAGGAATGGCTCGCACCTCTTGTAGGCTTCGCGGATGTCTTCTATCATGTTAGGAGGTAGCCTCCCTTTGTTCGTGCTGTAGCGCGCCTCAATGTCGCCCTTGTGTCCAGCTATGAACTGAATGTAGGGGTGGCTTATCTTTCCCTTCGACTCCGCTATGATGAGCTGCGTTTCAGCATACGCCCTCAGCACGTAGGGCCGCTTGGACACGCCAGCACGCCTCATGCAGTCCCGGATCAAGTCGGCGATTTTGACCGTGATCATGAATGGTTTTTCCCCTGGGCGCTCATGCCCGATCAACGGGCTTTTGTCGGATAGCTCTTCGTGGTTCCTCAGCCTCTCCTCGAGGTACTCCTTGACGAAGGTGCATCCCTCGCTGGGTAGGAATGTGAAGTATTTGTGGCGCGCCTTGCTCAGCGCCGCGCGCACCACCACCATGGTGGGGATCTTTTCGAACGCGACTTCTTTCCCCTTGATCCGGAGCTCCGGCAAATCCTTGAGCATCAGGCCATCGCTGCCGTCGTGGTTGCCTATTGTCTGCAACCTGAGGTCGGCGAGGGCCACTAGCGCCTCCGCGACCCTCACCCTGGGCGGGGAGGCCCGGAATATTCTCGAGAGCTCCTCTTGGGTCGGTACCTGTTCGTCCTCGATCGTCGGCGTCGCGCCCGCGTCTGTCACTTTTATCGGTCTCGTCAGGGTTATGTCGTTGTATTTGAGCCAGCTCCTCACGGCCTTCAGGATTCCTGTGATGTAGCCCGGGGCCTTTTTCTCCGCCTCCAGTTTCGAGACCAAATCCTCCAACTCATCCTGGAATTTCATCACGTTTCTTCTCGCGTTCGCTAGCATGCTCTTTGGGTCTGTATCCAGGAGTTCGCATGCGCGGCGCAGCCTCCTCATCGCAACCTCCGCGGTGATTGGGCTTCCCCGCCGAAGGTTTCTCAACCATCTCTCCACGCCCTCGTCCTCCGAGGTTCCGCGTTTTCTCGTTTTATGCATGGATAGAGCTATGTTTGACCCCTTATTTAAGGTATCTGTACCGATTTAGAGGTGGGCCCGCGGGGATTCGAACCCCGGACCTTTACCGGCAATAGCTCCCGGTGGCTGCCCAGCTGGTTATCAGCCGAGCGCTCCAGCCATGCTGAGCTACGGGCCCGCTAAGAACCTCTAATCCAAATAATAGCTTTAAAGTTTCCCGTGGATTCTTATTGATGAATCAGCCTTTAGATTATTATCTTACAAATATCAAAACTAAGAAAAAGAGGAGTAAACATTAAGGTAAAGAATATAGATTTGACTTATAAAGTATGGTTAATAAAACTCAAGATCGTGCAAAAAACGAAGTGGACGGTATTTTATCTGCCACGTAAAATGAGAACCTGAGATGAAAGAATGGTTAGGCAGGGGAAAACAACTTATCGAAGAAAATTATCGCCGGACGAGATAAGGAGCGGGTATATCCTTATCACCAAAAATGCTCTTCGGGTCTTCCCAAAGGTCGGAGAGCCCTTCAAACTGTACGTTAAAAGCAAAAAGTTCGATGTTTCAATTAAGGGCGTATCCTGTGCGTGTATGGGCCCCGGTAAGCCACATGAACACTATCGGATAGATGCATCCAAATTCAAAGATCGACTTCCATCGAGAATGTGGACCGAAATCGCGATCGAGAGAAATCCAGGTGGCACGTACGTTTTCGTTAGCAAATGAGCGATGAAATCCCATTTTAAAGCTGGCTAAATGACTAGTTGGTGAAGTCTCGCTGCCCGCGGTCAAGGGGTTAAAATGGTGAAGTTCGAAGAGATTGGCTCCAAGCGAGTTCTGAACAGATATAAGTACCGGGACAACTGGTTCTGGTGCAGGTACAGCATAAACCCATACCGCGGGTGTCAGTTTGCGTGCAACTATTGCGATGCCATAAGCGAGAAGTACCTCGTCCATGAGAAGGCTGAGGATTTTTCGAGAATAATTTATGTGAAGACCGACTCGCCGGAGCTGCTCATTAAGGAGGTTAAGAAGGCGAAGAAAGATGTCGTCGCCTTGAGCGGCGTGACCGACCCCTACCAGCCAGCCGAGAAGAAATATGGACTTACTAGAAAGATATTGGAAATCCTGAAGGATAACGACTTTCCAGTTCACATCGGTACAAAGTCTGATATGATTCTAAGAGATGCCGATATCCTTTCGGAAATATCGAAGAACTCATGGTGCGCAGTCACCGTAACAATCACAACCTTCAACGAAAAATTGCTCCCCCAGCTTGAACCATTTGCCCCATCTCCTGAGAGAAGATTGGAAGCAGTAAAAAAACTGAACGAAGCGGGCGTTCAGGCAGGCGTCAATTTTACCCCAATTATTCCGTTCATTTTGGACGATGATGAGAACATTGAGAATGTGGTCAAAAAAGCAGCCGATGCTGGGGCGAAGTATATTTTACATGGCGCCGGGATGAGCCTTCGAAGCAACCAAAGAATTCGATTTCTTGAGCTGCTTGAGAAAAATTGGCCTGAACTCATTAAGAAATACGAAAGGCTTTATCGCACCTCGGAGAGCCCGTCCAACGAGTACGTAGTGGCGATAAGCAGGAAGGCGTTCGATTTCTGCAGAAAGTTCAATATTCCCGATTATATCTCATTCCCTGATTTCAAGAGACCTCTGAAGGAGAATTTCGATGTGGCAAATTTGCTCCTTTTAATAGCCTACTTCAAGGAGATGAGGGCCGGAGATCCCTACGCTGCTTGGGCTTACCACAGGGCGGCCCAAAACATCGAAGAACTCGAGGAAAAAATCCGTGAAGTCCATGCAAAAAATGATCTGATGAAAATCCCTGCAGTTGGAGAGAGCTTGGCTAAAACCATTGCAGAGTTCTTGGACACAGGAAAATGCGAGAAGCTCGAGCGCTTGAAGATTGAATGGTGATTTTTCATCAAGTAGCGCAGCTACCGCTGACCAGATGGCAATGCCTTAGAAACCGACTGCCAAAAGCTCTAGTATTGGCCTCTTGGACCTCGGCGCTTCTGGAAACAGGCCCTGCAGTACACGGGTCTACCTTCGGTTGGCTTGAAGGGAACTTCCGTCTCTTGTCCACAATCGGCGCATGTCGCTTTGTGCATCTCGCGTTGGAAGCCGCCCTCTCTGCCGCCCTCTCTGCGCGGGCCGAAACGTCTATATGCCATTTTATTTCTCCTCCATTTTTCCGGATACAAACTCAAAGAACAGCTCGGTTCTGTTTCCTCGAGGGGCTTTTCATAAGCCCGTGTATCCTCTCTAAACTGAACTGTTTTATTTAAATAGAATGCGGTCGTGCTTTTGGTGCACGATAATCTAGCTGAAGCAGAGGCGATAACAATGGTGATCGTTGGGGCGCACGAGCTCACGAAGATCTTCAACGGCCTAAAGGCGGTCGATAAACTTAACTTTGAAAATCGAAGAAAGCCGAAATATTGCTCCTGGTTAATTGATAAGCTTAAAAAGTGGTGGACCCAGCGGGATTTGAATTCGCGCGATGCCGGTTTTTCCCTGAACATCGTCCCGCGACCTCTCGCCTGCGAAGCGAGCGCTTTCGGCTTGGTTTTGACCCAATCTACCGCTGAGCTATGGGCCCACCAATTTTTTAGTTAGGGATATCTCATTTAATACTTGCTGGAGTTTAACGATTGCAGGCGGTGCGCATTCCTTCTAACATATGATGTCCATATGCGGACTATGAAGCATGTGCTTAAACTACCAAAGCCTGAGTGCTGTTCACGAATAATAGATGTTTTCATCCCAAGCCTTTCTGCTAATTGAGCTATAGAAACAGCCAAAACTTTTGATGCGGTCCAAATTGTAACGGAGAAGCTATTACTCCAGTAGCGTCTGGCGTGTCCATCGCTATCTATCAGGCCAGCTAAAACACCAAATGCGAACACTTTCCCCCCGTTAAGAGTTTCGCTTAACCAAAATCGCTTCCGTAATTTATGGTCTTCGGACCCGTACCCCGCGTATCTTTTTAAAAAATCTTGTAAGCCTTTCGATGAGGAAAGCACCTTTAATCTATGACCTTCAGTAGTGGTCCAAGGTTTTACGCCAGCCTTCGATAAAATGTTGATTAGGGAGTTTGCAATCGCTTTTTCTGTTAAAGCATTAAGAACGAATTTGGTAATGTAAGACCAGTACTTAGGTCTGTAAATTAGACAACCGTCGCCTACGAAAAATCCCACAAGATATCCTCTTCCCCACTTGGATAACCGTTTTTCATCAAACTTGTTCATTTTGCGACAAAATTCTTTAACGTGGTAGTAGATTGTTGTTTTGGGGAACCCGAACTTGCTACTCAATTGGTTCAGAGATAATCCAGTTTGCACCTCTTTGATAATTTCTTCTATCTGATTTTTGTTGAGCTTTCTCATGAAATCTAAACGGAACTCTGTGGTTGCGTTTAAGCGGCTTGTCCATAGAGAGGCCGCCGAAAGTAATTTATGAAGCCCCTCAGAACTTGAACCAGAACTAGAAGGAGGTTGGATATGCAAGCTATCGTGCAAATCCGTACGGACCCTGGAAAGGCTTTGAAGATCTTGGATGCAGTCAAGAAAGTGGAAGGCGTTAGGGTTGCATTCGCGACGACGGGAAGGTTTGATATCATCGCGCGGGTAGAGGCCGCGGACTTAAAGGCGATAGGCGAGGCCGTCGTGAGCAAGATCCAGGCGATAGGTGGGGTCAGGAACACGGAGACATCTATGATCGTCACGTGAAGGGTCGACGGTGTTCGCTTGGAGATCCTAGAAAAAATTAGAGCACCTATTGAAGGCAACGTTTACAAGGTCGACCACCCGAAGCTGCCGAGGAACTCCTACATCACCTGCATGCCCCAGGCCAGGAAGATACTATACAATCCAGTGGTGTGCGGAGGGAAGCTCGGGAAACTGGCGGTGGAATGCAACAAGGTCTTCCTCAGGGCTGCTCGGCAATTAGTCCCGGGCTTCAAGGAGCTCAGGGCGGATGAGGTGGCTGAGATAGTTGTGCTCAGGGGCGGTTTAGGGTACTCCATCGACGTTGCGTTCAACGAGCTTTTCGGAGGCTATCTCCCGCGCTGCTTCATAGGTGCCAGACGGTTCAGGATATCTGGGGAAGAATTTGGAGCTGAGATAAGCTACTGCAACTTCGACCCCCTCCCAGACAACGGAGCCCTGCTCATGGGAGATACAATAGCCACTGGGGCATCGCTAGGTCAGGTTCTTGGCGAGCTGGAGGAGGAGCTACTGAGGCGCGACTACGGCATCAAGAAGTTGTTAGTGTTTAGCATAGCCGCAGCATTCAATGGATGCACAAAGCTGTCTGAGTGGGAGGAGAAGTTTAGGGAGCATTGGCCTAAATTTAGGATATATCTTTTTACTGCGGAGGCGCTCTTCGGGCTGGACGAGGGCACCCATTTGCGCTTCAGGAAGGAGGGGGAGGCGATCGTGCCAGAGGAGACGAAGGCGTACGTCAATAGGGTTTATGGGGATTACGAAACCGCTTACCTGCCGGGGAACATTTGCGCGATATTCGACTGGGGAGACAGGATTTTCAGGCTCAGGCAACACTTGGAGGACGTTTTGAAGTTCGCTCGGAGCTCGATCAAGGTGGCTAAGGACAAGAAGAGCAGGGAGGTTCTGAGGAGGATGGAGAGGGAATCGAGGCTCGAGCTTAAGAGGCTGGATCGGCGGCTCATCAGAACCGCCAAGCGCTAGGGGATTCGAATGCTAAAGTTCGTGGCAAAGGATGGAAGCGAGTTCATACTCCGAGAGCCAAAAATTGGGGATGCTGAATCCTGTTTGGACTACATCAACGAGCTGGTCAGGGAAGGCGCCCCGATAATCATCAACAAGATTTCGAGCTTGAAGGAAGAGAGGAAGTGGTTGAAGAGACAAATCGAGGATATAAAAAAGAAGCTGAACGTCACGCTTGTCGCGGAGAAAAATGGGGAAATTGTATCCATCTGCCAGCTCTGGAGGAGGGCTTACCGGATGTCGCACGTGGCGGACTTTGGAATCGGCGTCAAGAGGAAATATCGCCGAATGGGTATTGCAGAGGCCATTTCCCGCGAGGTCTTGAGGAGAGCTAAAGAGAAGGATATTAAAATCGTCAGGTCGTGGGTGTTCGAGGATAATGGACCATCCATGGCCCTTCATAGAAAACTGGGATTTGTTCAAGATGCAATTCTAGAGGACGAAATCAAGGACGGTAGAAATTATAAGGACGCTTTTTTGATGAGTCTTTATTTAAAAAAATAACACCATACAAAAAATCAGCTTATGGCCCCTGGTGATAAAGCCCTCTGCGCGCCGAACCAAGCAGATCATCCAATTATAACTTTAACATGCGGGGTTTATGTTTTACCCTGAAGTCACTATAGTGGGTGAGTCTGCGGTCGAGCTGGTATTTTTGGGTTGTGGAGGAGGACGTTACCAGACAATTGACCAACACTTCAAGACTGGAGGCTTTCGCCTGCATGGTCAGGTCAAATTGCACGTGGACCCAGGTCCAGGAGCACTCCTGCTGACGCACCAGCACGGCTTAAATCCACTCGACCTTGACTGCATCGTAGTCACCCACTGCCACCCAGATCACTACACTGATGCAGAAGTCCTCACAGAGGCCATGACCCAACACATGACAAAAAGGCGGGGGGTGCTGATTGGCAGCTCTAGCGTGCTCCGAGGAGGAACGAGATACGGGCCTGCGATCTCGAAATATCATCAGGATAGAGTTGAGGAGATCGTCGAATTTCAGCCGGGTGATACATACGAGTTCGGGGACCTGAAGTTGGAGGCTACCCCTACTCATCACAGCGAGCCCACCGCGTTCGGCCTGAAGGTTCACTCTCTAGCCGGCACCATCGGCTACACCAACGATACTCAGTACTTCGAAGGACTAGCAAAACAATTCGAAGGTGTTCGCGTTCTCATCGCTAACGTCACCCGTCCTCTGGGCATGCGCATCAGTTGGCACCTCTGCTCAGATGATCTCATATCGATCCTCAAGGAGGTGAAGCCCGAGCTAGCGGTGATGGTTCACATGGGGATGCTCTTCCTGAGGCATCATCCTGATAATGAGGCGGCGAGGATAAAGGCCGAAACCGGGGTGGACACAGTACCCGGCTATGCAGGTCTCCGTATTGACATCGATAAGGAGATCAAGGTCAAGCGCCCTGCCAAACAACCCATCTTGGAGGCCTTTGTGGCGCCCCCTCCAGAGAAGTTCGTCTGGGCGGAGTAGCTCAGCTCCTTTCTCTCATCGATTTAATTCTTTTTATTGCAATTATCGAGCCCACAGCTATCGCGCATATTACCACCACGATGATTAGGACAGCTGAGTTTGATGGGAAGATTGGCTTACCTTCAACCTCTACCATCCAATCAACTCCGCCGGAACGCTTAATGGCGCTCATCCCTCCCATTCGGAAGTCCCCCTCGTACGAGATCTTCACAGGATAATTGTCTGGTTTAGCGTTTTCTGGAACTGTTACGCGCACCTTTATGAGATATGCCCTAACCCAACCCTTCACATATGCGCCATTATTATCCCGGTAGCACAGTGAAAGGCATACCTCGTTCTCGCCCACATCGAATGGCTGATGACTTAAAGAGTTTGCGTTTAAAGGCGGGCCGGCATCAGAAAGGTGGTTGAGGAAGCGATCCACCGAGACTGGGAAAGGAGGCAACCAGTGAGGATCGCGCCAAACCGACCCGCGATAAAAACTGCGAAAGGCCCTTTTAAGCACTTTATGAAACTATCTTCTAGAACTATCTCCACTTCTCTTTTGATAAATAAAATAAAACTGAGGCTTGCTTTGTGAGTACAATCCGGGTTCAGATCCATAAACCGCATTGTTCCAGGTCATGCGCAAAGTTGCCACCGGACGAGTTTGAGAAAATCGTCCAACTTTTGTGCTGGTATCTTTCCACCTGAGGCCTCCGCGTGGCCCCCGCCAGATCCACCCACAGCAGAGGTGCACTCCCCCATCAACTTGTCTAAGTGAACATTAGCATCCCAACGCCTCCGCGCGCTTAGGTACTGATAACTGCCAATTTTATAGCTCGCTATGCCCACCTCGGCGCCGAGAAGCTCTACCAGAAGCTCGGCGGAGAGCCCGCTTGCCTTGTATGGTACATCGCCAACGAAAAGCGCGTGCATGCAGACCCTACTGGACTTGCTCCTTACGTGATCTTCTATCATCTTTCGCTGCTTTACCACCGTGCTTGCGTACTCCTCTGCCAGAGTGGTATTCTGAGGCCACTTTCCGAGCGCGAGCTCCTCGGTCATCCTACTTCTGAATGAATCGTCTACTACCCTCAAAGCTCGATCTAGAAAAAGCGCCTCGGGATAGCACTTCCTTGTGCCGTATTTTTTGATCAACTTTTTAATCCGCGGTGTCTGATCCTGATAATCCCCGATCGCTCCGAGCACCGCAAGGAACTCGTGAGATGGCGGAGGTTTAAAGAACTCCAAAGCAAGCTCGGAGGTACTGGCGTCTTCCCTGTGAACTATCGTATCACATGCCGCCAAGTCCTTCTGTGTTGTCCCTTCCGGGAGGGAATGGTGGTCGATGTAGAGGATGCTGCAAGTCTTCGAGATCTTTGCGAGCGCCCGCTTCCCCTCCTCCATGTGCTCCTTATCCAACCTAAGATCCATGATGATGAGGCGGTCATATCCCGTGAGCTCGCTTAGCTTCGATGAGAGGTCGCTGGCTACCGTAAATTCAACTTTAGCGTCTGGATAAGCCGACTTTGCGATTGCCGCCGCACAAACTCCGTCGGTGTCCCCGTGTGTGAGGATTAGTACTTTGGAGTGAGACATGTTATTACCAGTTCGTGAGTTACCGCCTTCCTTATCGTAATACAAATAAAAAGGTTTATGCTCAGAGTTCAGTCAAGCCCTTAGGCAAGTGATCGACCACTTTTATAAGTGTTTTAACCGGCCAGCGATTTCTGTAAATTCGTCCAGAAAAGGGGAACCAACCTCTCCATTATAAAGTAACTACATGGAAGATAGTTTCATAAGTTGCTTAAAAAACGAGCTATGGGCTTTTAACTGGGATAGTTTACGGCGTACCCCAAAAAACAAAAAACATTGATCTTAACAGACGGTGATGTCGACGGCGTATGCGCTGCAGCGATAGCGAAGGCTTCCTATCCTGAAGCAGAAATTGAGTTCACAAACCCTGCAGATTTAGCATCAAAGTTGGACTCCCTGTCAGGATACGATCGCGTTATTGTTTTGGACTTGGGAATAGATGATGCACAAAAAGATGAGGCGATTGCGGCGTTCCAAAAGCTTTCCAGGACCTCCAGCATTATCTACATCGACCATCATCTTCGCCCCCCAGGAGTGACTGAAAGGAGCCTAGCTTGTAACGGGACGCACAGAACGAGTGCTAGTACTTCCGAACTCGCATGGGAGTTCTTCAAACCTGCCGCTTCTCACGATTTCATCGCGGCGCTGGGGGCGGTAGGGGACTACCAAGAGAAAACTCCTCGGATGCAGGAGCTGGTTGAAAAGTACGACGAGAGGAAAGTCTACCCAGAGACATCGTTTTTGGGATGGGCTCTAATGGTGAGCGAGGACTCATTTAAACGGGGAGTGGCCGAAGAACTCGTCCAAGGCAAATGGCCCTATCAGATGTCTATCATGGGTGAAGAGGCGGATGCTATCGTAAGGCGGCAGAGGATACTGGAGAGGTACGTGCGAGAGAAAGCTGAGAAAATCTGCGAGCACGTGATGCTCGTGAGAGACCCCCCGTTTAAGGCCACAGGTCCAGCTGCCACCCTTCTGACCAAGCTCGATAACACAGACATAGGTATAGCGTCTCGTGGAGAGGGGGACCAAGTTTATCTGAGCATGCGGAGGCATAAAGAGTCAGACATAAACCTCGCCTCGCTAATCGAGGAAAGTGCTTCGAAGTTTGGAGGCGTGGGAGGGGGCCACAAGGAGGCGGCGGGAGGGAAGATACCTGTTGAGAGATTCGATGAGTTTCTTCTGGAGATTGGACGCAGGTTGCCCGAAGGACGGCTAAAAAGGATAAAGGAATTGGGGGTAAGATCCTCGAATAAAAAAAGAGTGGAGGATAAGTCGGAGGGGGGTAAAGATATTCACATTCTGCTTAAGAGTTCAGTAGGTCCAGCGGCAATTGTCGACAAATATGGCACGTTTCTCGAAGTCAGTAAAAAAGTGGAGGAATTAACTGGATTTAAAAAGAATGAGCTCGTGGGGAAGAGGTTCCTTGATGTAGATATAGTGACTGAAGAGAGCAAGCGCGTGCTTAGGGAGAACCTTGTCAGAAGAATGAGAGGAGAGGAAGTGAAAAGATACGAGATTGAAGTTCTGACGAAAGGTGGCGCGAAAATATCATGCCAATTGACTGGCTTATTAATCGAATACAAAGGAGAACCCGCAGATCTTGTAATTTTCGAGAACATCACCGAGTGCAAGCGGATGGAGGAGGCGCTGCGGGAGAGCGAGGAAAAATTCAGATTAGCATTTGAAAACGCAAAGGATGCGATCTTCTGGGCAGATCCTAAGACAGGCTTGATCACTAACTGTAATAAAGCGGCAGAAATCCTTTTGGAGAAAAAAAGAGGGGAGATTGTAGGTCACTCTCAAACAACGATCCATCCACCACAAAAAACGGAATATTACGTTAACATGTTTAAAAAGCATATAGAACAGAAAGGGGTCGCTGACGATGGGGCGGAGGTAATAACTAAATCAGGAAAAATAAAACCCGTTCATATAACTGCCTCTGTGACATTAGTCGGGGGAAAACCAATAATCCAAGGAATATTTCGAGACATCACCGAGCGCAAGCGGGCTGAAAATCGAATAAAGATAGAGAGGGAGGTCTATCGATCGATCGCCCGCGCGGCTAATCAGGCGAGGAGTGTGGAGGAACTTTGTGAGCTATCTTTAAAGGGCATTCGAACAGCGATCAATTGCGATATGGTAGATGTGATGGTCTATCGTGAGTCAGAGAACGCCTTACTGTCAGTTGCCCAGGTCGGCTACCCGGAGGACCTCTACCAGAGGACCATCAAACGGCAAGACCTAAAAGATGAGTCGAGGGTTGCGGTCCAGGCAGCACGCGAGAGAAAAAGCATTTACGTCGATGATATGAAGACAAGCAAGTTAACTAGCTACGCTCATGATCTCATCGTGAAATATGACATCTCTACACTGTACGTGGTGCCGCTGTTCAGCTTAGGCAAACTTCAGGGAGTGTTAGAGGTACTCACCACAGGGGACAGGGAACTCCCCAAGGAGGATCATGAAGTCCTCGACACGATTTCCGAGGAACTCGCCGGAGGCATTGCTAAGGCGAAAATCGAGGAGCAACTCGTCACGGTAAAAGAGGCATTCGGTTGGCTAGGCATGTCCGCGGACCGCACGCCACAGCTGAATCCTCATCCCTAGAGTCCAGCCTCCACTCGCGGCGCTCAAGGGCAAGGTTTTAAAGCCTCGTATATATTTAGCTCGCGTGCTGGCCATGTCACAGGTGTGACGTGTGCCTGGGTCGCGGGGGCACAAGTTCCAATTTTTGCGTTCCTCTGTCACAGCTGTGACAAGTGGACGACGCGTTTCTTCAGCACCAACGCCTTCCCGCCGGCCATGCCGATTGAATCGGCTAGGCTCTTCAGCTCAGCCAGCTTGCCGGATTCTCAGACTGATTGTTGAAGTTTCACTGCCCGCAGCTTTCGGAGGTGTCGGCTCACCCTTTGTCTCGTTCCACAATCGAGTTCCTTGATATCGTACACGATCAAATAC
>Ga0315280_10009441_pt1 | contig 12522 bp, 9 predicted proteins | sample YL17G06_40_MG_FD_203697 | JGI IMG/M metagenome (GOLD analysis project Ga0315280, IMG submission 203697) | Sediment microbial communities from Yellowstone Lake, YNP, Wyoming, USA - YL17G06_40 | ecosystem: Environmental > Aquatic > Freshwater > Lake > Sediment | place: USA: Wyoming | collected... | reverse complement strand
TTCCATGTAATCAAGGATGCTCGGTAGGGCTCATTGTGTGATTCTTGAGAGGTTCCAACAAACCTACGTAAACCTTCAGGGTGATCATAGCCCGTCAGGTTTCTTGGCAAAGGAACTGCTTAGATAGCCTCCCGACTATTTGCTCTGAAACACTGTCATTACGCAAAACCGGGAATTGCCTCGTAATCTGCCTGCAATCAATTGCGACTCTCCGCGCATACCACGATTAACGATGCAAAGACCATAGCGGTTCTTCGACACACTATTATCGTTCAAATTCAACATGGAAGCGGTTCAATTCCCCCACGTGGCCGCTACACTCTCTTTTGGAAAAGAAGCTGAACCAAGAAAACCCGAGCTTCTAGTGATAGTGTGCTCAGGTAATTAGTGTCTAGAAGATTCCTACATAACTATTTATTTAGAGAGAACGCCGTAAGCATTGTGGAGACGGAGAAGCAGCAGACAGAGTGGAAAGCAGAGGAGGTGAAGATGGTGGAGATTTCAATAAACACAAAGCAAGCAATTGCTATAATATGGACACTATTCGCTTTTGCCCTATCGTTGGCAGTTGTCCTGACCTTTGCAGTGCCGTACTATTCTCCTGGTGCATGGCAGATGCTGGTTGCGCTATTCTTCGCACTTTTGCTGGTGATAACACTTCCGGTGTACCTTCTATTAGCTTTGTGGCAGATCGTATCTAAACCGGACAATGCCTAGAACGGTGAAACCTGCCGGTTCTAATGAGCGAGCCGCAACAGATAGGGTGCAGGCTCTCACTCGCTGTTTTAGGTGAGTCATCAGGCTAGGTGCATTGGAAGCAACCGAAATGCACAAGAATAGTCTACGACTATTTCATCCTGACATGGCAGATGTACGTCGGAATGGAGCCGGCGGCAGAGGGCTTGGCTAGAACAAATGTGTTGACGTTGTGTTTTGAGGGTATTTCCGTCCGTGATGGTCGAAAATATCAGCTTCTTTTGATTTGTTGGATGTTTCTGCCGTATTGACTATTGTGACCATATGAATTATCGCTTCTGTTCAATCTTCACAAGGCGAGATCATAGGTTGCGGCGTTATACGTGTGGGTGGGTTACAATGGTAAACAGATGGCTTTTTGGCTTTCTTCTGCGTCTCCTCAAGTGGCCGATGAACAGGAATAGGACCAAGCTTGCCATCAGGGCTACGATGAACGTGAACAGGAGAAATATCCAGTCAAGCATTGCAGATGGGAAGAGTATTGGAAGTATCATGACCGTACCGTCAATAAAAGTGTTATCATAAGTGTCAATTTCGATTTCTCCCTCAACTTTGTCGGCCACTGCTTTAGTTACGTAGTTTCCAGTGGGAATGCCGCTTGTGTTCCAGTCAAAAAGGAGGCTTGTCTCCGTTTGAGGTTCAAGGCCTGCGACAAATTTCTTGCCTACTAGCATGTTATCAAAGTACGTTGCAACGTTGAAGGACTCAGTTTCGTTTCCCTTGTTTTTCACGGTCACTGTGATGTTTAACGATTCGCCGCTTGTCACAATTGTGTTGGAGGGCCTGACAGCAGTAACAGCAACGTCCCTTGTGATAATGTCGAATGTTGACGAAATCGCTGGACTATACAAGACACCTCCATTTTCAGGGGGTGCAGTATACGCCGCTGCCAAAATCGAAGCCTGCCCAATCGTCGCCGTAATCGGTATCTGCGAGGAAATAGGCAAATAGGTTGTGCCAGGTCGAAAAATCAGGGTGTCGCTTTGTATATGCATTATAGGATGACTGGTAGCGTCTTGAACGTCCACGGTTATCGTACCTGACTTTTCTGTCATTGCAATGTTTTCTACTGTAAGATTGAAGACGATCGTTTCCTGTCTCAAGAATCGTGTTTGAGGCTTCAATTGGTCGTTGAGAGTTGTATTGTTGGTTATTCTGATTAGCCAGCCAACTTGAAAAGTCAGGGTATCTATCACTGTTTGATCTGCGATACTTACGGTGGCGATGGCAAACCATTTGCCGAAGACTATGATCTCAGGATTTTCTGATGACCAAGGAATTCTGAAAGAGACCTGTGCAGTGCCCTTTTGATCGGTTGAATTTGAAGAAGTGTATGTTATGTTCTGAATTGGGTTTTGGGGGCCTGTGACTAGGAAAAGCACAAGCTTGTTTGCTACCGGATAGTCATTGTAGGTTACATTTGCATAGAGAATTACAAGTTCTTGCGGTTCAAAGGCATCGCTTGACTGATTTATTCCTCGGCCATCAAATGGGGCTTTCTGCGTGAACAAGTCAATGACTCTGCCTGATTCTGCGTGGACAGTAACAGGTTTCAAGGATTGAATGCCTAAAGCAAATAGGACTACAAGAAGCATTACAACTGCAAGGCTGGCATTACGTGGTTTCCCTCCGCTTTCGGGCATACTCTTCCATCCGCGGCGGGACGATGCCCAATGACGCATTGATGTTGCTAACATCTAGATGGCCACCCTTACTGCACTCATTCAGACAGTACTGTCCCTTTTTCTTGAATAGACCTGAGCCGCAGAACTATTTAGTTTGTAATGCAGTAATCCTTCATATTTTGGACCGTGATATATTACGACTCTCGAAACAGAGTTTTCAGTTCACTGATCAAAACTTGACGTCCCAAGCAATTGGTTTGTTTTCAACGATGATGTTCTAGAAGCTAGCATCTGAAACAGTACGACACAACGTATAAATGGTCGTCGGAACTTTAAAGTTTGGGAAACGATTTGAGCTTGGAGGAAGTCGAAGCTTTTCACAGGTCTTTAAAGAAGTGTCCAAAATGCGATTCCAACGAGGGTTTCTGGCTTACTGCAAATCGACAGAGAAGCTACGTTCAATGCAAACATTGCGGCGCTATTCTGGAAATCGTCGAGGTTTTTCGAGAATTAGACAAGATTAAGGAACCAAGAGGAGTATTCGGAAAGATAAGGCCGTAATCATCACGGCCTTCGGTTAACATAGTCATCTGAAACGATTCTCACAGTGTGGTGAAGTGAGTTTTCCTATTCTTCAGCTTGATAACAAGCTACAAAGTGATCGGGTGAAACAGCAATCATTTCAGGTTCTTTCTCTGCACAATTCTTCTCTGCTTTCGGGCATCTCGTGCGGAAGCGGCATCCTGACGGCACGTTTATTGCTGAAGGCACTTCGCCTTTGAGTTCCACCGCTTTTCGCTTACGTTCTGGGTCTGGAATTGGTATGGCAAAAAGCAGGGCTTGCGTGTATGGATGCATCGGATTCGAGAATATCTCCTTCTTGTCTCCCATCTCGACGATCTTGCCGAGATACATTATTGCAATTCTGTCTGAGATATACTTTGCAACGGCCAAATCATGCGTGACGAAGAGATAGGTGATTCCAAGCTCTTTTCTGAAGCCAAGCATCAAGTCAATTATCGTTGTTCTAAGTGAAACGTCAATCATGGAGACCGGCTCGTCTGCTACCATGAATTCTGGCTTCAAAATTATTGACCTTGCCAGTGCAACACGCTGCCTTTGACCGCCGCTCAAGTTAAGAGGATAAAGATCAATGAATTGCTCTGGAGGGGTCAACCCTACCTTGTCAAGTACTTCTGAAACCATTTTCATCTTTTCTTTGCTTTTTACTATGTCATAGATTTCTAAGGGATGGCCAATCGCGTCGCCTATCTTCATCCTTGGGTTAAGTGAGGCATATGGATCTTGGAAGATGATCTGCATTTTGCGTCTTAGTAGTCTGAGTTTTTCGCCTTTTAGTCTGGTGATGTCTTCGCCGTTGAAGCATATCTTCCCTGATGTTGGCTGAAGGAGTCTGAGAACCAGTCTTCCAGTCGTTGTCTTTCCGCAGCCGCTTTCTCCGGCCAGGGTGAAGATTTCTCCTTTCTTTATGGAAAAAGTGATGTCGTCAACCGCTTTGACGCACGTAGCTTTTCTGGCGAGCAATTGCTCCAGAAGACTCTTCTGGACGGGAAAATACTTCTTCAGGTTTTCTGCCTTTATGATTTCACTCAATGTCTTTTGCACCTTCTTCGGGAGACGAGAAGCATCTTACGAAGTGGTCATTTCCAATGTTGATCAGAAACGGCTCTTTTTCCTTGCACATTGTCTTGGGGACTTTGCAGCGTGGCCAGAAGCGACATCCTTTCGGCGGGTTGAGCATGTTGGGAGGCGAACCTGGTATAGCTGAGAGTTTTTGGTCGGTCAATTCTATGTTTGGGATGCTTCGCAAAAGACCTTGCGTGTAGGGATGTACTGGGTTCTTGTGCAGTTCTGTGCTGTCTGCGTATTCGACCATGTTGCCTCCATACATGACGATGATCTTGTCGCATCTTTCCATGATTATGCTCAGATCATGAGATATGAGGATGAGCGCCATACCGTAAGTCCTGCGCAAATTTTCCAAGAGATCAAGAATTTTTGCTTGAACTATCACGTCTAAGGCTGTCGTTGGTTCGTCGGCTATCACTAGGTCAGGATTCATGGCGATTGCTAGGCCTATCATTATGCGTTGTCTCATGCCTCCGCTGAACTGATGGGGATAATCGTTTATGCGTTCGGTTAGTATGCTAAGGTTGTTGAGTATGGTTTTGGCCCGTTCAAGCGCGTCTTCTTTTTTCGTGTTTGGTTCGTGCGCCTGTATCATCTCGACGAAGTGGGCACCAATCTTTTTAACAGGGTTAAGCGAGGTCATGGGGTCTTGGAACACGTAGGCAACTTTTTGGCCTCTTATGGATCGCATCTGATCCTGTGACAGTTTTAGGACGTCAGTTCCATCGATCTTTATGGTGCCCTTAACTATTCGACCAGGTGAAGGGACAAGCCGTATTATGGAGAGACCAAGCGTGGATTTTCCAGAGCCTGATTCGCCCGCCAGACCCAGGGTTTGGCCCTTATCCAGGGAGAAAGAAACGTCGTCAACGGCGCGCACTATTCCTCTGCTCGATTTGTACTCGACGGTTAGTGAGTCAACTTCTAGCAAGGGCATTGCTTTCACCTCAACTTTCAAGCTTCGGGTTTAGCAGTTCGCTCAGGCCTTCTCCGATAAATGTGAATCCCAATGCAAGCAGGATTATCATGATGCCTGGAAAGGTTATCACCCACCATCCGCCACTGCTGAGAAGTTCTCGTCCCTTCGTAAGATCGTAACCCCAATCTGGGATATCTACAGAAACTCCCAAGCCGATGAAAGTCAGGCCTGCAGCGGTGAGAACAGCGTCGGCGAAGTTCACTGTCAAAACTGTCACTATCGACGGGACAACATTCGGAAGAACATAGCGGAGGAGTATTGTGTACCATTTTGCGCCTATCGAACGGGCAGCTTCAACGTACGTTAACTCCTTTATGCTCAAAACCTGGCTTCTCACTATCCTGAAATAAGATGGAATGTAGACGACAGCTATTGATAAAGCCATGTTAATAACCCCAGGGCCCAGCACGGCAGCTATTGCAATTGCTATGACTAGACCCGGAAAGGCATAAACAGCATCAATGACCAGTGAAATGGCCTTGTCGAGATTTCCGCCGACATAGGAAGAGAAAAGCCCTATGGGCACACCTACAAGAAAGCAAACAAAGACAGAGATGGCAGAAACCTGAAGCATTACTGAACCGCCCAGCAGGACTCTACTGAACATATCTTGCCCTAAAGCAGTCGTTCCCATTGGAAACTGCAAACTGGGAGGGCTTCTGAGAGGGCCCACATTTGCTTTATTCGGGTCGTGTGGTGCTATCCACGGAGCAATAGCTGTCATGGTAACCAACGCTGCAACGATGGCAATTCCAACGATCACCATCCATCCAGAAGGTCCTCGCTTGCTTAATGACCTCAATTGAGGTAAAAGCCTTGCAAGAATGCTGCGCTTCACTTTTGTTTCGCTCATTTCCTTTTTCTCCATCATAGCCTTATTCTGGGATCGAGATACGCGTAGAGAATATCTACGACTAGGCTTACCAGCGTTACGAATAGTCCAAACATGACCACAGCGCCCTGAATAGCCGTGTAGTCTCTGAAGTTGATTCTATCAACTATGTATCTTCCTAGTCCCGGCCAAGAAAATGTTGTCTCCGTCAGAATAGCTCCGCCCAGAAGCAGGGCAAACTGCAGACCCACCATTGTTAAGATTGGTAGAAACGCATTTCTCAACGCATACCCAAACGTCACCGTGCTCTCTTTCAGCCCTCTTGCCTTCGCAGCAGTGACAAACTCGAGTCGAAAAGTCTCGAGCATGTTCGTTCTAGTTAATCTGATGAACACACCTGAAAGAATGATTCCGAGCGTGAGAGAAGGGAGCAAGAGCGATTTGAATGACTCGACAAATTTCATCAAGTTGCCTTCAAGAAGGCTGTCAATCGTGTATAGACCTGTAATATGAGCCGGAGGCTGGACTGTTGGACTTATCCGTAGGCCCGTACGAAACCAGCCTAGATAAACGCCGAAGACTAATTGGAGGATTATTCCCAAAAAGAAAACTGGAATGGCATACGTGACTATTCCAAACCCTCTTATCAAATGATCCCACACAGAGTTGTATGCTTTCGATGCTGCTACGCCGAGCAGTATTCCAATGACAGAGGCTATTATCATGGAATAAATGGCCAGTTCCAACGTTGCCGGAAACGCGGAGAATATTTGTCCTCCGACATCTTCAGTCGTCGTTTGCATGGATTTTCCAAGGTTCGGGTAGCCGTGCTGCAAAAGATATCCAATGTCAACTATGCCCCCAATGTAGTCAGCATATTGGGCCCACAATGGCTTATCCAATCCCAGAAGGTGTCTCATTTGCTCCATAGTTTCGGGGGTTGCTTTCTTCTCGAAATGGAGTGCAACCGGGTCGCCCGGTAAAACACGCATCATCACAAAAACTGCTGTGAGAAGCAGTAGCAGCGTGGGTATGGTCAGGATTATCCTCGTAATGACGTAAGAACGGAGACCCATGATCTACACCACGCACTGTATTCGGACTCGGGATGTTATAAGATTTTACAGGAAAAAATAGAGAGGGAGTTGGTTTTGGTTACTTCGAGATCAGCCAGTACCGCATGTCCTGTGTGATGTCCAAGTATATGCCGAAAACACTTGGCTTTGTTACAGCCCAAGCACCACTGACATAGAGCGGAGCAACCGAGCATTGCTGCACAGCCATGTCATCTATCTCAGCGTAGAGTTCTGCCCTGAGTGTCACGTTTGTGGTTGCACGCGCCTGATCATAAAGTGCCACCTGTGTTGCATTAGAGTAGTTGGTGTGCAGCCATGCACCCCAGTAGAGGAATGAGTAGTCATCCGGATCCACATAGTCTGGATACCAACCGTACATGTAAGCGTCCATAATCTCATTGTCTCTGTTAAGCTTGTAACTTGCCCAATCAGCATTCTTCAAGGTGACAGAAATCACGCCACTTCCTTCGAGCGCTTGTTTGTACAGAAGCGCTTGCTCGGCACTCTGCGGATAGTGTCCTGAAGACTCGTACCACAGTTGAAACTCGAACTTATGATCCTCGTTGTAGCCTAGTTGGTTAAGCAAGCTTTTAGTTAGTGTGTAGTTCGCGTCGCCTAAAGTCTCAAAAGCTTCGGTATGTCCCAACATGCCTGGTGGTATTATACTGTACAACGGCTTAGCCAAGCCTAGGAAGACTGTTTGAGTAACGGCTGATCTATTTAGTGCGGCTATTATTGCTACTCTCGCTCTTACATCATTGAATGGGAAACCCAGTTTTGTTTGGAAGCAGAAGTATTGGATGAATGATCCGCTGCCATACCAAACCTTCACGTTGGGGTTCGTCTGCAAGTCCAGAATGTCGTTGGCTGAAATCTGCCTGAATGCCATGTCCACGTCGCCGGCGCTGATTGCCAATCGAAGTGCAGTGGCATCGCTGTAGAATTTGAAGATTATGTGTTTTGTTTTTGGATATCCGCTCGGCGTATTCCAATAGTCTGGGTTAGCATCAATTTTGATCTCCATGTCTCTTCCGGCCACGCGATCCCACTTTGACAGTACGTAAGGCCCAACAAATGCAAGAGGCGTGCTTGCCCGCGCGTCGCCTGCTGTGTAGTTGACCTGTGCCATTGGGGCATATTTAGGATCCACAATCGCTGATGCTCTGCATGCAATGATTCCTAGGAATGGGCTAAACGGAAAGTTGAGGACAAACCTGATCTTGTATGTGCCCAGAACGTCTGTGCGGTTTATTATTTGATCATAGCCTAAGCCCGCTGGTGCACCTTCAGGGATGCTTGGTTCAAGCGCTATGGCTCTGTCGAACGAGTATTTGACGTGTGTAGCGTTCATCTCTACTCCGTCAGCCATTTTCACTCCTGTTCGAAGATTAAAGTCCCATGTTGCCAAGTCACTGCTAGAGTTCCAGCTTGTGGCAAGGTCCGGCACGAAATCTGCTCCTGTTGATGATCCGGGGCTAACGCTTACAAGAGTGTCTCCTACTTGCTGCATAATGTTCCATCCGAAATAGTCATACGCTTGGGCCGGATCTAGAGTGAGTTCAACAGAGTCAGTCGTTCCAACAACTAGAGTGGTCTCCAACGATGCGAACTTCGATTCCAAAGCGCTCTGGAGCGAGGTTACTTGGTCTGATAGTGTAGATATGTTATTAATTGCGGTCGTTGCATAATACATTGTTCCACTTGAAAGTATAATTACGATGAGAACCAATCCAACAATGGCAATTTCGGTTTTTCCTGACATTTCATTTTCCTCCTAACAAATCGCGAAACTACATTTGCCAGCTCACTTTATTTAAAACTTTGCTATAGACTGCGACAGGTCAGTTTCAAACAAGAAGCGCTCATGATACGTCACAGAGATGCATACACAATCCTCAGAAAGCGGAAGTGAGAAACAAATGCGAAACACTGAATACAAATCAGAAACGCATAAATTCGGTTTTGTCATCTTAGGAGTTCTGGTCGGGCGGTAGCTCAGCCTGGCAGAGCTTCCGAGCATGCTAGCAAAGCTAGCAGGCGAAGACGCTGTAGATGCCTACCCATGGTGGGTGTCACCCAGCCTACCAGGCGCACATGCAGAAACCGGACTGTCGCAGGTCCAAATCCTGCCCGCCCGACCAAGGCTTATGCGGAGTCTTTGATACCTTTCAGGGGCTTTGCTGCCTAGGTCGCCAATTCCCTCAAGATTGAAGTTGAAAAAAGACCGTGTTTGTGTCAAGTCTTATATGACTTTGCCAGCGTTTATGCTTGCAAAGGTAACCTTTGCAATTGGTGGATGGGAACATTGTTAGAGGGTTCTGACAGGGTTGGTTTGACAAAGCCTTCAGCGATTCGCAAGATGCTTGAGCTTTCTGCGGAAATGAGGGACGTTGTTCATCTAGAGCAGGGCGAGCCGGACTTCGCAACGCCAAGGCATATCGTGGAAGCTGCTGTGGAGGCTGCCAGAAAAGGTTTCACGCATTACACGGAAATCGACGGAACGCTGGAACTGCGCGAAGCGATAGCGAATAAATTTGAGAAGGACAATGGGATATATGCTGACCCTCAAAGCGAGATAACTGTGACTTCTGGCTCTCAGGAGGCCATGCTGATTGCTGCGTTGGGGTTTTTGAATTCAGGTGACGAAGCTCTGATTCTTGATCCATATTATCCTGCATGTTTTGAAGATACATTGTTAGCGGAGGCAAAACCTGTCCTAGTTCCGCTTGATGAAAGGAAGAGCTACGGAATAGGAATTGAGGATTTCGAAAGGAGAATAACGAAAAGGACAAGGATGATTTGGATGTGTAACCCGTCTAACCCAACAGGACACGTGTTTTCGAAGGAAGATCTGGAAATCATCGCTGGAGTGGCGCGGAAGCATGACTTAATAGTTTTCTCGGATGAGATTTATGAGAAAATAGTCTACGATGGTGCAAGGTCCATAAGCATAGGCTCGCTGCCTGGCATGGGTGACAGAACAATAACAGTTAACGGTTTCTCGAAAGCATATGCCATGACCGGATGGAGAATTGGCTATGTGGTGGCTGGAAAAAAGTTGTCGACTACGCTGCGCAAGTTACACTATTACGCGGTCCTTTGTGCGAATGCGATCTCGCAAAAAGCCGCCGTCGCCGCCTTGACTGGACCGCAAAATTGCGTTGAAGAAATGGTAACAGAGTACAGCAGAAGAAGAGAATGTGTGGTTCACGAACTTAACGAGATTGAATCTCTGTTCTACATTAAGCCGAAGGGAGCATTTTATGTTTTTCCCGATTTTTCCAGTTTCCAAAAGTCAGATGATGCATTCGCATTGTACCTGCTGAAGAAAGCGGGGGTAGTGACTGCGCCGGGTTCGGGCTTCGGGAAAGCTGGTGAAGGGCATCTCAGAATATCGTACTCCGTCTCCTATGAGCAGGTTAAAGAGGGAATGAAGCGAATCAGAAAGTGCTTAGAAGGTAGAGCTTAAATCTTTTTTTGCATACGGCACACGCGCATTTTGCCTAACTACTCTGCAACTGTTTATCTGCAAGTGAATTCCTCGCGGCGTCTTCTATGGTTTGGCAAGAGAGACTTGCTGCTGGTCAACGGCACGCGTGCTTTGCCGTGAAGCATTTGTGGGAAGCATCAAAGAAAGCTTATCATCATTTGGGTCGTGGAACGTGTCGCAAATTCGCAGGTTTCAAGATGAGCTTAGCCAAGCCGATTCTTGAATACTTGAAAACAACAAAGACGCAGGCAGAGACGTACTTGACGAGAGAGAACGTATAACAATACCTAAAGCAGAACCCTGAAACCTTGGATAGAAAGCAGCTGAATTACCATGATCCTATGATCGCTACAGATCAAAGAATAAGATGCAATGCTGCACACGTGTCCAGACTGCGAGAACAGAACAGTCGCGTGGAACATTGAAGACCATACTTTCTAGAGCAATAGCAGTTCGAAAAGATCTACAACCATGTCAGAAAAAGTCATCGAACTGGCCAACGCGCCCGGTACAGAAGCCAGTTCAAACCTTCAGGCAGCAAGACTTCCATTTCTTGATATCCGATGGATCAAGGCGTTCTGAAAATCTTTATATTGACTTGAGGCATTCCGACTATGCCAAGAAGATCACAATGAGCATAGCAAAGCCTCTTCTGGATTATGCTAAGTCGCTTAGACCGCGAAAGGGTTTCACTCAGTCCTTTTCGGCTTTCAAGAGACTGATTAAGTATCACAGGAGATACTACTGGTTCATCGTAGCAATAGTCATTCTGGCAGCGGTAAGATCCATCCTATTCTCACTGGAACCATTATACACCACCTTCATCATAATCAATGTTATCGGACCACCGTCCAACGCCAGTCTTCTGTGGGGCTATCTACTAGTCATCGTAATGGCCGGAGTAGGCTATGCTATTTCTAACTTTGTTTTGATTTTCGTGCATGGGGTAATGTCTCAGTACATTGTGCGAGACATAAGAGCCGAGTATTACCGTTCACTCCAAGGCAAATCCTTCAGCTTTTACGATTCTGTGGGTGTCGGTGATCTTACGTCAAGAGCCACGGTGGACCTTCAATTGGTTGACTCGTTTCTGAGAACGTGGCTTGGCACTGTTCTCAATGCTGTCTTCTTTGCAATTATCATCATTGTGATAATCTACCCTATAAGCCCAATTATGACCCTGATTTCCATGGCCACGATGCCGCTGATCTTCTATTTCACGACACGCCTCTGGTTAGAAACGATGCCCCTCTTTAGAAACATGCAGCTAATCTTGGGAAGGTTGAGTTCCTACATACAGCAGAACATCGTTGGAATGAAAACAGTCAGGATATTTCGTCGAGAAAAAGACATTGTTGATGGATTCAAAGAGGTAGAAAATGTGTACGTGAATACAGCGATCAGCGCAGGCAAGATACAATCAATATACATGCCACTTGGTCCGGCGATACTCACGCTTGGAATAGCCTTGGTCTACGTGTACGCAGGGTATTCGTTAGGCATTCCGGGCTCAGCCTTGGCGGTTGGTGACATCATTCTCTTTGCCAGATATATGATGAGACTGACTTTTCCTATAAGGGACCTAAGCCAGACTTTGGGAACGTGGGTCATCGCTTACGCTGGACTGGAAAGAGTCCTTGAAATCACAGACGCGCCGAGAAACGTTGAAGATCTGCCTGACGCCAAAGACATAAAGATAGAAAAAGGAAAGCTCGAACTGGAAAACGTGACCTTTGGATATGTAAAAGACAGACCTGTGTTAAATAACGTGACTTTTACAGTGGAGCCTGGCGAAAAAATAGCCATACTCGGCGCAACAGGATCCGGAAAAAGCTCTCTAATTTACCTGATTCCAAGGTTTTACGACATCCAATCGGGCAGCATAAAGATAGATGGCACAGACATACGCCAATTCAAGCTTGATTCCCTCAGACGGCAGATAGGCGTGGTGTTACAGGATGTTTTCCTTTTTTCTGGAACCATCAAAGAGAATATTGCCTTCGGCAAGCCTGACGCTTCGATTGGTGAAATAGTGCAAGCTGCCAAGGCGGCCAGAATACATGACTACATTGAATCCCTTCCATGCGGCTACGACACGCCTGTGGGAGAAAGAG
>Ga0315280_10009439_pt1 | contig 12527 bp, 12 predicted proteins | sample YL17G06_40_MG_FD_203697 | JGI IMG/M metagenome (GOLD analysis project Ga0315280, IMG submission 203697) | Sediment microbial communities from Yellowstone Lake, YNP, Wyoming, USA - YL17G06_40 | ecosystem: Environmental > Aquatic > Freshwater > Lake > Sediment | place: USA: Wyoming | collected... | reverse complement strand
CGGTTATCACAGCTGATGTCTAAGGTGATAGACAATGTGCTCGAGGGAGGAATGCTGGACTTGCTGCTTGAAGCGCGAGCCAGAGACGAACCGTTCCTGAAGGAGCACCACAAGAACAGCGTGACAATGGATGAGTACTTGCTCATGGTGAAGAAGAAGACATCCTCGCTCTTCGAGGGGTGCGCGAGGTCCGGCGCGATAGTTGCAGACGCGTCGCCTCTTGTCGAGGAAGCCATGGGGGACTACGGAGTGAACGTGGGCTGCCTGTTCCAAGTCACCGACGACATGCTTGACATATTCGGAGAAGAGGAGGAGTTTGGGAAGCATATCGGCAAGGACATCGTGAGTCACAAACTCGGGAACGTAGTGGTGGTTCTCGCCCTGCAGAAGCTGGGCTCCTCCGAAAGGAAGTCGCTCTTGTCCGCCTTGTCCGCCGAGTCCTTGAGCGACGTCGAGATCTCTCGGGTCATCGGGATGCTCAAAGACGCTGGACTCCAGGAGGAAGCCACAAGGGTTGCTGGAGAGTTCGAGGAGAAGACTCGAGCGAGCCTCGATCCGCTCCCAGATTCAGAGGCCAAGGAGATACTCGCTACTTTGCCCGCTTTTCTGCTAGCTAGGCGGAAGTAGGGACATACTTATTTCGGGGTTATCGCAGGGGCAAGGTCAGTTGGCCAGCTCGAAGCCCGACTCTCACGTGAAGCGAGAGGCCGGAATGAGGAACGTCTACACCTTGGGAGCGGTCAGTTTCCTCACTGACGTGTCGACCGAGATGGTGTTCAGCGTTCTGCCTTCTTACTTAGTACAAGTATTAGGTGCATCGAAGACAGAGCTTGGCTTGGTGGAGGGAATAGCTGAGGCATCAAGCAACATCCTGCGAATGGTATCCGGCTATGTCTCTGACTGGATAGGAAGGAGAAAGCTCCTACTGTTGGTCGGGTATGGCCTGTCAACTCTGGCAAAGCCCTTGTTCGCCCTTTCCAGAAACTGGACTGACGTTCTGCTGGTGAGGTTCACTGACAGGGTGGGAAAGGCGGTCAGGACTGCTCCCCGCGATTCACTGCTCAGTGCGTCAGTCCCCAGCGACAGACTTGGACGAGCCTTCGGGCTCCACAGGACTCTTGACCAGAGCGGAGCTGTCCTAGGACCTGTGCTGGCAACGCTGTTGCTTCCCGTCATCGCGTACGAAGGGTTGTTCTACCTATCGCTTCTTCCCGGTCTGCTAGCACTGCTCGTCCTCGTTTTCTTGGTACAGGAAGTGGCAACTGCCAAGTCAGGAGGAACGGTGTTCGGCAACATGAGAGAAGCGTCAAACAGGGAGTTCTTGAAGTTCCTGGCCGTTGTGGCACTTTTTTTCCATTGGCGCGTTCAACTTCTCATTCATGATGATCGCTGCAGGGGAGTATGGAGTGCCTGAGCAATACTTGCCTCTAGTGTACATGCTGATCAACTTGGTTCACGCTGCAGTGGCAATACCAGCGGGTACGATCTCAGACAGAGTTGGCAGGGAGCGAATGCTCGCGGTTGGCTATGGGTTCCTGGCTGCCACGAACGTGATTCTGCTAATCCCGTCTAGAGGTGTGTTGACGGCGATCGCGGCGACTTGCGCCTTCGGACTCTACGCCGGTACCGTGGAGACGATGCAGCGAGCCGTTATACCCAGATACGCCGAGCAGAAGCTCAGAGGAACGGCATAGGGCATGTACTATCTGACGGTTGGGGTCTCCTACTTGGCGGCCAACGTGGTCGTGGGTCTTCTGTGGGACAGCATTGGCTCTTCAGTGGCGTTCACCTACAGCCTCGCAACATCGTTATTGGCGTATCTTGCCATGATATTCGTGATCCCCGCAAAGAAGGGCGACCCCTGAGCGTACGGGAAGCGCATCGGAGAACCTACACATGTCACAAGCTCATCAACAGTACCGTTCAACTGACTCGCTGAGTCTCTGCTGACATTGTGCTACGAAGAAGCCGATGGAGAATAGGTCGACAAGGCGACCCACATGGTTACGCTAGCGTAGGCCCATCATGAGCCCTCAACCAAGTGTTTCCGGCGAGCAAGGCGACCGCGATTGGCAGCACCCGAGGAGCAACATCACTGACGAAGAATGCGCTTTGCCTGAGTTCCATGAAGACTCCGAATCCGAGAGATACAGGGTCCCGCCGGCGAAAGTTGATCCCCGTCTTCCGGCAACTGCGACGGTATCCCATAGTCAAGTTCCCCAATCTGGACTCCGCAGAGTGGGCCGGACCTGCCCTCCCTCATGCACACGGTGTGCACAACGTGACTTCTCTTGCCAAAGCTTTTATACCCACACACTTTTATACCAACACAAAGGAAAAAATCTGATGCATTCTGACTGCACGCCTGATGCAGATGACCTGTTAGAAGTGATGAAGAAACTCGCAGAAGAAAGGAAGTGGCATCTGAAGTATGCAAAGTTTAATTGGCGTGTGCACCAGTCGCTCTTGGCACACTGTCTAAGTGTCAGCTCCCTTTCGTCCTCACTTCTTGATTGCTTGGGTGAACTGAACTACGTCCAGTCGACTGAGAAGCTCCGTCTGCAGGTGGCTCTGACTGGGTTCCTTCATGATGCAGGCAAGGAGTCTGAGTCCTTCCAGGGTGCTGTGGAAGATTTCCTTGCTAGTAAGGGTGCTGAGCCTCTGGACTTTGGTCACCAGCAGGATGGGGATCTTCGCCCTGTGATAGAGTCTTTGAAGAAGGATGTCGAAGACCGATTGCCGCTGGTAAGAGACCTCAGAGGCATATGGGAGGAGGTTATTTGGAGCATAAGCCAGATGGGCAGACGGGAAAATGCCGGGGCCGTATCGCACAGCTTCGAAAGAGCACCGTCCAATGACGCCTTGATATGCAAGGAGCTTGTTCACCTTGCAGACGTAATGATGTCCAAACTCAAAGTGGAAGATGTGGTCTCTGTGTCTCTTGATGGGCAGATCGTATCGAAGCTGCAACTCACTTATTCCAAGGTCTCGGTTGTCAGAGGCGTGCTTACCCAATTCCTGCACGCTGCCCTTGAAAGCCAACTTACTGATGCTGGATTCAGACCTGTCCAGTGGTTCCCAAACGGCACTGTCTACATAGGAAGGGCTGGTGCTCAGGTTCCGCATATTGATTCGGCGAAACTAGTTGAGTCAGTAGTCAAGAAGATGCAGGATGTGCTTGACAAGAGTAGTCCCTTTCAAATGGCTAAGGCAGCATACGGTGATCTCAGAGCCCAGGTCATCGCTGCACCCGAGTTCTTGTTTGCCAACAACGAGAGCATACGTGAATTCTGGAAGAATATTTCAGGACAGAGGTTCGCGAAACCCAGCAGCAAGAAGCCGGATGAACTCAAGGAAGCAGAAAGGAAAGTCTACCAGCAGATCTCAGGCCAGCTAGATGGGAAAGATGAGTCCACAAAACTGACCTATCTGGCCCGCTTTCTCTCAGATTTCAACCTCCTGATCGTTCTCTATGCTGCGCGAAAACAGCTGGTCGAAAACGCAGAGAATGTGGGAGTCGGTAGTAGGGCAATTGAAGAAGAGGCGACGAAGAGGATTCAGGAAACCTTCGCCCAAGTTCTGAGGATTCCATCTACAGCAACTTGGCCCGAAGTGGCACTTCAGAATAGGGCTGAGAAATGCCTACCTGTTGCCAAGACACTCTGGCTGAGCCCCTATTATGAGAACCCCGCTGACTGGAAGAGAAAGTTCTTGGAGGCACTGGAGAAGGCGACCGTCGGACTTGCGGATCTATGGCGACAACATATTCCTGACAGATGTACTTCCGTAGCGCGTCTTCTAATGTTGGATGTTGCGTATCCTCTGGATCCCAAAGCCGTAATGGAGGCAGTGGGGAATCTGAATACGGTGATCGTAGAAGGCAAGACCGGCCATGGAACGCCCACTTGTCAAAGGTGCGGCGGAGTGGCTGTCCATGAGGCCCAAGCAGAGCTCTTCGGAAAATCCGAGATTTACCACGATGATTTGGTTGCAGGTTCAAGGAGGGGGGGCGGTAACAAAATCCAAGTCTGTGAGCTATGTGAGTTTGAGGAGAAGCTGCACGCGGTGTTCATGACAAGAGGGCAGGAACCCTTCTCCACTTTCTACATTTTCCCACATCTGGCCCTATCCAGAAACCAGCAACTAGATTGGCAAAAAACGGTGGATAAGATCAAGTTAGGTCCAGGTTGGCTCCCCCCTCTCCTGCGAGTACATCAATGGGCAGAACTTGTGATGGAAGGCAATATCACTTCCTTATCTCTATCATTAGATAGGCCAGGTTCTTTCTTCTCTGAGAAGGAGCTTGCTAGGGCGATTCAGGAGGTCGGCGAAGAAGAAGGTTTGGAGGGCGACCTATCCTCGATGATAGACCCACCGTTGGATGCTAAGGACGGCAAAGCCGTCGCGTCCTACCTAAGCCGAGGAAGATGTGCACTGAAGGAAAGGTTCGGAAGGCAAGTGTACAAAATCCTTATTCGATTGGAACCATTCTATCTTTCGCCTAACTTTGTCCTGCTTCTTACCAATGGCACGGTAGCAGATCGAGATGAACCTGAATCTTCGGTAGCAATCAAGTGGACCTTCTTCCGATGTATATTGGCGCGACTTTTCTCCGCGACAGTGCTTGGTGGCGACTCAATAAGAGAAGAGGGAGCAACCCTGGGCTACACTACTGTTCCCTCCAACATTGTCTTGAAGCCTCTGACGAAGAAACTCAATAGCGCAGGAGGATGGATTCCCATTCCGAATCTCGAGAGGGCTTTGAAGAAGCTTTCCGCTCTTATTCTGGCAGCGCGTGAACTCTCAAACGCAGACGCAGGCTACGGCAAGTCTACGCTTCTGCACTTGCTGGATGAGGAGCCAGGCCGTATCTTGGTCCGTATGACAAATAGAAACCGAGCATATCCCAAAAGGTTTATCTCCTATTTGGATGCTTGGAACGACAGGGAGTGAAGCATGTTAGGAGGCGGCGAATATGCGTAAACCTATTCTGATGGAAAAGATGGCTACAGATGAGGTGTGGCCAACTAAGGAAGTAGAGGCCACAAAGGAAAGCCTCTACAAGTATCTCGTCGACTATCTTCCAGAAAGGTGGGTATACACCAAACATGCAATAATGGGACCTGCCGGAAAACTTCTCGGAATAATCGCAGCGTCAAAATTCGGTGACAATATCGACTCATATGTTGGATATATAGCGAACATCCACAGTCAGCAGAGCAAGAAGCATCTCACCTTAGAAGGTATGGAGAACTTGAAGGAAGCTGTCTCAGGACTCATACGGCTGAAGAGTAGAAGCTCCGAACGTGCATTCCTCAAGATGCTGAATACCGTGGATTATGGGGTCTACTACAAGAAGGTCAAGGAGATCGGCGAGAAGTCCGAAGCAAAGAAGACAGGAGATGGGAAGCGATGAGTGAGACTAAGATCGTAGAAGATGTCAAGAGCAGACTCTCCACCACAATTCCAGTCCTACGCACGCCCAGAACAGCCCAAATTATGCTGATTCGTCAGACCCATGACTACACAATACTGCGGACCGAGGAGACAAGGGAGCTTAATGTTGCGGTGACTCCTGCTTCCATGTCTGATCCCGCGCAGAGGGCGAGAGTGGTCTTTCTTGCATCAAAGCAGAAGGCTCCAGAGACCCGCGAATTTGCCGCGATGATCAAGGAGTATTATCGTCTCTGCAAGCTTACATCAGAGGCAGAGAAGGCTATCCTAGAATGCGAAATCAAAGACAAGCTTTGCCGTGCTTGTCCCAGATGCACACTCTTTGGTGCGGTTGTGACAGACCAGAAGAGCCCTATGTGGAAGCAACGATGGAACATAAAGCATCGCATCGAGTACAGTAGCGCCTTCTCGATCGAACCCTACGACCTGATCAGTGAAAACATCACTTTCAATGCAGTAACCGAGTCGACACAACTCACGGAACAGGCATTGGGATCCACCGAGAATGTGACGCCTCTGGTGAACTTTCCCAGCATCGTCTCACTCAACTCTCCAACTTGGGAGGAGCTGGTCTTAGTTCTCAAGAACATTCTTCGCTGCAAGAGCTATGGAGCAGAGGGGAGAACAAAAGGTGATACGGTGAACTACATCACAGGCCTCATACTTGCAAACGAAGAGGTTCTGACCCCCCTGGAATATGTGTTGGAGCTCTCTGAACCCAACGCAGACGGGGATTTTGTGCAGGCGACATACAAGATTGCCCAGAAATACGGGAAGATGGCTACTTTCCAAGAAACCCTCAGAATCCTATCGCCCCATGAACTCGAGAGCTTCGTAGACTACATCCAAGCACTACAGCTAGGAAAAGAATTCATCGCCAAAGCCTTCAAGGACTCCCTAGACTTCGGCAAGCAGATCGAGCAATTATCAAGGGAATAGAGGCTTGTCGGAGATTACTTCTACGACAGCGTCAGGTCGGCAAGCAGTGTACAGGTGCCGGCTAGTAGCTCATGACTACCTGTTCTTCACAACACTAGGTTTCAGAGACACAACGATGACGAACTACATAGGCAACTATGCACTGATCTACGCCATAAACCGCCACGTGCAGGCAATCCAAAGAAACGCCTCAGGGACAAGACCATGCTATCGACAAGACCTGCCTAAAGTATCGATCTATGCTACACCGGCATCCATCTCATCGGAATCGGAAATACCACTTGCAGGAGGTAAAGCATTCACTTGGGAGAACCAACCTAAGGTTTACATTACCTTTAACAGCGTCAACACACTGACTCAACTCACACAGACTGGTCGGGCAAACCTGCCGGAGATAGGGCGGAAAGCAAAGTATCCACCACTTAACAGCTTTGACTTCTTCGCCATAGGTGGGAATCCCCACGGCGTTATCAGACTGGGGAAAAAGCAAGTCCCCTGCCGAATCTTCGCTACTCCTCTGACAGTAGAAAGGCTTTTGACAGGGATCTTCAGCCCGAGTCACCCTGTCAACTTTGCAGACCTACCAAGCCTGTTACCTGAAGATATCGAAAGCGCTGAGTTGATATACCAGACTCCTCCTCTCCTCGTGAATGCTCGCCTTAGAGCCGCACACTATGTATGCACCGACGGGAAGAAAACGTTTTATGTAGCAGAGCCTGACCCCAACAAGTACCCTACTGTGCCGCTGACATGAAGATTCATGTCGGGCCTCTAAGGCTTCCTGTCTCGCAAGATCCTAAAGACATTCTTGGAGACATCCGTCTAAGACTTTATCAATCTCAATTGAGGCGCTGCGACCGTTCACGAGTCCTTCTCGAAGCGCCGACTTCGAGCGGCAAGACTCTTGCCTACCTAGTCAGGGCCATAGAGGCAAGAGGAATAGAGCCCAGGTACAGGACTACCATCATAATCTATCCTACTAATGCACTCGCGTGGGACCAAGCCTCTTCACTCCGTACACTCATTACACAGAAGATCGGTAAGAAGGTCAATCTCACCGTAGAACATGATGAATCTGACAAAGATGTCCGATGGCGGACCGAAGATCCTAATGCTGATGTGGACTTATACGTGTTGAACGGTGAAACCCTAGCCGCCCTCTCACAGGAATCAAAGGGATCCGAAGGAAGAGCCATAATTGGACAACTCAGAAGGAATCAAGCAGAGGCGAGGATCATCCTCACAAACCCTGAAGTCCTGTATTACCTATTCCTCTACAAATTTGCGAAAATGGAAGACCTGATGGATCTAGTGTTCCAGACGAAGACTCCGAATCTACTGGTATTTGACGAATTCCATCTCTACCATGGATACAGCCTAGCCACCATAACCTACATGCTAGCTTACATGAAGGGGCTCTTCGACCAGATAATCTTTAGCAGCGCAACTCCCATCGAAGTAAAATCCATTATCCACGAAGGATATCAAACCATATCAGCTAGACCATCAGCTGAAGGAGATACCGTCAGGTATCCTATGGAGTTAGACATTGAAGGTGCAAAAGGGATTCTGGGTTCAGATGACATTCTGAATATCAAAGGATTGGTGGACAAATACTATGAAGAAAGCAAAGATAGGGCTCAGACAGTGAAAGTCCTTGTGATTCTCAGTAGTGTCATGACATGCCTAAGGCTTCAAGAGATCCTTGAAAAGGCTTATCCAAATGAGGTTGCAGCCATACACGGCCTCGTTCCTCCGAGCTCGAGGCCTCGAGACAGATCAGAGTTCAAACCCATAGTGATTGGGACAAGCGCCATAGAGGTAGGGGTCGACTTCGACATATCCTCGCTCATTATTGAAGCCCACGATTCCAGTACGTTTGTTCAACGCTTGGGCAGAGGAGCACGACGTGACAACTGTGATGCAACCGCCTTCCTCCCTGAACTGTATCTTCCATCGCTGAAAGAACACGTAACGGAAGGCGCATATATTACACCAGATGAGCTGAACTCACATGTCAGACAGAGCCTTCCTGATCTGCCCTCCTATGCTGACTTTCCACTAAGCAACCAAGCGGCACCTATCTTGCTTGCAATACTAATGAACTGGGTCATAGAGCGCCCGGCAGGAAGAGGAAAGCTGAATGAGGGAGAGATCATACGGCAGACAACAAGGCAGCTTGAAGACGGCAGTTTCAGAATACCCATCGGGTTAAGGCCACTGGAAGAGCAGCTGCTACACATGTGCAAGGAATCCCCGGGAGCCGACGTGTTGACGATGGCTCGCAAAATGTCATGCCGCAGCTCCTTGGACTCAATCCCAGCGGTCTTCACCTTCGGGGGTTCAAGGCAGTTTGACCGATTGTCCCTACATGAGCTTCCCAAGGTCCACTTTCGCTCGGCTACGAGAGAATCTTTGAGGGAGAGGGGGATTGAGATACCGTGGAAGATGAGACTCGATCAGGCGTTCATAGAGGTCTATGGAACAAAGGAGAAGCAAGCAAGAGTGAGAATTGACGTTCAAACAGGAAAGTTCGATGAGGCACCCGCCCCCTTGGTGAAGTTTCAGCTCCTTGCCGGTGATCATGATCTTGAGGACAACCTAAGTCCAATCCTAAGAAAACAGCCTGCATACGCCTTGCTCGGTAAGGAGGACTGGCGTCTCTCCGGATTCTATACGACAGACGGGCGTTTTCTTGTTGTTGGAGGTGACGCCTATCTGGCGTGGTACATGAGGAAAAGTAACCATGGCCTAACATGAGGCCAGATTTCTGGCTAGCCTTGATCGCGGGCCTAATTCACTCTGTTGAAAGGTTGACGAACGTGGTCGTGTTGTCTGGAGATTAGGTAGTCGTTTGTTGCTCTGCCGTACGCATGCTGACGGTTCGGTTGGTTGCACCTAGTTATTCGCAGATCATCTGCGGAGTTGCGGCTCATTTGCAGTATCTTTCCACTTCACAGTATGCGCACTTCTGCCTTGTGACCATTGACGGAATAGCCTCGTGGGTTAGAATCTTGCGTATCGACTCAATGTCTCCTCTCAGGAAGTGTTTGTCTTCACCTGTGACTGGAACCTCAAGTGCTTCCCTCTGTTGAACGAAGTATAGTAACCCTCGGTTGGTCCCAACGTGGAAAGCGTGATCCAACAGCAAGCAATAGGCGACAAGCTGCTTCTTAAACCCACGGTACACCCGAACGGTATCCGTATACTTGCAGTCCACTGGAATCAGTTCACCGTTCGTCAACCTCAGAACGGTGTCGACTTGCCCTGCCAAGCCGATCTCAGGGTTCTCCAGATAGAGCCTGTGAAGCACCTCTACTACGCTTCTTCTGTTGAGCCCGTAAATCATCCTGCGCTCCGTCAGTCGCTCTTCTTCTCTTGCCTGTTCCTCGCGGCCGACTTCCATCTTGCGCCTTGGCTTGGCCGGAACGCCCAGAACCCTCAAGTAGTACACCTTCCTAGGGCAGTAGAAGTATTGTGCGATGTCGAAGACGGTTACGGTCTCACCAGCGCTGGTAGAAACCCTCATAGGCTTCGGCCTCGCCACGAAGGTACTTGGCGACGTTCACCGCCTGACTGAGGATGATGTCTGTCCAGCGAGTTTTGATGTCCCCATGTCTCACATAGGCTTCGAATATCGACTCGACCTTCTCGATCAAGAGTCGTCTCGCGGCGCTTGCCAAGACACATAGCCCCTCCCTCTTCTCGAACTCATCAGGTCCTATGACGTTCTTAGTTATAAGAGAAACAACAGCCTTGTCGATCGTCTGCTGTCTGAATTCCTCCATGAGGTCCAAAACCATGCTCGGTCTGCCTGGCCTGTCTACGTGCATAAAGCCACCGTAGGGATCCAGACCGGCGAAGTGCACCCCGCGCCAGACTTCTCCCTCCAAGAGAGCGTAGCCGTAGTTGAGCATCGCGTTCACGGGATCCTCGGCATACCTCCCTGTCCTCCCCGGGAACCCATACTCGCTTGGTACCACCGTCGACAAGCCCTCCCAGTATGCTCTTGAGGCCATACCCTCGAGGCCCATCAGCGAATTGCGAAGCTCGTCCGGCGGAGCTGGCGCAAGTCCCTCGACCTCCTTGATCCTTTCGGCAACCTCCTGTCTCTTCGACAACAAGGCCTCTGTTACCTCCGGCGATGTTTCGCTCCTCGTCTTGGCCAGCGTCCCAAGAACAGCACATTGGTTCCGCATCTTGGCATAGATGATAGCCTTCGCTATCAGGCCTCCGCGGCAGTCACTTAAGGCAGTGTACTGCTGCCTCCTAGTCTGGACTGTACGCATCAGCGACGTGGAAAGACGACTCGTCACTTCTCCTCGCCAGTCGAGCACTATGAGGTCGACGCCGTACTCACTGAGAAGCTCCATCGCGTCGAAGCTGATGCCCCCCTTTCCCGAGATGACGACCTGTCTCAGATCCTCCGCTAACACTCTATGCTTCACGTGCCCCTCCTCTGTCACGAGGATCTGTCTCCCCTTTCTGCGGATGAACTTCCCGTATCCATCAACGACCAACCGTCTCAAGACTCGGTCTCCCCATGACACACTTCCCAATAGATGCAGTCATCATGACACTCTGATGCGATACTAGGCTCCCTCCTCTGTGCGACGATTCTGGCCTTCTCGTCCCTCTCCTCGACCCACCAGCTTCTGAGATCATCGTTTATGAAGAAGAGATCCCTGTGAAGCCTGAGTTCCCCTCCTTGAAGCCAGGCGTAGACCGCGCAGCCTACGTCCACTGGTACCTCGTACACGCTCTCCAGAACGATTGCGTAGCCTGTAGGGGCCAACCTGTACCAGTCCTTCTCCTCTTGGCTGAACTTCAGGTCAAAGACGACGCCACGAAGGTAGTCGTAGCAGTCAACGCTGAGTAGCCCGGACAACCCCAATAGCTCGCCGGTGACCTTATGCTCGACAAGGAAGGGCAGTGCTGTCGCCAAGATGTCTCTCCTAGACGCATGGGGTTGTTCGCTTGCTCTGTTTCGGACCTCATTGCTGCAGTTCGCCACGGTGAACTCCCAGACTTTCCGCGCCTTGTCCCGGACCCCGTCCGGTAGCTGCGCCGCACCTGCGTATCGTAGTACCCCATCGTATGAAGAATCGAAATCACCCTCTCGACCGTCTAGGAACGCGTTGATCGCCGTGCTGACAACCCGGTGAAGCGCTGCGCCCTGAACAACCTTCTCGTTCATCTTGGGCTGGGCTTTCAGAACCCTACTCAGGAAGACATCCCGGGATGTAGGGCAATACTTCGAACAGACAGAGTACATCGGGATTCTATCCTCATAAGCGGATTTGAGGGGAGGGTCATTCCAGTTCCACCCGCGGAGCTCCTGCGATACCCCAGCCGACCGGGAGGATGGGAGAATCTTGCCTAGGAGTTTCTTCTTGTCCACATCTGAGAGAAAGTACATATCACACACCTATGGCACGACATCCACCTCAGAATTGGTCATATGAACTTCCCCTGAGCTAACCACTACCTTGACCGTTTTCATGCATCGGTCACACAATGGAACCACATATACGCTGTCGTTCTCAGCTGCCAAGAACCGTCCAACCTCTTTGGCTAGAACCAAGCGATCATGCCCGTTTAACTCACCCAGAAAGCCGCTGTACTGAACCCTCCTCAGACCATACTCCCGTAGATGTTCTCTCAGGCCCTCCCGTTGCGCATCGTCGTGAACGTCGTAGATAACGAGGGTCTGCATGTCAGGGGATGCGGAAGTTTCAGAGGCTAAAAGGCTTGCGGTTGGTTTGACCAGTAAACAGAGACCGCCTTGAGGTTAGTAAGTCGCCTAGCACACCTTCCGAAGTAGACCATGAATCCCTTGTCCGTCGAATGGTGACACACCCCAATGCGGTCCGCCCGCTTTCAATCCCCACGTTATGGGTCTTTCCATTGAGAGTGGGCGTAGAACTGTGGATTGTTTGCATCAGGATTCTCTTTCAATCCCCACGTTATGGGTCTTTCCATTGAGAGTCGGCTAGAGGCTTGAGGCCCGAACTGACCACTCCTCCTTTCAATCCCCACGTTATGGGTCTTTCCATTGAGAGCTCCTGTATCCATCCAGGCTCTTGTCCAGAGTCCTTCTTTCAATCCCCACGTTATGGGTCTTTCCATTGAGA
>Ga0315280_10009438_pt1 | contig 12530 bp, 24 predicted proteins | sample YL17G06_40_MG_FD_203697 | JGI IMG/M metagenome (GOLD analysis project Ga0315280, IMG submission 203697) | Sediment microbial communities from Yellowstone Lake, YNP, Wyoming, USA - YL17G06_40 | ecosystem: Environmental > Aquatic > Freshwater > Lake > Sediment | place: USA: Wyoming | collected... | reverse complement strand
CCCCCTACTATCCCGCTGCGCGCAGGGCCAGCCTCTGCTTATTTAAGGCTGTGCCAATGACCACGGAGCGCTGGTAGTTAGCGGTACTGCCACGAGGCTGCCTCGCAGCCAGGTCGACCTTGGCGATAGTGTCAAGCATGGGCCCCTCGCCCTTCTCGTAGTCACCCTTGGCGGCGGTAACGCCTGGTCCGAACCGGCCTACCCCGACGTCCTTCACCTTGCGGTTGTACTTCTCGGCGCCGGCCTTCTTCACACCGCCGGCAAACATCTTTTCGATGTTAGCCGCGGATACGCCGGCTTTATACGCCGTGGCGGCAGCGGCTGCCTTAGCTTCCCAGTCAGCGCCGGCAACGGTGGCGCCCTTCTCGTAGTAGGCAGACCTTCCCGGGGTGACCTCCGCCCATTTAGCGGAGACATCTGCTAATGGTTTAACCTTGACAGGCATATTCTCTCTCCTTAAGATATTTACTCCGGCGGATGTTTTCCCCTGTGAACCCTCGCCTACTTGACAGCGTAGAGCATGTGTGCTAGTTTGTCAATATCTCCTTTTAAGGGGGCTCTTGATATGGCTCGAAAGTCGAGGCAAGTTGAAGTCCGCATGGTCAGCGAGTATCTCCTTTCGGCCTATGCCTCCTTCCCCACTATCAAAGCCGTCCCCCTGGGTAAAGTAGCCGAGTCCCTTATGGCCGAGCAGGGCTACGCCAAGGCCATTGGCCTTATGCGGCCGTACCGGCCGGAAGTGGACGCGGTAGTTGTGCTACCCCGCTACCTGGTTCTGGTAGAAGCTAAGGTGTGGAACGTCGTCAACGGCCTGGCCAAGCTGCCACTCTACAAGTCCCTGGTCCCATTTACGCCTGAACTTAAGCAGTACTCCAACTTAGAGGTGCTGATGGAGCTGGTGGTCGGATGGACGAACGATAACCTGGAGATCATGGCCAGAGACCAGGGCGTTAAGGTCGTGGTATATAGCCCCCCCTGGCTAGCCGACATCGTAGCTAAGCAGCATAACTACTGGACCGCTGAGTACCAGCAGGAGCGACAGCGTAAAATGCAGATGCGGGAGCTCCTGGGGCTGGAGTAGGGATTAGCGCTAGAGGGAGGCGACTATGGTATTACAGAACTATGTCATACTAGAGACGGGGGTGCCCGCCCGGGTACATTTCGCCTCTCACGTCATCGAGAGGCGTACTATCACCGACCCCAGGACTCTTCAGCCCGCCACCCGAAATGTCCTGGTCTTCGATGTCGACCGGCTTAACGGAAAAGAGGTCATGGCCAAGTACTCAGTCATGGCAGAAAAGCACGCCGCCCAGTTCGAAGCCTACCTGGCTGGGGAACTGTATAGGGGCTACGATTTCATCATCACAAAACGCGGTGAAGGCTTCCGAACTGTTTGGACGGTAGAGGCAATTCCACTGGCGTCCAGACGTTGAAATCCTGAATGGCAGAGGGAACCCCAGGGGGTTCCCGGCTGCCAGAGCGTTGAAGCTTTGTTTGTTTGTCGGTGTTCAAGATTTCAAGCCCCCCCGCTACTCGGCTTTGGGGGGGGTCTCCTTCGCCAGCTCAGCCCGGGCCTGCGCTATTGACATCAGCATAATCCCGGCGCACTCACGGCAGACATTAGGGTTAGCTATCTCGGATATGTCGACAGCCTGTTTACAAAAGTAACATCTGACCGTGGGAGGAGCTGACGGTCCTGCAGGACCTGGTGGCGCCGGCGGTGTCTCGACAATGGCCATAACATTCTTAATATGATCCTCCAGGTCCTTAACCGACCAGTTGTAGAGTAGCTGTTGCCCGAGTATCGTTTCCTGGCGGACCGGGTCCCCCACTTTAGTGAGGGCCACCGCGTGGCCCACTTTAATTCTCCCCTCATCCAGCGCTCGCCGGCACATCGGGGTCAGGGTGCTGATGAGCTGAAGCCTCTCCACATAGTCCCTGGTCATGCCTGTTTTAGCCGCTATTTTCTCACTGTCCAGCTGGTACTCCTTCCAAAGCACCTCGATGACGTGTACCATTTCCGAGACCGGTGTTTTCCCGCGGAGATGGTCCAGGAAGATGTTTTTAGTGAGTACGTCCGTCATGTCACCATCGATGACGGCGACGTCGATGCTCTCCTGCTTATTGGCCATGGCCTCCTGGAGACGGTGCAGGCCGTCCACCAGGACGTACTGGTTATCCACATAGCAGCAGATGATGGGGGCAATTTGCCCCACCTCCTGCATGCTCTGCTTAAACTGCTCCAGCAGCTCCTCGTCGAACTGGGCGGTGACCCGGACCTCCGGGACCATGATTTTACTGGGGCTTACTCTGCGTAGCTTCATAATTTGCCTCCTTAGTGCCTGATTTAGTACATTTGCAGTATTGACGACTCCCCTAAAAAGAAGGAAGATAGTTACCGGCGCCACCACTAACGCTGGCGACTATCTTCCCCACAAGGAGGTGGACCATGCAAGACCCCACCAACACCAAAGTAGCACAGACGTTCGATAATGTCAACTCCCGCGAGCTCAACACTCAGCTCCCCCTCTTCTCAGACAGGATGACACCCCATAGTAAGGTAAGGGAACCTGTAATACGAGGTAATAGAGATAGAGTATGGAGAGAGACACGTTACTTTGGGGTGTCACAGTCTCAACGTCTCCTGACGAAAGGTCTCCTGCTTAAGCGCTTTGACCGCGTTCGTGATTTCCTCCAGGACGTCCTCGGCTTTTCGGTCGGTGAGCGGGATCTCACCTTCGGGCTTCTCCGTTTTTGGGCCTACTATGGTCAGTGTTACCCGAAAATAGCCGACCTTTGTGGAGAACCAGGGTGTAGCGAGTCGACTGCGCACCGTGCCATCCGTAAGCTCAAGCAAATGGGGCTGGCCATTGTCGTCAAACGCTACCTCACACCGTGGCGTCGTCAGATTTCTAACCTTTTTCTTCTTCATAAGCTCCTGCTACTTATTGCTCGCTACCTGGCTGAGCATGGCCAGCGCTTCTATCAGCAGTGGCTCCAGCCGTACCTGGATATGCCTGGCTCTCAGTTCTGGCACGGAAGTACAGCTCTAGGTGGCTTCGGAACCACTCCTCGCAGTGGCTCTTATAGTACTCTGGATAGTCTAGGAGCCACGTAAAAAAGGGGTTGTGGTGCTGTAGCCCAAGGTGACAGCGCTGGCAGAGCGCTGACAGGTTCCAACGCTCGATATTCTCTATAACAGGGTCGAGATGGTGGACAGTGAGAGTATAGCCCATGAGGGGATTATTAGGCTCGTGACAGCGCTCGCAGAAGCCGCCTGACTCTTCCTTCACCCACGCCATAGCCTCCTTGATATACTCGGGGTATTTACGTCTCGCCACTCGCGCCCTCCTCGGGCCCACCGATCGGGAACGCCCTTCTCAGCGACTGCCACTCCGCTCTCTTTTGAGCCATCTGCCAGGGGTGCCGGGCGACTACCGGCGAGCGTAGTTGGCCGGGTTTACCTTTAGCTAGCTCGGTCATTTCGTCCTGGGTGACTACCCCCAACCCGATAAAGGATTTTTTGCCGTCAGCCATAATGACCTCAGACACCCAGGCATGGGCACCCTCGGGCACCTGGTAGGTCTGCCGCTCGGCTGGCGTCAGGGGTCGGCTGGCGAGCTTATACTCCTCTTTAGACTCGTGAGCGTGGTACAGATAGCCGTCGATGGTGATATAGGGCTTACCGTACATGAGGCACACGTGCCCTCGCCCCGGGTCCAGCCCATAGTGCGTGGCATAGCTCACCAGCGCCTGGATTAGCTCCGGAGTCAGTAGCTCATTAGTCCCCAGGTCCCTTGGGGGCACGAGGGCGAGCTCCCCCAGCTGGGGGTTCGAACCCTCGAGCACATTACGCCGGCGCTGACTCCTTTTTATATTCTCGACTATCGGCTCGGGTAGCTCCTCCCCCTGCTTATAGGCATCAGTTAGCGATTGTGCCTTGGTGACCTGCTCCGGGTACTCGTTATTCTGGCACCGGAGGGCGTAGGCGTTCTCCTGGGCATGCCAGGTCACCACGACCGGGGTTTTGTGCTCTGAGCACAGGTAGTTTTTAGCAATATCGTCCAGCTCCTCTTTAGCCCCTGTTATCATGTTTTGCCACCTCCTGTAGAATTGTGAGGCAGTCATCGAGTAACGCTGCGCCTGCCATGACTGCACACGCCTTATTCCCGGGGAGCCACCAGGCGCACTCCTCTTTGAGACATTCGGGGTCAATCTGCTCGAGAGCGCATGTGGCACACACTGCTGCTACTGCTGCTAGTGGACACTTCATTGGTCTACCTCCTTTTCACTTATCCTGAAGCATTCTCTCTGCTCTCTTCAGCATACGCAGGCAGGTCTTGCAGGTTACCTGTTTCGGGTCATTAGTAAGATAACCGGCTTTGTAGCCAGCCCAGTGAAAATGTAGAGCTTGAGTTTGAAACTGGGCGTCTCTCATATGAATAGGCTTCATGGTTTACCTCCTCACTTATCCTTAAAATACCTCGACGTCCTCGAGGTCAGGTACTTACAGGTCTTGCGCTGGCACTCGAACCGGCCAGTAACAAACCGGGTAAACTGACAGGTCGGGCAGCGCCTCGAGATCTGCTCATCAGTCAACCGGGTGCTGCGCTTCTTGCCCTGCTCTTCGGCTTTCAAGGTATTCCGCCTGTGCTCTGATGTAAGGCACGATTTTCCGGAGAAGCTCGCTCATTAGTAGGAGCCGGCCGATAATCTCGGAGAACGTCTCCCGAGGGCGCTGGAGCTTCAAGAGCTCCAGGTATACCTCTTCGCTCACCTTAATGCTCTTACTCATTTCCTCGCCTCCTCGCTTTCTCGGCTGCGGCTATCGCCTCATCGCAGGCTTTCCTGGCTGCGGCTATCGCCTCCTCGCGGGCTTTCTCGGCTGCGGCTGTCGCCTTTTTTGTACTCATCGTGTTCACCTCCTTTCCTTTATCAGTCCCACCATAGTCTTAATCTGTCGTCTTCTAAGTCGCACTCGTCGGGATGTAGCTTTGCTACTACTTGGATGATATGGAGTACTTGACTAGCGGTGTAAGTTTCAGTAAGAGGCTTTATGAACAGCTCTGCCATATCGTCCTCTTGTTTGAGCTCAAAGTACCTAGCTAGGGTAGTCAGTTTTGAGAGCGGCATTTCAGCATTGCCAAAGTAGGGCATCGTTCACCTCCTTTCGGTGGTAGTATACCACACCCTGTCAATAGTGTTAAGAGTCTACCGAGTAGTTAGCTATAGGAAGGGCGTACTATAAATCTTATGGTAAAGAGTACCTGCCTTCCCCTTACTAAGGTAGGGGGTAAAACTAGGGCGGGGGGATGACCGCCTGACAGATGGGTAGGGTAATGCTACGAGCACTTTCCTAGGTCATATACCATTCACCAGGGTGGAAAAACGCCCAGAATTTGACTACAGAGCGAGCTCTCATTCGGAGGCCGTCTCTTTCCTTAGCCGGAGCTCGTCGTTATCGGAAATCGCCCTGGCCAGCGACTGGGGCACCTGGAGCTCGGCCAGTGAGGCTAACTCATCTTCTGCGCTTATCTGGCGCTGCCGGCGCAGCCGGCGGATGGTATCGACCCTGATTTTACCCTCTTCCGTCTCGTAGGCCGGCACCGGCGCCGGAGCGGATATTACCGCTTTCTCGGCTAGAGCAGCATCGTCATTATCGGCGATCGCCAGGGCGTAGCCGAGCTCCTTCCCCAGGGCAACGAGCGCCTGTACCTCCTCGTCGCGGGTAATGAGGAGCTTCTTGCGCCGGTCCCTGATGGTATCAATCTGGATGGTGAGCTCAGCTGGCTCGGCGGCTTTAGGCGCGGCCAGTCTCTTAATCTTCTGCTGAGCTACGATGAGGTCAAGGCGCTCCGGTTTTATCCCTATGCTGGTCAGGTTGCCGCGGAGCTCGGGCTCCTCGAGCTCCCGGCGGTGGTAAGCGTCGATGTAGTACGCCTTGAGGTCGCTCTGGTAGTCAAAAAGGTAAGAGAGCTGGGCGGCAAACACGTACTTCGGCATTACCGAGTCGGACACTCCTAGGGCAGCTAGGTTTTGCCGGAGGTCAGCCTCCGTGTCAAATCCCTCCTTAAAGCGGGTTATAGGTAGGCTGGTCATCAGGGTCTTGAGATCACCCTCGGCCTGCCGCTTGAGCCAGGTCTTAAGGTAGGGGATGGTCAGCGCGTTGTAGCCGGCGTTCTTTAGTTCCCGGTCGATAAGCTCGTCATCCAGGATGCCCACCGAGGCGATCTGCGTAAAGAGCCTGGGTGTTAAGGGGCGGTCGGCCAGTTCCCAGAGCTTTGGTATCCACTCATCATCATAGCCCTGGTAGGCCATGCCCTCGTTAAACTCCTCCCGGGTAATGGCGTACTCACCGGCCAGCCGTAGTAGTGAGCCCTCACTCGGGATATTGGGGCGAGCGATCTTATTGTAGTAGTAGGTAAGCGGAGTCCTGATGTAGATACCGGCCAGGACGCCCACAAAGGCAGCCGTCAGGACCTTGTAGTTGGTGAGGTCATAGACCATGGCGCTGATGTGCCCCATGCCGATATGTTTCCAGAGCCCCAGCGTCTCCCCGGCAAGCGTCATGGTGGCGAGTCCACCGATGGTAATCTCTATCATACCTGATAGGGGCTCGATGACACTCTTTCCCGAGGTCGGCGAGACCGGTCCCATGGCCTCCGCCCAGTCAAATAGCCTGACGAACAACGGAGTCACAAACTGGCGCACCAGCCGGTTCATTACCCCCGTCGCTTCCGCTCCCAGTATGGCCACCGGGGCCAGTAATCCGCGCCAGTGACCAGCCAGCCAGCCCAGGACCTTAGGGAGTAGCGATCGGAAAAAGACGCCTATAGCTGGACCAGCGCTAAGGATCCAGCCGCCGACATACCAGAGTAACCCGGTGAAAAAGCTGCCGATGGCGGAGGCAGCGGATACTATGACGCCGCCTAGAGCCGAGAATACCGCCCCCAGTGCCGCGGCGATGGGGCCGGCAAACACGACTACCGCGGCCGCGGCAGCCGCGACAGCACTGCCGATTAGCACTTTCTTCCAGTTATCATCTCTTAGGAGCCAGTTCCATGCGGCCAGGAAGGCGTTTTTGATTGGCTCCCAGATCACCCGGCTGAAATTCTCCGGGAACTTAACCAGCCAGTCGATAAAGGGGTCGATGAAATTATCCGAAAACCAGGCGTTTATCTCGGCTACCTTGGCGGCTACGGTGGCGGCGATGTTCTGTATTCCCTGCCAGAGATAGGAGAGCCCGGACTGGATGTTAGCCCACAGCCAGCTGACCCCGGTCTGGACCCAGCTCCATACTAAAGAAAATGTTGACTGAATTTGTGACCACAGGGAGGCGATGGCGCTCTGTAGCCAGCTATAGACTGATGAGAGGGCGACCTGGACACCGCTAACAATAGACGTAACGGCGCTCTGTAGCCAGCCCCAGACGATGGTGAAGGCGCTGGAGATTTGACCCCAGAGCCAGCTAACGCCGGCATTTATCCAGCTCCAGACGATATCGATAGCCGGCTTGATACGGTCATAAACCCAGCCGACCACCTGGTGCAGCCAGGAGAGGATAGCGTTCCACAGCGCCTCAAACCACTCCTGCACCGCATCCAGTGGCCAGGGCCATCCTGAGTCTAGTAGCTCCAGGATCTCGTTAGGTGTTAGCCCCTCTAGGTCCTGGGGGTTTACGACCAGCTCCCCTTCCATAGCTAGATCTTCCTTGGCTGAGGTACCTGCTTCAGGCGGGCGATGTCCGCCTCAATAGCCGCCCTCCGGACCGCATCGCCCTTAGCCTGGACGTCAGCCGGCACCGGCTTACCCGGGTTAGCCATCCCCCAGGCCACATCGGGCAGCTTATCAGCATCCAGCCAGAGTGTCCGGGGGGCGAAGCCCTCCACCAGGTAGGTAAGGACCCGCTGCTTTACCCTCTTATCCGGGGTAGTGTAAACCTCAATCTCGGTCTCAGACAGGATGTTAATCTCCACCGGCTTCCTCCTCCTTCAGCATCGCCTCGGACATGGCGCCGCCGAAGCGCTTTAGGAGTTTGCAGGAGTCGCACTCGCAGCCGTCCTTACCGGCCGCCAGCACGGCGGCGATGAGCCACTTGCTCCCGCTGTCTGCTCCTTGGGGCAGCGGTATATGCCCCAGGTCCGGCATCTGCGTCTTGGCCACACGTTTCCCAGTTACCATAGCTCTACTTTGCCTCCTTCGCCTTATTATCCGACACGAGGTGGTTTTTCAGGCACTGCTCTATCTTGCCGAGCTTGTACCATAGTAGACCAAACTGGCTGATTACGACAACCACTAGACTAATGAGCAGCGCGTTATCCACCAGAACCTCCGTTGGGCGGCGCCTTGCGGAAGTAGTACTGTACAATCAGGGTCCAGGTGACAATCAGGGCGCCGGTGACCTCCGCTGGGAGCGCTACCTTCCCCAGGGCCTGGACAACCCAGAGCACCGGGATAAGTACTAGCAACACCAGCGCCAGGCGGTCGTTAAAGGTTGTCCAGCCCATTAAGCGCACCCTCCTCTTCTCTCACCTATAAATCGAATTCTACCCAGTAGTACACGTCAACACTACCTCCGGCAGTGTAGTCTTTGGTAACCTTGTAGTAGTAGCCTGCCGGTACAAAGGCGATTAGCATATCTGATATGCTCAGCTTCTCGTCAGGTAGTGGGAGCTCGCCCAGAAATTGAAGTAGCGTTATCCCACCTTCCGAGTAGTAGTCGTTCGGCGGACTGGTTGCGCCGACTAATAGGTCAGCGTGAGCGTGTACGGCAACGCCAATAGTAGATGACTCGGCGTTAGCGATAATGCTTACTACCACTATCCGGGTTTTGGTCCCCGTATTTTGGTAGATGGTATCGACGAACCTGTCGTAGCCTACATCGTAGATGGTGGGGGTCAGGTCCCAGACTCCGCCGACATTGTCGTCAACGTACTTCTTGGTGGCACCGTCATAGTCCTCAGTCGGCGTCCCGAGGAGCTTGATGGGATAGGTAAGCCAGCTCTTGGCGACGTCTATCTCGAGCTCAGAGAGCTTGGTGATACCAGGTTCGGCAAATCCCATTACCCGAGCTCCTTCCCCACGATACTGCCATCGACAACGATCGCTGTGCCGTCCGAGGACTTGGCCGACAGCCTGACTTCGGCACCAGCAGCCAGGTTGAGGTCGGAAAACGGCAGCGACAGCGCGGTGCGCAGCGTTACGTCCGTCATGTACGTTTTGGCTCCGATAATAAGGCGGAAGAGCGTCTTGGTGTAACTGGAGCTAGCCATGCCGACCTCTTTTAGCACTCCGGTCTTAGCGGTCGAGACCGTCCAGCTCGCGACAGTTTGATAGATATTGCTGCTGCCGCTATAGCGGCCCATGGCGCCGGCGGCAACCTCGGTAGCCGGCGAGGGTAACACCAGCTCGTTCTCGACGGTAACGGCCACCTGGACTACCTGGACACCATCGGGATAATCAGGCATATCAACCTACTTTCCTATCCCTACCAGCGAGAGGAATTTCTGCAGCATGCCGCCCAGCCCGCCCATGGGAGCGACCTCCTCCTCAGCCAGCACTCCGACCCGGATATAGATAGTATGAGGGTAAGTGGTATTAGGGCTATAGGCTCTCACCTTCAGGGCGTAGGGAGCGATGTCAAGCGGGAAGTAGTCGGGGAAGACGACAGCCCGACCGTCCTCCCGGATATCCTCATCGGGGTTAGTCGGATAGAGCTGGTGCCCCTCGTGATAGAGCCGTGCCCCGACCATGAAGTTAGGCCCGTACTTAAAGCGTACCTCGACCAGGTGAATAACGCCCCGGGTGAGCTTAAGCGTCTGCTCTACGGGAGCATCTTCCCCAGTATCGGCGGGAACGACGACCTCAAACGAATAGAACATACGGTTTACTCAGGGGTAGGAGCTGCCGCCGCGGTAGCATCTACCTCAGCCTGGCTAATATCCTCGACTATGCCGGCGGCGTGGAGGGCATCGTTTAGCTCAGCTATTTGCTCAGCGCTGTAGTTTAACCCTATCTCCGCCAGCTTATTACGGAGCTTAGCGTGAGTCCACGCCACTCCCCAGAATTTGGGCATGAGTAATATCCCCTTCACCCGCTCCAGCTCCGCTGCCAGCCAGAGTGCGTGCTTAACCCTGAACTTATCTGCCATAGACTATCACCTCCATTACATATTTAGCTGGTATATGAGATCGGTACCATAGTCGCAGTGCCACAGGCAGCGCCCGTCAAAGACCAGACCCAAAGGGTCTGTCGACGGGGCGGCGAAGGAGCGGAGCACCGTGCCGGTGACAGGGTCTATCTGGTAGATACGGCCGCTAACCGCGTCGCAGTGCCACAGGCAGCGCCCGTCAAAGGCCAGACCAAAAGGGTATGTCGACGGGGCGGCGAAGGAGCGGAGCACCGTGCCGGTGACAGGGTCTATCTGGTAGATACGGTCGCTAGTCGCGTCGCAGTGCCACAGGCAGCGCCCGTCAAAGGTCAGCCCCACAGGGTCATAAGACGGGGCGGCGAAGGAGCGGAGCACCGTGCCGGTGACAGGGTCTATCTGGTAGATAAGGAGGCTAGCCTCGTCGCAGTGCCACAGGTAGCGCCCGTCAAAGGCCAGCCCCGCAGGGATTGTTGACGGGGCGGCGAAGGAGCGGAGCACCGTGCCGGTGACAGGGTCTATCTGGTAGATACGGTCGCTAACCGCGTCGCAGTGCCACAGGCAGCGCCCGTCAAAGGTCAGCCCCACAGGGAGTGTTGACGGGGCGGCGAAGGAGCGGATGACCGTGCCAGCCATAAGCTACCCCCTAGTTCCAGAGGTCAATGCCGATAGAAACGGTAAAGTAGGCTGCTGAGGTCGTACCGGCTCCGGTCAGCTTTACCCTTAATGACCTACCCAGAACATCGCCAACAAAGCACTCGTAAATCCCTGAGGCGGTATCTGTGTCCTCATAGTAGAGGGAGACAAACGGCCCCTGTTTATAGGTGTACCACTGGCCAGTCCAGCGGTCCAGGAACTCGACCTCGATGCGGAGAGTCGTCGGAGAGCCGGTCGAGTCAATATAGATATAGAGCCCGAACTTGCGGAAGGGAGCGCACTCAACACTATCGGACTCTTTAGCGACGGTATCGCTAATAACCTTCTTATCGAAGAGCGTTAGCTGCTCTTTGGGGCGGTAGATTACTTCCTCTTGTAACGTGGGAGTCTGGTCACCTTTTCTCATGCTAGCCTCCAAGAGAGGGGGGGAAATCCCCCCCCTCTTACTTAACCACTCTGAGCTAGTCTAGTTCGGGCGGACCTGCTCGGCCACCAGGGTGTTGGCTGAGGCTATTGCCTCAGTGCAGACCAGCTCCAGCTTCTTGTAGACGGTCGGGTCGAACCAGGTGTCCGGCTCGTCCATTACCCCAAAGGGAATAGGCAGGGTGTGATGCAGGGCGTGTCCCTCAATGCCAATGTGAAGCGCCTCACGAGTGGTTATCGCGGAGCCGTTATAGTCGCATAACCCGATATTGGCATTCCCCGCCCAGTGCCACGGGGAGTCCACAATGCGGCCCAAAGCCTGGGTCACTGGGTACACCTGAGGCTCTTTGTTAATCTCGAACCAGATAGTGTCGTCATGCTTCAGGCTAAATACCTTCCAGATGAAGGCGTTGCCGAAGAGCTGGGCCATTTCGGCGTCAAGCTGCTTAGTGTACCGCTCAAAGGGGATGAACTTATCGGTGTCACAGGTCAGCTTGAGCTTGGTGATGCACTCGTCAACGTCATAGCCCCGACTGTAGAGTCTGAGCATCAAGAGGCGGTAGGGATAGTCAGTGGGCAGCTCATGGCGCTTATCACCCGAGGTGGCACCGGTCCAGGACTCAATCTCCTTGGCCATTAAGAACTTACCCGGGGCAGCCTGACCCTCCATCATCTTCGCCCAGGCACTAATCACGAAAGTGCCAGTGTAGAAAGCGGTAGTACTACTGACTGCCCTGATGTTGGTCAGGTCCCAGCTAATCTTGAGCTGGGGGTTCTTGAACTTGGTTAGGTCCAGGGCGAAGTCACGGTCCCAGAGCTTACGCCCGAAGAGGATAGCACTACCCATCACTTGAGGACCACCATAACTGGTACCGCCGTCCTCGGTCTCACGGAGCTCAGGCTGCTTGCCGTCCTTGTAGAACTTAAGCGCCTGCATCTCGGGGAAGCTGAGACTGGCCAGAACATCGCTGCCGTCCACAATTTCAACCTTGGTTACGACGAACGGAAACGGATTTACGATGTTATTGGTCGTCCCGTTTCTAGCCTCGAACTCAAAGCCCAGGGCGCTGACGGGGTCTACCAGGTCGAGGTCGATGGTCTTGGTAGACTTATCGGATGACTGTGTCTCCTGATAGCACAGTACGGCATCTCTTGTTTTCATTTCCTATCTACCTCCCCCCTACTATCCCGCTGCGCGCAGGGCCAGCCTCTGCTTATTTAAGGCTGTGCCAATGACCACGGAGCGCTGGTAGTTAGCGGTACTGCCACGAGGCTGCCTCGCAGCCAGGTCGACCTTGGCGAT
>Ga0315280_10009437_pt1 | contig 12531 bp, 10 predicted proteins | sample YL17G06_40_MG_FD_203697 | JGI IMG/M metagenome (GOLD analysis project Ga0315280, IMG submission 203697) | Sediment microbial communities from Yellowstone Lake, YNP, Wyoming, USA - YL17G06_40 | ecosystem: Environmental > Aquatic > Freshwater > Lake > Sediment | place: USA: Wyoming | collected... | reverse complement strand
TATACTCTGCCCGCCAGTGACCCCAGGAGCGCGCGGGGCCGCGGGGGCCGGGTGTTCCTGATCAAGGAATCGGACCCCTGGAATTTCACAACATGGATGCGGTTCGAGGATGGTTCGACCGATCAGGGAAAACCAGCGCCAAAGTAGCACGTCACACGGGGTCACAGGGCCGCTCCCACGCGCCTTTTCGTCACAGAAGGGAGCGATCTAGCTTGTGCATCCGCGCCAAGGTTATGGCTGTGTTGATTGTCTGCGTCCTTGCAGGAACGGCATGTGCTGAACTGCGCTACGGGGAACCAACACGGGTACCTTTAGAGGTCCCCCCATCTGGTCAACGGAGCAGTCGAGCAGATGCGAGATCGCAAGCGGTAGTAAGGGGCGTCGAGACCGCGCAGAAAGTGATCGCGCTCACGTTCGACGACGGTCCCGACCCCAAGTACACCCCGGCGGTACTGGAGCTGGCCCGTGAAAGGGGAATCAAACTCACCTTCTTTCTGGTCGGCCAAGAGATCCAGTTGCATCCCGAACTCGCGCGGCAGGAGGTGGCTGAAGGCCATGCGATCGGGAATCATACGTGGGATCACCATGTAATGACGCCGCTTTCCAAGCGCCAGGACATGTCCGAGATCGAACGGTGCGAAGATGAGATCGAGCAGGTGTGCGGTCGGCGCACCCACCTTTTCAGACCGCCAAAGGGTCTGTTTGATGATTACACTCTTTCTTCCGCAGCTGTCTTGGGTTACCGCATGGTTCTGTGGTCGGTCGCCCTGGAGCATCATCATCGGAACCCGCAACGGATGGCACAGCGGGTGATCGATATGGCCCGGCCTGGCATGATCATCCTCGCTCATGACGGCGAGGCCGGTCACCCCACCGACCGGACCCACACCTTGCAGGCGCTGCCGGTCCTGGTCAACGGATTGCAGCAGAAGGGCTATCGACTTGTCACCGTTCCTGAGTTGCTTGAGACGGGAAGGGAGAGATGATGGCGGGCCGATCGCAACCATCGCACCCGGAAAGACGTACTCACCCAACGTGAGAGCGGTCATGCTGCTTCCTGGCCGAGGGCGTCGTAAGGTGTGCCTTGTGGATTGCCACTCACGAATCGCGCTAGCTCCCGATCCTGGCCCGCCGAACAACCCTTCAGATTCGGCCCCTGGTGGCCAGGCGCGAGAACTATCGAAAGCTCGCGCGAACGGAACGGGATGCAAGAGCAGGGACGCCGGAACTGCAACTCAACTCATCTCCGGATCTGTCTCGTGGAAGTTCAGGACCCATGCGAAGCATCAGTGGGCGCCTGTCGGGCACCAGAGAGGAAGTCGAGGACAGCCCGGGAGCCCAAGCCTGCTGCCCGGCAGAACGGCTGGAAAAGGACTCGTTTGCGAAAAGAAGGAGAACGTGCGGGCGGTGCCGAACACCGCGACCAGGCAATACACTCAACCTCAGCAGCCCTTCTTCAGCACCGCTGACAGCCTCTCGGTTACCGGTTTGGCACCTGAATACGTTTCGGTGCCGTGGGGGCGATGAAGCGCAGGCGCGTTGGATGGTCGCTTAGCCAAGGAAGGGCGTAGCCTGCGCAGAGCCAATAGCGAACCCGACCACGTGATCGTGGTCGGGTTTTTGCCTTTTTCCGGGGGCGATTTCCGAGACTCGCAAACCTTGGCAGGAGGGGTCCGAAGATGCGAAGCACTCGGTGCGCGGCGCCGTGTGCCTCATTGGTTGTGCTCGGCACCATCACCGCCATTCTCTGCACGGGGGTACTCAGATGAAGGCTTTCGCGGTTGTCTGCCTGCTGGTTAGCGCGGTATCCGTCATGGGGCTGGTTGCCGCTCCTGCGGGCGCGGTGACGTGGCTCACGGTCAACGGACAGACAGGGGGCACGATCACGATGCCCGGCTGGCTGGTGATGCGCTGCGACACCAGCGCAGTCGGGGCGACGGTGCGGTTTGTCGTCGGCTCTGACCTGAACGGCAACGGCCACTTGGACATGGGTGAACCCATTACGGTTCATCTGACGGCCGTGCGGGATGGCGGTTGGACGGACGAAGACCCCGCTACGAAGATAGTGCAGTTCTCGGACTACGCAGATATGGGCGCCCGTGGCCCGATGGTCATGGCGGCCATTGATGACGACGGCAGCACAGTCGGCCTCGTCGGTTCGGCGGACTACATCCATCCGGCCCAGTCCATCTCCGGGACCGTGCGCTATGACGACGGGAGCCCGGCTGAGGGCCTCATCGTGACTACGTACGTCGGCGGCATGGGCGGGCCGCCCGTGGCGTCTTTCACTGATGCGGCGGGCAACTACACCCTGTACTTGCCTGCCGGCCTCCAGCATCTGGGCGTCATCACCGAGTTCGCCGGCTGGGGCCTTCCAACGCACAGGAAGCGCGGCGTGCCGCTCCTGGCCTGGGTCAACCTTGCCCCAGGTGAGGCGAAGACAAATCAGAACTTCACACTGCATGTTGTTCCTGGTCCGGACATCGAAGGGACAGTGACCGAGGGTGATAGCGGCAGCCCGGTTCCTGGCATTCTGGTGGGGGCGGAGAACAACTCGACGGGCGAGTTCGCCGAAGCTTACACGGACATCACTGGCCACTACACGCTTCAGGTGTTCCCGGGGACCTGGCAAGTCATGACTGGGATCGAGGGAGATGCTGGGCCTTACGGTAATCCCATGCCGGCAACAGTTGTCGTGGGTGACCTCGACGTGACGCAGGACCTCAGCCTGCCGCGCCTGAGCAATCGCATCTACGGCATTGTCACGGGGCCGGGTGGCATCTCCATCCCAGGAGCGGACGCTGAGGCCCGCAGAACGTCAGACGAGGCGTTCTTCTGGTCGCGTTGCAACGCCCAGGGACACTACGAGATGTGGGTGCCAGCGGGCTCGTATTATGTCGGGGGCCATGATGACGTCGGGCGCAATTACGCCATGCCGGGATCGGCGCTTCAGGTCACCCTGCCTCCCGACCGGCGCGCGGACTTCTCCCTCGTCGCGCGCCCTTACATCCTGAGCGGACGCGTGACGTTCCAGGGTACAAGCACCGGCGTGCCTTACGCACGAATCCACCTCGATGATGTCCTCTACCAGTACAGCGATTGGTTCGACACGAGGAGCGACGGCGAGGGCAACTACTCCATCAAGATGCCATCTGGCAGCTTCGACGTATACTCGAAAAGCGGGATGTACGAGGCGTCCACGGCGCCCACGCGCATCTCCTTTCCTCCCACTCAGACCCTCAACTTCTCCCTCACGCCCACGCACTACGCGCCGACCGCCACCGCCGGAGGTGTTGCCCCGTCCACCGGAGCGGTCGTGGGACAGCTACTCACGTTTAGCGTGACCTACACCTCCGCCGATAACACGGCTCCAGCCGCTGTGTACGTGGTGATTGACTCCTGGCCCAGACCCATGGACCCGGTCAATCCAGGCGACAACAACTATGTCGATGGTGCCGTCTTCCGCTATCAGACGACGCCTCCCGCCGGGACGCATTCGTTCTGGTTCGGCGTGTTGGACCAGAATATGCTCGATGCACGCATCCCTGCCTCTCCGAGCACCATGAGTGTCACCGTCGTTGCCAGCGGCAGGCTCGCGGGTCAGGTGCTGCTCCGGGGCACGACGACGCCGATTGCCAGCGCTCAGGTCAAGGCGTATCTTGGGGCCACGCTCATGGGCAGCGCGACTACGGGCGCCAACGGCGTCTACCAGATCAGCCAAGGCTTGCCCGCCGGCAGCTATGTGGTGAGCGCCGGCAAGGACGGTTATGTGACCCAGGTCAAGAGCGGCGTCTCGGTCACGAGCGGCGTCACGACCTTCGTCAACTTCGGCCTGGTGGCTTCAGGCACGCTCACGGGCCAAGTGGTGGACAAGGCCAACAGCACGGCGCTGGCGGGCGCGACGGTCAACGTCTTCGTGGGCAGCGTTCTCACGGCCACCGCTACCACCGGGAGCAATGGCGTCTATCTCATCAATCGCGACCTGCCCACCGGAAGCAGTTACGTGGTCACTGCGAGCAAGACCGGATACGTGCCCCAGACCAAGGGGCCGGTAACGGTGACTGCGGGACAGACGACCTTTCTCAACTTCTTCCTGAACAAGATCTCCCTGACTGGCCAGGTGCGCCAGGCGGGCACGGGCATGAACCTGGCGGGGGCGACGGTGGCGGCCTATCTCGGTAGCGCGACCACGCCCAGCGGGACTGGTACCACTGATGCCAACGGCATCTACCAGATCGGCGGGCTGACCACCGGCACCTACACCGTGATCGCCTCCAAGAGCGGCTATGTCGAGCAAACCAAGCCGGGGATCTCCTTCACCACCGGCGCAGTGACCTACGTCAACTTCAACCTGGCAGTGTCGGGCAAGTTGATGGGGCAGGTGTGGGACAAGGTGGGCGGCCAGCCGATCATCGGCGCGACGGTCAGCGCGCGCACCGGCGGCGTGGTGGTGGCGACGGGGACCACCGTGGGGCCATACGGCATCTACCAGATCACGTCCGACCTTCCCGCCGGAACCTACACCATGCTGTGCACCGCGACCGGCTATCAGGATTTCGGCAGGATCGGGATCGTGGTGACGGCGGGCAATACGACCTACGTGAACTTCAGCCTGCAGCCCTTCATTACGATGGCCGACTATTTTCCGCTGAGCGTTGGCGACGAGTCGTTCATGCGCAATGTCGCGACGGGTACCCTTACAAGATTCGTGGTGACAGGAACCACCACCATAGACGGCTCGTCGGCTTTGGTATTGCAGCAGCAGACCCAGACTGGCACGCCCTTTCAGGAGGACTACTTTATCGTAGGCACGCAAGGTCTCAAGTCATTCGGAGTAAAAGCTTTCGGAGACGGTGACACCTGGAATGCTCGCTACGACCCACCTATCATTTACCAGAATGGGCAGATCGGTTCAGAGAATGGCGGAACGGTGACGAGGTACAACTGGGGCGGGACCGTTCAGGGTACGGAGACGTATCGCGTACGACTGCTCGGTCTTGAGGACGTGTCCGTTCTCGCGGGCAGCTTCCCGCGCTGTCTTAGGTTGGAGATTCACGAGGAACGGAGTCCGGGAGACACCACAACGCAAACCGTGTGGGCTGCTCCGGCTGTCGGAATGGTGAAAATATACAGTGCCAATCAGACCAGCGGCTACACCAACTTAGCCGAACTCGCATATGCAAAGGTAGCTGGGCACGAGTATGGCACCCATCCCTGAATCGAGGGGCAAGACGAGGGGACAGTAGGACGGCCGAGGCTGGCGGCGCTGAGCTTCGAGGGGGCAGATTGGAGGGCGAACTGAAGATATCGTTGGCGTTCTTATTGGTCGGACGCCGCCGGGTCAGACGTCGCTTTCGCTCGGCCTGAAAGCACGAGGGTTGCAGGGGCTGTTAGTGATGTCATGACTGCCTACCTCCGGTCGCTGCGCGGAGTCTCGCCCTTGCCCCTCATCGCGTCGCGGGGGGAGGTGGACGCGCACGTTCGTGCGGACTCCCCCTGGTCGCGAGTCGGAATCGGGTGACGCCGAGAGCGCTACCGCTACCGGCTTACCCCGATTCGAACCAGCGACCTTGGCCTTTTTCCCATTCGAGAGGACGGTCAGGTGCCGGGGCCTCGGGCGCTCGCCGGGCCGCAAATCACGCTCAAAGCCGAGCCTGAAAGGCACTTCGCGCGTCCAGCGCAGGGGCCTGCTGTTCTTGTCCTACGCGCCTTGGGCCCCCACTACCAACCAGTGACAACTGCCTGGGCCGCGATGCGTACAGGCGGGAAGGCTATCGCTTCCGTCACGCACGGCCCTCCGCGAGTTCGATTCCCGCGCGGGGTAGGAGGCGCCTGTTGTCGAACCTGCGTCTGGACACACGTTTAAGTCCAGGTCCGTACGGTCGGCCAACAAACCGAAAAGCAATAGTGCTTCCGTACCATGATGCCAGCGCCCGGCAGGGGATTTCAGGAATCCAGATAACCCAGCCCTGTTTCCGCTTCGGATTCATGGCGCCTTCCCGCCAGCCGCAGCGCCGGAGCTTAGTAGCGCCCCCCGCGCGCGTCCGCAAGCGCTCGCTCTAGCCTCTCCACGCGCTGGGCGAGGTTGCTACCGGCCCCCTCCGAGCTAGGCCCTGGCTCGGCTGCTGGCGACTTAGACCCCACTACTCGCTCCAGTTCTTTGACTCGGCCCTCTAGGTCGGAAATCGCCTGTTCCCGTTCCTCCAGCTTCTTCCGCTCGGATGATTCGGTCATCTCCGCCTCCGGATATGTTTCCCACTACGCCCCCGCCACCCGCAGCGCCAGCGCCATTGGGCGAGGTCTAGGCGGCGCGCCCGGGCAAGGCCGCGAATTTCATGCGACGTTGGCGCAGGACGGGCGGAAACCCCCGTACTGCTGGGCCTATGCACCACTCCGCCCCCGGCGCGCCCACCACGCGCAACCAGGCCGCCAGCCCGCCTACGATCCTGCGGCCAGGCCGCGGCGCAGCACCGGCAGGCAGATCTCGGCCCGCATCGGCGTTTCCGCCACCACGCGGGCCGCCCAGTCCTCGGGCAACTCGATCTCGACGCTCAGGGGGGCGATCTCCCTGGTCGGCCAGCCCAACCTGCGCGCGAGCGCCAGGGTGATGCGATCACTCCTGGACACCAAGCACTTCATCTTCGCCAAGCTCCGCAAGGCCAAGCTCCGCAAGCCCTGGCTCAAAGTCGAGTTCGTCGGGCCGCGCCTGCGGCGCCTCGGCACTCCCGCATTGTACGCCGGCATGTCGCGCTTGCCAAGGGCTGAGGTGGAGTCCTCAGCCTGGGCAAACCTCGGGTCCCCACCGGATCTCGCCCCAGCGCCCGCCTCTGCTGCTCCCAGATCAGCGGCACGCGATAGAGCTTCTCCAGCGAGAGGCGGTCTGGCTCCGTGCCATCCAGGATCGCCTCGATGAGGTCGGGTGCGAGCAGCAGGATCGATTCCTGTGGTCGCTGGTTGGAAGCGGGTGACGGTCAGCGGGCCGTCCGGGCGAGCCTACCTCGCTTCGAACCAGCGACCCTGGCTGTTCTCGCGCCCGAGACGACGCGTAGATGCCGAGGCTTCAAGCGGTCACCGGCGAGCTAGGCGGGCGCTGACCCCCTTTGTCCTTCGCCGCGTCCGTGCACGGGGCCGCAAGGAGCGCGGCGGCGCCCCCGGAGGCTCATGCCGCCCCCACCGCTACAGCCTGAAGGTCGGCAGGGCGCACAAACCGGACGGCCGACTTCACCGCTTCGGGGAGCCGATCATGCGGCACGCCGCGGACTGGGGAAAGCCGGAAGGTCACCCGCGGTAGTGTGAGCCGTGCACTAAGGCCTCCGGGGCTACCATCACCACTCACCATTGTGCGCTTGTCACCCGCCGCCCGCAGCACGCCCGATAGGTCGCCGGTCACCGTGCAGGTGTAGCAGCCCTTGGCCTGGTCCGGCACCACGGTGATGCTACTCACGAGTTCGGACAGCAGGGCGCGGGCGTGGGCTACGCGGCTGGGGTCGGTCAGTTCCGCAAGGTCGCCGTGGCCGAGGCGTTCCTCTACCAGGGCCGGCAATGCTGCCAGCGCGCGCTCCAGAGCCTTCTCGATAACACCACCGCCAAGGTCAGTCTGCTGCTGCGCCAGCCGGTCGCGCTCGGCGGTCAGCCGGTCAAGTTCCTTGCGCAGCAAGGCTGCCGCCCCGCCGTTGCCTCCCGCCCGTATCGCCGCCATGACGTTCTCAATCTCGCGCTCCACCTGCGCCAGCCCGTCCTTCGCCCGCTGCTTGCCACCTCGGCCCTTCGCAACAGGCGCGTGGCGCTTCACCGTTTCCCTGGCTGCCGCGATAGCCGCCGCTATCGCCTCCGGGCAGAACAGGTACTCGCGCACCGCCGTCAACACCGCGGCTTCCAGCGCCTCACGGTTGGGCGTGCCGCGGAACGAGCACAGATGCGACCCGCGGTTCTTCCAAGTCGGGCAGCCATATCCCTTTAGGCTCGCAGCAATCAACCGGCTGCCGCAAATGCCGCAGCACACCAAGCCAGACAGGAGATACTTGTTGCGGTAGTGCAGTGGCCGCTCATCCGCGCCGGACTCCTGGCTGCGGGCCGCTTGCAGGCGCTTCACCTTGTCCCAGAGGTTCTGGGGCACGATCCGCAGTTCGGGAACCTCCTTGACCACCCACTCTTCGGGCGGCAGCGCTCGGCTCACTTGCTTTTCGGTGTCCGGGTCGGTCGGCCACGCGCTGCGGTTCCAGACCACGCGCCCGATATACTTCTCCTGGTTGAGAACCCCCAGCCCGCGCTTCCGCGAGCCGGCGATGGCGGTGTAGCTCCAGGTCCGGGCCACGGCGGAATCGCGGTTGCGCCAGCGCGCTCCAGGCGGGGGAACGCCCTCGCGGTTGAGTATCGCTGCAATCTGCCGCGGCGACTTGCCGTCGGCATACAGCCGGAAGACGCGCCGGACGACCTCCGCCTCGCCCTGGTGAATCACCAACTGGACACCCAAGGACTTGCCGGTGCCTTCGGGGTCGTCCTCGCCCCGTTCGAACAGCCGCTTGCCGCGGTAGCCGTAGACCGCGCCGCCAGCGTGCATCCCACGCAGCACCTGGCCCGCCAGGGAGCGCCGCTGCCGCTCGGCGTTCATGTCGCGCTCGAAGGCAGCCGCGATGCCGTTCACCATGACCAGGGCCTTCGCCGCCTTGGGGTTGGCGATGGTATCCAGGCCGCCGGCCACGGTCACCATGCCGACGCCCCAGAAGCGTAGGCGCTTCTCGAGGTTCAGGCATTCAGCCTGGTCGCGGCTGAAGCGCGACTGCTCGTCGGCGAGCACGACGTCGAAGACACGACCCTTCGCCGCGGCGAGCATTCGCTGATAACCCGGGCGCGCCCTGGTGATGGTGCCGCTGATCGCCTGGTCGGTATAGACATGCTCCTCGGCCAGCCGCCAGCCGCGCGCTTCCGCGTACTCGCGGCAGCGCCGCACCTGGTCCTCGATGCTGGCGGGCCGCTGCAAGTCGGAGGAGTAGCGCGCGTAGATTGCGGCGGTCATCGCCGGGCTCGCTATCGTGGTCTGGGCCGTCATCCTACACACTTGCGCCTCTGGCGTCATTCATCACTCGGCGGCCACAACTAGTCAAGGCCACCTTTCGTCAACCGGGCCGCCCCCGTTGGGTGAATCTGGCCCCCGCGCGCCGCCCAGGCCGCCCCAGCCGCGCCCGGGGAGCTCGGCTCTGCGATCGGCTCGGGCTTGCTGGCCTGCAATGCATCCTCAGCGCCCGCCTTGCCCTCTACTTCTGCCAGTGTCTGGAGCCACGCGTGCTCACCTATGGCCTCGCCGATCAGGCGCGCCAACGCCAGCGCCGCCGGCGGCAACTTGCCCTGACGTTGTGCGAGTTCACGTCCCAGCGCAGCCGCGGGAGTATCAGCCAGCGACTTCATCGCCGATCTCCTACCGAGACGGGCCACACGCCCGATAACGAGGCGGGAATGCGCACATCAGGCGCCTGGCCGGTACCGATGGTCTCGGACGAGGCGAGCGATGCTGAACTGGCCTTCTGCGCAATGATTTCAGGCGAAGAACGGGCCTTCCGTGCGGCCATCAGGACCTCGCGCTGCCGGTCCGAGATCGCGCGCTTGGGCTGGGCGCCTGTGCCACGCCGATTCCAGGGATAGAGAGCGCAGTGAGACATCCCACAGTCGCGGCCCTCGGGATTGCAGTCACGGCAGCGCCGCCGGATGAGTGTGGCTGACGGTCGCCGATGCGGGATCTGCGGGGCGATGGCCGCCAACTGCGCCTGTTCGCCAGCGATCAGCTCGGAGGCTGCGCCGTTGACCTTGGGCGCGATGCTGGCCGGCATGGGCTTGCCCGTGAACGGATGGGCCGGATAGAGCGCACAGGCCGCGGGTGAGACGCAGAGGCAGTCGTAAGCTTGCCGCCGGCTCGACACGCAGAGGCACTCCAGGCAGAACTGGCGGATGGCTTGGCCGCGGGTCGGCAGCCGCCCTTGCTTGACGCTGCGATGCTGTCCAGGTTGTCTCATGTCTTCCACTTCGTCATTCCTCCCAGATCGCTGACTTGGCTCCCGGCCCCCTCCGGCGCCGCCAGCCTCCTGTGCATCTCCACGCGGCAATCACACGGTTAAGGCTGGTCATCCGGTCGCTTGCAATCGGCATCCCCAAGGTCGCCCACACTTGACCGCTCTGCTACGTTTGCCTCGCTTTCTACACTTGAGTACGTTTGAGTCCTGGTGGTGTCAAATGTAGAAGGGTTAGGGAGAGTTCTGGTATCTTGGAGAGGGAGCAGTGCGCCGAGTCCGATTGTGGTGGGGCGCGCGCGGCGGCCAGTTGCCGCCGCCTGCTCGTAGGAGGTGCCGATCTCCACAAACCCGCCGCAAGCTCGAAAAGCACGCAGGGCCGTTCTGATGCGACGGCCGCCGCCACTGAGTCGCCCGTCGTCCTGCACATTCTCGAGTTCCGATTGGCGCGCCAGCACGCGATAGCTGATGCCGAGAGGAACGGTTGGGTCAAGACCCCGCTCGCGCGCCACAGCGACGACAGCGAGCGCAATCGCTTCAGCGTTGGCCGCCAGCCGCAGATCGCGGATATGAGCGCGCAATGCGTCGTAAGGGTAGAGGCCACGCCGAGCCGCGATTAGCCGCTTCAGCCGCCGCAGAGTGCCGGTGCGCACTACCCGCACGACCTGACCGTTGCGCTTGATCTCATGACGCGACCCCTCGCACTCGGCGCGGCAGTGATAGCGTAGGTAGCCGCGGGGGTCGCGGTAAACGTTCAGCGAGGGTTCGTGATCCGAATGGAGGGGACAGAGGGCGATTCCCCGCGACGGCGTCACGCGAAGATCCGGGAGCCATTCGCGCCATGCCGTGAACTCGTCGGCAGTCATCTCGAAGCCGCCTGCCAGGGTCGTCGCAGCATTCTGCGCCCCTGCTTCCCGCGTCGTATCATCGGGCCCCAATGTCTCAGTCTCCCGCTCGCCGCCTTCGAAGAGGGCGAGCACTTCAGCCGGCATCAACGGGAGGTCGAAAACAGAGGGCAGGGGGCGCTCAACGATGTAAGCGGCGCTGGGTGGGCACTTCACGAAATCGCCGGCGAGGAACAGCTCCAGCCCCTCCTGCGCCAACTTCTTGCGCCGGCGCTGCCATCCGCGCAGCAGTCGTCCGATATAGCGGCGCCCGCCGGATGGGGTCGTGTAGCAGGGCAATGCATCCAGAGCGCCGGCGGTGCGCAAGCCTTCGAGCGCTCGGGCTTGGGCCTCAGGGTCGACGTCTTGATGGGCGCTGTTGAGTTTGCCGTCGATTTCGAAGGCACAGCAGCCAGGCGGAATCACGAAGCCGATCTCGCCGGCGCTGTCGTCCGGCCAGCACTGCGCCACCTGCTCTGGGCTCGGCATTCGGCCGTCCTTCCATTCCGACCAAGTCGTCAGGTCTGGTCGCTTCTCGCCTTGAGGCGCGGGCAACGGACAGTAGTTGCGTTTAATCAGCGACACCGCCTCAGCCGCGTAAGGCGTCGTCACTCCGCACCTCCGGCGACCGTGGCGCCTTTCAGCAGGAGTCTGGCCACGGACGCCCGGTTGCCTGCGTCGGCGGGCGCGCTCGCACGGACGGGCCAAGTGGCGTCGGCAACGGTTTGGGCCCGCAGTTCCTCGATGACGAGGTGCTGCACTGCTCCAACAGCCTCTGCGGCGAACTGCGTTCTATCTCGAAGTCGTCGGTGTCTTGCCATCGTCTACTGGGTTCTGGGCTGATAGGGCCTTCGGATCGCGGAGCATCTTCTCTAGCGCTGCAACTGGCACGCGCAACTTCTTCCCGAGACGCAGCGCGGGTATGACGCCCGCACGAGCGAGCCGGTAGGCGGTCATCCTGCCCACACCCAGGCGTCGGCCTGCCTCCGGGCATGATAGGGTATCAACGCACTTGCTCATCCTCTTGCCTCCTCGGTTGTGCTGGTGGCGCTCGTCTGGTATCATCGTACCACAGGGATTTTGCGAACAAGTTATTCGCCTAACCAGGAGCCAAGGTCACATGATAGTGCGCGGGAGCACAGTGTTCAACGATCGGACCAGGGCTCAGCACCAGGCAGGACGCGTCAGGCGGCTACTCAAAGCGGGTGTGGCCCGGATATGGCGTGACCTAGAAAGGCGGTATGGCCTCCGGCAACAAGTGCGTCAAGCCGACCGCGCCGAGGTGGACGCGGATTTCAGACACGAGTTCGCGAATGCCTGCGAAGCTGAGGTGCCGGAGTTGCTTATGGACTACAAGCAGGCGGCTGCTAGGACAGTCAGGCTGATCGTCCGCGTTCTCCAAGAATATCGAGAGAGCGCGACAGATTCGAGAAGAATCCCGCGAGTGAAGGGGAGGCGCCGCACCCGAGCTGATTCTGAGTTCCACCGTCGGCGCCGCCTGCGAGCGCTAGCCTTTGTGGGCGAACGGGCGATCCCGCTAACCCAGGTGCTTAGACCGAGATTATGCATTACGAGCGTGAAGCATTCACCTGATGGGTGATGGCTGGATTATGAAATTATGTCCGCCCAAAAGCAAGGAAGCGCTT
>Ga0315280_10009434_pt1 | contig 12533 bp, 11 predicted proteins | sample YL17G06_40_MG_FD_203697 | JGI IMG/M metagenome (GOLD analysis project Ga0315280, IMG submission 203697) | Sediment microbial communities from Yellowstone Lake, YNP, Wyoming, USA - YL17G06_40 | ecosystem: Environmental > Aquatic > Freshwater > Lake > Sediment | place: USA: Wyoming | collected... | reverse complement strand
TACTGTTGTCTTTCACTCAGCGAGGCGGTAAAGCGCTCGCTGAGCCTATTCTATTTCAACCCCTCAGATCAGAAAAGGGCTTGCATCCTCGGACTAAACTCCGAGGGGTTCACTCAAACACTAAATCAGATTGAGCGTCGCCGTAGAGGAGAAAGAGTATGCTTAGTTACCTTCAATTACGATACTCTCCTTGAGGAAGCCTTTACCTCCATCAACAAGCGGTTTGACTCAGTCGATGCTTACGTTTCAGGAACGGATTACTCAATCTTCAAGTTACACGGCTCAGTGAACTGGGTGCATGACCTCGATTCACCAATGCCTGTCGATTCGGACCGTGTGGGCATAGCTAACAAAGCGATAGAGAACGATAGCCTAGACGTCAGCAACAGATACTATGTCGCGCCCGAAGGGCCGCTGCCTATCTCGTTCATGTCACTTCCCGGAAAACCAGAAAATAAGGTCGTTGTTCCGGCTATTGCGATACCTGTCGAGAAGAAGAATCAGTACGAGTGTCCGCCTACTCATGTTGGTGCTCTGACAGGTTTGATTCCACAGATTGACAAATTAGTCATGATTGGCTGGCGAGGTGGTGAAGAGAATTTCGTGAACTTGCTTGCCAAAGGTCTTCTTTTTCACAAGAGAATTCCGATAATGGTTGTATCGGGCAGTAAAGATAGCGCCGTCAAACTCGAGGCTACATTCTCAAAGGTTGGAATACAGGCGCAGGATTGGCAGCATGCCGAAAGTGGGTTCACAGACCTCGTACGCTCAAGAAGAATCGAGGAGTTCATTGGATGAAGTTGAGGACATCTGGAAAAGTGTGTGTGCTCACCAGCCATGGCACACACACCACCACACCACAAAGAGAATACTCATCCTTTAGGGGATATATCCTCTAAGAAACCCTCTTTTTCATTGGGATAGCTCGCATGCTCCACTCGTTCAAGAAGACATGAACCATCTAGTGTATTTCCTTAACTGAGCTACACAGTCACGAATACTTCAATCAATTCAAAATCGTGCTTATGATGGGCAGTTCTTCACTCATTTTGATTCTTCTTGGTCAGTCCAGTACTGATTTCACTTTTTGTGGTGACTGAAGCCGAGAGGTCCACATGCCATTCTATCGCAATAGTGCCGTCTGGATTCTCAACAATTCTCCCACGCTTGTCGTTTCCTAACCTTATTTGGGCTCCTACGAACTGCCGAATTTCCTTCAGAAGCCTGGAACCAGCTTCACTTTTCCGAAGCTCCTTCTTGTAGAAGTACCAGTTAGTGAACCATCCCAGAACAAAGCTTACAACTAGACTGGCAATCCAAGAGATTGCTTCATAACTCAAATTCATTTCTACTCTACCTAAACTTGTGACTTTTCAGATTATAACCTTCTTGTGCTGATGGTGCCCGCTAGCTATGGCGATGACGAACCTTTTATCTTGAAAATGACTAATCAGGTTTTATGCTTCCTGAAAGTGTGCTGAATACGCTGGCTGGAGGCTTCATAGGCGTCTTAGGCAGTCTAGCCTTCTGGCTAATTCGTGATTCATTAGAAAAGAGAACAAGACGGAAAGCACTTATCGATGCTATTGATTCTGCAACGAGGTCATGTTCTACTCCGGCTATCATGGCTGCATTTACTGCATGCAGAGCAAGAACGCTCCATCTTTCAAGTTGGAGATGAATTGCGTCAGAGGACCGGGCCGATAAAATCCTGTGGATTCAATCTAGACGGGCCTAGTCCAAGAGACCCCGCAGGCTTCAGCCTGCGGTAGTTTAGATATGTATGTGACTCTTTCTGTTAGTTTCGACAACGACTACGTATGGAGAAAATACCTAAAGATAGTAGGGTTGAAAGATTCAAGGTTCTTGAGGTTGAACGGGACAACTTAGGGATGGTCTCAAACCTCAAGAGCAGCTTAAGCGAACCCTTCAAGGAGAAAGATGCATTAAACACGCGAATCAGGTAAGCCTGGGAAGTCTAATCCTCCCGCACTCTTGTTGACGCTCAGGCGCCACTTGGCTTCTCTCAGTCGCCGAGGGACTTGTTAGGGAAGGGTCCCCAGCGACCCTCTGTTTTGCGGTATGCAACACCCAACTGTCTTCAGCGAGCTGAAGGCCCGCCACCCCAGCCATGTGGATGTAGAACCTTAGGGGCCCTTCTAGTGGAGGAGGATTGTCATGACAAGTAGAGATGAGATGCTTGACCGTTGGATTGAAGCCTCGATGATAAGGAATTTCAAAGCTAAGTGGAAGCCAATTACACTTGAAAGAGAAGAAATATATGAGTCTGTGAGACCGGATAAACCTTCCGACTCATATAGAGGCAGGCGATTGCCAGAAGACGTTCTGGTAACAGAGTTCATTCGGTTGAAGCCTCTTGGTGAAGGGGACTATTCGAGGCGTGAGTTCAGTGTGGGTAGGGAAATAGTGACAGAGGAGCCGCACTACATAATTGACCGAACCCGCGGAATTGAGAGACGAATATATCCATCGGACGAAGCTTACAAACAGTGGCTCAATATATTCCCACCAGAAAGGGTAATGACGAGTCCGCCGAGAAGAATCGACCTAGTATTCGAGAACGACTATGAAATCTGGATTTTGGAAGCCAAAGCCGACCCTGACAAGTTGGAGGAAGCCGTAGGACAGGTGCTGGTGGACAGGACTCTATTTCAGCAAGATAACATCTCTCATAAGCCTATTCGACTTGGCATAATCTGCAAGGAATGTTCTCATCATATTGAGGATACTTGTGAGGAACTCGGTATAGCAGTCTTCGAGAAAACCTCGAATAGCTTCAGGACAATCTACTAGGTATGGAAAGCTACTGAAGGACCTATACACGAATCTCTGCTATGAAATCTGACCTACTGAGTCACGGTTGAGAGGGGTCGTCCTTATGGACAAGTACCTGAATTGTCTGAAAGAGGTCAATGACTCTATAAGAGATTCATCTGTGGCCGACTTTGAATTCACAAACGCTAGGGAAGCGGCCACTTTCGCCCATTTCACGGGTTCAATTCTACCGGTTTCTGAGGAAGAGTACTCGGTCCTTGAAAGCGAATTGGGCGAGCTGATCGGAGGAATCTGGAATCCTCTCTTATCTATTCCCTCTTGGTATCACGGAGGGGATCTTCTTCTAAAGAGAAAGTACGTTACGTTCGCTAAGCTACATGACTGGAAAGGAGACTTCGATCAGTCCGCCTTTGGTCGTGCGGTTAGGAGGATCCAGAGAGAGGGACATGATCCTAGCAACTTCATTCTATACGACATGGACAGAGAATACTACACTTCATATGATGAAGGTTTCTGGGAATACCTCGCCGGCTGTTACCTCAGAAAGTTGGGGTATATCGTAAGCAGGTGGACGCCTCTTGGACAGGTTGGAGCTCCTGATCTAACAGCGTTTGCCATACCGGACATTGCGGAAACCCTGAGTAGACGCGGCATCATAAGTGGTGGCGCATTTGCCTGCGAAATCGATCTATTCCGGGCCCTCGGTCCGGTTAGTGGAGGACGAGTTGTAGAACAGACATCTGCGGTAGTGCTTGAGGCAGAGTCGGCTGGAGGACGAATGTATAACGCGATCGAGAACCAACTTAAACGCAGGGGATACGGTGCAAAGGCCGGATATCTAGGGCAAGGCTTCTATGATGAAGGGCTAGCGGTCGGACCGGACTTCAATAGAGTTTATGACATAACTATCGTGAGCAACACGGAGGATGGCGGGTTATATGTGAGCCGAGGTCGGAGAGATTTCGCTCAAGAAGAGTCAAGACGCAGAGCCTTCGAGGGGTTTTCCCGCTTCATCAAATTGCTCCTTGTTAGAAACGCTGATTTTTCAAGGCTCTTGGATGATATTGCTGATGTTAACAAACCATTCTGGGCATATGCTCAACAACTAGCTTTCTTCTGCCAGAGCCAGCCCTTCGAACACCTAGTTAGCTATGTGAGTGAATAGTGAGAGGCGAATAGCGTCTACAATTTGAACAATTAAATCGGTCTTTCTTCTATCTTTTATATTGTTGCTTTACGATTTGGATTCCTCAGTGGACTTTGTATGGGTAAGTCGTATCTTAAAGAGCTGGGCTTGAACAAAGAAGAGCCCGATAGAGACGACATAATCCGCTGGATGAAAAGAACCAAGACGATCCCATATTGGAACAAGGATCACGGTTTAATCTTCAAGCCGCATGTCGGCGGCCGGACAAGGGAGAGGTTTCAAGAGATTCTACAGGTTCACACCAAAGAAGACGTGGAGCGACTGAGGAGCGAATTGAAATCGCGGGAAGACGTATGTTTATGACCGCTACGTCAGAGTGGTCTCTTACTCCTTTCTTCCTGTGGTTGGCAACTTATGGCTGCGAGTAGATCGGTCGCCATGCTAGCTCTTCGACATTCACTTTAGCTGCAACGGTCTTACCGCTTGAAGAATATTAAGTGAATCTTTTTCAAAATTAGACTTGAATTGGTGCTGCCTGAGCTGGTGCTTCATCTACTCCACTATCAACAAGTGCAAGTGCGAGACTCCTCCAAAAAACTAGGATCACCTTTTTCATCACATTATTGGTGAGTGAATCAACTGTCCCCAGCTACAGAGGAATAGAAGCAAACCAAAAAAATACTGCCAAACTGTACTATAGCTGCGGGACGCATAAGGTCAGGTGGCGATTTTAGAAGGATCGGAAGGGTTTCGGACTCAGTCTGAAGCCCGCCCGGGGCTCCACATTTTTTTTAATCAAGTTAGGCCGTCGAAGAATTCGAGTCTTACGCCTAGATAGTCGCTCAGTTTAGTTCTAATGTTTTGGTTGGTTTAGGATCTAACGGTTCAACGAGAATGATGAAGCTCGCTCCATAGATCACATCGCACAGTCTAGTAGACGATCTCATCATTATTCATTCTTCATCCCTCTCCACGTTGTGTCTGAGCAACAAAGAATGGAGAAGCCCAGACAACAGAATCACAAATGCAACGACTATTCCAACAATCAGGTTGAGAAAATAGATCGCGGCGGGCTCGACGCTAGTGGTCACTCCTCCAGCAAGAGGTCCTGCAAGGTAGCCCAATCCCAAGGAACTCTCAAAAACTCCTGATCTAAGACCTTTCCTTCCACCTTCGCCTCTTAGCATCAGGGATATTGACGCTGAATAGGCTATGGCTGAACCAGAACCTAGTAGAGCGAAACCCAAGTAGTACGCAGGCCCACGGTATTGCAGCCAGAACGGTGCCATAGCCAGTGACATGAGAAGGCATCCTGACACAGTCCTCCTATGCCCTGCAGCGCCTCTTCCGGTAGGGCCCATCAGAGAGAAAGACACGGCTCGCAAAGCGCCAAAGGCCAGACCCATCATACCGACGTCGAGGGGCGATATCTCTGCCGAGACCGCTTGGGCCGGGAAGAAGGCGAGGACCGAGCCGACGACGAAACTGGAGGCGAAGACAGTAATTGCGGCCACGAGTCGGTCGAGACCGTGTATCTCGACATGTGGTTCACCGAATGTAGTCGACTGTACTCTTGGGGGATCCTCCAAGGTGGCGATGCATATGCCTCCAAGAACGAGGTTGAGGACGCTGGCGACGAAGAATGGTAGTTTCAAGGCGAGCGTTAGAAGTATGCCGGCCAAGAGGGGACCGACTACCCAACCCAGACCCCAAGCAACATTGAACCTCTTCAGACCTGAGTCGACGTTGCTCGCGTACAGAGTCGCTACGAAGGCTTCCAAAGAAGGCCACAATAGGGAGAGAAAGAGTCCGTCAAGAACCCTGACTAGGACTAGGTGAAGCGGGGTTGTAGTGAATGGGTAGATGAGGCATAGGGCGCCTCTTAGTAGTAGGGCGGCTGTCGTAAGCCGCCTATAACCGAAGAGATCGGAGACTACGCCCATAATGGCAGGAGCGAAGCAATAGATTATGGCGAAGGAAGCTCCTATGATTCCGAGCTCTAGAGCTGAGGCGCCTAAATGATATGCCAAGACCGGTACAGATATGCTTAGCAATCCGGTGGTGGCATCACTGATGAGGGCCACAGGGAATATGAAGAATCTCCCTCTTAGCCTGTCTGGACTGAGCTTCATCATGATCGACTCCGGCGGCTGGTATAATATGAAGATCGGAAGAACGAAGAAAGAGATTGTGGAGTAAGCGTAAGCGCGCGCCCAAGCATAAGTATGGATTGCTCAACCTCTAGGCGGTCCCCATGGGCCGCCAACTCATAGATTCAGAATCCTAACGTACACTAGTAGAATTATCCTGCAGTCAACTGGTAGCTCTGCAAGCCTTTCTCATTCAGATTCAGTATGACTCCTCTAAGGATCCCCTCTGTATACTCGCTGCCGGGGTTTATGCAGAGGGTGCGGCCGATACGGTAAGTTCCTCTTGACTCGTGTATGTGGCCGTGCAGCCCCAGTAGAGGCGCATATTTTGTGATAGCATTCCTTACGGTCTTGCTTCCCACATGAGAATATATGACACTTCCAGTTTTCATAATGACGTTAAGGTTCTCATCTAGAGCAGGCGCAAGGTCGAGTTCAGTATCAAATGGTGGGCAGTGGAAGTTGAATATGCAGTTCTCTAAGTTACTCACCTGTTCAACTAACCCTTCGATCTTCATGATCAATACATCTTCAGGGACGTCTCTTGGGCAGTTCCACGGGGTAATGTTCGCAAAACCTGTACTAATCATCTCGTGATGGTCATCTAGATCTATGATTTTTCCTTCGGTGTTGATTATGTAATCTGAATCATTTAGAATCTGGTCTACCTCTTTTATGTCATCGTTCCCTGCCTGAATATAGCATTTGACGCCTGTGTCTTTCAGTCTCTGCTCAGCCAGGCCAACCCATCTTCTAAGAGTCTCTAATACAATCTCTTTGAACAGGCCGTCAAGCTTTGTGGGATCATTCAACTCCTCCGTCTCAGAGGAGCTGGAATTGTAAGGATAGAAACCGACAGAACTAATGATCTTAACTAGATTGTTCATTTCACTTTCGTTCTTGGCAACTCTCTCCTGTCCAAAGAGCCTAGCTTTGAAAGTTCCATCTGGACATTTTACGACTGGAACTATCATCTTCCCGGTTAGGTCTCCTCCCAATATGAGAGCATTTGCCTTGAAGAATTTCGCTGCGTTGACAAATTTTCTAAAGCAGGCTTCAGAACCATGAATATCCGTAGCGAAGAAAATTTTTGTACTATGCAAGCGCAATCACAGGCTAGCATAGACTTAAAAAATATAAGTCTTTAGTAACTAGTCGCTGGCGTCGATGGCATGGATGAAAAAGCAGTCGATCACGTGCAGGAAGCTCTGAGGATCGTAGATGCTGCTAGGGAAAAGAATATTACATTAAGGATTATGGGCGCTGTTGCAATCATAATCAAATGTAAGAACTTCCTATCACTCCATAATTCTCTAGGGAGAAGATTGACTGACATCGACCTCGTCGGGTTTAACAGACAGAGCAACGGGATATGCACTATCATGAAGAATCTGGGATACGAGGTTGCGAAGGATATGCTGATCCACGAGAACCGATTCTTCTTCTATAATCCCAAGAATCGACTGAAAGTCGACATATTCCTCGATAGACTGAAGATGAATCACACCATAGATTTCAGAAAAAGATTGGACAAGGACTACCCAACAATTTCTCTCGCAGACCTATTACTCGAAAAACTTCAGATAGTTCAAATCAACGAGAAAGATATAAAAGACGTTTTGGTATTGCTGCGCGCGCACCCGGTTAAAGAGACCGAAGACGGAATCAACGCCGACTACATATCACGGCTATTGGCTGACGACTGGGGCTTCCACCACACCGTCATGGCCAACCTCAACAAGATCATGCTCTTCAGTAAGAAAAGCGGCGTCCTTGATGAGGGTGACAAAGCCACCATTGATCTTGCAATCTCTAAACTGGTAGCTGCGATCGATCATATGCCAAAGACAGCAAGATGGAAACTTAGAGCCAGAATGGGAACCGCGATAAGCTGGTATAACAGCGTAGAGGAAGTCGAACGTCAATAAGTTATTTTGAAGAATCCTGCTATGCATAGTCTTATAAATAATTCAATTCCATAATTTTGTTCCGAACAAAATTGTCTGAAAGACCTTTTGCGAGAAAGGCAAGTGGCCTCGTCAGAGTCGCCACAAGCCCGAGAGTCTTCATGTTCAACATCTTCTGGACCGCCTTCGGCTTCGTCTTGACCTACGTATTCTTCTGGGGCGCCGTTGCGTCACCGGGAGCAGACCTGTCTGTTGGAGCCCTGCTCGCGATGATCTTTGTGCTCCCCCAAGTAACATTGTACGCCTTATTCTCGGTGATAATGCCCAGATCAGGCGGAGACTACCATTACGTCAGTAGGTCGCTGCATCCCAGTCTGGGGTTCATGGTCAGTTTCAGCTGGGTCATCTGGCTGTCCTTCTGGGCTGGATGGGGGTCTTACGCCTTTACAAGCTACGGGCTCGCCCCTGTCGTCTCAACATGGGGCGCAGTCACTCACAATCAAGCTCTTCTCGACCTAGGCACCTCTCTACAGACTACGCAGGCGGCATGGATGATCGGCGTAGTAGTGCTCGTAGTGGCCCTGCTACTTTCAGTGATAGGGACAGGATCCTACTTCAAGGCGCAATCTGTCGCCTTTGCGCTTCTAATTATCGGGATAGCAGGGTTCATCGGTCTGATGCTTCTGAACACCAACACGATCTTCATAGGTCGCTTCAACGATGCGTTAGGTTGGATTACAGGCTCTCCGGATACCTATGGTGCTACGTTGGAGTCAGCAAGGAAGCTAGGCGCAAACCTCAACCCGGAGTTCAGCTGGCCTTCACTTCTGGTCCTCGTCCCCCTCTTCTATACATACATGCCCTACTGCATGGGGTCAACATTCATGGCTGGCGAAATCAAAGACGTCAAGAAAGCTCAGCTGTGGGGCGGACCTGTGGCAACGATCTTTCTCGGAATCTTCTCAGCGGTCCTCGCGTTCCTATTCATAAGAACTATCGGCACAGAGTTATGGTATGCGGTCGGTAGTCTCTGGTGGCTTGGTGAGTATGGTCTCGCGATACCTCCATATTTCCCATCGTTCGTCGGCCTCCTCACGAGCAACTCCGTCATCTATGGGCTGATCAGCATAGGCTACCTGATATGGGGAGTCTGGTTTGTTCCACAGAACATTATGCTCAACAGCAGAATCATGCTGGCGTGGTCGTTTGACAGGATAGCGCCGGAGAAGCTCTCACACGTGAGCGAAAGGTTCAGGACACCAACATACAACGCCATCATAATATTCATCATAGCACAAATCTTCCTAGCACTGTATGCAAGTGTCTCTTGGCTGACTATGGTCTCAAGCATCTTCGCATTGGCGATAAACGCGGTCTTTGTAGGCATAGCAGGCATAGCATTTCCATTCAGGAGGAAAGAGCTGTTCGAGAGGTCTCCTGTAAACTGGAAGATGGGGGCTCTACCCGCCCTAGCCGTCATCGCATTCCTGGACATAGTTGTAGGGTTGTTCGTGAGCTACTATTTCGCAACCGACTCAAACCTGCTCGCCAACGCCCCTGAGTCGATCTGGATGATATTCATCATCTTCCTTGTCGGGTTCATAGTATTCTGGATCTCAAGAGTCTACCGAAGCAGACAGGGAATAGATATCAGTCTTGCATTCAAGGAAATGCCGCCAGAATAATCTCAGAATCCAAGATTTTCTTATCAATCATTTTTATGATTCTACAACAGTGTATATAGTGCACCAGGTGATTGTGTTATGAAAATTGTTGCAAAAGACAAGGTTGTTTATGGTTTCAGCCCAAGACATAAGCCGGTCGAGCATGTTGAACCCGGTGAGCTCGTTCTGCTAGAGGCTGAGGACGCGGTTGGAGGCCAAGTGAAGAGTGAGGACGCAGCCTTGGAGAGCTTGGATTGGTCTAGGGTCGACGGCGCCACCGGTCCCCTATACATCGAGGGTGCAGAGAAGGGGGACACCCTAGTCACGGAGATCCTAGACATCAAGACTGAGAGCAGAGGAGTGATCCTCGCCGTCCCCGGCAACGGAGTCTTGAAAGATAAGCCATTCAAAGCAGCAGCCAAAATAGTCAAGATCGAGGACGGCTTCGCATACTACGATGATATTCGTGTAAGGTCGATACCGCTCATAGGTACCATCGGCGTCGCGCCGGCCGAAGGGGAACAATCGTCAAGCACCTCGGGAAAGCATGGAGGAAACATTGACTGTAAGGAGATCACATCAGGGACTAGGCTCTATCTCCCTGTATCTGTCGACGGAGCCCTATTCTCCGCAGGCGACCTCCACGCTGCGCAGGCAGACGGAGAATTATGCGTCTCCGCGATAGAGATCCCCGGATCGATCATGCTGAGATTCAGCCTGATAAAGAAGAAGCAGCCTCCATGGCCGATACTTGAGACCAAAGACCACTACAGCTACCTTGCGGCGGGCGACAGCCTTGATGATGCGACAGTGAAGGCCTCAGAGGCCGCTGTAGAGGCCTTAATGCGAGCCCGTCAATGCTCCTTCGAGAAGGCCTACATGCTCAGCAGCCTTCTGGTAGATATTAAAGTCAATCAGGTTGTCGATCCTCAAAGAGGAGTTCGCGCATCCATCCCAAGAGGAGAAATACTCCTCCGTGATTTACTGGTATGAGACAGATTTAGGTCCCTTCGACAATAGGCATCCCTAGCGAAGTCCCATCATGGGCTTGATACTCGCAGTCTGAAGCGCGCGTTAAGAAGACCAAGAGAAAATGTTTTCTTTTTGACACTCTCCATGACTAAAAGTCAGGAGATTCCAGCTTCTAGAATGTTCATCAGTCGGCGGGTCATTGGCCTGTTAGCCTGCCACCTCACTCCATCCCACTTTAGAAGTTTAGGGTGTGTCATCACCCTGATAGCTGTTCCTTCACATTGAAGGTTCGCCATTTACAAACGTTTGTGCGTGGGCTCCCCCTGCCCGCATTTCACACCTGAAGTCTCTTATCCACGCTTTCCTCCAGATGCTCATCAAGAGGGGAAAGCCGTTGAGGCGACATTTAAGATTGACTGTGCCCAATTCATCTACACGACTGAAGTCGGCAGATTTCTTGGGCTATATCTGTAAGTTATTAGATCAAAGAGTTTGGTCGGGAGAGGGCTGACGTTACAGTATATGATGTCGTTGTGGTTGGCGCGGGTCCAGCAGGATCTACTGCAGCACACCTGGTAGCCAAACGAGGCTTCAAGACCCTGCTCTGTGAAGAACATGACATAGTAGGGAGACCCTGCCACTGCACCGGCAAGTTGACCGCACATGCATTCCAGGAGTTCGACCTGCCACAGGAGACTATTCTAAACTCTGTGCGGGCAGCCGTTCTTCACGCCCCAAGGGGGACCAAACTACAGATTCGCAGGGATACTGTCGACTCCTACATTCTTGACCGAGAGATGTTCGACTTCAGATTGGCTGAGGGGGCTTCCTCCTCTGGGGCTGAACTTTCCCTACAAACGAGGGTCTACGATCTGCATGGGAGTCCAGACGGCCTGATAGTCTTGAAAGCCAAGAGGGAGGGCGCACCCGTGGAGTTGAAGTCGAGACTGGTCATAGACGCTGAGGGTGCGACGCCAATCCTCCCCAAGATGTTTGGACTGCAGGCAGAGAGAAAACTTCTTTCTGGGATTCAATACGAGATGAGCGATATCGAGATCGATTCCCCGGATACTGTGAAGCTTTACTTTGGAAGGGAGGTTGCGCCAGGATTCTTCGCTTGGATCGTGCCTGTAGCCGACGACAGGGCGAGGATCGGACTGTGCATACGAGGCACTACGGCAATCGGATCCCCACGCAAATATCTTGAGAGATTCCTGAATCACAATTCAATCTCCGGCAAGGTCAAATCTGGAAGGATTGAGAAGGTATGCGCCGGAGTCGAGCCGATAAATGGACCGGTCACACCAACCTACTCTGATCGCATCCTAGCTGTTGGAGATTCTGCGGGCCAAGTGAAGTCTACATCAGGAGGAGGAATATACTTCGGACTCAAGGCCGCCAAACTCGCTGGAGAGACGGCGGTCGAATGTTTGGAGAGAGACGAGACGAGTAAAGGCTGCCTCAGGCGATATGAGCTGGGATGGAAGAGATCGTTTGGGTGGGAGTTACGATCGACTTCACTTGTGAGAAAGATTCTTGATGGCCTTACAGATGAGGAGGTTGACAGAGTCTTCCAGATAATTGCTGACGACAGGATCAAGAGATTGATGGAGGCTTATGGAGATACAGCTTTCCAGTCGAGACTCCTAAGACCGATCCTTCCAGAGTTCGTCAAGAAATCTCTCAAGAAGGCATCCGACATGGTTCTTCTGGCAAAGCTTCTGTCAAGCGGACTTGCAAATTTGGTGACGTCCTCCCACGACTAAAGTCGTGGGCTTCCCGCTTCAACATCTTTGCTTACCATTCCCCTTAAGGATGGTGGAGGCTCAGACTCTGCGGGCGTGTTCACCCACCGTCCATGGGCATAGTCGGGTTTGAAGCCTGACAGACCTATCAT
>Ga0315280_10009433_pt1 | contig 12534 bp, 13 predicted proteins | sample YL17G06_40_MG_FD_203697 | JGI IMG/M metagenome (GOLD analysis project Ga0315280, IMG submission 203697) | Sediment microbial communities from Yellowstone Lake, YNP, Wyoming, USA - YL17G06_40 | ecosystem: Environmental > Aquatic > Freshwater > Lake > Sediment | place: USA: Wyoming | collected... | reverse complement strand
CAGTGCCGGGCTCAATGATCAACCAAGTGATCGCAGACATCAGAAAGAGGAAGGGCCTGCCCCCTGAACCTCACAAGGCAGAGGACTTCCTAGAAGCGTAGATTGAGCTAGACTAGTTGACTCAACTAGGGCCGAAGCTACCAGAGCGGGGTACCCCCCCTATAGGTACACTGGTAACTTACCGGGTGGTGCGGTTCAGATAGCTTTCGACAATCTTTGGTCGCATCTCTTAAGGGACGCTTAGCCCCATTACCAGTCTAGAACGCACATGTCCAGCAGCGGTTTCGTTGAGTATTGCTCCACTTGTGGTAGAAGGATGACTCAGCGCAGCCCGTTTTCGTTGGCGGTTGAGTGCCCAGCTTGTCATCATTCAGAAAGTAGGATACGATCAGAGATCATGAGAACGCCGGAGCAAAGCGCTCTTCGTCGCAAATGTGGTCACTGTGAACGAATGCTGGAACCAGAGGATGGCCATTGCCCCTATTGCGGTCATAAGAGAGAGTGGTAAAATGCAAGAGAGAAAGTCAACTCCTAGCGTGTCTTGCGGCTTGTCTGATTAGGTCTAGCTATCGGTTTGTGCCTAGCTGTATCGGTATTGCGGCTTCTTGTCCTTGAGCTGATGGAGCTCGAGTCCTTCGAGTTGCAGGTATAGTTCCAGCGGTGACGTTCCGTATTGGCGTTCAACCGCTCGTGACTTGTCAAACATCGCTTTGATCGTGGGCGTGATCAGGTCCACTTTGCTGACAAACTCGTCGAAGAGCGCCTTCCGATCCGCGGACGACTTCGCTTGAGCATTGAACTGCCTTCAGCTGTTCCATTTGACCGGTGCGCCGTTTACCTCATAGGATTTGGAGATGATTTCCTCCTCACGCTTCCTATAGAGCTCGAGCTTCAGAGGTGTCTTCGATGCATCCGCCACGTCGGCGACCTTGCCCAGATACAGCCGTTTTGGTTCTTTGAACTTCGATAGGAAATCCTTGGCGTGATCTATCCGTTTCTCGGACACGGATTTCATGAAGGACTCTCTGTAGCTGAAGCCGCTGTACTGGCGCCACTCCTCATTGGCGTACGCGATTGATAGCGTCTCGTCAACTGTGCACTAACTTGATAGATTCATGATCCACGCGATGCTGCCTACAGAAGAAAACGTTTTTGGCGTTCACATTTCCAATCCGTGCAACTGGATAACGTGCCCACATTGTTTTATGATTGATCTTGGTAGTTGTTGGATGCGGCCAAGGGCCGGATCGAGGGTGCGTGAGGACCAGCGCCTCCACTAGGCCGTGGTCCAGAACCGCCACGAGACGGTGGGTAACCTGGTCTAAGACGGAGACGAGCAAGGAATCTCGACGGAAGCCCCCCAAGCCTCTAACCCGGGTCCAAATCCCGGCGGCCGCACCAGATTTTGGATTCAAAACCACCGCCACCCGCCATGCACGGCAGATGAGAGGGAGCGAGCGGGAGAGTAGAGAGAGGAGCCTCCTGCCCGCGGGGTGTTTAACACCTCGCCTTGGGTGTATAACACTCGGTCTTGGGTGGCTGACACCCCTTTCTGGGTGGCTGCCACTTTGCCTTTCGCTGAGGTCACGGTGAATTTGTATGGACACAATTCGTAGGCACCGGAGCCTGCAAATTCGCGAACCTAGCAAGTCCGGCCGAATTCATGCTAGGGTTCCTGCTCACATGGAGCGAGCCTGCAGGCGCCTAGCCACTCTGGATAGGTGGGAGCTCGGTGACCTCTGCCATGGCCTAATACTGCTTGGCGCTTGTGGATCCTTCCTGACGTTACGCGTGGACAAGCCTCAAGAGTTCAAATCAGACAGCCGCTTTCCGAGCGTGGGGAGGCAGTTCCTTCAGACAGGAGTATTTGGGCGAATTCATCGAGGAGGTAGATGTCTGCTATCCGCTCGACTTGATCAAGCCCTGCGTGGATCGAACACTCGAACTCCTTGAACATGGAGACCCAGCCAAGGCCTATGTCATGGGCGTGGATTTCGCCAAGCAACGCGATGAAACCGTAGTCATCATCCTGGAACGAGCAAAGGATGGAACGCTTGTCATTCGACATATCGCAGCTTGGAGCCACATGGACTACTCCGACCAAATCGGAGGCATCGGAGAACTGGCAAAACGCTTCAAGACCGAATCGGGTGCGGCAGATCAAACAGGGGTAGGCGAAGCCATCATAGAAGACCTGAAGCGTGTCGTCCCGAACGCTAAAGGCGTAGTCTTCTCGGTCACTACAAAGACCGAGATGGCTGCTGGTCTACGGGCCCTATTCGAGCAGAAACGCATCAGGCTTCCTAACGATAAGAAACTGATCATGCAGGTCAACTCGCTCCGCTACCAGGTGAGCAGGACACGCAATCTACTCTTTGAGCCGTCGGAGAAAGAAGGCGTACACGATGACTACCTGTGGGCGCTCGCTTTGGCCTGCCATGCGGCAAGAGAAACGCCTCTAGTCGTCAAAGACCTATTCGGAGACTGAACAAGCTGGCCCAGGGCCTCGCCTACGGGGGGAATAAGGGCACCTTTCCCTTCTTCTTCATCCTTCTATCCTTATCTTGCCAGTAGAGGAAGAATGCCACCAAGACGATCATTCCCCCTATCCCGATATTGAACAAGTAGCAACTTAGTCCTCCTAGAACTAGAAGCGTCACCGACGCTCGAAGCATCCAGCTTTCACGCAACTCATCACTGAACTCTTTCACCCGTTCTCTAGTCCTATCCACGAATCTCGTCGGCCTCTCCAATGTTCCAGTCAATGGCCTTCATATAACCCGTTGAGCGGCTATATGTCTAATCGAGGTTGCTCCCCTTGGCGTTTCACCTGCCCCCTCGGAAGCGGGTTACTCGCCTAATGAAGACCCTCACGTTCTTGGTTTTTGCTCTTCTTCTCGCGGTCATACTCGTCTTCCACGTTGAACCGTATGTTATCTTTACCCTTCTCTCCTCCTTCATTCTTGCCATAGCTTTCATCGGTCTGAACCGATAGGTCTCGTGGCATGACCCTACGGGGCCTCGACCCCGTAACTGGCCAGACATGGCCGCGTCTCTGCTTCTTCTGTATGGTCATGCTCCAGTTCTCGACCGCAACAAAATCTATTGTCCCGCCAGATCCTGTTTACCTGGCAACACCCGTGCAGCCTGATGTGACAGTCCGTCACTGCCGCCACTTCTCGACGCCCATCATGGGAAACCACCCCAGGCCAACCCCAGACGCCACAAGGACAAGGCCAATGAAGATATACAGCATCGCCAGCACCAAGGCTATGGGAGAAAGGTAACGCGTCCACAGAAAGATCGCACCCAGCCCAACAACGACTAGCACTAGGCCGACTGTGGCGAGACGAAAGTTCGCACGTCTTCGCCGCTCTCTACCTGTCACCTTCTGACTCCGCTCCTGCACCAGACGATAGATTTTCTCCAAGTCCCTTTGGCCAGTTTTGGTTACGGAGCTGGGCCTCTATCCGTCATCTATCTTTCATGTGGTGGTCGCGTTCTGCCTAGTGTTGTTGATTTTGTGTGCGAGGGCTCGTCGACCTCTCATCCATTTGAAGACTATTACCGATGCAGCCACCCCCACTATGGCAACGCATGCGAAGACAATTGTCTCAGGTGTTATCATTTCGGTCGCGAGACGAGGAGTGTAAGAGCATTCGAGAACTGCGGTCGCATTCGTCTCCGTCGTCTCCGCGGTGTGTGCAGCGACGGGTGTGAGGTCAAGGCGACTTGGACTTGGATCCGCTGTCAACGACCCCACAGCAACCGTAATGTTAGTGACATCCACGGCTGACCTCGCTGAGCCGATCAAAGTGCATTTGGGGATGTTGCCCTCGGCATCCAACCTTAGAACCATAACATCACAGCCCCCAGCCTCAACAGTTCCTTGCGAACACGCAACGCCAGCAACAACATAGCCGCCGTCAGCGGTCTGCTGCATCGAAAACGCCTTCTCCTCATAACGCGTGTCGGGAGTCGATTGTCTACCGTAAGTTCTCTGCCATTCGATGTTGCCGTCGCCGTCGAGCTTGATCAACCAGACATCGCCATCACCAGAGATTTCCAGGTAGTCGGAGTCCGTGTAGCCCAGCACAGCGTACCCTCCGTCAAGCGTCTGGAGTACCCTGGTTGCCGCATCGTAGCGTGGTCCTCCATATGCCCTCTGCCATTGGATCTCCCCTTCGGAATCGACCTTCAACACCGAGACGTCGGTCTGCCATTTGAGCGCGTCTTCACACGTGGGGCAGTCAGCCGTGATGTAGCCAGCTAGTATGATGCCTCCATCCTCCGTCTGCTGCATCGATCTCAGACCGACCGTCCTGTCGTAGGTTTTCACCCACTGAACGTTACCGTCAGGGTCTAACTTGGCAAGCGCCCCGCTGCGTGAGCTCATCTCCTCTGCCAAGAGAGCTATGTATCCCCCATCACTGGTTGCCTGAGTGGCTCCCCATATTCCCCAGTATCTCCTCTGCCACTGGATGCGGCGTTCGGCGTCTAGCTTGATGAAGAAGGACCAGCCCATTGCACCCCCAGCGAGCAGGTAGCCCCCATCGCGGGTCTCTAGTACTGTAGCTCCATAGGGGCCATCGTTGGTCGTGCCATACACGCTTTGCCAGTCGATGTTACCATCCATGTCGAGTTTCAGAATCGAGAGGTCCCAGTCTTCCGTGTACGGTGAGGTTTGCACGACCTCACCGCCGCTAGCAGCCAATATGTATCCCGCGTCTGATGCTATCTGAAGTGAAGCAAAACGGTCTTCCAAGGTTCTGTGATAGCTCCTCTGCCATCCAATGTTGCCGTCGGCATCTAGTTTGATCAGCCCGATGTTAGGTCCGCCCTCTCGCCAGAGAGCTTCGGTGCCCACTATGTAGCCTCCGTCGCGCGTCTTACGTACAGACCATCCTATGTCTTGGTAGGATGAGGGGCCATAGTCGTACCTCATCGCCCACAGCATTGCTTGGCCCGAAACGGTTGAGGTCGAAAGGGAAAGTGGTGCACCGATAGAATAGAGACATAGCAAGAACAGGGCAAACACCTCAACTGTCTTCATGGCTTCAGCCCCTCTGCTCTGCGGCAACTAAGGAAGGCTTGCGTGTCGCCCGTGGAAAATGCAGGGCTCGCCGCGGCTTGAGCCTGCCTGACAGGAACAAGCGTAAGGACCAATGAGAAGACTAGGAGAACGCTCAGAATCGCGAGCCTACGTTCCAATCAGCCTGCCTCTATGGATGTGACACGCCAAGCGCCTACTTGATACGTATGAGGTCAGCTCCTTCGGATATATGCAATCGCAAGCGCAGTAAAGCTCAGAAACAGTAGGAAAATCGCGCTTGGGAACATCACGAAGAATTGCCAAAGCATGAAATAGGGATAGTTTTGCCATGTGTGCAACAAAACTTCTGGACCCATAGCTAGTGCTTGTCCGAGGAATAGGCCTCCCCAGCCTCCTAACATTAGCATGGCGAGGACTGACCGCAGCTGCTGCTTGAGCGCTGTCCGTTTGCCAATGAAGTACATAGCTGTGAACAGAAGCACGCTGATCAGGGATTGCAGGACGTCTATGAAGGCATACAAGTATGGTGTCTGAAAGATCGGGATCCAGGCTGGAACCCTGATCACGTCGAGCATGACGGGCATGAAGAACTCCTTGAGGAAGCCCTGCATCAGGGCTAGGACCGTGATGCTCAATCCCATGCTCGCGATTGGTCGAAGCAATGCGATCCCCAAAGACTATGTTGAAGAACGATTGGGATGAGTCTTTCCGCCTTTCATCATGAGACCTGCAACGATGAGTGACGCCCCGAGGACCACGAAGACAGGAAGCCAGCCCATCAAGTACGCATGGGTCTCACCAGACACGTCAAGACCGACAGCATGAAAATGATAGGGCACGACGAAGCAACTATACCATTGGCCGAGCGGTACGTTCGGCGGCCTATGACAGGCATGCTCCTCGATTCGCGTTGCTAGACTCAACACGATGATGAGTGGTGTGCTTCCTAAGATGAGGGCAAGACCAACCGCGATCAGTTTCTTCCATCCCTGCAAGTCGATCTCATTCTATGGTGTCTTGTACTTGCACCTCAAAGCCTACAACAATGAAAGCAGGCACTCGAGACTCCTGGGCTGGGGGCTCGGCTCGTTACGATGTCTACGAATGCGCTCAATCTTGGGAACACCAAAACGGCAACAACCGTGAGCACTAGGACATATGCGGCCAGAAGGGCGTAGTCATCCGCTTGCAGGCTGCTCGTCCTGACGACTGCGGTTCCAAGGTCCACGACCTTTCCTCTGATGTTCAAAAGCAAGTGTACTTTGTCACCCTCACGCCAGAGCCTTTCCGCTCTTTCACTGCGAAAGCCGAACATGCCTCCCTCTCCAGTGACACTTGGCGTCAGGCTATTCTCGTCGATGTAGGAATAGTTGGTGATATTTTGTGCTAGACCATTACCCTCTATGTAGATCCATCTGATATCGCCTGAGTTGCCTTTCTTCACTCTGATGGTGTAGTACTCAAGGTTCGGGTCGGCGCTAGGGTGCACGGTGAGAACAAGAGCGTAGCCGTCTCCCACCGCGACATTCTCGTCCGACAGACCTTGCGTTGCATAGACGTAGACGACGGGCCCAGCAATGAGGACCACGAATACAAGCGCTGCAATTGTTTTTCCTCTCGTAGCCGCCATGAAAGTCACCCCGATCAGAAACTCCAATGCGATGCTCCGAATCTTCTCGTAGAGACTAAGATCATGACTGCAGCGGTAATGGAGCTCCAGATGAGCACGTCCATCACAAACGCCCACCACGCTACATCCACTGCAGGCGGAAGACCAGCTGGAATCTCTACGGTCAGTAATGGAAATGGGAAGCCATATGATCCATTAGGAGTCACGATGGCGAGCCCCGTGCTTGCACCAATCATGAATGTCACGAACGAGGTGATAGTATCCGCTAGGGTCATGATAGTGTCGGTTAGCGTGATGAGTACTCCAACCGCCAAGCAAACCAACCAGGGTGTGGCTTGTGATCTCCGATAAGCCGCAGATGCTGCGCCAGCACCAAGAATCGCAACCAAATACCCCAGAAGTGAAAGCGAGAATACAGCAGGCGGAAAGTACTCTAAGAACAAACGGGCAAGCACAAGAGAAATGGCTAAACCTGCCAAAACGGTGGCTAGGCCAAGAGCCATTCCGAGGAAACGCAGGGCTCTTGGAGTCACGCTATCAGCCCTGTCAGGTCTTCGTTTCGAGCCTACGAGAAGTCCCGCGAATGACAGCCATGACCATACTGCCAGATCAGACGCTAAGCCGCCATAGTCTATTCTCGTCATAACGCCTCCATGAAATAGGAATATGCGAGAAACACCTTGCTGGATCATCCATGGCAACGGGAAGCCTCTCTCCAAGATGGCGAACGGACATGAGAAGACATCGACACACGGGAGAGGACGAACGACCAGCCATGTCGACAACGTGAAGACTCCACCCAAGAAAACAGAGAAAATGCCACGTAGGCAGTCTCTACTCCTAGTCCTTGCCAGGACAGACATGCACCAAACTCCTCTATTGTCTAATCATTCTGAATCATGAATCGGAGATCAAGATGATCATGTTCTAGAAGCTTTCAACAAATTGCTTTACCAAATCAAGGTATGCGAATCCGTCTTCTCCGCTCGGCTCAAGCTGCGTGTCTTCTGTCCAGTCATTGAACGATGTGAGGAACAGCAGCTTCAGATCTGGGTCGAGATATCTTGCGGCGATTTCAAGTTGCGAAGTGAATGATGCGATGCTTCTGGGAAGTACTGCGAACTTGTCGAGTTGAGAGGGCTTTCTGAAGCCTGGGAGAGCGCTGGGGATGAATGCGACGTTGGCGTTCTTGGCCATCTTCGACCATTTGTCGTAGTAGGTGTCGATCTTCTTGTCGAGGTTCTTGAGTTGCTTGGGATCTGCGTGGTAGTTTGCCCATTGGGTTATGGCGTCGAAGGGCTTCATCCTCTCAATCTTCGGCTGGTAGAAGTGAACTGGGTCGCCTACGACGAGCAGCTCGACTCCGCTCTCGTTCGCAATCTCCCTGAACTCCTTCGTTAGGGAGGCGACATCGCCTATCCATGAGATGGATGACCAGTAGTATATCGGACACCTGCCCTGTAGACGCAAGTAATTGGGATGCGAAACGAAATTCTCGACCTCATATCTCGTGACTTCCAGCAGTCTCTCGCGTATAGCTGGATCGTCTATGTTCCAAGGTCCTTCCGTGCCAAGGTAGGAGAACGTGTCAACTATGATGAAGAAGTTCATGTCTCCAATCAGGGGATGCGAGATGATCCGCCTTATTCTCGCGTCGGAGTGGTCCAGTGGCCCAGCGGAGTTCAGGCTGAAGGACTTGATGCCAAAGCCTGACGCCCAATCAATATGCCTCGCAGTTACGAATTCGTCGCCCGACTCATACTGGCCGAGGATCGGCGTGCCATTCTCTCTGTCCCAGTCCGCGCTCCAGGTTCCTGGTTCGAAGAACGGCATGTAATGGGCATTCAGGATTATCGAGGCTTTTCTGGCAAGGTTGGGGAATTCTCTGACATAAGGAACCTTCATCTGAGCTGTGTTGACCTTTTCTTCACTGTTCTTCACGGCTAGTGTCAATCGGTATTCCTTGCCGCCTTTGAGTTCCGAGAACCTGTGAGAGTACCTCTGCCAGCCATCGTGTGTTTCTACGGAACTCAATGCTACAGTCCTGTCTGGCTCTTGCGGTATTGCTTCGCTCGGTATGTGAGGCGGATAGACCCCCTCCAGCGAAAGATTCGCCTCTGCTATTCCAGAGATCGGATCCGCTGCCTCAAACGAAACGTCGATGTCGAAGGTCCGATCCTCCACCCTCCTCGCCTCACCTGGAGGCTGTGGTTCAGCGAGATACGGCTTCGCGCGTTCGATCAGCACTGTCAGCTCCGACAGTCGACTCCTCTGTTTTGAGAGAAGATCGCGTCCTTCGTCTACTAGCCGCTGGAGGCCAAATGGTGTAGCCCTCTCAATGGCTTCCGCACCGACGAGACCGCCGAAGAAGCCTGAGGCAGCTTCGAGGAAGGTTCTCCTATTCATTCCTCGGCCTCACTGGATTGTAGGTTAGTCCCCTGAGAACAGGGAGGTGACTCTTGATCTGGTCGAGCGTTGTCTGCGCCTCATCGATCTGCTTGCTGGCTTCGGACTGCTGTCCATTGAGCGTCTCTAGCTCTGCCTTGAGACCGATGGGCGTTCCTCTCTCCACAGCCTCGCTGAGGAGAACGCCTCCAGCCAGGCCTGCGATGATGGCGAGAAGGCGCCGTCTTGCGACCTGCAATAAGCTACGCGCCTCTGTGCACGGTTGCTCCATGCCCACGAACAGCAATCAACGATCGCACGCTCCGAGGAAACACGCCCAGATCAACTCGCTCCGCCGCCGTGTCAGCAAGGCAGGCAACTTGCTCCTCGGTCAATGCCGACAGGGACGTCGAACTGCACGGGTAGTTCGGAGGCGGTGAGGAAGACTGGGCTATCCTGTCGACTCCTTCGCCTGTACCAACCCCCGAAGCAAGTGTGACCTCGATTATCTGGGCGGGCCACCGCCCATAGAAGCTAGGATCCTTGTAACTGTCGGCGCCACCCCAAATCCCGATCTCCATCCCTACAACCTGTCCAGGCTCGGTCATGATTCCGCCTTCGCCGCGCAAAGGTATCTTCATCTCCACCACCCAATGGCCAGCAGGCTGCTCATGATAGCGGCCTTGCATGGCCCCTGCCTCGTTGAGAGGCGTAAGGCAGGGAGCCAGCTCGCTGTAGTCACCGTCTAAGAAAAGAAAGTTGGGGCGGCACTCCTCGGAGTATCGTATGAATCCACTGTAACTTGGATTCGACGAGTAGACATAAACCACATCCCTCCCTCCGACCCAGGCGGAGTCATGGTCCACATCGAAGAATAGTCGGACCTCGAAACGGCTGGACGCAGGTGCTTGTTGGCTTGGAGTTACGTCCACTGCAACGTATAGGAAGTCGTTGTCGTTCTTTGCGTAGAGACCCGCATCCACGCGACCGTCGCTAAGAGATAGTTTGCCCGCGTCAGACCACTCACGAGGACCTATGAACCCATCGACGGTAGGTAGCGCTGTCAACAACCCTGAATCTACGCGAGAGTAAGAGTAAGGACGCGGAGCAGGCGGAATATCCAGCAATTCCCTCTGCAATAATACTGCTTCATCGCAGCTCACGAACTTCCCAAGAGCTTTCTCGCTTTCTGGCGTCCCTGGCGGCGGATGCTTGCCGAAGTGGTAACCCAGAAGGCAGAGATCTCCTACATCGGTGCAGTTTACGTTTCGGGTGAGCAACCCAAATGGCAGCAAAGGCTCATCATATCCGATCGTGACAACCAGCAGGTAGCGCGATATCAGCTGCCCATCATATGGATCAGCAATGAGGGCGAGATCAAGCTCAAATGTGCCTTCGCCAGTCCGCGTATAGCTACAGGTGAAATTGCTCGTCGCATCCATGAGAGCTGTTTTCAGGTTCTCCCACGCCCAGCTGCGCATGACGGGAAAAAGTGGGTTATCGAGGGGCGTAAGGGGTTCGATTTCGAATACTTTGCATTCGACTCGGAGGCTGACGTCTGGAGGAGGCGGAGGTTGAACTACCAGCCTATACTTGGCGTGGAGATCTCTTTCATCTGTGTTGCATAGGCCCATCTCTCCAGCCTTGTTGGGACACAGAATCATTGTTGTTCCTTCAGGAAGGCGTGACTCGTCATGCTCCGAGATCATGCTCACTTCAATTTTTGCAGGCGGGATGACGTAGACGTAACTGCCCATAATGAACGCAGAGACAACCAATATCACGACTACGATAGCCATCAGGAATCGATTTCTACTCAATCGAGTCTCACCCTCATCATCTAGGACAAGAACCTCAACCCAACACGCCTATCCCGCTCCCTTCCTTTCCCTCTTTATCGCTGCGAGAAAGAGGCCCAGAAGGATGGCGATGAGAATCTCTGGGACGCCTATGAAGGAGATGGCGGATGGCGGTGGGCTCACCGTAGTGGTTGTTGTGGTGGCATAGAGTTTGACCGCAACCTGTAACGTCACATGCGGGGTGACCGACAGGTCATGATTGATGAACAGGACATAGTCGGACGTTCCTGGTGTGCAGCCCATGCACGTTGACCCGAATTCCCCGCGCTCGCCAGTCAAGGCAGGCTTGTTGTCAGGCATATATGGAGCATAGGGACCGAGGCTGCAGCTTAACGTGCCGTTGTAATAGTAGGAAGAGAAGACATAGACATCTATTGGGCTGGTTGAAGAGAAATTGAATTTGAACTCGTCGGGCGTTCGATAGAACACGAACATCGGTCCCCATTCGTATGTGCATGCAGCACCATTCTCTGTCAAGCGATTCGTCAAATCGTATTCAAGGGTGGCGTTGGTCGTCTGCGGATTCGTTGGCGGCGGAACGACTGTGGTTGAATCCATGTTGGCTCGAGCTATCAGGTAGATTCTTCCTTGGAATACCTTGCCGAGATACGTGTATCCCAGGGCAGGATTGTCGAGAGGTTCTGTGCTCGGCGTGAAGACGACGACAAACCCAGCCTGTTGATCCTGATGGGTCACCAGCAAAGCACAACCCTGAGGTATGCCATCTTTGATAGGTGGCAAGAAGACGATCGCGCTAAGCAAGCGCTGTGTTCCATCAGCAAATGTGACAGTTATGTAGAGCACGCCAAGAAGGAGAGTCACGTTGCTGAATGATTCGGGACTTGGGCTACTGAATGTCACTCCGTCAAGCGAGAGTGGAGTCACGAGGCCGATCGCGCCCGGGATCCCACCGCCGTACACAAGCTTAGTGATCTCGACAATCGCGTAATGGATTCCGCTTCGGCTCACTATCTTGCTTCCATCCCACATCAGATCGCCCGCATCATCCGCATAGTTGCATCTAGTGAAAGGTTCCAATGATCCCTGCTCAGAACGCGTTCCCACATATCCCACAGTGAAGGTTGGCGCTGATTGGACAACGAGAAGGCATAGAATGACTGCGACTGCTGCTTCTCTCAACAGCCTTCGTCGTCCAAATGCGGGTGGAGCTCTTTCCTTAAGGGTTTCCGAACTCATTCTCGGCCAGCATCTCTGATTTGCCAGCAACCTCGGGCCTGAGGTCTGTCAGCTGGTCAGTATTCTGACATTCCCATACTCCAAGCTAGCGCTTCGTCGGCGGACTTCTCGACATATAGAAATGTGCCTTCTGTGGTAGCGACCGTCTCCCGGGACGCGTGAGAAGTGGTTTCGAACCCGAATGGGTACACATCCCGGCGGCCGCACCAAATCTCTGGATTTATGCAGAGGAAACTTCAGAGCGCTCTTCTGACCGATCTTCTATTATTTGGTGTTTGCATGGGTATTCGCACCTTATAAGATACGAGTCCCCGCGGGCCCGCCATGTCTTTTCGCGTATCTGTGAACCTTTCTTTGGCTAAGGATATCACAAGGGTCGAGAAGGGTGAAGATGTATCAGTTTGCCAAAC
>Ga0315280_10009431_pt1 | contig 12536 bp, 9 predicted proteins | sample YL17G06_40_MG_FD_203697 | JGI IMG/M metagenome (GOLD analysis project Ga0315280, IMG submission 203697) | Sediment microbial communities from Yellowstone Lake, YNP, Wyoming, USA - YL17G06_40 | ecosystem: Environmental > Aquatic > Freshwater > Lake > Sediment | place: USA: Wyoming | collected... | reverse complement strand
CCGCAAGGACCTGCTCACGGTCAAGTCGGAGGGAGGGGACGTGCGGATCGTCTACTCGCCGATGGACGCCCTGGCGCTTGCGGCGAAGAACCCCGATCGCCAGGTGGTCTTCTTCGCCGTGGGCTTCGAGACCACCGCCCCGGCCAACGCGATGGCCGTGGTCCAGGCGGCGCGGCGGGGAATCACGAACTTCTCGGTGCTCGTGTCGCACGTCCTCGTTCCGCCCGCGATCCGCGCCGTGCTCGATTCCCCCGCCTGCCGCGTGCAGGGCTTCCTCGCCGCGGGGCACGTCTGCACGGTGATGGGGACCGAGGAGTACCGGCCGATCGCGGCGCAGTATCGCGTACCGATCGTGGTCACGGGCTTCGAGCCGCTGGACATCCTCCAGGGCGTGGCGATGTGCGTGGCGCAGCTCGAGGAGGGCCGCGCGGAGGTCGAGATCCAGTACACCCGCTCCGTCCGGCCCGAGGGAAACCCGGCCGCGATCCGGCAGATCGGCGAGGTCTTCGAGCCGGTGGCGCGGAAGTGGCGGGGGATCGGCGAGATCGCCTCCAGCGGGCTAGCGCTGCGGCCGGAATATGCCGCGTTCGACGCCCGGGCACGGTTCGGCGTCGCCGAGATCGCCGCCGAGGAGCCGGCCGAGTGCATCGCCGGGGAAGTGCTCCAGGGGCACAAGCGCCCGCTGGACTGCCCGGCCTTCGGCATCCACTGCACCCCCGACCGCCCGCTGGGCGCCCCGATGGTCTCGTCAGAGGGCTCCTGCGCGGCGTACTACCGCTACCGGCGTCACCAGGCCAGCGAATAGCCTCGTGATAAGGATAGCAGAGGCCTGTCCCACCCTATAGAATGGGTTGGCGCTGAGGCACCGGGCTAAACAGGGGATACGTCGGGATCGGTAAACCGAGAGAATACCCTCTATTAGGTGGCATTGGCGCCATCTTTAGCATGATTCATCAGAATATACAAAATGACGTTGACGAGATTGTATAATAATTGTATATTTGGATACCGATCCACGTAAGGAACTATCTATGGCACGGAAGCTTCGACATCCAGAAGGCCCGATTCAGGGAAGGACGAAACTCAAGGTAGTTTTCTTCGAAAAGGCCCGGGGGGAGGCTCGGAGGTTCCTTACCGAAGGACAATGCCTTCACGTCGAGGACTTGGCAAGGAGGCTTGAAGACTTCGGCGATCCGACGGCTACCCAGGATCTCAGAATCGACAAGGTCGGAAACCTGTGGGAGTTGAAGGAGAAGGGAGGCCTTCTAGGGCGAATTAACGTGCGAGTTTTCTTCGGGCATGTTCCGTCGCGGGGAGAGATCGTAGTGCTGGGTGTCTTTAAAAAAGAGAGGGAGGGCGCAACACCCAGGGACTACATCATTAAAATGGAGAATCGGTTGAATCACTATGTCAGCGGGTTGACGTGATAGTGCGAAACTTGGTTTTTGTCGCAGCAAGGAATCATGTCGTCCTCGCGTATTACACTTGAGTTGTATGAAACACTCCACGATCGAAGGAGCGGGTATGACTACGGTTGTACGTCCCACGGAGAACGTCACCGGAGGCCGTGGAGCGGATTTCGCAGCTATTGTCAAAGCGGCCTTCGTGTTCGTTCAGCGAGGTGCCCGGCGCCTCATTCGGTTGTCACCAAAAGAATGGGCAGCTCTTGAGGAGCTTGCCCTGATGATGAAAGACGCAACGGAGGAAGAGCGGACGCAGATCATCGAGACAATGCTGGAGATTGTGCTCCCGGAGGACATGATCGGTGGCGTGACAGAAGGAACCGTCCCGGCGGACGCGAGGGCCAAGGTGGACGCTTATCGAGTGTCGGTTGGCGAGGAAATCCGTGCTCGCCGCAAAGCGTTACGGATGACCCAAGCGGACCTTGCACGGAAGGCTGGAATACCTCAGAGCCACGTGAGCCGGCTGGAGCACGGAAAACACGCGCCGTCTTACTTGACGATCGAACGCATTGCCGGCGCTCTGAAGGTCAAGCCCTCTCAGCTCGATCCCGGTTTCTCCGAGGACTGAGAGCCGCCGGCAGTGCCTTGGATAGCGCCGCGTGCCGCGGGCTGCTAATAGATCTCGATGCTCTTGACCACGCCGCCGCCGGAGGCGAGCGAGCCGCAGAGGCAGCGGGCGGCGCCGACGAGGAGGTCGCCGGGCGGGAAGTTCTTCGGGGGCAGTGAGAGGGTGGCTGCGCCCACGGCGAGGCCCGGCGGCCGGCGTTCCGGCGAACCCCACCCGGGCGACCACCCCCGGACGCAATCGATCAGTTGGTGTCCGAGTCGGACCGCCAAGGTCCGTTCGCAATCGGGGAGCACCAGGGCGAACCCGGCCTCCCCGTGGGGAAGGCAGCCCATCCCGGGGTGATCGAGGTCCCAGCAGGCGGTCTCGAGCCGGTCGCGGAGGCGGTTAAAGCCTTCCACGCCGAAGCTCAGCACCAGCTCGTCGGCGCGATCCAGCGCGACCAGCAACAGGCTGAGCGAGCGGCGGGCCTGGCGGCAGGCGGCCACCGAGGCGGCCAGCCGCCCCAGAAGCCCGGGATCGGCCTCGGCTACCACGAAGGGGCTCCGGGGCGGCGTCCGGGCCGAAGCCGCTTCGGCCAAGACGGCCACGGCCATCGCTGCCGGACGCGGCGCCGGCGCCGCCGCGGGCTCGACCGGCCGCTGCCCGAGCGAGGCAATTGCCGTGGAAAGCGAACGGCTCTCTTCGGCCAACTCGGCTGCGTTGGACTGGAGCCCCTCGGCAAGCTGCCGCTGGCGGACCAGGTCCGCGGCCGCCGAGGCCGCGACCTCGGCCAGTTGCGCGTGGGCCCGGTCGAGCACCTCGCGGTAGTCGAGCCCCCGCGGCAACTGGAGGGAAAGGACGTCGGCCAGTTGCCGCACCTTTTCCTCCAGCGCGTCGATCAGGGCCCGCAACGGCTCCGGCCCCAGGCCGTGCTCCCGCCCGCCTTGCTCCAACAAGTCGCCCAGCGCGCCGCACTGATTGTCGGCCACGAGCCGGGTGACCAGTTCGGCCAGGTGGACGATCCGCGGCAGCCTGGGCTGCGGCGAGGGCGGGTCGGCCTGGTCCGCTTGCCCGTCTGCTTGCCCGTCCACCTGCCAGCGGACCGATTCGACCAGCGATTCGGGCAGCTTCCAATGGGCCAGGAGCCGGGCGGTGAGCATCGTGTGGTCGAAGCCGAGGACCTTGGTCTCCATCGTCAGCAGGTCGCATCCGCGGGAAAGCACGCGTTCGAGGAACTCGACATAAGGGGAGCCGACCTCCTGGATCAACAACAGAAAGCCGAGGTCCTGGAGGAGCCCGGCCAGGAAGGCCTCGTCCCCCGGCTGGCCCCAGGCCGTCTCGCTGATCTCCCGCGCAGAGACGGCCTTGGTCAGGGCGTGCCGCCAGTACCAGCCGAGCGTGTGGGCGGCCACGCCGCTAAACAGGCCGCTGGGCAAACTGAACCCGAGGACCAGGAGCTTCAGCGGCTTGCTGCCCAGGAGCGCCAGGGCCTGGTTCAGGTCGGAAACCTCCCGGCTGAGCCCAAACAGCGAGCTGTTGACCACCCGCAACACCTTGCCGGTCAGTGCCGGGTCGTTCTCGATGCACTGTTTGAGGGCGTGGGTATCGACCTGGGGGTTGCGGGTCAGCTCCAGGACCTTCATGGCCACCGAGGGCAGGGTGTAGAACTCCCGGGCCCGGGCAACCAATCGATCGAGCGTGGCGGTGAGATCGGTCATCATCAAGGTGGGAGACACGCGTGGCGCGAGCGATTCATCCGGTTTCGCATTCGGGGCAGGGACCGGGCGCCCCAAAACAAGTCTAGCTCAGAAGATCCGTCGGAATGGCTGAGGGGTAGGGGGCCGGATTCAGAAGGGGCGAGCCGGGCCCTTCTCCGTGGCAAAGCCCACGTCCGTGGCCGCCCCCCAATCTGGTGGGGACGCTACTCGCCGTCGCACAGGCCCTCACGGCTCGGCCACCACGCGGCAGTTGAGCGTGCGAGGGCCGTCGGTCTGCTCGGCATGGAGCAGGAGGACCTTGCCGACAAGCTCGCGGCCATCGGCCACACGGTAAGTCTTTTCGTCCTGGCCGCGCGGGAGGCGGACGATCTGGCTGGAGAGCCGGCGGCCATTGGGCACGAACAGCTCGCAGCGGAAACTGACCGGCTGGTTGGTTTCGTTGGTGAGCAACTGCTTTACTTCCAGCTCGCCGGCGGCGTTGAGCTGGGTGAAGGCCTCGATCCGCACGTCCCCCAGGCCGACGTGGATCGGGCGGAACACGCTAAAGCGGTAGACCCGATCGCCGCGGACCTCCAGGTCGGCGCGGAGCAGATGCGGGCCGCTGGGGGTGTTGCCGGGCAGGACGATGTCGAAGGCCTGCGAGAATGTCTCGCCGGGGGCGAGATGGAAGCCGGTCCGCGGGGGGGAAATCTTCCAGCCCTCCGGACCCGATAGGAGCACGCCCCCCTCGACCCCCTGGGCAAAGGTGTTCTTCAGCTCGAAGCGGTTGCGATGCCGCTGGCCGAAGACGCTGGGTAAGCGATCGCCGGCCAGCACCAGGGCCAGCCGCCACTGGGAGACCTCCTTGTGCAGGCCGGTGACGAAGGTGGGCTCCGGTCCGACTTCCAGCACCTGGCCAGCCTCGGTCCGCTCGACGGGGATTTCGCGGCCCCACACGTCCAGTTGGCGAACGTCCTCGCCGAGGTACAGGGTCTCCTGGACCGGCGTGCGGTTCCAGACCACCATCACCGCGTCGTCGATGCGGCCGTAAAGGTGGTTGGGGCTGCCGCCGGGAAGCGGCATCGTGCCCAGCGGCTCCGCGCCACCCAGCAGCAAGGCCGTGGTCCGCCAGGGGAGCAAGAGCTCGCCCGGCGTGCCGTCGTCGTTCATCAGGCCGTGGTCGGTGCTGAAGGGCTCGGGGACGAAAATCCCTCCGGCTCCCCCGTTCTTGGCGGCCATCATTCGCTGGACCAGATCCAGGACCCGATCGGCCAGCGAGTACCGGTCGCGCGAGATCGGCTCCAAGGCGACCCAGCGAGACACGTCGGGCCGCCGGGCGGCGGCCAGGTAGACGGCCAGCTCGTGGTGGGTGAGGGGCGGATCGGCGGAGAGCGCGAGGAAGTGCCAAGGGGGCTTGTCTCCCGCCGGCTCCGGCAGCGGCTCCATCCATCTCCAGTTGAACCCGACGTGAGCGTCGCAGCCGACGCGATCCAGCTCGGCCTTGACCTGGGCCATCTTCTCGCGCAGGCGTGGGTAGCCGATGAAGCTGCCGTCCCGGTCATCCCCCAGTTGCCACCAGCGGACGTGGGCCCCCAGGCGGCCGATCGTGGCCTCCAGCGAGGGATACCAGACCTCGCGGCCCGCGCTCAGCACGTCGGCGACCGAAGGGGGTCTCGCCGGGCGGGAGGGCAGGCGGACGTCGTCGGGCGGGTCGGCAAGAATCCCCACCGTCTCGATCCCGTGCACCGACAGCCGCTCCAAAAACCGGCCCATCTCCTCGAATGTCGCCTCCGGGGTTTGCGCACCATACCAGAGGGGATACTTGATCCAGTGGACTCCCGCCTGGGTGAGCAACTGGCTCAACTCCGCCAGCGGCAGCGGGCGGCCGCCGCGGGAGAGGCTCCAGCCGAACTCGCCCGCCGGCGGGCTGCGGGGCGCGCCAATCACGGCCAGCGAGAGCTCGCGGCGGTGAATCGCCGCCCTTTCCCCGACCATCGACGTGCCCACGCGGTAAAACCCCGGGCCCGCAACCGGCGGCTTCCAGCGGGCCGTCCCGATGAGGCGGGCCTCGTCGGGCAAGGCCGCTTCGGCCTCCCTGGTGCTCTCGGCCGCTGGCTGCGTAAGCAGCCGCTCCTCCGACCGCGCGATCCGCCGCCCGGCAGCGTCGAGCAGCTCGAAGTCGACCTTCGGCGCCGGCCGGGCAAATCCCGAGATCCGGCAAGTGATGGCGATCTCGTCCGGGCTGGTGAAGACGTGGGACGGGCCCTCCGCCGAGAGGATCATCCGCGGCAGCCGGCCCAGCCACAGGTCGCCGAACATCGCCGATCCCTTGAGATCGGGATAGGCCGTCGGCTGGAGGTGGAGTCCGACGACTGCGGAGCGGGCCTGCGGCGACTTGGGCGAGACCGGCCCCAGCCGGACCTTGCTCCACTGCGGCGCCTGGCGGATCTTCTCGGACGTGAAGACTTCGAGGACCTTACCCTTCTCGTCCCGGACGGTGATCGAAAGGTAGGCCACGTCGTACTCCAGGCCCTCGGTGCGGATCTGTCCATCGAGGATGTAATCGTAGAGCGAGCCGACGGCAAGCGGCGGGCTGTAGGCGACGGCCGCCCCGCCGTCCAGGTCGACCCGCAACGCCCGCCCTCCGGACGGCGTCCGTTGGCCGTCGATCGCGACCTTGACGTAGCGGGGGAATCCCGCGCCGTGGCGGCGGGTCCAGCCGTCGGGCCAGCCGTCGTAGTCCCGGTCCGCCGTCTCGTCAAACGTGCAGCGGAACAGCTCCGTGGCCTCGAAGGGCCGCCCTTCGATAGGCGCATCCGGAGCGAACGCTACAATCATTAAGGAGAGCCAGATGTTCATCGGCCGAGGCAGTGGGGTGCGGGCCCAGGGGGATTCCATTGGGACTATCGACCGGCCGAAGGGGTCGGGAGTCGTTTTTCATGTCGGCGGAACACCGCGGGCCGCGAGCGGCCCCGCTAAACGGAAGTTGCATTACTTTTCTGAGGATCACCAGCCCAAACACTACGACCCGAAGGAGCCCATCGTGCCCGCGCTACGCATCGGCGTCGAGCTGTCCGGCCTCCGCCAGCCGCTTAAAAGGGCCTTGCAGACGGCGGCCGAGTTGGGAGCGGACGGGGTGGGGATTGACGCGCGGGGGGAGCTCTCCCCCCAGAACCTCTCCCGCACCGGTTTGCGGCAAGTGCGGAAAATGCTGGAGGACCTGCGTTTGCGGGTCGCGGCCGTGAGCTTCCGCTCCCGCCGCGGCTACGCCGACCCGGAGCAACTCGACCGGCGGATCGACGCCGCCAAGGCCGCCCTGGAACTGGCCTACCGCCTCGGCACGTCCGTGCTGGCCGCCACGATCGGGCCCATCCCCTCCGATCAGGACCCCGCCGCCCGGCGACTGCTCGTCGAAGTCCTCGGCGAACTGGGGCGGTACGGGCAACGGGTCGGGGCGACCCTGGCCGCGGAGACCGGCACCGAGAGCGGCCCGACTGCCGCCGCGCTTCTGGCCGAACTGCCCGAGGGCACCCTGGCCATCGACCTCAATCCGGGCAGGCTCATCGTCAACGGCCACTCCCCGCTGGAAGCCGCCCGCGTCCTGGGACCTGCGATCGTGCACGTCCACGTCAGCGATGCGTCGGCGGGGGCCTCCGGCCTGGGGGATTACGTCGGCGTCGGCCTCGGAGAGGCGGATTTTCCCGGCTTGCTGGGAGCCTTGGACGAGTGGAACTATCGCGGCTACTTTACCATCCAGGCTTTTTTCAGCGGGGACCCGGTCCGCCAGGTAGCCCGGGCGATCGATTACTTGCGCGGGCTGTAGCCGGCGTGCTGCTGGACCACGATGCGGCGGATCAGGTCTTCGTCCTCGAGGCGTTTCTGCTGGAGGGCCTTCTGCCGAGCGGTCTTCGCAGCGGCGCGGTCGGCCAGGGCCCGGTATGCCCAGGTGGCCAGCCCCACGCCCAGGAAGACCGCGATCCCGGCCACCAGCGTGCGGCGATCGATGCCCGTGGCCTTGATCACCTCGGCCAGCGTGGGCGGGGCTGGAGGGCCGGGCGCGGGCTGCGGCTCGCCGCAGTGAGGACACACGTGGGCGTTGGGCGAGATCGTCTTCCCGCAGCACTTGCAGTCGACCATCCCAAATCACTTGCTTGGCCATGCCGCGGCACAACGTGCCCACGACAAGCGTGGGCATGGCACGCAACGCCGCGAGCCGGCGGCGGGCAAGCCCGCCCGCTAAACGGCGCCAGCAACCGCTTATAAACGGCGCCAGCAATCGCTTCAACTACCGCCAAGAGTTCCTTCGACCCCGGCCGGCAAGAACCTGAAAAGAAGGTTCCCCGCCAGGGCGCCGCGACGCAAGGGGAAACAAACCGGAGAATCCGCAAGGACCGTTGGAACGGCAAAGTCGAAAAGTCGCAGCGAGCGGGCGCGGCCCGGCTGGCCAGAATGGGGGATGTCGAGGGGGAACGCTTGTGCGTGACGGCACGCCCCGCTATCTTCAAGATCGAATTGTGCCGGTGCCACGTTGTCGCCAAGCGACCGAACCCCGGGGGAGTTTCCTGCCATGAGTCGCCCAATCTCGCGCCGTTCTGTGATCCGCCACGTCGTCGGAGGGAGTACCGCCTTGGCGGCGGCCGTATCGCTGGCTCAAGGCCGGGCCCACGCCCAACCGGCCGCCACGGCGCAGCTCAAGGGGAGGATCAACCACTCGGTGTGCCGCTGGTGTTATGGAAAGATTTCCCTGGAGGACCTCTGCAAGGCCGCCAAGGCGATGGGGCTCAAATCGATCGAGCTGGTGGGGCCCAAAGAATGGCCCACACTCAAAAAGTACGGCCTGACCTGCGCGATGGGAGGCGGCGCCGGGATGGGGATCGGCCAGGGGTTCAATCGGGTCGAGCTCCACGACAAGCTCGTGGAGAGCTTCGAGGCCCTGATCCCCAAGGCCGCCGACGCGGGAGTCCCCAGCGTGATCTGCATGTCGGGAAACCGCGGCGGGCTGGACGACCAGCAGGGTCTGGAAAACTGCGCCAAGGGGGTCAAGCGGCTCGTGAAGCTCGCCGAGCAGAAAAAAGTCAACCTCGTCATGGAGCTCCTCAACAGCAAGGTCGACCACAAGGACTACCAGTGCGACCACACGGCCTGGGGCGTCGAGCTCTGCAAGCGGGTCGGCTCGGAGCGGTTCAAGCTCCTGTACGACATCTACCACATGCAGATCATGGAAGGGGACCTGATCGCCACAATCAAGCCGAACATCCAGTACATCGCCCACTTCCACACCGGCGGCGTCCCCGGCCGGGGGATCATCGACGAAAGCCAGGAGATCTACTACCCGGCGGTGATGCGGGCCATCACCCAGAGCGGCTACCAAGGCTTCGTGGGGCAGGAGTTCGTTCCGCGGGGCCCCGATCCGCTGGCCCAGCTCCGCCGGGCGGTCCAGATCTGCGACGTATAGGGGCTCGAAGCGGAACCGCACGGCGAGTCGTCGGGGACTGTCCCCGGACCGGCGAGACGCCGGCCCTACTGGATTCCCGCACGGCCTTACTGAGCTGCAGGACTGTCGCACAAGCGCGACACCCGCGAGTCAAACGGATTCAGCCCCGGCCGAGAAAAGTCTTCCCAGCCGTTCCAACTTCTCAAGTGTCCGTGCCAAAAAGGGTTTCCGCGGACTCAGTAGGACCGGCGTCTCGCCGGTCCGGGGCAAAGCTGGGCGGAATGTTTGGAACGGCGTTTGCATCCACACTATTCTCGTGCGGTCGGCGGAGAACGCCGGTTAGACCGCGGGACCTCTAGCAAGGAAAGGATGCAAACCATGAACCTCCGATGGACTGTGCTGGCAGCAGTGCTTTCGCTTGGACTGGGCGTTTCGAGCGCGCGGGCCCAGGCCTGGTCGGTCACGGATCTCCGCGGCGAGGAGCCCCTCGTGCCCGCGATCCGGAGCTACGCTCCGGCCGCCGTTTCCTACGGCCCGACCGTGATTTCCGGGTCGGTGTACACGCCGGCAGCGCCGTCCTATTCGGCGCCGGTCTCTGCCGCGTACGCGGGCTCCGGCTACGCAACGTACGCGGGGCCGAACTACACGGTGTACTCGGCTCCCAACTACGTGGCGTATGCGGCTCCAACCTACTCGGCGTACGTGGGGCCCAACTACGCCACGCCGGCGATCTCCTATCGGCCCGTAGTCGCGGCCTACACGGTTCCGGCCGTCGCCTATCGGCCGGCCGCTACGAGCTACGCCGCCCCATACCTGCCCTACAGCCCGACCGCGGTGACCGCCTACAGCCCTTCGACCTACACGGTCCCGGTGTCGGTTCCGCCGGGAAAGCGGGTCATCGTGCGGCCCAAGGTCTACGTCGAAGGGCAGCCGATCCGGAACTTGATCAAGGCGATCACCCCGTAGCAGGGCGGGCTCACTCCACGGCGTCCTTGACTTTCCGCAACTCGGCCTCGGCTTCGGCGAGTTGACGCTCCAGCGCGGCGGCCTCCCCCGATTCGTCGCGCTGTTTCCGCGCGCCGGCCAATTGTTGCCGCAGCCGCTGGATCCGCTGGTTGAGGGCCTCGATCTTCTTTTTCAGTCGCTTGTCCATGGCTTGCTCCAAGATGCGATCGGCCAGCTCGAGGGCTTCTTGGCGGGTGTGGATCTCTCCGTCGAGCTGCGCGTCGCGGATCCGCTCCAGCAGGACGCGGTACTTCGGGCCGGGGGGCACGCCGTGCCGGATCAGGTCGTCGCCGCTCACCAGCGGCGGGGGATCGAGCGCCTCGCGGGGCTGTCCCAAGAGCGAGCGGCACCAGTCGATCACACTGGTCTCGTCCGAACCGGCCCGGGCGACGGCCTCCTCGAAATCCAGCAGCTCGCCGATTCCCTCGGCCACGAGCACCTTCTGGAGCTTCGACCAGGGCATCGAGCGGGCATGCGGCAGGACCCCGCGATCCGCCACCAGCCAGGCGACGCGGCCGGCCTGCTTGCTGGAGAGCCGCCACCGCCGGCAGATCGCCTCCGCGCCGGCCGGGTCGACCCAGCCGTGCAAAAGTGCGGCCAGGGCCAGGGGAAAGCTCGGCTGGGAAAGCCGATCGAGGACCGCCAACGTCGCCTCCAGCCGAGCGCGGGCGGGTTCATCGGCCGGCACGACCTCGGGGAGGATCGCCGCCGCCAAGCCGGTCTCGACGGTCATCCGCACGGCCCGGGCCCGGTGGGCGTCAACCAGGATCCGCTGCATCTCCGCGGCGATCCGCTCCGGGCTGACGGCGACGATCTGAGAGGCCATCCGCCGGATCACGGCCTCGGTAGCCTCGTCCAGGCGGAGCTCGAACGCGGCGGCGAAGCGGACCGCGCGGAGCATGCGGAGCTTGTCCTCGTGGAACCGCTCCGCCGGATCGCCGATCGCCCGGAGGATCCCCGCGCGGAGGTCCTGCTCGCCGCCGACGAAATCGATGACCCGCTCGTGGATCGGATCGTAGAACAGTCCGTTGATCGTGAAATCGCGGCGGGCCGCATCTTCCCGGGGGGTGCTAAACGTAACGTAGTCGGGATGGCGGCCGTCGCTGTAGGCGGCATCGCGGCGGAAGGTGGCGAGTTCGACCTGGCCCGCCCCCGGCGGGCCCAGAACGGTGATCACCCCGAAGGCCGCACCCAGGGCCAACGTCCGCCGTGGGCCGAACAGGGCGCGGCTCTGGTCGGGGGTGGCGTCGGTGGCCACGTCGTAGTCCTTCGGTTCCCGCCCGAGGAGCTGGTCGCGGACGCACCCGCCGGCCCAATAGGCCTGGAAGCCCGCCTTGCGGAGCCGCCGGACCACGTCGACGGCGAATCGGCGCTGTTTGCTGGGCACTAGAGGGCTGGCCACGTATAACTCTCTAGAGGGAAATCGGTTGGGGGGCGACTCGCGGCGAAATCTCCGGCCGATCGCAGATTAGCCGAGATTGGCTCGGGGGGCAACCGGCTACTCCCCGGGAGTCGAGGCGCCCGGGGGGACTCACGGCAGCCGGGCCGGCGCGTCGGGACGTGCCGGGGATGCCCGATTTTCGCGGGGAAACTGTTTGACACCGGGCGCGCCACGGAGCTAGAATCGAACCCAAGAGGGGGAGGAACCCCTGCGCAAGCAAGGCATCCCGGCGAGCCGGGGGCTGGCGTGGCGAGATGAGCCGGAGGCTGCTCTTCGAGAGAAAAATTCACGGGCGACCGTGTGGACTGCATCCTCACTGTTTCTCATCGAGGGAGGTCTGGTATGGTGCTCGATCATCGCAAGCGGGGCTTCACCCTCATCGAACTCCTGGTGGTGATTTCCATCATCGCGATCTTGATTTGGCTGCTGCTACCGGCGGTGCAGAAGGCCCGCGAGGCCGCACGCCGCACGTCGTGCCTGAACAAGCTGAAACAGATCGGGCTGGCGTTCCACAATTTCCACGACAAGCACGGGGAGTTTCCCCCTTCCGACCGCGTCCGCCGCGACACGATCACCGGGGCATTGCTGGACATATACGGGTGGAGCTGGGCCGTGGACCTGCTGCCGGGGCTGGAGCAGCAGCAGCTTTATGACACGCTCGATACGACGCGGGGAAAGCCGCTGGTGCCCTACAACACCCCCGACGCTCACGCCATCGCCCGAACAACCGTGATTCCCGAGTTCTTGTGCCCCAGCGCGAAATACAAGACCTGCAAGCTCGATCCGAACCTGGCCCGGCCGGAGGCCTTGTCGAACTACAAGGTGATGTCGGCGACCCATTTCGAGAGCTACTACCAGGCCGCCACGGTGGCGCCGAAGATCCCGCCGGTTCCTCTGTATCCCAGCCGGAGCCATCCGGACGGCGCGTGCTTCCCCGGCTCGCACCTGA
>Ga0315280_10009430_pt1 | contig 12536 bp, 6 predicted proteins | sample YL17G06_40_MG_FD_203697 | JGI IMG/M metagenome (GOLD analysis project Ga0315280, IMG submission 203697) | Sediment microbial communities from Yellowstone Lake, YNP, Wyoming, USA - YL17G06_40 | ecosystem: Environmental > Aquatic > Freshwater > Lake > Sediment | place: USA: Wyoming | collected... | reverse complement strand
TTTACCCGCGAGAGTCTAAGGCCGCACCCCGGCCAAGTCAAGTTCCACGGAACAGCCTCCGCAGAACAGCACGAGCCGATAGCGTTGCGGCCCGGCCAAGTCGCCGCGGGCAAAGCGGGATCGTTCGTAGTGACGCCGTAAGGCGTTATTCTCCCGAACATGCCCTGAAGGGTACACTACAAACAACTCACGGTTCGCCCGGCATGGTCTCGGCCGCCAGGATTCGCACCGGGCCGAGCAGGCCGGACTCCTGGAGCGCATCGCCCTTGCCCCAGAGCTTCCAGGTGCAGAAGGTGTATCGCCCGGTCGGGCTGGTCTTGCCTTCCTCCAGCCAGGCGGGCCATTGCTTGAGGGTGCCGTTGGGGTTTCGCGTGCAGTCTTCGGGCAATTGCTCGTCGCCGATCAGCCGGTTTGGCCAGAGGTTCACGACGCCGACGGTCAGCGAGTTTTCGCCGGCCCGGACGGCGCCTGTAATCTCGACACGGTAGGGCGGCTTCCACAGGACCCCCAGGTCTTTGCCGTTGAGTTTCACACTGGCCATCACGGCGACCTTGCCCAGATCGAGATACACCCGCCGCTGTTTGCCGAGCATCTCGGGTCCGACGGTGATCTTCTTGTCGTACGTCGCCGTGCCGGAGAAGTACTTCACGCCGGCATCGGGATGCCGGCTCCACGAGACCAGGTTATCCATTGTGATGCTTTGCGGCGCGCCCCAGTTGGGGTCGAAGCGCACCAGCCAGGGCCCGGCGATTTCCAGCGGCTGCGGGATAGGGCCTGTCTCGAACCGCCGGCTCTTGCCGTCGGCGGTCTCGATCACATAGGCGCCCGGCTGCCAGACCTCCCCTCGCACCAGATCGATGGCGGGCAAAGCGGGCAAAGCGGCCGAAGCGGCAGCCCCGGACGGGGCCTTAGCGGCGGCGGGGGCGGAGGCGGGGACGATCACTTGTCCGTCGTGCTTGACGGACACAACTCGCCTGGCCGGGTCGATTGGCCCGGGGCGAAAGACGACAAACACCGATCCGCTGGGCTCGAAGCCAATCGGCACGCGGGTTTGCCCGTCCTTTTCCTCGTAATACCTCGCCGGCGCGATGCGTCCGGTTTGCGGGTCCCAGAACTCCGGGTGCTTGCCGCTTTGGCGGAACGTGCAGACGGCTTGCTCCGGCCGGTCCGAGCCGCTGGCGACGAAGTAAATCTCCATCCCGTCGTCGGTGCGGTGAATCCAGCGCAGGCCGCGATCGGCCGTGAAATCCGGCGCGACGCCCAGCCGCGCCAGGGCCTCCTCGGGCTTGATTCCGCGCAGGACGCGGCCCTTGCCGACGGCGCGTTCCTTCACGGTCGCGTCCGTGCCCCACAGGGCTTCCGCCAGCTTCTTCAGTTCGGCGTCGGCCTTGGGATAGTCCGTCAGGCCGGGGACCTGCCGGGGCGGGTTGCCCAGAGCCACGGCGCCGCCCTCGACGAGGTCCTTGATCTTGCGCAGCATTGGCAGGGTCATCGACTTGACGTCCGGCAGCAGGAGCAGCCGGTACTGCATGCCGTGCGGCAATGTCAGCCTGCCGTCCCGGACGCTCACGTCTTTCAGGAACAGACTCGGGCTGTAGGCGTCGTAGTCGTAGCCGGACAGGGCCAGCGTCCCGCACCGCGCCATCGGCTCTTCCGGCTGAAGGTCGAGCACGTCGGCGACGAACCGCCCCTGCCGGAGCATGTACTGGCAGCGCGCGAGATACTCATGCCACGCCGTCGACTGCTCCCACCAGGTCTGCGTGCGCTCGTAATGCAGGCCCCACGGCCCCATCATCATGCCGGGCCGGCGGTCGAGCCAGGGCTGCATCGCGTAGCGGTGGACGATCATGCGGTTGACGCCGTCGCAGAAAGCCCGGTCTCCCAGGGCCTTGATGCCGGAGGGGTGCGCTTGCCATCGTTCGATCTTGTCGGCCGTGAATGCCTCCGCGCCAACGATCGGGCGGTTGTTTCCGTGTGCGGCCGAGGCCATCGCCTTGACCGTCCAATACAGCCCTCCGCCGTCAGGCCACCAGAACTCGCAGATCGGCTCGTCCACGTAATTGGCGACTTCCATGTCGTTGGCGGGCGTGTGATATGATTCCATGCTGAGCCCAAGGCCCCCGGCGTGCGCCAGTTCCCTCAGATGACCGATGTAATCCTCCGCCAGCAACTCCGAGACGGTCTGCCGCAAATCCCAGAGGAAGCGTTCCGACGCGTCGACGCCGTCGACCGGCCGCCCGGTCATTACCGGCAGGTACCGCATCATGTCGTAGCCGCGCCGCTTGCGGAACTCCCCCGGCATATTCGCCGTCCAGTTCTGGCTGCCGACCTCCCAACTATCGACGTGAGTCGCCACCAGGGTCTTGCCGGCCGCGGGACCGACGTCCTTGATGAGCTTGCCGATCATGCCGTTGAATTGCGCCTCGATGCCCTCCTTGCTCAGCTTGTCGCATTCCGGCCCGATGCCGGTTGCCGGGGCCGGGTGATTCTTGGCGCCCGTAAACGTTTGGCCGAAGCGAACGACCGTCCACTGCCCCGCCGGTGCATCCCACGTCAGCCGGCCGTCCTTGTCCATCTTCGCCGTAAGGTCCACCATGCGATCGCCCGAGACAAGCGAGTCGGCCGGAACGGTCATTCCCTCCTTTATGTCCTGCCCGTCCTTGAACGGCTGCCGCCAGGCCACCGCCTTTCGCGCGACGTTTGCAATGCGATACGCCTTGGCCGGCGTGGGAAAGGCCTGCACCGCGATGTCGCGGTAGTACTCGCCATTGGCCTTGGGCTGCGGCAGCACGCCCTCGAACCGCTTGCCGCCGGGCACGGGCGTCTCGCTGGTCACGACCACCTGCATGGCCTTGTCCGGCGGGATCCACGGGCCGCCGCTGCCGTTCCAGCCGGCGTCGTCGTTCATGTTCACCTGCATGCCCAGCCGACCGGCCTGGCCGATCATGTACTTGAACAAGTCCCGCCACTGGTCGCTCATGAAGGCCACCGGGCCAACCGGCGTGCCCTGATCCACCTCCATTATCAGCACGCCGCCGATGCCCGCGCGATGCATGGCCTCGAGGTCCGCCGTGATCCCCTCGCGAGTTATGTTGCCGTTGAGCCAGAACCAGTACACCCACGGCCTGGCCTCCGCGGGCGGATTGCGGAAACCGCCTTCGACGTCCGCCCCGGCCGCGCCCGGCCGCGCCATCGAGAACAACAGCAGCATCGCAAGCGCCGCCGACAGCCAATATCTCCCGCGCATGTTTCCAACTCCTTGCTAAACCAAGGGAAACAACCGTTGCCGATAACCCTGGCGCACAGTCCTTGCTGATGACGATTTGAACACAATGCCCCGCGCAGTGTTCCTCTGAAAGTTGCCCGTGAGCGTGCGGACACCGCGGCCGCCCGGCCGGAAGGCTTCCTTCGGCACTGCGGGTGCTATGGCGGCTGTGCGCCGCGTACCGCGTTACATCTGGGCGGAGTCCTGGGAGGGACTCAAGTGCCTGCGCTGATCGGGTGGTCGCCCCATGACATGACATGAGTTCTTGCCCTGTCGCCTTCAGATGTTGTAGTTGGGGGTCGGCGCGGTTCTCGAGGCGAGATGCTTATCCACCAGTTCCTGAATCGTTGTTCGGTAGAAGACGGCATCCATGGCCTGGCCCGCCTCATCCCACATGTCGCGGAAGGGGCAGGTCTTGACAAACGGGCAGTGATCCCCGGCAGAGACACACTTGACCAGGTCCGTGGGGCCTTCCACCAAACGCAGGATTTCGCCGGCCGTAATCTCGCAGGCCGGCCGGGCAAGGACGTAGCCGCCCTCCGGGCCGCGAAACGTCTTGACCAGCCCGGCCTTACGCAACTCGCCGAAGATCACCTCCAAAAACCGCCGCGGGATCGCCTGTGCGACCGCCAGTTCGGAAATGGCAGCGGAGCGACCGCCTCGCTTGGCCAATTCAAAGACGCCGCGCAGAGCATACTGACTCTTTTGGGATACGCTTATCACTAAGCCGACCTCACCTGAAGTTGTTTGATGATGATGGTATCAGATGGCCATCAAGACTGTCAATGAGCCAGTTGGATCGATGAGCCAATTGGATCGACTCGTTTCGATCGATTGGCGGGGTGTGTACATAAGACTCTTGCTGGCAAGTAGTTGCATAATAATCATTAAAATCATGCAGAAACTGATTGACATTCTCCCGACCTGCGGTATAATGGGGTCCAAGTATGTCCGGGTCAAAGCTTGAAACCGGCCATGCCGCTGTTGCTGATTTCGGGTTTGCTGCTGCTCATGCGGCGGCGCCCAAGTCAGAGCTTTTGAAAGGTGATAGCACCCCGAGCGTTGGGCACTGGGCGCAACCTTTGGGGTATTTCCAAGTCCAGAATAAGGAGCGGGAACATGAGGAAGGCACTTTTTTGTTTAGCATTGGGGCTTGCGTTGACAACGCCGGCCTGGGCGATCAAGGACTTCGCGCCCCCCTGGGTGGCGAACCCCACGGACCCGAAGTATGCCGGGGGCAGCACGACCAGCCAGGATTGGGAGTTCTGGGGTAACGAGTTGGGAACCACGGCGCCTGCCCGCGTAAGCAACGACTATGGCACACCCACGTTTACGCCCATTGATGCGACGCCTATGTTTATAACGCATGGTCCCGGACTGACGGGCGTGAACACCTGGCACGTCGACGTGGACGGCGGCGGCTTCAGATTGGATATCCCCAATGACCCGAAGGATCGGCCGTTCAAGGAGATCCACCTTCAGTACACCTCGGACAAGTCGTCCTTGGCCGCACCCCAGACCAATCCGCCTGGAGGCACCCACGCCGGTGGAGTCGCCGGGCACGGCACCAGCGATGACGGGGACTGGTGGTATACCTATGAATGGACCATTACACTTCAACCCAACCCCCAATCCGAGTTGATTCAGGTGTTTTTCCCGGCCTCGGCCAACATCGGCGAGATCGACGTGGCCACCATCTGCTACGCCCCCGAGCCAGCGACGTTGTCGCTACTGGCCCTGGGCGGCCTGGCGCTTATCCGCAAGAGGCGGAAATAATAGATCGACGTTTGTGAGACATGAATCCAACCCGCTCGTGGGAGCGGCAAAGTTGCGTTCGGCCTGAACCGGCCGAACGGAATGAACACCTGAAAAAGACCTTGACGATGGAGACGTGTGAAGGCCACCAGCAATAGGAGTCACCAGAATGCCCGCGCGAACACAGACTTCATTGGTCGTTTTTGCCGCCTTGGCGGGGCTCGTCGGCTGTGCGCCGACCTCAGGCACGATAACCGGCGTGTCCGGTCCGCAGATTGGGCCTGTCGTGCCCGATATTCAGTACCTCTCGGCGGAAGGAAAGAAGGGCGATTTCGACAGGATCCGGTACGGGTTGGCCCTTGTAGTCTTTTCCCCGCCTGAAGGCGCCAGATGTTGCTCGCTCGATCCAAAGGTCGTGAATCTCTCCGACCAGGTACGGAATCTGCCTGTGACTGTGGCGCAGGTTTCCCTGCCCAACGGCAAGCGCCCTCATGGAGAAGGCTGCTTGGAGGGTTGCAACCATCGCAATGAGAGGGTGGTTACGCTTTGCGATGCCAATAGCGTCGCGTGGAACGCGTATGGCCGGCCGACGCCAGGCTCGGTGATCCTGATCGGGCCCGGCAACAAGGTACTCATGACTGGGACGCTGGATCATCCAGGGGACATCCTCTCCGAGGCCAGGCGATTAGGCCTGGACGAGCAAGAGCGAACCAGAGGTGACCGGCTGTAGTGGTCCAGTGTGGGGGCCAGGTCAACTGTTCGCTCGACTCTTTCGCCCGCGAACGGCAATATTTCAACTCGATAGACCCATGCGCGCCGCCTTCGCCCCGCGAAGCATCTTCAGGCCCTCGAACCACAGCACGCTCATAGCGCCCGCCAGCAGGCAGATCGGCAGATCGAGGGTGTGAAGCGGGGCAAAGTGGAACAGGTCCCGAAGGAAGGGCAGGTAGACCACCATCGCCAGGAACGCGGTTGCCCCGCCGGCGACCCACCACAAGGCCCTGTTGGGCTCCTTCATCATGGCCGGGATGGTCCTCGACCAGGACCGGTTGGTGAGGATCAGGCCGAGGTTGGCAACCACCAGTGCGGCAAACGTCAGGCCGCGGGCGTTGTTCTCGCTGTGCCCCATCCACCGCGCGGTCAGGAAGACACCCATCACAATGGCCAGCACGCTGGCGCCCTGGAGCAGGCTCACCCCAATGGACTTGAATCCGAACAGCCGCTCCTTGGGGCTGCGCGGCGGACGGCTCATCGCGTCCGGCTCGGCGCCCTCGGCCTCGAAGATCAGCGTGCAGGATGGGTCGATGATAAGTTCCAGGAACACGATGTGCACCGGCAGCAGGATCAGCGGCCAATCCGCGAAGAACACCGGGATCAGCGACAGGCCCGCGATCGGCACGTGGATGGCGAAGATGTACGAGACGGCCTTCTTGATATTGTCGAAGATTCGCCGTCCCAGGTGTATGGCCTCGACGATCGAGGAGAAGTCGTCATCCAGCAGCACCAGCCCGGCCGACTCGCGGGCCACGTCGGTCCCGCGCCCGCCCATGGCCACGCCGATGTGCGCCGCCTTCAGGGCAGGGGCGTCGTTGACGCCGTCGCCCGTCATGGCCACCACCTCGCCGCGGGCCTTGAGGGCGTTGACGATGCGCAGCTTCTGCTCCGGCACCACGCGGGCCATGATGTTCGTCCGCCCGATCCGCTCGCCGAGCTCCTCCTCGGACATCTGGTCCAGTTCCGGGCCGGTGATGACCTCCTGGACGTTCCGCAGCCCGATCTGGCGGGCGATGCTCTGGGCCGTGGCCGGGTAGTCTCCCGTGATCATCACGACCCGAACGCCGGCGCCGTAGCATTCCTGGATGGCTTGCGGCACGGCCGGGCGGATGGGATCGGCCAATCCCACCAATCCCAGGAACTCGAACTCGAAATCATGCTGGATTCGCGGCAGGTCGCCTTTGGCCACAGGCCGCCCCTGGGCGACGGCCAGCACTCTGAGCCCCTGCCCGGCCATATCGGCAACCTGTCCGGCCAGGTCGTCGTGCCGCCGCGCGTCGAGATGACACAAGTCGGCGATGGCCTCCGGCGCGCCCTTGGCGGCTATCATCAGGTCGCCGCCATCCGGCGACTGCCACACGTGGGACAAGGCCAGCAGTTCCGGCGACAGCGGGTACTCTCGCACCAGGCTCCAGTTGTCGTGCAGGTGCTCGGTGGCCGCCAATCGGGAAGCCCCGAGTTCCCGCAGGGCCTTCTCCATCGGATCGAAGGGGTCTTTCTTGCTGGCGAGGATTCCGAACTCGGCCAGGCGGTGGAAGTGCTCGGGCAGTTCCTTTCCCGCCGAATCACTCGCGTCGAAGACCTCGCTCCCGACGCAAAGCCTGCTGATGGACATGCGGTTCTGTGTGAGCGTTCCGGTCTTGTCCACGCAAAGCACGGTGGCTGCGCCCAGCGTCTCGATGGCGGGTATGCGCCGCGTCAAGACACGCTTCCGCGATATTCGCCAGGCGCCCAGGGCCAGGAAGATCGTCAGGACCACCGGGAACTCCTCCGGCAGCGTGGCCATGGCCGTGGCGATGCCCGCCAGGAAACCCTGCTTCCAACTCAGCGCCGTGTTGCCGCGGGTCAGCGCGTAGACCACCACGACGACCGCGCATAACGACAGGCCGACAATCGCCAGGTTCCGCACCAGCCGGGCGGTCTCCTTCTGAAGGAGCGTCTGCTCCGGCTCGAGCGACGCAAGTGCCTTGCCGATCCTGCCGATCTCGGTCCGCATACCCGTGGCTATCACTTCCGCCACACCCTGGCCCTGAGTGATCATGGTGCCGGAAAAGACGTCCGGCAAGTCGTCCCCGCCGGGCCTGGACGGCGTTAGGGCGCCGGACGAGGCCGCCTTCCGCACGGGAACGGATTCGCCGGTAAGCAGGGATTCGTCGGCCGACAGGTTGATGACGTGGCGCATGACGGCGTCCGCCGGGACGCGGTCGCCCTCGCTGAGGATGATCGTGTCGCCCCGCGCCACCTCCCGGCCGGCGACCCGTTTGCGCTGACCGTCCCGGACCACCAGCGCCCGCGGGCTGGACAGGTCGCGCAGAGCATCCAACGCTCGCTCGGTCCGCCGCTCCTGGACGATCGTGATGCCCATGATGACGAAGACGAAACCCAGGAGCATCAGCGCCTCCTTGGGCTCGCCCAGCAGCAGGTAGACCGCGCCGCAGGCCACCAGCAGCAGGAACATGGGCTCGCGAGCGACCTCAAAGGCGATGGCCAGCGTGCCGCGACGGCGGGTGCCGGGCAGTTCGTTGGGGCCGTCCTCCGCCAGCCGCCGGGCCGCCTGGCTTTCGGACAGCCCCTGTATCCGGCTGATGTCGTATTGGTCAGGCACGGCTCGATCTCCGATGATCTCCGATCACCAGCAAGATACCCGCGGTTTTCATTTTTGCAGGCCGCCCCTTGGCTCTACGTGGCCTATGCTTCGCAGCTCGGGCTGCGTGGTCGCGGCCTCGATGGCCTTGATGGCGTCCCGGACCGCGCCGACTCTCCTGTTGTTGAGTTCGCCCCTGGGGAACTCGCCCCTCCCGCACTGGTCGTTGAAGGCGACGATCAGCTCTTTGAGCCCCGGAATAGCTTCACGGGCGGCAGTGCCGTAGCTCACTATCTCCTTCATGATCTCCCCGGTCCTGTTTTCGCTGCCGTGGCCGCCCTGGGTCTTGGCGAAGAGGACGCCCGCTTCGACGCCCTCCTTGAAGTGATACTTCGTCAATGCCTTGAATGCGCCCATGCGGATCTCATTGGAGAACATCTGGTCCGCCGGGCTCATCGTCTTGACGGCGGCGAGGATGTCCGGCGCCAGCGCCTGCACGTCCTGGGCGGTCAGCCGGTTCTCGAAAAAGCTTCTCAGCGTCGCCCGCGCCATTCCATCGGCGTTGCCGGCCACCGCCCGGACCGCCGCGTAGAGCAGCTTGGGATCGGCTTGCTTGAGGCCGTCCGCCAGCGGTCCGTTGAACAATGCGGCCGCCAATTGGCCATGCGTGATCTGGACGGGATCGGCCCAGATGATCGGCTTGCTGGGCTCGGTCGTGTCAGCCACCGCCTTGAGCATATCGGGGACAGCCGGCCTCGCCTCGCCGCGCATGTCTCTCAGGGCCTTGGCCGCCTTGTACCGCAGCCAGCGGTCTTGGTTGGAGAGTTGACGGACCAGTACGGGCAGCGCCTCGGCGCTCTTGATGTAACCGAGCGTCTCGCACGCGCCCTGGGCGGCATGCACGTCTTTGCCTCCCGCCAGGGCGATCAGTTGGGGCGCCATCGCCTTTGCCTCGGGTCGCTTGGCCAGTTCCTCCGCCGCCCAACTGCGGACGATAGGCGACCAGTCGTCGAAAGCGGCCACGAGTTCCCGCGCGCTCTTCCGCGTGCGGTCGGTGTCGAATCGCCCGGAGGCGACGGCGTCCGCCACCTCCTTCTTGTTCAGCCAGTTGGCGGGATTCGCGTCCCGGCCGGTGATGAAGAGCTTCTTGAGCGGCATCGAATACGTGAGCACGTAAGACGCGGTCGGGCTCAGGTCGTCGTAGCTGCTCTTGCCGTAGTAGGTGTTGTCGTCCGTGCTGCCGGGCCCGTATTGCTCGCCGCCGTCATAGGTGAACGACCCGTCGCAGCGGCGTACCAGGTCGAGGTGCCAGGAGGCCTCCTTGAAGAAGGCTGCCGCCGCCGCCGGCCCGCCCGCGTTGGCGCCCAGGGCGCCCCACAAGTAGCTGAACCCCTGGCCGGTGTGCCCGCATTCCCGGCTCCGGTAGCCCGCGGTGGCCATCTTCGCGAAGAACTGCGTTTCCCTGATCCTGTTGCCCTGGATGCCGAACATCACGGCGCACAATGAGTTCTTGCCGTTGTTCTCGTGGTATGGCCAGGGCTCGTGCTCGCCGTAGGGGATGGCCCCCTTGTCCACGAAGTAGCCGAAGAACTTCGACGCCCGCTCAATCGCCGGTTCCACCTCGGGGTTCTTCACGCCGCACTTGCCGCCCAGGACGATCGAGAGATTGGCCGGCAGCCCCGCCATGTTCACCGGGCCGTAGGGCGGGATCGATCCGTGAAGCTTGCCCTCGGCCGTCAGGCGCGAAATGCCGTGCCCGAAAGTGCCGTACATGCTCTGCCCCTTGGCCAGGGCGACCGTGTACTCATTGACGCCGTGCAGCACTTCCTTGTCGCCGGTGAGCAGGTAGTACTCGCAGAGGAAAAGGTTGCGGTATCCCCAGTCCCACACCACCATCCCGCTCTTCAATTCCACCTTCAGCGTGGGCGGCGCCATCTTGTGGGCAAACTCCCGCACGCGGGGCAGATACTCGGGATTGCCGGCCGCCATCAGCGCCAGGCCGGTCACCGCTCCGTTCCAGCTCGGCTCCAGCGGCTCTTTCACGAGAACCTTGCAGGCTTCCGCCAAGATGCGCTTGGACTTGGGGCAATTGTAGGGCGCGGTGTCGCTGTAGGTCCCCATGACTCTCAGCTTGAGTTGCACCTCTTCGGTCTTGCCGGCCTTGCCCTGAGCGGAGTCGACGGGCCGCCAGCGGCACAGCTTCAGAATGCCGCCGTTGGTTTCCTTTTCGGCTTCCTGGATCGCGGCGGCGATGCTCTTGCGGGCGTCGTCGGCGAAGAGTTTGCCGCCGGCGCCGACGATCACGTCGTTCACCTGCATCACGCCGTCCGCGGGCGACTTTGCCCCGACGTGCGTGACCAGGATCTGCCGGCTGGCCGCCGTGGTCCGGCCCTGGAGGCCCTCGAAGTGATTCGCCGGCTTGGAATAAATCCACCCGCGAAGCCCCGTGGCGCCGAGATTGTACGTCAGCGTGCGATCGACCGTGACGCCCTGGGTGAGGTCCGGCGGCGCCGGCGGCATCTGTGCGGCCAAGGCGTTGGCGGCCGCCAAAGTCATCGCCACAAGCAGGGAGGCAAAACGCGGAGACATCGTTTGCACTTGGTTTCTGTTGATCATGGCAGATGAGTCCTCTTGTATGGAGACCTGATCCTCATTTCGGCAGCAGTTGCCTCATCGCTTTGCCCAGGGCATTGCCGATGAGGAAGTACGTCTCACCATTTTCAAACTCGTGGCAGCCATCACGCCCTCCGCCAAGTCGTGCCCTTGGGGCCGTCTTCCAGCACGATTCCCTTGGCCAGCAGGTCGTTGCGGATCTTGTCGCCGAGGGCGAAGTTGCGGGCCTTGCGGGCGGCCTGGCGGTCGGCGATGGCCTGCTCGATCTCGGCTTCGGATATTTCCAGGGCCTGCTCTTTCATGTCGGCGACGCCCAGGCCGAGGACCTTGTCCATTTCCAGCAGGGTGGCGTAGACGTCGGCCGGCGCGGCGTCGGCGTCCTTCAATGCGCCCCACATCACGGCCAGGGCCTGCGGCATGTTCAGATCGTTTTCCGCGGCCTCGCGGAACTTTCTTACATAAGATTCGATGGGTCTTCCGGCCATCGCGCCCTGCCCGTCTTTCTGCCCACCGGCCTTGGCCTTGAGATCCAGCACCTGCTTGGTGAGGTTGTTCAGCGCGTTGGCGGCGCCGTCGAGGGCCTCCCAGGTGAAGACTAGCTGCTGGCGGTAGTGGGCTGTCAGGCACATGTATCGGTAGGCGAGCACGTCGTAGCCGCGTTCGGCCAGCAGGTCCAGCTTGAGGAACTCGCCGCTCTTGGCCATCCTCTGGAAGGCGTCGCCGCCGGGTTCTTCCGCGCCCTGGCCGCCATTGGCGCCGACAACCGTCTTCTTCGGCAGCACGAGGAACTCCCCGTGCATCCACCAGCGGCACCACTCGTGGTCGAGGTAGCATTCGGCCTGGGCGATCTCGTTGGTGTGATGCACCGGGATCAGGTCGATGGCGCCACAGTGAATGTCCAGCCGATCGCCGAGGTGGCGAATCGCCATCGCCGAGCACTCGATGTGCCAGCCCGGAAAACCCTTGCCCCACGGGCTGGGCCATTCCATGAGGCGCTGCTTGTCGGCCGGGGAAAACTTCCACAGGGCGAAGTCGGTCGGCTGGCGCTTCTCGGCGTGCATTTCGATGCGGGCCCCGGCCTGGAGGCCGGCGACGTCCAGCCGGGCCAGCTTGCCGTAGTCGGTCAGCTTCGACGTGTCGAAGTAAATGCCATCGCCGGGAATCTCGTAGGTGAAGCCCTTCTCAACCAGCACGCGGACCATTTCGATCTGCTCTTTGATGTGGTCTGTGGCGCGGCACCAGGTGTCGGGCTCGATTATGTTCAGGCGGGCTATGTCGCTCCGGAAGGCGTCCCAGTAGAACTGGGCGATCTGCCAGACGGTCTTGCCCTCGCGGGCGGCGCCCTTGACCATCTTGTCCTCGCCCTCGTCGGCGTCACTGACGAGATGGCCCACGTCGGTGACGTTCATGACGTGCGTCACCCGGTAGCCGCACAGCCGCAGCACCCGCTTGAGCACATCCGCGAACACGTACGTCCGCAGGTTGCCGATGTGCGCGAAGTGGTAGACCGTCGGCCCGCAGGTGTACAAGCGGACCTTGCCCGGC
>Ga0315280_10009429_pt1 | contig 12536 bp, 8 predicted proteins | sample YL17G06_40_MG_FD_203697 | JGI IMG/M metagenome (GOLD analysis project Ga0315280, IMG submission 203697) | Sediment microbial communities from Yellowstone Lake, YNP, Wyoming, USA - YL17G06_40 | ecosystem: Environmental > Aquatic > Freshwater > Lake > Sediment | place: USA: Wyoming | collected... | reverse complement strand
CTTCGGTCGTTGCACTCCAGGTCCAAGGGACTTCCTGGAAGAAGAAGCTCAGCCGTCCTGTCTTTCCGGACGCGTCGAGAAGGCGGGGCGTACGGCTGCCCCCGGAAAACTCCGATCTTGGCGCCGGTCGGGCCGCAACATGTCCGGATCAGAGGCCCCCGGTTAACAGACCCGCCACTTCACGGCCAGGCTATCCTTCGCGGCCTGGGCGGCAACGACACGCTGTACGGCCAAGAGGGCGAGGACAGTCTCCGTGGCGACTCCGGCGACGATGTCCTTGACGGCGGGATGGGCGGCGACTGGCTGGACGGCGGGACGGGCCTGGACCTGCTGAGCTTCGAGGGCTCGCCGGGTATCTACGGCGCCGGACGCCGATACCGGCACAGCCGACGACGGTTTCGGCTTTGCGCACATCTTCAGCAGGATGGAGGGAATCCTGACTCCATTTGGCCAGGAGCTGTTCCCGGTTTGACGGCGGCCCGCGCCGGTTCCGGTAGGGCGGGCAGTCCCGGCGCGCCGGGGCCGCCCACATGCGAGCAGTCCCTACGGCGGGGGGAAGCTGACTGAGAGCATAGCCTCGATGTCCATGGGATCGACGCCATAGAGCTCCCGCTGGCGCCGGCGTTCGAGGGCGTCGGCCTCGCTTTCGCCATCAAACGGCAGGGCGATCCGCCTGCCCTCCTGCATGGCCGACTCGCGTGCGGCGACCTCCATCATCAGGCTTATCAGCGCGTCATGCTCGTCGAACTCACTGTCCCGTAGGCCCCGGACGGCCAAAGCGAAGTCCACCATGTGATCCATGACCGCGCTGCCGTAGTACTCGTTGCGGTGCTGCTCCAGCGGGTCGGGGCGGTAGGGGTTGGCGTAGCGGATCGTCCCGGCGGGCGTGTCGGCGTAGATGGAGCACCAGCGGCGGTCGTGCATCTCCATCTCCACCGGCGCGACCTGCTCGGCGCGTCCGTGGCCGAGCCGGCCGGAGGCGGGATCGGCGAAGGCGTCGTCGCTGCATCGGCGAATCTCAGTGGGGGTGTGGTACGAATCGGCCCAGGCGTGCCCGGCCGCGCGGTGCACAAGCGTGCCGCGTGTGCCCTGCCACTCGCTGTAGCCGGGGCGGGGGTGGCGGCCCAGCCAGCATTTGAAGTTGGACGCCTGGTCGATCGCCATCAGCCCGCCGGGGAACTGGAAGAAACGCGAGCGAAATACCTCACGCTCGTGATGCCGCTGCGGGCGGGAGTAGAAGGGCGGATGCTCCATCGCATGGGAGACCGACTGCACCCAAAGCGGATGCGATCGGGCGAAGGCGATCCACCGCGAGCTGCTGTGGTAGCCGGCGTGGTCGTTATAGGTGAATATCCGCTTTATGTCCCCGATGTAGCCGTCGTCGCGCAGCACGGCGGCGAACCGGTCGATGGGGAACCGCAGGAAGTTCTCCGCCACCCGGACGACGACGTTGTTCTTCGCGGCCGCCTCGACCATCTGCCGGCCCTGCGCCAGCATCGAGCACCAGGCCGTCTCAACGTGGTTGTGGATGCCGCACCCGGACAGGTACACCGATATCGAGTGGTGCGACGGGATCGGGGTGACGACCACGGCGGCCTCCATCGGGCGGCTGGCGACGAGCTGGCGGATGTCGTAGAAGGCCGGCACCGCGAGTTCGCCGGCCATCGCGTCGGCGTGCTCGCGCACCGGGTCGCACACGGCCGTCAGCTCCATCCACGGCCGCAGCCACTTCAGCAGCGGCAGGTAGGTGTCCCGCGAACGCACCCCCGTGCCGATCAGGGCCAACCTGACCGGCTCGCGCGGGACAGGAACCTCCGGCGGCGGCGTAACGGGCATGATGGAGTCCTTCGGATTTCAAGACACCAACTCAACCACAAAGGTCACAAAGGACACCAACTAGTGTAGGGGGTGAAACTTCCGTTGCACGCGCAATCCCCCCCGATCGCGCGAGCAACGTGTTGCCGGGGCCATCCCGCCTGGCCCCGCCGGGCTGGAGAGACCGGCCAACGTGGGCGAAACAATTTGGCAAACCCGCTCGCGTGGGCCTTGACAACCTATCTATTGGAAATGGTAGAATTCCCTCCACGCGGGCCGTCGCAGGTACGGCGTAGAGGCTTGCGAGAGTTCTCGAATTGAATGAAGCCCGAGGGTGCCTGCCGCCGCCCCGCGACATAGAGACAATCTTACATGGATGAGGAGTCCCCCGATCCGTACGGTTTACGTCGGATCTCATTGACTGACAGGGCTGTCTTCGAATCGTTCTTCCGGGGCACCAGGGCGAGGATCTCTGACTACTCCTTCGCCTGCTGTTTTATGTGGGCTGAGCCCATTCACCTGAAGTGGCGCGTGCTGAAGGACCATCTGTGCGTCTTCGCCAACGGCCATCTCGGCCTGACTCTGGTCATGCCGCCGATCGGTGAGGGCGATCTGGCTGCCGCGGCGAGGGAGGCGGTGGACGTCTGCCGCCAGTTCAGCCTCGATCACGGCATCAACGGCAACGCAGCGATGGAGTACGTCTCTGCCGACATCGCCCAAAAACTGGGCAGCGGCTTCCTGGCTGAGCCGATGAGCGGCGACTACGTCTACGCCACGGAGCGACTGATCAAGCTGGAGGGCAAGGACCTCGCCTCCAAGCGGCACGACCGCAACCGCTACATGAAGCGGTACGCCGCCCGGACCGAGCCCTTCGGCCACCAGCACGTCCAGGCATGCCTGGAGGTCCAGCGCCGCTGGCAGGACCAGCACGCCGACACCGCCGACTCCCTCGGCCAGGCTGCGCGGCTAAAGCGCAGCAAGGAGAGCCTGGCCGCGGCTGAGGCGATCATCCACTGCGACCAGATCGGCCTGGTGGGCATGGTGCTGTACGCCGGGGACGAGCTGGTGGGCTTCACGTTCGGTGAGATGCTGGACAGCGACACGTGCTCCATTCTGGTTGAGAAGACCGACCGTAACTTCGCCGGCTCGGCCCAGTACATCTTCAGCGAGTTCTGCCGGCAATTCTGGGCCCACACGACCTGGTGCAACGTGGGCGACGACTGGGATGTGCCATCGCTTGCCCGGGCCAAGCAGAGCTATCGTCCGGCGTATCGCCTGGAGAAGTGGCGGCTGATCCCGCTGCCGGGAGCGTACGTGCCGGTGCAGGCGGTCGAGACGCCCGGTGCTATCCCGGCGGAGCCAGTCTCGAGCGACGAGGAGGCGCCGCAGGGCGCCGTCCTTGCCGACCTGGCCGCACTGGAGATGCTGGAGCGGGACTGCTTTGAGGCGCCCCTTGCCTTGCGGCGCCGCCAGCTCCGCCGCCTGCTTCAGACCCCTACCGCTTCCATCCAGGTCATCCGCCGCAACGGCACCGTCATCGGCGAGGCCATTGTCCTGCGCCGCAGGACCCCCGGCGGCCTGACGGCGAGACTGTACAGCCTGGCCGTCCACCGCGACCACCGCGGCAGGGGCCTGGGCAGGATGCTGCTGGACCGATGCATCAGCCAGGCCGTCTCCGAGGGCGCCGGGCGGTTGACGCTCGAGGTGGAGGCCGACAACCACGCCGCCCAGGCCCTGTACCGCCAAGTGGGATTCGTCGAGACGCATCGTCTGCCGGACTACTACGGCCCCGGCAAGGATGGGCTGAGGATGGTGCTCACCTTCGTGCCCGCGATGGTGGAGGCACCGTCGGCTCACCGCAGCGATTCGCCTGCGGCGACCTGCCCAGTCTGAGCTGGCCCGTAGCGGCCGTCTCTGTCGCGGATATTCCACTTGCGCTTGATCGGGCCGTCTGCACTGGGCTAACATTCAGGCAAATGAGTCCCAAGTCCAAGCTCGCACAGCTCGACCTGGCCGCCCTGAGGATAATCCACTATCCCGACCCGCGGCTGGCCCAGCCCGCTGCGCCGATTGAGGCCTGCGACGAGGCGGTCGCCCGCCTAGCCGACCGCATGTTCGAGCTGATGATCGCGTCCCGCGGCGTGGGCCTAGCCGCCCCGCAGGTGGGGCTGTCGCTGCGGATATTCGTGGCCCGCCCCACCGCCAGCGACGCCGACAGGCGGGTCTACGTCAACCCCCGCCTGCTTAGCCTGGAAGGCAGAATGGACGAGGAAGAAGGCTGCCTGTCCGTGCCAGGCGTCACCTGCCGCCTGAGGCGACACCAAGCGGCCACCATCGAGGCGAAGGACCTGCGCGGGGAGGTCTTCCGCCAGACCGGCGAGGGGCTGCTCGCCCGGATCTTTCAGCACGAGACGGACCACCTGGACGGCCGGCTCATCATCGACCGCATGGGCAGCCTGGCCCGCATGGCCCACAGGCGAGCGCTGAAAGACCTCCGCGACCGCTTCGCCGAGAACCGCTAGGGGCAACGATCGGGCAGGCTGTATTTCCACACCCACGGGACAGAGACATGCTGCGCCTTCCTGCCGGGCGCGACCAGACCCGGCAATCGCGCCGGCACCCGCGCCGCGCGGGCTTTACAGCATCGCGGGCGTAGAGTAGTCTGGCACCCCGCCCGACTTTGGCGCCGACAACCGGGGAGGCTAAGAGAGATAGCGCGATGACGTATTGTCAGATCCCGCCCGCCCTGCTCGTGATCGGTGCAGTTGCGGCCGCGGCGCTTGCCATACGGTTGATGTCCGTCGAGCAGTGGGGGATATACGAGTTGACCCTGAACGGCCCGAAGGAGGGCAATCCCTTCACCGAAGTCACGCTCGCCGCGACCTTCGCGCAGGACAGCCGGACCATCCAGGCCAAGGGCTTCTACGACGGCGAGGGGGCGTACAAGGTCCGCTTCATGCCCGACCGCCCGGGCAGGTGGGCCTACCGCACGGCCGGCAACCGCCGCGAGCTCGACGGCCTCAGCGGGCAGTTCGACTGCACCCCCGCCTCGGCCGGCAACCACGGACCGGTCGGCGTGGTAGGCACCTACCACTTCGCCCACGCCGACGGGGCGCCCTATCGGCCCATAGGCACGACCTGCTATTGCTGGGCACACTCCCAGCCCGCCCAGCGGGAGCGGACGCTGGCCACCCTGCGAGCCAGCCCATTCAACAAGGTCCGCATGTGCGTGCTGCCGAAGAAGGGCTACCGCCCCGCCGCCGACGACCCGTCGGCCTACCCGTTCCAGGGCGGCCCACACAACTGGGACTTCACGCGCCCCGTGCCCGGCTATTTCCGCCAGCTTGAGAAGCGCATCGGCGAGCTGCGGGAGCTGGGCATCGAGGCGGACCTGATCCTCTACCACCCCTACGACCACGAGGCCCTGGGGCTGGAGGAGGGCATGGACGCCGCGGCCGATTCGCTCTACGTCAGCTACGTCGTCGCCCGCTTTGCCGCCTACCGCAACGTCTGGTGGTCGCTGGCCAACGAGTATGACTTCATCACTGTCAAGACCCAGGCCGACTGGGACCGCCTGTTCCGGCTCGTCCAGGCCGAGGACCCCTACGGGCACCTGCGGTCCATACACAACGCCCGCGAGCTTTACAGCTACTGGCAGCCCTGGGTGACGCACGCCAGCATCCAGAACGGCTCGGCCGTCGGCGATTTCGGAAGGGCCGTCCTGCTCCGCGACGCCTACCGCAAGCCGGTCATCTATGACGAGGTGAAGTACGAGGGCGATCTCCCCAGGCGATGGGGCAACCTATCGGCGGAGGAGCTTGTCCACCGCTTCTGGCAAGGTATCATCGCCGGCACGTACGTGACGCACGGCGAGGTGCTGGGCCCGCCGAAGATCCGCCCCGCCTGGACTGCCGGCGGCGGCGAGCTTCGCGGGCAGAGCCCGCCGCGACTGGCGTTCCTGCGGCAGGTGCTCGATGCCGCCCCCGCCGCGGTCGAGCCCATCGACAAGTGGCAGGACCTCCGCACCGCCGGGGAGCCGGGGGAGTACTACCTGGTCTACTTCGGCCACCAGTCGCCAGGCGGGTGGAGCTTCGAGCTGCCCTACCAGGGGCTGGCTGAGGGCATGACCTTCCGGGCCGAGGTGCTGGACACCTGGAACATGACCGTCGAGCCGGTCGACGGCACCTTCACCGCCAAGCCGCTGAACGCCTACCGCTTCAAGGATGCCGCCGATCGGAAGATCCCCCTGCCCGCCAGGCCCTACATGGCCCTGCGGATCACTCGCATCGGCGGGCCGGCGCCCTCTGCGCCCGTGGTGTTTCGCGACTAGCTAGGAAAGACCCCCTGCTAATCGCCGACGCGAGGGGCTCCCTAATCCTCCCCCGCTTCCAGCACGGCCAGGAATGCCTTCTGCGGAATCTCAACGTTGCCGACCAGCTTCATCCGCTTCTTGCCAGCCTTCTGCTTCTCGAGAAGCTTGCGCTTCCGCGTCACGTCGCCGCCGTAGCATTTAGCCGTCACGTTCTTGCCGACGGCCTTGATCGTCTCACGGGCGATCACGCGCGAGCCTACCGCCGCCTGGAGCGGAATCTCGAACAGGTGCCGGGCGATCTCCTTCCTCAGCCGCTGAATGAGCCGCCGGCCGCGGGTCTCCGCCTTGCTGCGGTGGACGATCACCGAGAGGGCGTCCACCTTGCTGTTGTTCACCAGGATGTCCAGCTTTACCAGCTCGTTAGCACGGAAGCCGATCACCTCGTAGTCCATCGTGCCGTAGCCGCGGGTGGCGCTTTTGAGCTTGTCGTAGAAGTCGTAGATGATCTCGGCCAGCGGGAACTCGTAGGTGAGTATCACGCGCTCGGCTGAGAGGTGCCCCTGCGACTTGTAGACCGCCCGCCGCTCCTCAGCCAGCTTCATGATCGCCCCGATGGACTCCGCCGGCGCGATCACGTCCATGGCCACGATGGGCTCGCGTATCTCCTCGATGTAGTTTGGTTCTGGCAGCTCACCGGCCGAGTCCACCTCGATCAGCTCACCGTCGGTCTTCAGCACCTGATACGGCACGGTCGGCGCAGTCTGGACGACCTCGACTTCGTGCTCCCTCTCCAGCCGCTCCTGGACGATCTCCATGTGCAGCATGCCCAGAAAGCCGCAGCGAAAGCCGAAGCCGAGGGCCTCGGAGTTGATCGGCTGAAACGTAAAGGCCGCGTCGTTCAGCCGCAGCTTCTCCAAGGCGTCGCGGAGCTGGGGGAACTCCGTCGCCGGCCCGGGATAAAGGTCGCAGAAGACCATCTGCTGCGGCGGGCGATAGCCGGGCAGCGGCGTCTCAGCCGGGCGGGCGAACTGCGTGATCGTGTCGCCCACGTGCACGTCGGCGATCGTGCGGATGTTGGCCGTCACGTAGCCCACCTCGCCGGCCGACAGCGACTCGACCGCCACCTCCCGCGGGTGCAGCTTGCCCAGCTCGGCGATCTGATACACCCCACCGGCGCCCATCAGGCGGAGCTTGTCGCCCACCGCCAGCCTGCCATCAAAGACGCGGACGTAGGCGATCACGCCGCGGTAGTCGTCGTACATGCTGTCGAAGATCAGCGCCCGTGCCGGGGCCTCGGCGCTGCCGGCCGGCGGCGGCAGGCGGCGAATGATGGCGGCCATCACATCCTCCACGCCCTCACCCGTCTTGGCCGATGCGAAGATGCAGTCCTCCGCCGGCGTGCCCAGCAAGTGCTCGATCTCCATCGCCACGTCTTCCGGCCGCGCGGCGGGCAGGTCAATCTTGTTCACCACGGGCACGATCGGCAGCTTGTAGCGGCGGGCCAGGTGGACATTGGCCACCGTCTGGGCCTCCACGCCCTGCGTGGCGTCGACCACCAGTATCGCCCCGTCGCAGGCCGCCAGGGCCCGGCTGACCTCGTAGTGGAAGTCCACGTGGCCGGGCGTGTCGATGAGGTTGAGCATGTACGACTCGCCTTCGAGGTCATAGTTGATCGTGACGGCCGAGGCCTTGATCGTGATCCCCCGCTCGCGCTCCAGGTCCATGTCGTCCAGGAGCTGCTCGCGGAACTCCCGCTTGGTGATCGCCCCTCCCCGCACGAGCATCCTGTCGGCCAGCGTGCTCTTGCCGTGGTCGATGTGGGCGATGATGCAGAAGTTGCGTATCAGCCGACGGTCCATCTACGCATTCTACCGCCACAACCGCTGGGTACAAGCCCAGCGAAGAGGGCGCCAAACAGGGACTTGGCCACCGGGCAAGGCGATGGTAGAATCTGGTCCTGACAGGGCAAGGAATTGGTGCCCCTTTGGGGACAGGTGGAACTCGGATGACGAGGATTGCCACAGGGACGGGTCAGGATGCCAGGAAGGCATTGCTAGGCACCTACCAGAGCCGCATCAGCGTTAATCCGCGCCTGGACCGGTCTCTTGTCAGTTTTCAGGCCAACAAGGGCGAACCGGTATACCGCTGGTTCAAGTACAAGGAAGGGTTCTCGTCAGCACTCGTGCGCTACCTCTTGAACGGACTCGGGCTTCGCCCGGGAGTTCTCTTGGACCCCTTTGCGGGAGCAGGGGCGGCCCTGTTCGCCTCACACGAACTGGCCTGGAGTGCCGTGGGGATCGAACTCCTCCCCGTCGGCACCTACGTGATCGAAGCGCGCCTGGCAGCGGAGCTGGTCAACCCACCTGCGTTCACGAGACAGGCGGGCATCATTATCAGCAAGGACCTGTGCAAGGGCTTTACTCAACATCATGCCTTCCGGCATATCGCCATCACGGAGGGTGCGTTTCCCCCGGAAACCGAGAAGGAGATTGGAGGTTACCTTAGGTACTGTGAAGAAGTTCACAACGTGCACGTTCAACGTCTATTACGTTTTGCTTGTTTCGCTGTGTTGGAGGAGGTTAGCTACACGCGCAAGGATGGGCAGTACCTAAGGTGGGATGCGAGGAGCAACAGGGCAAATGGGGGGAAGAAGTTCAACAAGGGGCAGATACCCACATTCCGAGAGGCAATCACCCGCAAGCTCCAAGAGATGCGAGATGATATCGACAGACGTGGGGGCCAGAGACTAGGGCTTCTTTCGCCTCCCCCTGCCTCCACAGGGTACATTGACATCCGGCGAGGGTCATGCTTGGACATTCTGCCCGGGCTGCCCGACGAATCGGTAGAAGTTGTGCTTACGTCACCCCCGTACTGCAATCGGTATGACTACACGCGAACGTATGCACTCGAGTTGGCCTTCCTTGGGTACAGCGACGAGGACGTTAAGCGCCTGCGCCAAGCTATGCTCTCCTGTACGGTCGAAAACAGGGAGAAGTCCGCAGAACTGATGGACATATACTCCCGCCACAGGGCCCTGCGCCGGTTCAGTCAGATCGAACGCGTCTACCACCGACAACCGGCACTAAGCGAGGTGCTTGGCTGCCTTGACAGGCAGCGTCAGGCCGGCCAACTCAACAACCCCAACATTACCCGTATGGTCCGCAACTACTTCCATGAGATGTCTTATGTGATCGCAGAACTTGGAAGGGTCCTGCGCCCCGCCGGGAAGATTCTCATGGTGAACGACAACGTTCGCTACGGGGGACAAGAGGTGCCCGTTGATCTTATCCTGAGCGACTTCGCCGCACATTTCGGCCTAGAAGTCGAGCATATCTGGACTCTGCGGCGAGGGAAGGGGAACAGCAGCCAGCAGATGGGCTCTCACGGGCGAAGCGAACTGCGAAAGTGCGTGTATGTCTGGCGAAAGCCCGAAACGATAGGACGGCGGCGCAAGGAAGGGACCGACTAGCATTGGGTAAGAGTAGAGCAACAGACAAGCACCTGCTTTCTGCGCTCACGAAGGCATATACGGCCAGGGCGCGGGTCTTCCACAACGGGGTCATCAGCAGCAGAATCGACCTTCTGCTAGCCGAGATAGACAGCGTCCCGTCGGAAACTCTCACCTGGGACCTAGACGATCTAGGGATTACACCCACCGCGTTCGCAGGGGTTCAGAGGTCTGGAGGCAAACCACACCAAGTCTTCGCGCACTCTCGGTTGCTCACCAAGCGCCCGCACCTAATCGCGTACTATAGGAACCTGGCAGCGCTATCGCAGAAGGGGATCGCCCAGATGCTCTTTCCCACCGACAAGTATGAGCGAGGCAAGTCGCAGGAAATCCCTGCGGATTCGGCCAGGAAGCTCTGCCGGACACTGAACGCGATCATCTCCGGGGTGATAGATTCGGTTAAGGAATATACCGTTTCACTCGGAAGAAAGGCCATTCTGGCAGAGATCGGGTCTCAGTTGCAGGGTTCTTGGGCGAACCTGATCGGCAAGGGGGCCAGTAGGGAGGTCGAGAGGCTTCTCCTGGATTACGCTAAGGGGAGCCGTCTCCTGCTCGAGCAGTCGCCAAGAGGTTGCAGGCTCAAGAATGGCTGGGTGTTGGTCTTCGGTTCTGAACCTGACGTGGCCTTTTATGATCCGCGAGGGGTGAAGCAAGTTGCCATCGAGATCAAGGGCAGTCTGGATACCGCGGGCGCGCAGACTCGCTATGGGGAGGCCAAGAAGTCCTTCGCCAAGCAACTGGGGGAGAACCCGCGTTGTCACACGATCTATCTCGCTTCATGCTTCACCGATGCCGTCATAGACCAGATCAAGCTTGATGGGCAGGTCCGCGACTGGTTCAACCTCACCTCCATCTTGTACGATGAGACTGAGCGGATGCGTTTCCTCCGCCGCCTATTCCACATCGTAGAGACACCGCCCCGATAGTACCCGAAAGCGACCGATCAGGCGTCACCCGCCGGTGTCCGGTCCCGATGCCGGGATGGTGGCGCTGCTTCTCTGCCCTTCATCGGCAGGCCTGATGATGTCGCCGCGGAGGGGGGAGTACTCTTCCTGGCGCTCCCAGGCGCCGTCCTTCAGCAGCGAGACACCCTCGAAGAAGCACTTGATCCCCGTCCCGTCCTGGATGATGGGCGTGTTCTGGAGATGGTAATGCAGGTGCGGCTCGGATGAGTTGCCGCTGTTGCCGCATAGGCCGATCACCTGGCCGGTGGAGACTTGCTGGCCGACCTTCGCGCGGATGCTGTCCAGCTTCATGTGGGCAAGGACAGAGAACTCGCACTCGCCGTGCCGGATGACCACCGCGTTCCCGAGTGCGGAATACGGGTTCATCGAGCCGGGCGTGTTGTCGCGGACGCCGTTGATGACATCGGTCACTACCCCGTCAGCGGGGCTGAGGACCTCCTGGCCGAAGGCCTAGTAGTCCTCGTTGCCCTTACCGTCGCCGCGGTGGGTGGCGCCATCTGGACCGACGATGAGGAAGTCGAAGCCATATCGTTGGTTCGGCACATCGTGGTGGGCGTTCTGCTCGGCTGTGTCGCCGCCCCAGAAGACCTTGCATGCCCCGCGGAACGGCAGGCGGAGCTTGGTGAGGTTCCTGTCGGGGACTGGGATTTCAGGGGTAGCCGGCAGGAACCACAGGCCGGCGATCTTGCCTTCCTTGTCCAGGTAGATAGTGACGTTGAGCCGCGTCCCGCTTGTGGACTCGGCGGGAAAGACGGCGCCGTTATGGGGCAGTCGTTTTCCCCGGCCCAGGTTCGTGATCGTCCCGTACCCGGTCCGTATGAAGGAGAATGCCTCGTCGGCTTCGTCCGGCGGCAGGGCCTCGGCCATCTCCTTGTTGAAGTCCTTTCGCGCCGCCTCGTAGTCGCCGGCGTTGATGGCCTGGACTATAGGGTCCAGCACCTTGCGGAACGTTTCTGTGTCCCCTGCCCCCTCCTCAACCGTCAATCCGACGAACGTGGCCGACCCGGCGGACGTCTCCGGCGGCTCACCTTGCCGCATCGCGGTAGATTCCGGTCGTGTCGCGGCCGGCATCTGGAGCCGATCAAGGAAATTGCCCTGGGCAAGGAAGATCACCCCCGTCACGGTCAGCGGGCTGAGGACCGTGGAATACAGCACGGCCCTTGCGGCGAAGCCTGGGTGGTTGTCGAACTCCAGGCACAGCAGCATGGTGTTGACGGCCGTCGGGGTCGTCGTGCTGATCAGCAGCACCTGCGCCAACATGCCGCGGACGCCCGTCAGGTAGATCAGCGCCAGCCCGACCGCCGGGCCGATCAGCAGCCGCAGGACCACGCTGGTCTTGACCGGGTAGTCGCTGGCGCCCCTGCCGACGGCCGCAAGCTGCGCCCCCAGCGTGAACAGGGCCACCGCCACAAAGGCGTTCCGCACGTAGTCGGCCACCTTCCAGAACGGCACGGCCAGCTCAGGCACGGCCGTCAGCCCGTACCAATTGCGGATCTCCACAGTCAGAATCGCCGCCGCCAGGGCGTAGATCGGCGGGAAGCGGACGACCTGGAGCAGGTTCTCGCGCCAGTGGCGGTCCTTCCGCCCCGACGCCGCCAGCAGCACGCCGATAGTGAAGTTGATGAAGTTCTGGACGACCATGTAGAAGGTCTGGAGCGATAAGGCCGCGGCGCTCAGCCCCTGTGCCTCAAACGCCAGGCTCTGAAGCGGCATGCCGTAATTGCCGCTATTGTTGAACATCGTCGTCATCAGCATCGCGCCGTGGAGACCTGCCGGCACCCGGCGAACGCGGGCGACGACGTACGTCACCGCGGCCATGCCGGCCAGCATCGCCAGCCCGAAGTAGACCACCTTCAGCACGTCGTCCAGACGCACGTCGGCGGTGACGACCGAGACGTACACCACCGCCGGCACGACGAAGTCGAAGTTCAGCTTC
>Ga0315280_10009428_pt1 | contig 12537 bp, 12 predicted proteins | sample YL17G06_40_MG_FD_203697 | JGI IMG/M metagenome (GOLD analysis project Ga0315280, IMG submission 203697) | Sediment microbial communities from Yellowstone Lake, YNP, Wyoming, USA - YL17G06_40 | ecosystem: Environmental > Aquatic > Freshwater > Lake > Sediment | place: USA: Wyoming | collected... | reverse complement strand
CTCTAAGCTTTTCTTGAATGAGACAAGCCTCTTTATCTTTTCACTGTCTTCAGACATTGCCTCTCACAAGCAAATACTCTACGAGCTTTCCCCTTATCAAGCCTTTGAAAAACTCAGCACAACATTAGGCAAGCTCTGCAATGTGAAAACTCTCGGAGTTGATTTCGGCGCCGGAAAGGGGTGGAAGAGGTTTGAGATCAATTTTCAACTCGTCACTGAGGAAATTCTCGAATTCCTGGAAAACTAGACTTTCGGTATGATTCAATTTCACGCACATGTTCTTGCCTTCCAACAGCGGGCTGAGATCGTAGAGCGCTGTCCTGCATGAAATGTCTGGATTCTCAAAGATCGCTTTAACCACGGTTTCGCTGGGCGTTTTCGAGAACAACCACGCTGTGTATGAAGCGTCAACGACGTTGTAACCAATGCCCTCTCGAACGACGCATTTTCTGTTTGCAGCTATCTTCTTGAAGGAAGAAGGATGAACGTCTCTGACCCAGAGAAAATTGTGGTACTCATCGTTAATTTCAACCCAATCTTCGTGTTCAGAAATCTTCCACCCTCGCCCCCTGCACAAGTTCTTGAATTCCTTCAGAATCTCCCACACACTAGGCATTTTCGTCATCTTGCCAATACCACCTGATAGAATCTTCTAGAACAATAATCTAGTAGACGACCACAAATTTAAAGTTATTTGCCGTTTTGTTCGCAAAAATGTAGCCCAAGTGGTGAATTGATTGAACAATTGTAGGCAATGCGGTCCATTTGCCGACAAATTTCCGACAAGTACCCGCGTGGACCTTTTACGGTAAAAGGCTGAAAATCCCACATTCTTCCGACAACAAACAATAAATCCAGTCGCAGACAATTATCACAAGAGAAAGAGGCGCGGCTGACATTGAAGATCAAGAATGATGCTTTGACTCTAGACGCCACAGATCTGAAGATTCTGAAAGCACTACAGGAAGACGCAAGACAAACGTACGCGAATATTGGAAAGCGCTTGGGAATAGCGCATTCAACAGTCTACGACAGATTAAGGAAGATGGAACGGCACGGAATAATCAAGCAGTATACAGCTGTGGTTGACGGTGAAAAGGCTGGACTGAAGAGTATCACTGCCCTAATGACGATTTACACGGATCCAAAGGAAAGCGAAAGAGTTGCTGAAGAACTGAGCAAGACGCCCAAAGTCTTAGAAGTCTACGCTTCCCTTTCAGAAGAACTCCTGATAATAGCAAAGGTGGTTGCCGAGAATCAAGAAGGTCTGCACGAGTTCATCGCCAATTCAGTTGCCCCCCTGCCCGGAGTTCTAAGAATCCGCACTTCAATAGTAACCAAAAAGTTCAAGGAAACCCCGTTTTCAATCACTAACGACGCAGACAAGTTACATTTATAAGAGGAACGTGCAATATAAAGAAAGAGAAGCGTCATGAATATCGAAAACATTCCGAAAAGTTTGAGAACGTTTCCCCGAGAAAAGGCATTCTATTTCTTCACGTCTATTGGAAACTACACAGGCGTAAGTGCGGCATCCCTTAGAGAATTTGTGGAAAGAATAAACGAAGTGAACGTGAAGTCTCTTGAGTTTCACCTTTACCGTGGAGACTTTGAAAAGTGGATAGGTGAAACTTTGGAAGACAAAGAGTTAGCAGAAGATATTAGGAAATTACAGAAGATCAGTCTAACAGGCGATGCTCTCCGCAATCAACTGTATGTCACCGTTTCGAGGCGGCTGAAGCATTTAACGAGTCAGTTCAGCCCAACTCGATTCTAAAATACTCCGATTTTTTGGGTTTTAATCTTCTTAAAGTTGCGATTGCCGCAAGTCTCGCATTGCTTGCGACGTTGTTTTGTTTATAATTTGGAATGCGATAGTCTGCAACTTCAGAGCTGAGTGGATCATAGCGTAGTTGACTCTGCCCCCATTCAGAAGAGTATAGAGGTATTTTGCCGACAGCTCCGCTGACTGTATTATTTTCGTTAATTAAGTACTGAAGAAGAAGGGTGATCGCATGGTCATTGTCGGAGGGGTTAATCCATTGATCCCAGCTTATGAACACTTTCACGCCTTTTTCTTCAAAGGCGTATGCAGTTTTGTAATACCCGTCTTTTAATCCGTTACAGCTCATCAAAATGATCATGGTGTCTTCAAATCTTCCACTCATAAGTTCTTTAACAAATTTTGGGGTTATCCCAAAGTACAAGTGGGGGTCGCCAGTTATGTTGCACAAGGTGAGTTGTTCATTTTCTAGGTATTGGTCGTAATTTTTTAAGCCGTATTTGTCAGAGGTGGATATTGCAATATATTTTGAATTTAGGTCTAATGCTGAATGTGCTCTCCAAATTATCAGTCTATAACCTGCGGATGATAGACGCTCATACTGGTCTACCGTTGCATTGTCTGAATAGTAGTCGACAATTGAAAAACGCTTGTATAAAAGTTCTTTTGCTGTTTCTATGAATGTTTGGTTTGGGTGGCGAATAGCAGGGGCCAATTGATAACTACTTAACTGATCTATTATCGCAGCTTTCGGTTGGCTTGGTTGATTAGGATAAAAGAAGAAGAAAAAGACTGCTGGAATTAATATAGTTATGATTGCAACAGCTACATAGATCAGTCTTTTATTATGACCAAACTTTTCGGTTTCACCTTTTTTATTCTTCACTTTCATCAGTAAAAGCTCCGAATAGACGCGAGGCACTAGAAGAGAATATAGAGAAATGATTATTTTCTTTTGCGTTTTGTTAGGCTTAGTATTGCCCCAAATAAGGCGATCAATGCAATGTAGGCTGCTACGGGGGATGGTGGGGTTTGTTTGGTAAGTGAGATTGAGTATCCTCCAACTGGAACTGTGCTGACGGTGATTCTTGCGGTTTCAGATTGTGCCGTGTTGTTATTGGCGTCAGTTACTCGCAGGTACACGTAGTATATGCCGCTAGCTGTTGGTGTGAAAGCCCAGCTGCCTGATGTGGCGCCAGAAACTGGTGCTTCATTCAGATACCACTGGTAGCTGTATGGTGTAGTTCCTCCGCTCACCGTTGACGTGAAAGTAACTGAACTGCCTACAACTATGGTGGCTGAGAGTGGGGATATAGAAACTGATAGCGGAGGTGGCAGGGATTTGAAAACTGCCTTGAGCACGTGGTTATTGTTCATGGTAACGGTGTATGGATTTGCTGAACCCGCGTTGTTGCCGTCAAGCAACCAGTAGTCTAATACATAATTTGCAGAGGGCACTGCTGTTACCTGCACGGTCGAGCCAGCGTTGTAAGTGTATGTTCCGGGCGTTGGGTTTGTGGTTCCGCCGGTCGTTGTGTCTATTTTCAGGGTATAGTTAAGTCTGGCGAAGACTGGTTGTAGTGTGTGGTCGTCTGTCATTAGCACGGTTATTGGGTTGGCTACGCCAGCGTTGTTGCCGTCAAGCAACCAGTAGTCTAGCGTATAGTATGTGTCTGGAATAGCCGTTACGGAAACCTGCGTTCCGTTAACGTAGATGTGTATGCCTGGAGTGGGGTTTGTTGTGCCGCCTGTTGAGCTTAGGATATTCAGTTTGTAGGTCAGGAGTTGGAAGACAGCCTGTAACGTGTGGTTGCTGTTCATCAGCACTGTTATCGGGTTTGCTGAGCCGGCGTCGTTGCCGTCCAGCAGCCACTTGATGAATTTGCAGTTTGTATTTGGAATAGCAGTAACTTCAGCATAGGAGCCGGAAGCGTAAACATAAGTGCCTGGTGGTGGAGTTGTTGTGCCGCCTTCAGAAGCTGTTATTGTGATTGTGTAGTTGATTAGGGAGAAGACAGCTTGTAGCGTGTGATTACTATTCATTAGGACGCTTATCGGGTTTGCAGAACCAGCTGGAGAGCCATCCAATTCCCAATGGTCGAAGAAGTAGTTTGCTGAGGGGAGGGCGGTAACACTAGCGTAGGAGCCAGATGGATACGCGTATGCTCCCGGCACTGGATCTGTAGTTCCGCCAGCAGTCGCCGTTATCGTCAGCGAGTACGTTATTAATGCAAAGTATGCCTTCAACGTGTGGTTGGCATTCATCAAAACTATTGTGGGATTGTCAGAACCAACATTTGAACCGTCAAGCTCCCAGTAGGCAAACTTGTAGTTTGCGTCTGGAATTGCTATAACTTGGACGTTTGTGCCTTCAACGTAAGTGTAGGTTCCAGGAGTGGGATTCGTTGTCCCGCCTGTAGTTGTCGTGATTGTCAAGGCATATGTTCTGGGGTTAACTGTTACTTCAGCCTCGTTTGATAGGGCTGCTGCGGATGCGCCGTCAGTCACTTTCAGAGAAACCAGATAGTAGCCTGTTGATGTGGGCGTAAAGGTGAAAGCGGGCGCGTTAGCTCCTGGAACCTGCGTGTCGTTCAAGTACCACTGGTAAGCGTATGGTGTGGTTCCGCCTGAAACGGTTGACGTGAACCCCACAGACTCGCCTAATGTAATGGTGCTTGAGGCGGGCTGTATCGAGACAGCTAGGGGTGGATTAACTGAGACGCTAGCGACGTTCGACTTCGCCATTTGACCAGCGTTATCCGTCACGTTGAGGTAAACGAGGTAGTAACCAGTAGATGCCGGCGTGAAAGTCCAGCTGCTGGATGTTGCGCCACTCACGGCACTTCCATTAAGATACCACTGGTAAGTGTAGGGTGTAGTGCCACCTGAAACGGAGGAGGTAAAAGTCACGTGTTGACCCAAGTCTATAACGGCTGAGGTGGGAGTTATAGAAACTGAAAGCGGTGAGGGAGCCGCCTGATAGATAACAGTTGAATCCTCAGAATTTGGAGACCAAGTCACTTGAGCCCATGAACATGGTTGCGAGCTATGCACAGAACCATAGGCGTCAAAATGCATTCGTGCGTTTGTGGCGTCCGAAAATGTGACAGAAACCGTTAACGTGTGATAGCTTTTAGGTTGGATTGTCCCAGCATTTACGTACGTGTCGTTAAACCATGTGGGGTAGACACAGTCTGGCCAATATTTTGTGCCATATGGCTTTGGCCTACCATTCTTGAAGGCATCTTTTGGTATAGATGTTCCGTTTATTGCTAGGGTTGAGAGATTATTGTAGGCTGCGTCATTCAGGGCCACTATCAAGTGTGTATCGTAGGATTTGAGACTTTTGCTAGTGTCGTATATCTTCAGGGTGAAACTCCAAGAGTTGCCAGTTTGGTTCAGGAGCCAGCCCTCGTCTATCCATGGATCGCCAGTATTTTGCTTTATATATGTGCCTTCAAGAAGGGAAACCTGCAAAATCGCAGGGTCAGCAACTTCAACGATCTGCGTGTATGTACCGTTCAGCCCGCTACTGTCAGTAACCGTTAGGGTAACAGTGTAATTGTTGTATGTCGTGTAGACATGCTCGATCATTGGTATTGTCACAGTTGTTACGTTTTCGTCTCCGAAGTTCCACGTATAACTTACGATAGAGCCGTCTGGATCATAGCTTCCAGAAGCATCAAAAGTGACTGTTTCATTTGCCACGGGATAAGTTGGCGAGTAGCTGAACAAGGCTGTGGGCGGCGTGTCCTCGTAAACAACATCCAAATAGGGGTCTTGTGCCGTGCCAGTGTACTCTTTGCTTGCGAAGTACCTGGCTAAGTTCGGGTTGTCTTGAGACGGGTCGTCCAACAAAAGCTTCACAACGACACTCAATATTTTGTCGCTGGCGTACTGTGCTTGACCATAAGGTGTGATGTCCCAACAATAGTACATGCCGGTTCCGCCAACAGAAGTACTCGTAATTAACGCTCCAACAGCAGGCGCATTATTCCATGTTATAGTGGACTCGCTCCATGAATCGCCAGTCTCATGTACATAAATCTCCACACTTGGGTTTGCATCCGCAGAAGTGCAATACAAGTAAAGCTTAACGGAAGTTAAGGTCTTGCCGCCAGGTATAGAGTTCAAATCAAACTTGAGATAACTCCGCCTAATCCTAGAATCAGACTTAACACGCAAACTCGTGTCAGAACCATGATTATCGTTAGGAAACTCAGCTTCAACCCAAGAGTCATGTGCGGGGTATATGCTCGAAGCGTAAGAAGATGAAACGGGGATTACAAGCAGAAAGGAACATGTCAGAAACATTGTTAACATTATTGCAACTAACTGTTTCGACCGTGAATCCACTGCTCCTCTCCCCTCCGCAATACTATTCAATCATTGGTAGCCATTTAAGCATTTTGGAACTATCTTCTATAGCCGCCGTTCTTGTCGCAAATGATGCTCTGAAAAAGGTCAAGACTCTCTTTTTTAACTAATTCACGTCAAAAGAAGAGTCATCTTCAAGACAGCCATATCTTTCTAAACCGAGGAAAAATCATGGAAGTTCTAACTTTGTGTTTCCTTAAGCATGCTTATAGTTCCACTGAGTAGGGGCGGTATTAATAGTGTTATGCCAATGGGGTTCAGCCAGCCTAAGAAACTCGGTTGTGAGAACTCCGAGTAGTAAATGTATACGCAGGCTAGGAGTAGGCCGCCTGCCATGTTTATTTTTGCTCCCTTCTTAGTTTCACCCTTCAAGATTTCGAAACTTCCATAGATGAGTGATGCAAATGCTACACCAATTGGTATGAATGCAATTGCACTTTGAAATGTCATGCTTTGAATTTGTGAAATGCTTAACATTGTTGAAATGAGGTAGAAACCGATCACTAGCGAATTTGCTGCACCGAGAAATCCTAGAATGGCACTGATTATGTTTTTGTTGATGCTTTTGGACATCGATTCTTGCCTTGCTTAATGTGGTTACAATTTATTCTAATAAAGACTTGCATGTTGTTGTTGAGGTGACTGTTGGTGGAATTTTACATATTTAGGGATTTTATGTTTGAGTTGATGCCTGCAATGTATATGAAGGCTGATTTGAACTCGTATATGCGAGAGGCGAGGGAGATTATTGCTCTTGCACGGGCGAAGGGTGTGTCTCTTGAAGAACTGATATAGGATTTGGAGAGTAGAGGAGAACTGCCTCCAACAATGGCTAAATTTACGATTTTCGCTAAGCAGCGCAAATAGAGAATTCACTGATTATTAAACAGATGATAGGCTAAGGATGTGAAGAACAGCGAGACATCTGGATAATCAAAGCAAAAAGCAAAGGCTTAATATCCGCCAAATGATCTTAGGAGACCCAAAGCGCCCTGGTCTCAATCTTTCTGCAGGGTCTGCGTGCGCTGCCATTTTCAGTCTCCAACAACTCGATGATTTCGTGGCAGTGATGTAGGAACTCTTTGCCCCTCTCTGTGGCCCTAAGCACTACTTTGCTGTCCAGCAGTGCCATGTCCACCAGTTTTGCATTCATCATGAGCCGCACGTACCTGTTCAACATCACAGAACTCATTCCCACCTTGTACATTATGCTGGTTTTCTGCACTCCGTCGCATGCCATTTCCAGAATTTCCGCAACTATTGCTACCCTGTCCCTGTATGGTTTCCTGCTCCGAACAGTTAGCCTCTGCATTTTCTCTTTGAGCCCCTCATGTTTTCACTAGCTAGGCTTGTTTGGCTATGAACGTGAGCGTATCAGAAAGCACCATTTGTGCCTCGAAACCTGTGGTCACGTAGACTTCAAAAGTACCAATGTATGCTGCATCTGGCGGTATTCGCGTTGTTATGCTTGCTATCCCAGAAGCGTTCGTCATCTGCACTCGGTAGTCGAGCCTCGTTCCATTCGGATCTATGATAGCAAAGGCTACCAGCTGGTTTGGAACTGTCTGATTGAACTCATCCCAAACTTCAGCGTAAAGAAACACGCTTTCATTGAGGGTGAAATATCCACCGTTCGTGTTAGGCCCCGCACCACCCTTCTGTGTAAAAACATCTATCACCGGCGATAACAAGAAGCATCCGAAACTAGCTGTGGCGTGCAGGCTCTGTCCGTAAACTTCGCTGGTAGCGAAGATTCGCCAGATTCCTGATGAGGATTCTGGAGACCCTGGAATTTGGAACTTGACACTTGCTATTCCAAGGCTGTTCGTATTCGTTGTCTGCACTAGGAACCCTGTGCCATTTGGAGCTCTGACGTCAAAGGTCACAGGGGCCCCAGCCATTGAGGCGCTTTCATAGGACAATTGCGCCTCAACGAGAACTGTGTCGTTTGGGAGAAAGGAGATGCTGGGAACCCCGTTCTTTTTGGAGAAGACGTCAATTCGAGCTTCTTGTGACTGGCATTGGAAGTTAAGTGTGTCGCTTAAGACTTCATTGTCGACAGTTGCGTTTGCGATGACGTGCCACGTTCCTGTGACCAAGCCTTCAAAGGGGAGAAGACAGAGGTTGCTTTCAGCAATGCCCGAGCTGTTTGTTAGTACTGTTCTCATGATTTGACTGTCATCTGGCCTATGTACCATGAATGTCACCGGATAATTTTCTAAGCCAATGCCTGCCTGAGTGAGAAGAGCGTAGATGGAAACATTTTCGAAAGGCGAAAAGTTCCCATCGGAAACATTGGCTCCGCGGCCGCTTTTCTGCGTGAAGATGTCCAGTGCACTCTGTAGCTTTGCAGTTGTTGGTGTTGGAGAAAATAGGGCGTAGCTTATTGTTCCAAGCCCTATTGCTAGGCTGGCTGCAAGGATTGACGCTACGAGCATTTCTTTCCTCGAGTCCATAGGTCGTCAACAAGATGAATAGTCAGCGCAAAATTTAATTCTACGTTTTTGTACATCTGTACAAATAGTTTGAACAGTAATATTTCAAATAGCACTATAACATTTCTTTTTCATATGGGGGACGGAAAGATCTTGGACGAGCCGGATGATGTTCTACGAGGGCTTACGTTGAAGGTTTACAGGTTTATTTTGAAAAATAACAGGCCGATTGGAATCCGCGAAGTTCAGAGAGCCCTAGGTCTGAGTAGCCCAACCCTCGCGCTTTATCACATAAATAAGTTGGAGGAGGCAGGCCTCGTTAGGAGAGAGCTGAACGGCTATGTTGCAGACCGAATAATCCTCAGAAACCTCATTCGTTTTAGGAAAGTTTTGATCCCGCGAAATTTCTTCTACACGGTGTTTTTCGTGACTTCATTAATATTCTTGGCAGTTCTTCTCAGACCGCCCATCCTAACGAGAGAATACATATTTTCCTTAGCGGTTGTCAGCGTTGCAGTTGCAACATCGGTTTACGAGACGATCAAAGCCCTTTCTGAAAAAGTGCTGTGATTAGGTCTGCCTTTGAGAATTCACAAATAGAATATCACCGCTCCAGCACCGCTCAAATATATGTTTTCGTTGCTCCCGTTTTACATCACTGTAGTTCCTCATGAGAACACGTAGCCTTAGTACAGTTGTGAACAATCAGCGAATATCCCTAACACTTATGTCATTTCGCACTGTATTTTAGCAGTGAACACACGCAGGCACATGCTCGGCCATGCTAATTAATCAATACTCTGACCATGCGTGATTCCAGTATCAGTCAATGACAATCTGTCATCGATTCACCATCACTTTTCGAACTGCTGGTTAGACCTATGGCGCCGCTGAGTACTGATGGTATTGCAAGCACAATTCCATAGGGGTTTAACCATTCTAGTAGCTTCGGTTGGGAGAATCCAGAAAAATAGGAGTGCATAGTGATTAGTACTATGCCACCTGCTATGTTGATCTTTCCTCCTTTCTGGACGTTGGTTTTTAGGATTGTGTAGTTTCCGTAAGCGGTGGTTGCAACTGTTGCAGTTGTTGCAGGGCTTGCGACCCAAATTTGACCAGTTTCATCCTGAATGCTTGACAAGTTCAGCATAGTTAAGACTGATAGAAGCCGATCGCGATGGAGTTTACCGTACCCAAGAAACCGAGAAAAGCGCTGACCATCTGTGCATTGCTGGCCTTCACTTTCATCGACACTTTGTTCACCCACACATCGTCTGCTTTGTTTTTTAAGAGCTAGCCCTATAAAAAATAATGTTTGTCTGAGGCCTTGGTTTGGAGAGAAGTGAAAGGAACTTCTCCTATCTCTTGCACGGGTAAGCAGCTGGTCTACTGTTGCAACCTGCGAAGACGGGTTCCGAAAAACTGTTGCAAATATGACGAGTGCAAGCGCTAGGCAACTTAGCGTAGTTGTCACTTCTTGCGACGCTTGAGTATCACTATTATCGCTGCTATTATGAAGATTGTTATGAGAAATATTGTTGCGGCTAAGCTTAAGTCAATGCCTTGCGTTGCAACAGAGTCAGCGTCATACAGCACCGTTACTGTGTAGCTTTGCACATTTACCACGTTTATCCTAAGGTAGTAGTCGCCCTTGCCCTGATGTATATATGAGGTGCTACTTGTCTGGTTTGACCCGGACTGATGGATTTCAGCTATTGTTGTGCCTGTTTCACCTTTTGGGTAGGCCTAGACTGCAAAGGTAGTTGAAGTTGACCCTTGGGTTTGCACGATTGACACGTAGCTCCAGTCTATTCTCCATTCGCTGCCCGGAACGTTGAAGGGGTCCGTGTTGTAGCCCTCTGTTCCCGTGCTGCTACGCGGGGTAAAGGCCACAATCTGCTGCCAGTTCGTAGCGAATGTTGCAGGCGTCAGCAGTAAAGCCATAACCAAGAAAAGGGTTATTCTTTTTTGCATTTTTCCCATCTTTTCATGTTGGGGTTTTTTGGTGCGACCTTTCTTTTTCTACTATTTTTGATTCTGTTTGCCCTAATGAAGTCTTCTTTCTTAAACGTCAGAATTGTCTGATGATTCTTTTTGCGATTCAAGAGGCCCTAAAGCACGCATATAAAGGATACCTAAGGCCGTATTGAAAAGAATATACGAGCATACGCCTGAGATGCCTATTATTTATTTTCGAAAAAAAGGAAAGGGCTATTTTTTCCTCACGTAAATGAGGATTGCCAGAGCAAGAATCACTGCGATTGCTGAAAGTATGGAGGCAGCGTACAGTGTCGTTGTTGCGGTTGATTGCGTATCGCTGAGCGTTGTTTTGACTTCTCCTAAAGTTGTTGAAATTGTAACAGTGTTTCCTTTAACCTCGGTTATTGTAGCGTTTATTGCGTCCAGCCTCGTTGTTAGAGTACCAAGCGACGTGTCTATCTTTGCCAGGATTTCGTCTTTGCCGCTTGTGATCAAGCCGGTTACTGTAGCGTTTATTGCTGTTAGGTTTAGCTTTATGTTTGTTATGCCATTTGATACTGTTGCAACTCCGTTTTGGATTTCTGTTATCTGTGCTATTGAATCGTTCCACGCGGTCAGCGTTGGGCTTATTTGGAAGCTCTTTATGCCTGCGCCCTTGACTTCGTAGTATTCTGCTTCCACCATAAGAGTGTACGTGCCCGCTTCAGCGTTTGCTGGTATGGTGTAGGGTATCCTGTAGAGTCCCGTTCCTGCATGTTGTATGCTGCTGGTCAGATCTTGGAGCAGTGTTCCGTTGAAGTAGAGCCTTGCTTCCAAACTTGTCGTATTCACTGGTTCTCCGAAGTCTGTAGCTAGTAGGTTAAATTCTGCTGTTTCGCCCCTAAAGTGCAGGGAGCCTACGTCCAAGTTCAGCGCTAATGGCGGGTACGTTCCAACGTTGATTGTCAATGATATGGTGTTCGTCAGCCCGTCAATGTCTGCAACAGTTAGAGTGACATTGTATGTGCCCAGTTCAGTGTAGACATGGTCTCTAGTTGAGGAATTGGTTGTTGCGACTGTTCCGTCGCCGAAGTCCCAAGTGTAGCTTTGTACAGCATGGTCTGGGTCGTAACTCTCAGAAGCATCAAATAGTATTACTTGGCCAGCGCTAGGCTTCGGAGGCGCGTAGTTGAAGATTGCGACCGGATATTTTAGAGAGGCAATCTGGTATAGCCCTGGGAAGGCGTCGTATGGAGTTTCTTGGCCTTGGTTCAAGTCGTTGATTATTAACGTTTCAGTATCTATGAATGCAAAGGTGCAGTTTGCAGGTGGCTGGGGCTCAATTGTCGGCTGAGCTATGGTCTCGAATGTTATTGTTGCTATGGTTCCGTTTCCTTGCGGGAATGGGCCTGGGTATTGACCGTGCTCGGTTGGCAGTATCAACGTACCGACCAGTACATGCGGTCCCCAGATGCCATTTCTAACGAAGCTCGCGAACCAAGTGTAAGGTTCCGTTGGAGTTTGGTTGAACTGAGCTAGAAACGGCCCCTCAGTCACGTTTAAAACCTCAAGCAAGTCTGGACTGTAGCTTAACCTGAACTGAACACCTACGAGGCGCCACCGGCTGTCAACATTGTTCAAATTGACGTTTATGCTGAAAATTTCGCCCTTCGCTGTTGCGTTGTATAAAGCAGGTTCTATCGTAAGTGTTGGTTTTTGCAGTGGTGAGACTTCGTAGTATCCGTCCCGCTTTTCGTATGCGATCTCGTTTCCGTCGGCGTCCAATAGCATAACATCTTGTAATGTTAGGTTGCACGAAGCTGCGGGTTCTGGGTAGACTGGCTGGTAAGTTTCCGCGAATGTTATTGTTGCTATGGTTCCGTTTCCTTGCGGGAATGGGCCTGGGTATTGACCGTGCTCGGTTGGCAGTATCAACGTACCGACCAGTACATGCGGTCCCCAGATGCCATTTCTAACGAAGCT